>Ga0210390_10000747_pt1 | contig 33600 bp, 21 predicted proteins | sample IncBWH11OmetaG_FD_161050 | JGI IMG/M metagenome (GOLD analysis project Ga0210390, IMG submission 161050) | Forest soil microbial communities from Barre Woods Harvard Forest LTER site, Petersham, Massachusetts, United States - Inc-BW-H-11-O ...
CCAGCCGCAGAGACCCGGAGCAACGAGTTCGGGAATTCCGGCGATATACGTCGAAATCACGGGCCGCTTCAGCGCGAGCGCTTCCATCAACACCACGGGCAGCCCCTCGGCGAAGCTCGGCAGCACGAGAGCCCGCGCTGCGACAATCTCCCGCGTGACCTCCGCGCCGCTCTTCCAACCGGTGATCCGCAGCCGCGATTGGACGCCGCGCTCGGCCGCGAGCTGCTCGATTTGCGGACGCAAGGGGCCATCCCCAACGAGGACCAGATCGAACGACTCGCCCTCCTCCGCCAGTCGCGCGGCAGCCTCGACCAAGAGGCCGTGCCCTTTTTGCTCGCACAGCCGACCGACGCAGACGAGCCGCCGGACATCGGGCACGGGTGACGAGGCCTTCGGATCGAGAAAACGTTCGTCGACGCCGCAGTGAACGACGTGCAGCTTGGTCCACTGGTCGTTCGGGCACCAGCGCATCAACTGGCTGACGCCGAAGTGGCTCACGCCGACCACGAATCGCGCCCGGTGAATTTTGAGATCGAGACCCAGGCTCTCGGGACGGTCGAACTCCTCGGGACCATGCACGGTAAAGCTGAAGGGGATGCCGGACAGCTCGCTCCACAGCAGGGCGACAGTGGCTGAGTTGGTGCCAAAGTGTGCGTGAATGTGATCGGGTCCGGCGGCGCGATATTTCTGCGCAAGTGCCGCCGCCTCCGCCAAATAGGCCGCGTGCTTCCACGCGCGAGGCACCCGGCGGGCGAGTTGCCAAGTCGAACGCGCCGTTTTCCACAAGGCGCGGGGGCGAGTTGCCAGGCACCAGAGCAGCCCGAGTAACAGAGCCCCGACTCCGCCGGAGAGCACGACGTGCGTGCGATCGTTCTCGAGCCGATCGTCGGCATCGACCAGCTCGTCGCCACAGCGGCGGAGTGAAATCCGGTCGATTTGCAGTCCCAGCGTCTCGAGCGCGCGGATCTCGCGACGGATGAAAGAGTGGCTCACCTTCGGGTACTGGTTGATCAGGTAGGCGACTCGCATCGGCCGATCACTCAATTGGAAAAAACAATACGGGCCGGAACGCCGACGGCCGTCGCCCCGCTGGGAACGTCATCGAGCACGACGGCGTTGGCACCGATTTTGGCGTGATCGCCGATGGTCACGCCTCCCAAAATCTTGGCGCCGGCTCCCACGTCGACATGGCCGCCCAGTACGGGGCAGCCCGGCACTCGCCCGCCGATTCCCAGCGTCACTTGTTGGAAGATCAAGCAGTTGGGGCCGATCACAACGTCCGGAAAGACCACAATCCCGTTGGGATGCGGGAGCAAGAGCCCGCCGCCGATTTGCACTTTGAGATCGATTTCCGCGCCAGAGATGGCGCTCCAGGCGCGAAACCAGACCACGTGCCAGCGCGATTTGAGCCGGCGAAAAAGTCCGCGGCCGGCCCGGCACAACTGATAAGCGCGCAAGTGATGGAGCAGTTTGCGCGACGGATCGTAAAAACTGCGAACCTGCTCGCGCGACCAGTCCGGAACGGTGGCGGAAATCGCGCGGGTCGACGCTGTTAACTCGGCGCCGTCTGTCATCGCAGCTTGCAAACTCACGGTGGCTTCAATAGTCTTGCCGAGTTTAGCGGGCGTGGGACGGGGTGAAAAGACGCGGGCGATTACACGCGCAAAACTTTCATGGCATTACCCGAACCGGTTGAGCTCTTTGGCATCAACCTCCACCCCTGCCGGATGACTGAGGCGGTCGACGAGTTGTGCGGCTGGATTGCCGCGCCGAGCAACGGCCGCTGTCGCTACGTCGTCACACCGAACGTCAACCATGCCGTGCTGTTGCAGCGGCACGACGAGTTCGCCCAGGTTTATGCCGAGGCGGATTTCGTGCTGGCCGACGGGGCGCCGATCGTGCTCTTTAGTCGAGTTTTCGGCCGCCGCGTGCCCGAACGCGTGGCAGGCAGCGACCTGGTGCCACGGCTTTTCGATCGCTCGCAAATCGGCGCGCCGATCCGCGTTTACCTACTCGGAGCTCGTCCCGAGGTCAACGAGCGGGCCACCCGCGCCGTCGAAGCGCGCTGGCCGGGCGTCCGAGTGGTCGGACGCGACAGTCCGCCGCAGGGTTTTGAGCACGACGATGCCGAGAACGCCCGCATCCTCGCCCAGATCGAGGCCGCACAGCCCGACGTGTTGATCGTCGGCCTGGGGGCGCCCAAGCAGGAGCTATGGGTGCATCGGCACAGCGACCGGATTCGCGCCAAGGTCGCCCTCTGCGTCGGCGCCACGATCGATTTTCTCGCCGGAGAAAAGTCGCGCGCCCCCCATTGGATGCGGCGCAGCGGCTTGGAATGGGTGCACCGTGTTGCGCTCGAGCCGCGGCGACTGTCGGGTCGCTATCTGCGGGATGGGCTGGCGTTGCCCGGACTGGTGTTTCGCGAGCTGCGACATTCCGTGACCGGCCGCAAGCCATTCGAGCGCCCGCCGCGGTCGCTGTGACGTCTCGTCGCAGCATTAATCAGATGCCGGCCGGCTGCGCTCCGCCGTCGTGCGTTTCCCGCTTGAGCGGCGTCTTTTTTGGCGCTCCCCGTCGCAGCGGCGCGGCGTCGGTCGGCGGGGCGGGCGCGTCTTTGCGGCGGAGCGGCGACTGCGCCTCCGCGGCCTGGACGGCTTTCGACTTCACCAGATTGGCCACTTCTTCCTTGAAAACGGCGAGGCGATCGTCGGGAAGGTACTGCGTGATCCGCTGGAGCGTCTTCGCGCACAAATCCTCGATCCGCCGCTCGGCCACGCGATCCTTGCGATTGTGCGCCTCTTCCAACGCCAGCACGCGGATCTCGTTGAGCTGCGCGAAATAATTGTCGGCCACGGGCAATCGCTCGACGTCCGCCAGCGTTTTCTGGGCGGCAACAGGGTCGCTGTGGCTGATGGCGGCCCGCGTCTTCGCGAGGGCTGCCCCGCGGCGGGCCACCGTCTCGATCAGCTGACTTTCCAGAATGTCGATCTCCCGCTCGGCTCCCAGCCGCACGTGGTCGTCGGGCACCTGCAGAATCGCTTCAGCTTCGAGCCCCGGCACGAACGGACGCCGAGCTAGGATGGCCGTGCCGCTATGCACTTCGACGCGCACGATCGCATGTTGGGGATCGACGGGGATCGTCACCTCGCCCCACCGATCGGACAACAGCCGCAGCACCGGCGGGCCGGGCGGCGGCGCTTCCCCCTCCTTTTTGTCGGCGGGGGCCGACGGGGTCTCCTCTTTCTTTTCGGCGTTCGCCGCGGCAGCGGGTGGTGGGGCAGGCCGATCGGGCGGCAGCTCGCCGACGGTAACAAACAACCCACCCTGCGGGCGGGCCGGCTCGCGGCCGGCGACGATCTTCAGGCGCGTCGACGAAAAGTCGCGGCGGACTTTGAACGCGACGGCTTCGACGCGACGGCGCATGTTGGCCGCAAGCGGCGCGCGGTACGAGCTGACGACCGTCGCCTTCACCTGGCCGTGCTCGATCGCATCTGCGCTCAGCACCAGATACGTCCAGGGAACCGACTGAATGCCGCGGAGGTTGCGTTTCGAGTCGAAGAAGCGAAACACGGGTTCGAGAATGTCGCCCGGCTTGAGAGGCGCGAACTTCGGATCGCCAAACGAAATCGATCCCGCCCGAACCGTCAGCAGTGCCGATTTCGAGTCGCGGTCCGCATCATTGATGATCAACAGCGGAGAAAAGAGCCGCATGACGACGGCGAGCGCCGTATCTGGCACGCGTCGCCGTTCGTCGGTTTGCTCCAAAGCGATCGCCCCCAGCGTTTGCAGGGTCCGGTCCCATTCGCGGCCGGCGACCTGCCACTGCGTCCCATGGCGGCTGACCGACAGAAAGTACGCCTTATCGCACGCCACGTTCGCCAGGCGTGCGGCTGCCGACGCGTAACTCATCCGCTCGAGTCCGGACGCGTCGGCGGGCGTCAGCCGAGTGTCGATCACAACGTCCGCGCCGGCTGAAAGGATCCAGGTCGCACCGAACGTTTGTTCCAGCCGCGTTCGCAGCGTCGCACAGACCGATTGCCGAAAGATGCCCGTCGACTCGACGTCGGGGGCAAAGCCGACAAAGACCGAGACTTGGTAGGGCAAATAGTCGACACGTCCCAGCGGCGCCGACTCGGCCGCCCGGGCCGGACCGATCAAAGAGGCGGAGATCAACGTCACGGAGATCAACAGCCAAAGAGACCGCGTGTGCCCGGCCTTCATGGCTCATCCTCCGGAATCCAGGACTGCACGATCCAGCGTTCGACGTCCTGGTAGCAGTTGACGAACTTGTAAGCCGGAAAATCGTGCACGTTCTTGCGGAGCACGATGGTGTTGTCGACTTCGAAGAGCGGGATGTAGGCCACCTCGGCATAGAGATGGCTCTGCAGCGTCTGCAGGCGATTGACGACTGATTTCCAATCCGGGGCGCCGTCGAGATCCAACAGCTCGAGCCTCAACCAGTCGGGCACGGTCCGCATGCTCTCCAACCGCGCTCCCGAGCCGAGAGTGAGGAACGGCCATATCTCGGTCAGCGGCTCCTCCATCCGCAACTTGCGATAGGCGAGGTCCCACTGGAGTGGCGCGCGCGCGGTGGCCGCAGCATTTGCTTTCGCCGAATTTGTCGCAGCCGGAGGCGACACCAGCTCGGCATCGATGCCGACTCGTTTCCACTGCGCGACGATCTCTTCGGCGGCCGACTGGGTCTCGGGATCGCGTTCGCACAGGAGTTTCAGCCGCGGAATGGTGGTCAGTCGCTTGACCGCGGCCGCGTGCAGGCCGAATGCCATGCCCGTGCTGAACTCGCGCCGCGGCAGCAGGCCGTTGTAGGCGTAGCTCGTCGTGGCATAGGGCGCCGTGGTCAGCCGCCCCGCCTTGGATTCGGGATCGCGAAGGATTCGCTGCGACAAAATTCGCTGAGCGTCGACGGCGTACGAAAGGGCCAAGCGCAGCTCGCGACTCTTGAGCGGCACGCTTTGCGGATTGAGCTGCAGCACGTGCGTGGTCGGAATCGCGTAGTCGAGGAAGAAAAAGTGCGTGTCCTTGCGGATCGGCTCGAAGGCCCAGGGGGGCAGATCGATCAACATCGAAATATCGCCCCGCATCAGGGCCTGAATCTCGTGCTGCGGCGAATCGTAGCGGCGCTCGTCCACCTCGGCGACCTGGTATTGATCCAAGCCGTCCGGCTGCGGGTAGACGCGGCGAAAGACGGCTTCATCCGGCGACGGGCGCGAGAGCTCAAACCGTCGAGTCAACACGGGACCGAGTCCCGAATGTCCCGCACTGCCGTTCGACGCGCCTCCAATTGCGGCCGACCCGCCGGGCGCGTAAATCGGAAAACGAAACAGCGGCTCCAGCCGCGGCGGCGCATGCGAAAAGCGAATCTCCAGCTCCAGCGGCGAACGCAGCTGCACGCCGTCGACGTAACTGGCGAAGCGTTCGTCGTACGCGGGACTGGCCGGATCGATGAACGCGCGGAGCGTGGACATGACCGAAACAGCCGTCAGGTTGGGCCGCGATTCCCAGCGGGCCCGTGTTCGCCGCAGCGCGAAAAATGCCCGCCGTCCCAGATCGGTCGGCTCCCACTGCTCGAGCAGACGGCTGCGGTAATGGGTGGCATCGTCGACGCGGTCGACCTCGAACAAGTCGAATTGGGAGAGCCGGGTGGCCCGCTGGTCGGACAACGTCGAATAAGGCAATCCGACCGAATCGCCGGCCAGGTTCATCGTGCCAACCGACAGCCGCTGATAGCGCTCGCAGATCGCGCGATGCGCCTCGGTCAAGCCGAGGACTGTCGGCCAGATGTGTGCGGCGCGATCGATTTTTTCCGCTGCGACGGCGTAATTTCCGCCGCGCTCCGCCTCGAGCGCGGTGTTGATCAAGTTTTGCGTTTCGTCGTGCAGGAAGCGGTTCCACTTCGCAACCGTCTCGTGTTGCGGCTCAATCCGCGCGAGTTGGCCGAGAAAGTGGCGGGCCCGCCGATCGTCGTGCGACTGGCGGGCCGATTCGATTAGTTTGTCGGTGGTGTCCCCCAGCGCCGTTTGCAGCCCGGAATAGCCGCGGTCGCGCCCCCTCAGTTCCGTCAGCGACATCCAGGCCCCCAGATAATCGCCGCTCTGGATCGACGAGCGGGCCTCCAGCAACAGCATGCGACGCGCCTCTTCCTTGAGTCCCTTCCAACCCGGCACCGTTCGTTCGAGTGGGTAGAGGAGCTCGAGCGCGTCGCGAAATCTGTTCTGATCGGCCAACAGACCGGCCCGCCGAATAATCAGGTCTTCGTGATAAATAATGCGATCGATCTTGTTCGTGGGGATCTCGTAGAGCTGCCCCGCCGTGTCGTTCGGCAGCGCGATCATGAGTTTTTGCAGGTCGGCCTTTTGCGCGTCGAGCTTCTCGCGCTCTTCAGTTGTCGCCGGACGCGGACGTTTGCGCAGGGTGGCGAGTTCGTCGGCCATCTTTTGCAACGTGTCGGGACGCGGGTAGACCTGCTTGACGGCCAGCACTTCCGGGTTGCCCTTGTTCAACGAGTCGAGCACCAGCCAGTCGACGGGCCGCTGGTTCAACTGCGCGACCGTCGGAACGGCCATCTCCGCGAGGCGGGGAAACTTTTGCTGTTTCTTCAGGTCCCCGAGCTTCTTCGAATCGTCGCTGGAATCGTCGTCCTCGGGCTCCGCGTCTTTCTTGGCGGTCCGCTTGACTTCTTCTTTCGGTGGCTTTTCTTTCGTCTTCGGCGGCTTGGCGGCCTTCGGTGGACGGCCCGATTTTGTCGCCCGCGCACCGGGCTGCGGTTCGTCATCCTGGAAGGCGCGGGCCGAAGGGCGCGTCAATCCGCCCAGAATGAGCGCGGCGGCCACCAGTGCCGCCACAATCGGGGAGCAGCGAGCGCGCGAGAACCGAAACCAGCCACGCGAGTGCTTCATGGTCCCTTCTTCGGCGACTCGAGTCCTGACTTCGTTGCTTCGAGCACGGAATCGACGCGGCACAAGGTGCCGTCGATCGTGGTGACGATCGGGTGACCGTTGACGTCCAGCACGCCGCCAGCGAGCGGCTGTTCGAGCGCGACGCGAGCGATGACGGTTCCCTTCGCGGGATCGAGGCTCACGACGGTGCCGTCGCGTTCGGCGACGATCAGCCGGCCGCCCAATAGTGCCGGAGGACCGGAAGATCCCGACTCGCCGAGCGCCGCCACAAACAGCAGCTTGGGCGTTCCGCTTGTTTCGTAGGCCGCCATCTCATGGTCGCGCGTTTCGGCCAACACCGTCGTGCCGACACTCCACAGCCGCCCGACGACGGGGGACGACAACTTGTGCGCGGCGACCGGCTCAAGCGTAGCCGCGTCGAGGAAGTGCAACATCCCATCGTCGGTCGCGTAGACGATCCGCGATCCCACGACGGCCAGCCCGGTGTCGCTCGGTTTGTCGAGTGTTTTGGAGACGACCTCGGCCAGGGTGCGGACCGGATCCGTGCGATACTGTGAGACGGCGAGCCGGCCGCGGCTGTCGAGCGCGACCAGCTGGTTGTCCGACACACGAGCGACCGACTTCCAGATGGCCGACTTGCCCCCCTCGACCGGCGAGAGCTGATCGTCGGCCGCGGCCATCCCGCTCGTGGGACTGACGAGCCGCAAACGACCGGGCAACGGCAGCACGAGTCCGGCCGACAGCTCGACCGGCGGCGCGTCGAGCGCCTTTTCCAGCGGGAACGAATGAGAGATCTGTCCGCCCGGCCCCACGAACCAGACCGTCGGCGTGGGCCCCGCCGAGTCGACGGCAATACGGCCATCGTGGAGCCGCGTCGCCCGCAGGGGCAGGTCAGTCTTCGGATCGGGCTTGATGAAGGAGCTGGCCGACGACTTGAATGCCGACGCGTCGAGCTCGCCCGGGTCCGTCGCGAAGACTTCGCCCGCTTCACCCACGGTCACGATCTCGCCGCCGCGGAACACGCTGGAGCCGATGATCGACGACCCGAACACCGTGCGCCATTGGCCCGTCATCGGCTCGCGGTCGATTTCGGAAAACAACACGCTCTCGGCATAGGGAACGCGGCGGGCGGCGTACAGATACTGCCCCACCACTTGCAGCGGCTGCGAACTGATGCCGACGGCGATCTCGGCCGAGTTGAGCGAAAAGGTCTGCGAGTTGAGCTTCAGCTGTAGCTGGCGGACCGAGCTGCCGGCCATCCAGAGCTGCCCATCGGGACCGGGCGAGAGGAAGATCGGGCTGTCTTGCTGATTGGGAATGACGACGCTCGTCGTCGGCGTGAGCGCTTCCTGTCCGGGCGTGTCGGAGACAGTGAAGGCGGTAATCCGCGCCGGCACCGAGGACACGAACAGCATTTTGCCGTAGATCACCGGAGCGTCACGGACTTGCCCCTCTACCGTTTGCACGTCGACCGGCTTGAGCCATGCTTCGTCACTCTGGGCGGCGAAGGCGTGCAGACGCGTGCCCGACGTTCGCCCCGGCTCGGTCAACAGCACCAGCCCGCCGACCGCCGTCACGCCGTTGACGAGCGACCCGGCCGCGTGATTCATGTCGGTGACGCGGATGCACGAAAGCGGCGACGTAGTGATCGTGTAAATCAGTGAGGCGTCGCCCGCAACGATCAGCCGCTCTTTGTCGCGGGACAGAGCCGGCGGCGCGAGAATTTTTTGCGAGAACGTGAGCCGCGTGGTCAAGCGGCCGGTCTCCAGATCGATCTTGTCGAGATGTCGGCCGGCCGTTGCCAGATAAATCTGTCCCTGATCGACAAGCGGCGCACCCGACACGGCCTCGTCGATAGGCTGTTCCCAGATCGGCTCGCCTGTCTTGCGATCGAGCAGCATCAGCGACAGACGGTTGGAGTTGAACACCAACAGCCCGGGAACGGCCGTTTCGACTTTGACCGGAAAGAAGGGAGTGTCCAAGCCGAGCGACCGCCGCCAGATCGGCTCGCCCGTCACGTGGTCGACGGCGTAGCAGCAGTCCTTGGCCAGCACAAAGACGGGACGCGTGCCGGCCGGCTCTTCGGTCCGCGAGCGAGCGTGCAGCGTCAGCGTGAGCATCCGCGCCGCGGCGTGCGCTTGGCGCGGCAGGGCCGGCTTATTGAGCTCTTCGCGGACGACGAGCCCCTTTTCGACGTCGAGCGTCTGCTTGAGCTGCGCGGCAAACCGCGGCTCGGAGGCCATGTTGGGGTAGCGGTCCAAGAGCGTGCGGCGGGCGGCGAGCGCCGCCATCGGCTGCTTCGCGGCGTTGTTCTTTTCAATCTCGGCGATGCCCGCGGACACGATCTCGTGCTTGATGATTGCCTCCTGCGCGGTCGTGTAGGCGACTTTCAACTTGACCGTCAACTCGGGCGGGATTTTTCCATCCGGAAAATAACGGGGCAGCATGGCTTCGGCGGCTTGCGACACGTCGAGCTGGCTACGGTCGGACGTGCTTTGCGCCGTTGCCGAGGCCCCCAGCGCAATCCGCGTGAGGAAGTCGGCGAGCGCCGAAAAGTGATCGCGGAAATCCTTGCGATCGCGGTTCGCGTCGATCGACTGCACCACCGTGTCCAGTCCGCGCTTCCATGCCGGCGAGCTGCCGGCAATCTCCTTCAAGATATTGGCGTCCCACATCTTGTATTGGGCATCGGCCGCGAGTGCGTGTCCTTTGTGGCGGGCGATGAACTTTTCGAACATCTCGGACGATTGGCCGTAATGGTGCGCGTCGAATTCTGCCGACGCGGCGTCGAACTCCTGCTTGGTCGATTCGCGGCCGATCACGAAATAAATCGCCGCCGCCGCCAGCCCCAGCGCCAGCGTGACCCCGAGCATTCCGAGGATGATCGGCGACCGCAGGGCTTCCTGCTCGCCGGGCCGCACACGCTTCGCCGCCAAACGTTCGGAGAGTCGCGCACCGAGCGGGCGCGGCTTCGCGCTCCGGGGTGAAAGCGGCAGCGGCACATCGCTTTCCGGGGCTTTGTCTTCTTCGAGCAGCGCGCCGATGACGTCGCTCGTCGGCATGGGGGCGGGCACAGGAGCCGGCGGCTCCGGCTTTTTCGCCGCTTCGCGCGAGAGCCGCTCGCCCATTCCCGACCAGGGTTTGCCACCGCTAAAAGCGCGACGGTCCCAACCTTGGCGCGCCGGCAGGGCATCCTCGGTCATCGGACGCAGCGGCACTTCGCCCGAGACAATCGCCGGATTGGCGGCGGACGACTTGGGGTCGGGAATCATTGGGAGCGACAGGTCCTGCGCCGAATCGTCGGCGACGGCCTGCAGCACCGGTTCCGGTTCCTCGCTGTTCCGCACGAACAGGTCCGCCGGGCCGATCCGCATCACGTCGCCCGCCTTGAGGGCCGAGTGCCGCACCAGCGTGCCGTTGACGTCCACGCCGTCGCGATTGGCCGCGGCCACCTCGAAGTCCGAGCCGTTCCAGGCGACACGGCAATGAATCGGCGCCACATCCTCGTCGTCGATGCAAATATCGTTGGAGGCGTGCCGCCCGATGCAGATCGGCTGCAGGCGGGAAATGCGCAGGGTCTCGACGGGTTGTTCCCCGTTATGAATTTCGAGACCCAGCATCGCCGTGTGTTCACTCATGCTCAGTAATACACCTGGCGCGTGACCTCGAAGTCGAAACCTTCTCCGGCCGGGACGACCTGGAAGAAGGTCCGGCGGATTTCCCGGACGGGGCGATCCCGATAGGCCCGCTCTCTCGTGGCGAGCATGTTTTCGGTGGCGGGCGGATAGAAGTGGAAAATGATCGTGTCGGGGCCGATGGGAACGCCCGCCTTGGTGAACAGTTCCACGTCGGCCGACCGCCGCTTACCCCCCTGCCAGGTGAAGAAGAGCCGCTTCTCCTCCTCGCCGTCAGCCGCGCTTCGCACGACGGGCTTGTCGGTCGACAATTGGGAGACATAAGTGATGGTGTGATCGGGCATGAGCGCGCCGATCTCGATGCCGAAGAAGTCGAGCTCCTTGGTGTATTGGGTAAGTGACCCCTCGTCGGAAAAGAACACGTACCACCGCTGGTGGCGCGGCCAGCCGCCTTTCGAGCCGGGACCGCCGCCGAGCGCGGGCTTGGTTCCCGTGCCGCGGGCAAATCCCCCCTTGGGAGTGGCGACCGGAGCCGTGTCGAGCTCCAGCTGATCGGACGCACCGGCCGCCACGGCGCCGGACGTTGCGGCACTGGCCGCCTCGAGCGAGACGCTTTGCAGCACGTTTTCCACCTCGGGCCGGCTGTCGTCGGATGCTTCGCTCGGGCTGGCATCGGCGCGTTCGGGGCCGGTCCCTTCGAGTTTGAGCGATTCGGTGGGAGAGCCCCCCTCGATCCCGCCGCTCTCGTCTTCGATCACCTCGATTGCCTGCTGCATCTTGGCGACGTGCGGCCGAAAACTGTCCCACACCAGGAACAGGAACCAAACGGCCACGATCAAAACGGCCAACAGCGCCACCAACGTCGACCAGACGCGGTCGTAGTTGGTCACGCGGATGACGGGCGCGGCCGAGTGGCTTTGGCCAAGACGGGCGACGCGACTAGGCGCAGGCATGATCAAAGTTCCGCCGCGAACGCGGATTTTTCACCCATTAGTAAACAAGCGAGAGGCCGAAAAGTGGCGGCGAATCTTAAGGAATGGCCGGGAGGACGGGGCTGGCCGCAAGTTACTTGATCAAGCCAGTTTGCGTACAAAACTGTCGACACCGCATCGCCTCAGATTCCATGCTAGGACCGGCGGAGGAGGGTGTCAACGTGCCGCGAGCGGGAGCGCGACGACGAGATTTCGCAGCGTGATTCGCGTCTTGAACGGCCGTCCAACCGGGGCTAGGCTGGAACTCGGCGTGCAGGACGCCCCCTGTCCGCGGGAAGGACCGAGTTCACCTGCTCGACGTCGAAAATTCGTTTTGCGCACTCTCCTTTTAGCCTGACGCGAGCGGACACCAGGCGCCATCAAAGGGAGGGAGCGTCATGTCGGCCCGTCATCTTCCCGTCCGTCCGAACCTCGAGCAGCTCAGGCACCAGGCCAAAGATCTGCTCCGCCAGGCCCGCCGCAGCGATCAGGCTGCGCTCGCCGAAATCACGGCCCAGCTGTCCGAAACCCTCGAACCGGGTGCGATCAAGCTGTCGCAAGTGCAGCATGCGCTGGCGAGGAGCTACGGGGTGGCCAGTTGGCCGCGGCTCGTCCTCGCCTGCCGCCTGACCGACGCCATCTGGGAAGACGACGTTGACGCGATCTGCCAGCTCGTCGCCAAGCATCCCCAGCTTGTGCACGAAATGGCCAACGGCAACGAGCGGAGCAACTGGGGTCCGCCGCTGAGTTACGCAGCCAACCTGGGCCGCGACCGCGTCATCCGCGCGCTGGCCGAACGCGGTGCGACGGACCTCGAGCATGCGCTCGACCGGGCCAGTCTGCAGGGAAAGATCGACACGGCTCGCATGCTGCACCGGATGATGGGGGAGCCCCGGCCGCGGGCGGGCTGTTTAAACGGGCCGGCGTATACGCTCAACGTCCCCGGCATCGAGCTGATGCTGGAACTGGGAGCACAAGTTCATGACGAGGACGGCCGCCTGCTCGCCCCCGTGGACGTGGTGCTCGAGACCGACAGCCGCACCCCGGTCGCCAAGCATCAAATCCTGGAGGCTTTCTTCCGCGCGGGGGTCGAACTGCCCGACACGCCGACAATGGCACTGCACCGCGGGCGGATCGACTTGCTCGAAGAGCATTTGCGGCGCGATCCGGCACTCTTGACGCGGACCTTCACGCACGAGGAAATCTATCCGCCCGCACTCGGTTGCCACGACGAAGTGCTGGCGACGCAGGGGACGCCACTCGCCGGGACGACACTCTTGCACATGTGCGTCGATTACGACGAGCAGGAAATCGCCCGCTGGCTGATTGCGCGGGGAATGCCCGTCGACGCCAAAGCGGCCGTCGACGCCGACGGCTTCGGCGGACACACGTCCCTCTTTGGCACTGTCGTCTCGCAACCGAACTTCTGGATGAACTACCAGAACCGGCCGCAAGTCCCGAAGCTCACGCAGCTCTTGCTCGACCACGGGGCCGATCCCAACGTGCGCGCCTCCCTGCGAAAACAGCTCCACACGGGCTATGCCCGCGAGTACGACACCTCGCCGCACGAATATCGCGCCATCACACCGCTAGCTTGGGGCGAGCAGTTCCACGCGAAAGTTTTTGTCAGCCAACCGGCACTGCAATTGATCCGCGAGCGCGGCGGCCACGATTAACCGAAGTTCGTCCGACGGAGTGTGGGCGCTTAAGCGATGGGCGAATGCCCGTTGCCCGGTTTGTGGTCGAGCAGCCAGTCCTCGAGAATGATTTGCTCGATGTAGGGCGCTCGCAAGAGCACCGGGTCCGTCGACATCAGGCGTTGCAGCCAGCTGCGGCGGCGGATGATCGTGGTCATGGCGCGGACGCCGAAGCGGGCGAACGGCCGGGCGTTGAGCTGCGTTTCCACGTTGAGCGCGATCCGCCGGAATGTGTCGGGGAAAATGTTCGGCTCCGGCCCGACGTGGATGATCGTCTCGATGCCGGAGGCCAGCGTCTTATCGACCACGTCCCAAACCAGCTGCGGGTGGTCGACCCAGCGATTGAGCAGCTCGCGGCTGTTGTAGGCGTTGTAGTCGAATCCACCGGTCACGCACGACAGGATGGGGGGCACGGGCGCCTTGAAGCCGCCGGGGACTTTTTCCAAGAGCACCGAGGCGCGGTTGGGGATGTTCTTTTGCCATGTGATGGGGGTGTGGATTGGCGGCCACTTGTTGCGGTTTTTCCGGAGGCGGGTCGTCTCGGGCAGCACGCCCACCATCCGCTCCTTGAAGCGGTCGAGGGTGTCTCCCTGCCCCATCAACAGCACCGTGTCGGGCGAGAGGATCGTCGAGACGGCGATCGTCCCTTTCCCCTCGTTGCTGATCTGCAGGCACAGCTGCTCGATCTTGTCGTGGCCGAGGGCCGGGCCGCGGGAAAACAGGATGCCCAGCGTCACGTCGTTGGCCAGCGACGCCGCCTCTTCGGCCAGCTGCACGAGCGGACCGATCGCCGCCTCGATCGAGTAGACGCCGCAGGCCACGAGCGCGGCCAGCTCGCCCAGGCTGTAACCGAGCGCCAGCTTGGCGTCGGAAATCGACACGTCGAACATGTCGTGCAGGATCTGCAGCTGCGCCATCTCGACGGCGACGATCAGGCAGATGTCCTGCGCGTAGCTCTTGAGCGTCGTTTTGGCTCTGCGATGGATGCGGCCGAGCAGGTTGACCTTGCGGCCGGTGACCCGCGTGCAGACCCGCGACGCCTCGTCCAGGTGGCGGCGGACGACGGGCCCGTAATCCGGATGCGCCAAAAGCTCGGGCGTCCTGCCCAAGTTGGAGATGTTGTAGCCGCGGAAGGTGAACGCCGTGTTCCCGACCCGCTTTTTCAGACCGTTGTCCATCAGCGACCGTCTTGGCCTTCGGACTCATTCATCGTAAAGCGCCGCCAGCTGGGGCTCGAACTTGCCAATGATATGGTTGCGGCGAACCTTGAGCGTCGCCGTCAGCTCGTCGGCATCGAGCTGGAAGGCGCGATCGAGCACCAGGAATTTCTTGACCCGCTCGGGATTGCTGACTTCCTGCATCACCGCGTCGATCCGCTGCGAGAAAAACTCGTGTAGCCATCTCGAGTTCAAGAAGCCCTGCGGCGTCGATTCGAGCTGGCACTTAAGTTCGGCCGCCTTCGCCTTGAGCTGCTCGAAGTTGGGCACGATCAGGGCGCTTACGAATTTGCGGCCGTCGCCGTAGACGACCGCCTGGTCAATATAAATGTCGCTGACCAACAGCCGCTCGAGCTCGCTCGGCGCGATGTTCTTCCCGGCCGACGTGATGATCAGATCCTTTTTGCGATCGGTGATCGTCAGGTAACCGTCCGCATCGATGTGGCCGACGTCCCCCGTGTGGAACCAGCCGTCCTTTTCGATGACCTCGGCCGTCGCCTCGGGATTGCGCCAGTAGCCCTGCATGATGTTGGGCCCGCGGACTAGGATTTCGCCGTCCGGGGCGATCTTGATCTCGACCCCGGGAATGGCCTTGCCAACGGTGCCGATGCGGTAATCGTCGAGCCGATTAAAACTGACGACGGGCGACGTCTCGGTGAGGCCGTAACCTTCCAAGAGCGGCAACCCCGCCTCGAAGAAGCCCTGGCAAACGTGGCGGGGGAGCGGCGCGCCGCCGGAGGAGAGTTGGCGAATCCGCGGTCCGAAGATCTTCTTGAGCGTGGCGCCGCGCTTCTCGGCCGGCAGCTCTTCGACCTTGGCCCACACCTTTTCGTAAAAGCGGGGGACCGAGGTGAGCCAGGTCGGCCACGTCTCGGCCAGATTGACGACCAGCGTGTCCATCGACTCGGCGAGCGCCACCGCCGAACCGGCGATCGCCGGCACGTACAGATCGCACGTGCGGGCATAAATATGGCTATAAGGGAGCCAGCTCAAGAGCACGTCGGTCGGCTCGCGGGGGCCGATTTCGAGCGTCGTCGCGGCGTTCTTCACCAGGTTGTCGTGCGTGAGCATCACGCCCTTGGGATTTCCGGTCGTGCCGCTCGTGTAGATGATGGTCGCCAGGTCTTTGCCCGTGATCTTGGCCTCGCGACGGCGAATTTCGTCCTGTTTGTTGGCCCGGCTGCCGCGCTGCATCAGACCGTTCCAGGAGAGGACCTGGATCTTGTCGGTGGGCGAGACGACCGGATCGAACGAGACGAGAAACTCGAGGTTGGGCAGCGACTCGAGCACGTGGAAGACTTTGTCGGCCTGCTGCTGACAGCTGACGATGATGCCGCGCGACTGGCTGTGGCCGACCTGGTACTCAACCTGCCGCGGAGCAAGCGGAGCGTGCAACGGCACGTCGGCCGCGCCCGTGGAAAGGATGGCTTCGTCGGCGATCAACCACTCGTAGCGATTTTCCGACAGAATGGCGACCCGGTCGCCCGGGTTGACGCCCAGCTCGATGAGTCCGGCTGCCGCGCGGTCGGCCATCCAGCGATAGTCGGTCCAAGTGAGATCGTGGTACAGGCCGTTCCGCTTAAAGCGCACGGCCGTCCGCGGGCCCAAAAGCTCGCACTGGCGGCGATGCATGTCGGAGAGATTAGAAAACGCCATCAGACCGCACCTCCCCTCGCATCACACGTGCGTGCGAAAACCCTTACTCGCAAGCTTCAAAAACGGTGGCGACCCCCTGCCCCTGGCCAACGCACATCGTCGCCAGGCCGTACTTCGAACCTTCGTCGCGCATGCGGTGCAAGAGCGTCGTCACGATCCGTGCGCCGCTGGCGCCCAGCGGATGTCCGAGCGCGATCGCGCCGCCCCGGCGATTCACCCGCTTCTCGTCCGTCCCCAACATTCGCAGGCACGAGAGCACCTGCACCGCGAACGCTTCGTTGAGCTCGATGCTGCCGATGTCTGCCAGCGTCAGGCCGGCGCGGCGCAGCACCTTATGGATGGCGGGGACCGGGCCGATGCCCATTTCGCTCGGATCGACGCCGGCGACCGCCATCGCGCGAATCTTGGCCATTGGCTTGAGCCCCAGCTCCTGGGCTTTCTCTTCCGACATCACGAGGACGGCCGTGGCACCGACGCTGACCTGCGAGCTGTTACCGGCCGTGACCGATCCACCCGCCGGGTTGAAGGCCGCCGGCAGCTTGCCGAGCCCTTCGATCGAGCAATCGAAGCGGATGCCCTGGTCCTGTGCGATTTGGACTTTCCGTCCCTCGTCATCGCGACCCCAGGTCGGCACGACTTCGGACTTGAAGCCACCGCCCGCCGTCGCTTCGGCCGCCAGCTGGTGGCTTCGCACCGAAAACTCGTCCTGCTTCTGCCGCGGAATCTGGTACTTCATCGCCATATATTCGGCGGTGAGGCCCATGTTCATGATGGCTTCGCTGTGCTTGAAGAACAGGCCCGGCGGCGGGTTGTAGTCCTTGTTCATCGGCACGTGGTCCATGTGCTCCACGCCGCCGGCAATCTGCACGTCCTCGCAGCAGGCCGCGACGTTCATGGCGGCGTCGTTGATCGCCTGCAGGCTCGACGCGCAGTTGCGATTGATGGTCACGCCGCCCGCCTCGATCGGCAGGCCGGCCATCAGCGCGATCGTGCGGGCGACGTCGAAGCCCTGTTCGCCCTGCTGTTGCACGCAGCCCCAACGCACGTCGTCGACCAGGTGCGGATCGATGCCCGTCCGCTTGACGAGCGCGTCGATGATGTGGGCCGACAGCTCTTCGGCACGAACGTCGCGGTAGATGCCCTTGTCCGCCGACGCCTTGCCGATGGGCGTCCGCACGGCGTCGATCACGACCGCATGTCTCATCTCGTCGCTCCGATCCAGTTTCGCAATCTGTTCGCTTCGTTGTTCGGTGGGTTGCTTACTTCGAGGCGGCCGCGGGAGCCGCTGGCCGCGGATAAAATTTCTTGCCGGTCTTGGCCATGTCGACGAGCATGGGGCTCGGCTCGAACCGCTTGCCCAACGACGTGTACTTGGACGCCCGATCGACGAGAGGCGCGGCGCCCACCGCGTCGCACCAGCGAAGGATGCCGCCGCGGAACGGCGGGAAGCCGACGCCGAGAATCATGCCCATATCGACGTGGGCGGGCTCGCGGACGATCCCCTCTTCCAGCGTGCGGACCGCCTCGAGCAGCATCGACAGGAAGAGCCGATCCTCGATCTCCTGGTCGGTGACTTCCCGCTTGGCAGTGCGGTGTTTTTCCAGGAAGGGCGCGAAGGTCGGGTCGTCGGCCGGCTTCCCTTTCGTGCCGGCAAACTTGCGGAAGCCGGCGCCTGTTTTCTTGCCCAATCGCTTCGCGGCGATCAGGTCGTCCAACAGCGTGATCTTGAGGGCCCGGTCGCTGTAGGCCGCCGCCAGCACCTTGCCGGCAAAGCACGACGTGTCGAGCCCCACCATGTCCTGCAGCGCGATCGGTCCGACGGGCATGCCGAACTTCGTCGCGACGCGGTCGACGGCGTCCATCGACGCGCCTTCGAGCAAGAGCGCGAGCGCCTCGGTCATGTAGGGCAGCAGGATGCGGTTGACCAGAAATCCCGCGCAGTCGTTGACGACGATCGGCGTCTTCTTGATCCGCTTCGACAGCTCGACGATCGTGGCGACCGTTTCTTCGCTCGTGCGTTTGCCGCGAATCACCTCGACCAGCTGCATCCGGTCGACCGGCAGGAAGAAGTGCATGCCGATGAACCGCGACGGCTCGGGCCACGCCTCGGCCATGCGGGTGATCGAAATCGTCGAGGTGTTGGTGGCCAGAATGGCGTCTTTTTTCATCGCCGTCGACAGCTGCCGATAGAGGGCCGTCTTCAGCTCCTCGTTTTCGGTCACGGCTTCGACCACCACGTCGCGATCGGAAAAGACCTGGTGCGAGGTCGACGCGCTCAGTTGCGACAACAGCGATTGCAGGTCGGCCGTCGTCGCGCGGCCGATCTTGATACGGCCCATGACCACGTCGGCGGCGCGACGCATGCCGTCGGCAATCCGCGCGTCGTCCACGTCGACCATCACGGTGGGAATGCCCGAGCGGGCGTGAGCGGTGGCGATGCCCGCTCCCATTTGGCCCGCTCCAAGCACGCCCACGCGGCTCACCGGGCGGGCCTTGACGCTGGGATCCGTCACGCCGCGATCGCGGGCCAACAGGTTCTGCATGAAGAAGACGCCGATGAGCGCGGCGGACGTCGGCGTGCCCACCACGCCCTGCGACTCGCGGAGTTCGATCTCGATGCCTTCGGCGAGCGGCAGGTTGATCCCCTCTTTCATCGACCGCAGCGCCGCCAGCGGCGCGGGATATTGTCCCTTCGTCGCCCCGCGGACGGCCCCTTCCGACACGCCGAACGCGAAGTTCAGCTGGTCGTCGCTGAGGCCCAGCGGTTGTTCCTTTTTGCGGCGCAGTTCTTTCCACTCGCCCGTTTGCTGGGCGTAGTCGATCAGACGGCGGCCCTCGTCCACGAGCCGTTCGGAAGGGACCGCGTCGAACACCAGCCCGCACCTGGCGGCTTGCTTGGCGTCGATCGGCTCGCCCGAGGTAATCATCTGGATGGCTTGCTGGATGCCGACGACGCGGGGCAGCCGCTGCGTGCCACCCCAGCCGGGAATGATGCCGACTTTGACTTCGGGCAGCCCGATCTTGGTCGCCGGAGTGTCCGCGGCGATGCGGTAATCCATGGCGAGCGTGATCTCCGTTCCACCTCCCATGCAGTTGCCGTCGATGAGGGCGATGGTCGGGAACGGCAGGCGACTGAGGCGGTTAAATACCTCGTGACCGCCGCGGAGCGCGGGCAGCACTTCTTCCTTGGTGGCAAAGGCCAGCGCGCCCATTTCCTTGAGGTCGGCCCCGGCGATGAATTGCCCCTTCTTGCCGCTCTTGAGCAAGAGCCCCTTGAGGTCTCTCCGCTCGCCGAGTTGATCGACGACCTTGCTCAGCTCGGTCATGACCGGCCGGGAAAACGTGTTGACGCTCTGCTCGGGGACGTCCATCGTCAACAGGGCAATCGGCCCGGGGAGTTCTTCCAGCCGAAACGCGGTGGACATTGCTGCTCCAGAAATGGGGAGCCGTACGGAATTCGTGCGTGATGTGAGAGAGAGGCGGAGTCCGAGCCAAGGGGCTCGGACTCCGTCGATCGACGAAGCGTGTCAGCAGGGCGGAAATCCGCCGTTACTGCTGATACGGCATCAACAGCTCGACTTCTTCGACGCCGGCGAGCGCCTTGAAGCCGCCCTCGGCAATGTCGGCGCCGAGCTTGGTCGTCAGGCGGAAGTCTTCGGACGTCGGCCGCTTGCCCGTGATCTGGCGGCGGATATCGCGACCCAGCACGATCGCCGCGGTCTTGACCAGCTCGTCGGACTGCTTGGCCGCCCAGAGCGCCGTCGTGAGCATCACGATCAAGCTCTGGATCCGCTGCGACAGCTCGACCATCAAGCACTGGCGGTCGGCCAGCTTGAGTTGGTTCTTCTGCATCAGGCGGTCGACTTCGAGCCGGCTACCCTGCAGGTTGTCGGCCGCGAACTGCGCAAGCTCGGACAGCGACGGCGGCATCGACGGCAGCTTGGCCCGGACGGGGCCGGCAACCATCTCATTCGTGCGCCACTTGAGCCACGGCATGGCAGCCGGGGCCAGCTTCATCATGTGGGCCGGATTGGCCAAGTTGGGCTGCTTGATGCCGGCGGCGTACAGGGCCTTGCCGATCGGCTCGTAGTACTTGTGGCCGTGCTCCTTGATGAGCGACTTGAAGAAGCCCATACAGAGCATCTCGCCTTCGCCCTCGTAGATGCACGGAGCCAGGTACTCGTGCACGTTGTCGCCGAAGATGTGGCCGTGCAGGAACGAGCGGCCGCCGTGCGTCTTCATGAAGAGCTCGATCGCCGCTTCTTTCAGCGACTCGCTGCCGAAGATCTTGGCGACTGTGCACTCCATTTCGCCGCGGTAGCCTTCGTCCAAGAGCCACGAGCACCAATCGATGAGCGCGTCGCAGCCGACGATGAGAGCGGCCATGCGGCCGATGCGCCGACGGACGAGCTCGCGCTTCACAATCTGTTCGCCGTACGTCTTACGGAACTTGGCCCACGGCAGCATGTTGGCCAGCATCAGCCGCATGCCGGATGCACCCGTCGCACAAACGGCAACGCGGCCGCGATTGAGGCCGTGGTAGCCGACCGTCAAACCGTCGCCGCGCGTCGGCTGCAACAGGTTCTTCTTGGGCACCTTGAAGTTCTTGAAGATCATGCCCTGGTTGTAGGTGTGCTTGAGAGCATGCAGACCGTACTTCACCAGTTGGAAGGTCTCGTCCTCTTGATTCGGCAGGTCGGCAATCAGCACGGCCGGCTTGTTATTGACGAGGCAGACCAGACCGACCGTGCGGCCGGGCACCACGTTCGTGATGAACAGCTTTTCGCCATTGACGACGTAGTAGTCGCCGACGAGCTCGGCCTTCGTCCGCAGGGCGGTGAGGTCAGAACCCGCGGCCGGCTCGGTCAAGGCGAAGGCGGAAACCCGCTCGCCGCTGGCCAGCTTGGGCAGGTACTCTTCCTTCTGTTCGGTGCTGCCGAAGGTGCGGACCGGGTCGACGGCGCCGATGCAGCCGTGGACGGACGCGAGGCCGCCCGTCGTCGGGTCGACTGCGCCCATCTTCACCAGGAACCGGGCGAACGCGCCGAAATTGCAGCCGGAGCCGCCGTACTTCTGATCGACCAACAGGCCCCAGTAGCCGACTTTGCCGAGCTCGTCGATCGCGCTCTGGCGAATCTTGTTTTTCTCGTCGAACAGCGTTCCGTTATCGCGAAGCCGCTTGACGAGCTCGATTGTCTTGTCCATCACCGTTTGGGCTGCCGGCGACGCGGGCTTCGCGTGACCGACGAAGATGTCGATCGGGAATTCCTTGTCCCAGACTGCGCGGTGGGCGGGACTGCCGGCCGTTTGATACTTGGGTGCGAACAAGTCCTCAATCTGCTCGTCGGCGCGGTCGAGGGCTCCGGTCTTCTTGGCTTCTTCTTCGCTTGCCCCCCCCAGCTTGAGGGCCGTTTCGACGAAGGTCGCCGTCTCGGTCGCGTGCTCGTCCAACTCGCGCATTTGCGGATTCATGGGCTCGTCACACCTTTCCACCCGAAGCGAACGCACCGGTCGTCCGGAAGCTGGGTGCCCCGAGCACCTCGCCCCACACGGATCGCGTCTCCGCGGCAGAGGGCCACGGAACGGCCGGGAACGTACCCCTCACGATTTGTAATCGGATCGCAAAACTAACGTCAAACGCGCACAGCCCGGACCCATCAAAAAGCGAAAAAACGCTTTCCCAGGCCTATCGCGTCAAAGGTCCCGCCGTGAATTGTGTCAAGAAACTCCGCCGATTGCAATTGCTCGGGCGGCGGAGCGACTCAGGCTGCCGACTTGCTGATTCATGTCGGCAAACCGCGGGTCCTGTGTAAACCCGCGCGCGAACCGTGCATAGATTTGCTGGATAATGACGGCCAATTTGTAGAGGCCGTAGCAGTAATAAAAAAGGACCTGCCCCACGTCGCGGCCCGACGTCTGGGCGTAGCGCTCGAGCAGCTCCTGGCGGGTCAGATTGCCCGGCAGGAAGGTCGGGCCGGGCACAAAATATTTGAGCGCCTCGGTATCGTCCGCCTGGATCCAATAGGCCAGCGTACAGCCCAGATCCATCAGCGGATCGCCGATCGTGCACATCTCCCAATCGAGCACGCCGATGATCTTGGTGAGGTCGTGCGAATCGAGGACGACGTTGTCGAACTTGTAGTCGTTATGGATCAGCGCGGCCCCCGACTCGGGCGGACGGTTGTCGACCAGCCACTTCGCGACCGAGTCCATCTCGGGCCACTCGTCGGTCTTCGCCTTCTCGTAACGGCCGATCCAGCCGTTCACTTGCCGCTCGACATAACCCTCAGGCTTGCCCAGGTCGGCCAGTCCGGCCGCGCGGAAGTCGAGCGCGTGCAGTCGGGCGAGGTTGTCGATGAACGCGGTGCCCAGCCCGCGGAACGTGGCGGGGTCGAGCTTGAGGTCCTTAGGCAGCTTGCGCCGCAGGATCACTCCGCGTCGCCGCTCCATTAAATAGAACGGCGCGCCGAGCACCGCTTCGTCGATACAGTAAACGATCGGTTTGGGGGCCAGCTCGTAGACTTTCGAGAGCTTGGACAAAACGTTGTACTCGCGGCCCATATCGTGGGCCGACTTCACCGTGTTGCCGAACGGCGGCCGCCGCAGGACGTAATCCTCGCTGCCAAACCGCACGAGATAGGTAAGGTTCGAGAAGCCCTGCGGGAACTGCTCGATCTCCAGCCGCGCGTGGGGCTCGTGGAGTTGCTCGGCCAGATACGCGCCGAGCCGTGCCGCGTCGAGCTCTTCGCCCTTGCGGACGGGAGCGGACGAGTCGGCAAACGCTTTGGTGCTGGGCTCGGTCATGCGTATTGGCGAGCGGCCGGTGTCAGCCGGCCGGTTCTTGGGCTTGTTGGTTTTGCGTTGGTTCAGTTTGAAAACGGGAATCAAGAACCGTCGGGCTGACACCCGCCGCTCGCCCGGTCACGTCAACCCGTAGCCGCGGAGGATCCGCCGCGAGACGACGCTCTTGTGCACTTCGTCCGGCCCGTCGTAAATCCGGGCGGCCCGTTCGTGACGGTAATAATAGGAGAGGATCGTGTCGTCAGTCATGCCGAGAGCCCCGTGGGCCTGGAGGGCCCGATCGATGACCTTCATCAGCACGTCGGCCGCAAAAAACTTGATCAGCGAGATCTCGTCGCGAGCCGCCTTCGTCCCCTCCCGGTCGATCGTCCAAGCGGCCTTCAGCACCATCAAGCGGGACGCGTTGATCTCGGCTCGGCTTTCGGCGATCCAGTTTTGAATTGTCTGGCGGTTGCCCAGCTTGTCGCCCGGGGCCAAATCGCGGCGGGCCGCCCGCTCGCAGAGCAGGCTGAACGAGCGTTCGCAAATTCCCATCCACCGCATGCAGTGATGGATTCGCCCCGGTCCGAGCCGCGCCTGGGCGATCTCGAAGCCGGCCCCCGCGCGGCCGAGCAGGTTCTTTTTGGGCACGCGGACATTGTCGTAAGAAACTTCGCTGTGGCTGGGCCAGTCCTCGCCCGCATGTCCCATCACCGAAATGTTGCGGACGATTTTGAAGCCGGGCGTATCGGTCGGCACGATGATCTGGCTGGCCCGCGCGTGCGGGTCGGCGTTGGGGTCGGTGACGACCATGGCGATGGCGAACCGCGATCCGTCGGCCGACGACGTGAACCACTTCCGCCCGTTGATCACGTACGAGTCGCCATCGACGACGGCCGTCGTGTTCATCCAGACGGGGTTCGAGCCGGGATAGCCGGGCTCCGTCATCGAAAAGCAACTGCGAATTTTGCCGGCCACCAGCGGCTTGAGCCACGTCTCCTTTTGTTCGGGCGTGCCGAACTCCTGCAGGATTTCCATGTTGCCCGCGTCGGGCGCCTGGCAGTTGAAGACGTAGTGCCCCAGCGGAGTCCGCCCGAGCTCTTCGCTCAAGAGCGCGTGCTCCATGAACTTGAGCCCCGAGCCGCCGTTCTCCTTGCTGACCTGCGGCGTGAAGAGCCCCAGCTCACGGACCTTGTCGCGCTTCGCATTGAGGGCAGGCAACAGTTCTCGGAACGGACGCGTCAACAAGTCCGGCTCGAGCGGATACACCTCGTCGATCAAAAACTTGCGCACCGATTTGAGCGTGTCTTGCAGCGGTTGCGGAATTGAGAAGTCCATGAGTGCTCCCGCCCGAAGGATTCTGTAGGGCAGGCTGTGCCTGCCGATCTCTGCGAATGCAAAGGTCCGCGATGGGTGGCACTGGCGGCTTGTCCGCCAGTGTCTTCCTACGAACTGAAAACCACTGGCGGGCGAGCCGCCAGTGCCACCCGGAATGCTTTGTTTCAAGCGAACTCAACGGTACGTTATCTCCGCGGGATCCGCCAGATGCGCCAGCGAATTAAAACTGTCGAGATTAAACCGGCCGGGCGTGTAGAGAAAAGTCGTCACCGAGGCGTTCCGCAGCCGCCAGCCGAGATCAAGACTGACGGGGATCGACGTCGCCAGCGCCATCTGCACGGCTACCGAGATCGGCCCGACCGACGACACGGCGAGCGTCGTATGGCCCCGCCCGGCGTGCGAGATAATCGATTCGAACGCGCTCCGAGCCCGCCCGTGGAACTCGTCCCACATTTCCATGCCCGGCGCATTGAGCTCGCCCTTCGTCCACAATAAGACGGCCGCCTCGAACAACTTCTGAAAGCTCCGCTGCACGTCCTCAGGCTCGCGCGCGTCGCGAAAGGCTTGCTCGAGCCCGCCCAGCTCCGGATATTTTTCCAGCACGAGCTGCATGTGCGGCTTGCTCAAGAGCTTGTCGCCTCCGTGCTCGTTGAGCCCGGGGACGATCGTCGGCGCGGGATTTGGGCAGCTCGCTGCCGCCATCGTCTCCAGCACAATTTGCGTCGTCCGCTGTTGTCGCTCGGCCGGACCGGAGTAGACCGCGTCGAACTTGACGTTCCGGGCCGCGAAGTATTCACCGAGCCGGCGAGCCTGACGTTCCCCCAAGGGCGACAAGCGGTCGTAATTCTCGGCGAAGAACGACGCCTGCCCATGGCGCACAAGATACAACAAGCTCACGGATTGCCCCCGCCGATCTCGCCACTGCTTTCCTTGTTTGCGATCCACGCTTCGTCGAACGCTGCGTGCTTCATGCTCTTCGCTTCGCGACTCCCGCGCACTTTCGGTCGGAAGTAGCTGTAGATCACGTGGATGGTGCCGTCGTGCGCCTGGATCATGCACGGATAGTGATAGGAGCCGGCTTCATGCCGTTCCAGGTGGCGTGTGTGTTTCCAGGTCTGGCCTTCGTCCTCTGAAATCGACACGGCGAGGCTGTTGCGGCCGCGAGAAAGGTCGTTGTAGACGAGACAAAAGTGGCCGTTGGCCAGCCGAACGCCGTCGATTCCCGCGCCCGGGTTGGCCAGCTTCGACAGCGTCACCGGTCCCCAGGTCACTCCGTCGTCCTTCGATTCGCTCACCTTGATGTGGCCGGAACCGCCGTTGTCTCGCAAATAAGCGACAAGCGTTCCGTGCTGCCGCGGCAGCACGCTCGGCTGAATGCCGCCCCAGGCAAAGATCGGCTTGCTCGCAAACCATGTGCGACCACGATCGTCGCTGATCGCCATCAAGCCGAGCGAAAACGTGTCAGTGTAAAGCGGCAGCAAGATTCGCCCCTGCGGATGGCGTTCGCTCGGCGGCAAGACGGTTGGCTTACAGCGCGGCTGCCAGCCGAGGCGTTGGGCCAATTTGTCCCCGGCGTGCGCTCGCATGTCGGCGATTCCACTCTTCCAGCGCAATTCGCGCGGACCTCGTTGAGCTTCCGGAAGTTTTGCCAGGCGCTCGGGCAATTCCTTTTCTGCTTGCTCCAGATGTTTCAGCACTTCGTCTTTGAAGTCGTCGGGTTTGAGCGGAATGATTCCGCTTTGGTCCCACTTCGGCGCACCATCGCCGAGATAGTCGCGAGACACCAAGAAATTGGTGAGGGCCGACCCCCAGGAGTTGGCCAGGATGAGGGGCCAGAACAACCAGAGCCGCTGCTCGGAATCGATCATCATGCACGTGTTGCAGTCCGGGAAGCCGGGGAAATCGGCCATCAAGAAGTCTTTGCTCCACTCGCGGCTGCCGTTCCGCAGCCGAGCGCCGATCACGCGGACGTCGTCCGCACTGCGCTCACCGCTGCCCCGATACCACGAAGCGATCAAGTCGCCGTTCGCGCATTCGACCAGCCCGGGGGCGTGGTTGTGGTCTGGGCGATACGGGAAAACCAGCTCGGAACGAAAGCCGGGCTCGTCGGCCGCCAATCCAGCTGGCGACGCGAGACCAAGACAGAGGAGTGAGAGACCAAGAACGGCAGGGCGCAGCGACTGGATCATGGTGACTGCTTCGTTGGATTGCGGCAGGAGACGATTTGCGAGCCGGAGGCGCTCGTAGAGAGCACCGACCCGGACTTTCGAGAAGCCAACCGTTTGTAACAGATCAACGACTGGCTTTCATTCGCGCCCATTCCGTCGACGTGAACGCCCCTTTTTGATTCGCGATCGGCAGGAATTGCCGATTCTGTCGCTCGGAAGCTCGCCCAGACGTCGCTCGACGACCGCAATTTCGGAAAAGTCGCTGCAGCCTTCCTAAATGACTGAATTCCCTCGATCGCTACAACCGATTAGGACAGAAGGCGATCTCACGTCCAGATTCCGCCCGGATTGTACGCACCTCGGAAGCGCGGAACCGATGACTCAGCAATCACCGACTCGTTCGTTCCTGGTGGGGGCGACTTTCCGCGGGGCAGCAACAGCCTCCCGTCCGGGAAGTGCGCTGGCTCGCCTGGCGCTGGCGGGACTCCTCGGCGGCGGACTGCTAGCCCCGTTCGCATCGGCGCAATATCCGCAGAGCACACCGCCCGCCAATTACGGCGTGCCCCAAAGTTACGCCGCGCCGCAAAACACAGCCACACAAAACACGGCGAACATCTCGGCCGACCCCCAGTTCTCCGGTCAATCCGACGAGCAGCTGGCGGCCGAAGCGCGCTTGTTCATGCAGCAAGGTCGCACGGCCCCGGCCCAGCGAATCTATCTCGAGCTGCAGCGCCGCAGCATCATCCGCGCGTCGGCACTCACGCAAACGCCGTCGCCCACGTTCAATCACCAGCCACCCTCCGGCTTTGCACCTTACGGCTCCACGCAACCCAACGCACCCGCCATGACGTCGACTTGGGGCTCCGGCATGGCCCCAGGCTACGCCACGAATCAACGGCAGGTCGCGCCGTCCCAGTTGCCCCCCACTCAATTCCCTTCCGCATTTCAGCCCTATCAACCGACACCTCAATTCCAGGCGAGCACTCAAGCTGCGCCCGCGAGCGAGAGCTGGGCACAGCCGGGAGCAAACGCGCAGCCCACAATCACCGCCCAGCCGGCTGCCAATCCGCCGGAAACTTCCAATACACAGACAGTCGACAACGAAAACTTCTCGCCGCAGCCCCTGCAATCGCCGGCCGCCGTACCGACGCCAAGCGCCGGATTCCGGTCGAGCCCGGCGCCCGAAGTGACTGTCTCCACCGTTGCCGAACCGCCGGTGATGGTCCTCGATCGGCAGCAGGGAGCGTCTCGGACGAAGGCCCCGGCCGTCGACACCGTCACGACGACGAACCCGAGCGTCGAACACAACTCGAACGGTTGGCGCGCCGCGATCACACCACTGCCGGCCGCACTCGTGCAGGCCGAGCCGGCCGCCAAGCCGATGAATCCGGCAACCGCCGCCCCCCCGGCTCCGTTCGAGACTTCGTTCAGCGCAAAACCAGTCAACGCGACGCCGGCCAGCGCCGGACCAGCGAACCTCGCCTCAACCAGCGCCGTGCCGGTGAGCAGTACGCAGCCAGTCGCACCTCCGACCGCAACTCCGGCCAACGGCGAAGCGTCCGCCATCTCGACGGCTCATCCGTTGGAATTGGCCCGAGAAGCCGCGCGCCAAGCGGCCGACGAGCTGCCCAATTTTCACACGCAGCCCTTGCCCGACCTGCCGGCGCGCACGCCGCAGTCCGCAACGGCAGCCACGTCGACCGGCGGCCCCAAGCCCTTCGATCAAGAGCCGGCGGCCTTCAGTCTGCCCGGGGCCCATCACGAACGCCGCCTCGCCCCCACGGAATCTACGGAGGCACCCGAGGCGCCGGGCGTGGTCACGCTGCCGAGCGCGCCGCCCCCCGTCGACCTCTCGCCGCGACAAGTGCCGCGAACGGTCCCGCTGGCATCGGAGCGCGAAACCTCAAACGCCATCCTCGACCAGGCCGCCAAGCTCGCCAAACAAACCGACGACATCCGCATCATTCCCGGCAATCGCAGCAACGGGTATTCGCGGCTGGAAACTCTGCTGAACGTCGAGGGCAAGAACGCCGCCACGCCGCCCGACTCAGCTTTCGACATCCCCTCCAGCGGCTGGAAGTCGACCATTCCGAGCGGGCCGCCAGCCCCGAGCACCGACGCCGCACCCTCCTCGCCTAGCACGGACAAGACTGACACAAACAAGACTGCCATCGACAACGCCGCCCCGCCGCAAACATCCGACCGCGCACGACGCGAAGACGACGACGAGCGTCCGGCTCCGCGCCACGTCTGCACAGATTCGGTCGCCGACTCGAGCGAAGCAAGGGAACCCCGCGCCAGCCGCGCGCCGCGTGCCGCACAATTTGACGACGAACGCCGTGCCGAGCCGAAGCCCGCGTTCGATCTGGTCGCACTCATCAAGGACCCCGAGTTCCGCGAGATCCACACGCGGCCCGTGCTCGACGGGCTCGAGCTGCTGTCGCAGGCCGAGCCGCGGCACCGCTTGCTGGGCGCGCTGCGAATCGGACTGTCGGGCCCGGAAGCCCGCACGGCCCTGCCCGCGCTGCACCAGCTTTTGACCGTCGAGCCCAACAAGACCGTGCTCGCGCACATTGCCGAAGCCATCCTGAAACTGCAGCCGAACAACCGCCCCGCGCTCGACACGCTCTCGCGGCTGCTCGTCGATCCGAACGATGCCAATGTGCGGCAAGCGGCGGCCGGTGCACTCAGCGGCGCGTCGGTGACAGCCAATGCGACCGCCATCGTCCGCCTGACTGATGCCCTCGATGATGCCAATCCGCGGGTCCGTATTATGGCGGCGTTGTCGCTGGCCCAATTCGGACCGGCGGCCGTCGACGCCGTGCCGCGACTGGAAACGGCCGCCTCGAACGATGTGCCGCGGATGCAACGCGCGGCGCTCGCCGCCTTGGCCTCAATCCGCGGCAGCCAGTCGACGCTTGGCCCGCCGCCCGTCGCCACTCCGGCTAGCAACGTCGAAGCTCCGGCGCGAGAAATGTCGCCCGCTCCGACCGCTGGTCCGCTGGAACTTGTGCCCACCGCTCCAGGTTCCCATGCGTTCTTGGGTCCGCAGCAACCAGCAGTCGAGCGCACGCCGGCCGAGCGCACCCCAGCCGAGCGAACGGATCTCGAAAAGCCGGCGACTGCTCCGGTCCTCTTTCCCGATCTGGGTCGGCCGACGCCGACCGATGGCAAGTTCCAGGCCGTCACCGCGACGAGCGACTCGGCGACCGCCCGTTTTCCGCCCGCGGTCGGGTCTCGCGGCATATCGATTCACGAAGGAGAGGAAATCGGTTCCGACGGCTCGGCGGCCGTTGCGCGAACCCACCATTCGGCAGAGCCGTCGCGTCTGCCGGACGTTCCCGCGCGGCCCATCGATCGGAACGCCGAACTGCCGCCGCCGCGACCCGTCGTCACCACTCCGAAGCCGGCGCCGCCCGTCAGTCCGCCAGTGAGCCCCGCAGTCAGCGACGAGTCGCCCTTCGATCTGTCGAGCCCGCCGGGGGGCACGAAGGCGGGGTCGCCCTGATGAAAAAATCGCTCGGCCTGGCGCTCGGGCTGATCGTGGCCTGTTTCGACGCCGGCTGCATTTCGGAAATGAACTCCTGCGCCACTTGGGTGGAGCAGACCTGGACCTCCAACAAGGCCTGGCGCACTCGCAAGTGGATGTACGAAGACATCCCCTGCGAGTCGAGCTTCAAGGCGGGATTCAAGGCCGGCTATCGCTTCGCCAATTGCGGCGGAGATTCGTGCACGCCGCCGGGGCCGAGCCATTTCTGGGGCGCGGACGGGATGACCGAAAAGGATGTTCAGGAAGCGCAGGCCTGGTGTGACGGCTTTACGCACGGGGCGATGGCCGCGCAGCAAGACGGCAACCAGGTCGCCAGCACGCTTGACGCTCAGAGCGCCCAGCCGCCCGAAGGCGTCCCCGACGTCCTCTATTATCAGGGGCCCGGATCGCTTGGTCAGATCGGCGGCACGCCAGACCAGGGACAGCCGCTGCCCGGTGGCATGACGCCCGGCGCGGTTCCGTCGCCGTTGCCCAACTGGAGCAGCGCTGCCGCGCCGGCCGACACGTCTTATCCGCCCGGTAATCCGGCAAGCGAGGCTGTCCCTGCGGCACCGCTGGATATCTCGGGCACGCACAATTCGGCGACGCACTATCACGGCTCGGCCGCTTTCCCTGGAATCGGCAGCTTGCGGTCGATGGGCCCCGACGCGTCGAACATGCCGCCTCCGGCGCCCGCGTCCGAGGCCGAACCGGCGCTTCGCCCGTCGCCGATCGCCGCGCCGTACAACCTGCCGCCATCCGCTGCAGCACCGCCCCATGAGGGATCGAGCGGCCCCGCGACCTCCGTCCCCGGCCCGGCCGCCCAACCGCCGTCGACGAACGTGAATCCGACGGGCGCGACCGCACCAATCGGCACTACGGTCGTCGTTCCCGCCATCGTGCCGGCGACGCCCCCACGCGGCCCGGCGGGTCCGCAATGGGAACTGCCCGTGCTTCGCGATTAACGGCGAGCCGTCCCGTCGCGCGGGACTGACGCGAAACTGCCCCGTCATCCGGGACCGACGGCGACCAACGCAGTCATCCGGGACAGGCGGGTTTGTGCTGGATGATCTTGGGCGGACGGCGCAGCACGCGTCGCACCCAATACCGCGTCTGGCCCCAGCATTCGGCCGGCTTGGCGAGCAGGCAGGCCCCCGCGTAAAAGCCGGCGAACCGCCGAGGATCGCCATGACTCCGTCGCCGTCCCCGAGCGATCTTCGCCCAGAGCAACAGATAGATGAGGAAAGCCAGGAGCGCCCACGGGCTGACGACGATCGCGCTTGCCACGATGGCCGCGGGCAAGAGCACGCCGTAGAGCCAGCCGCTGAGTGACTCGCGAACGAAGTGCCGCTCAGGCGAACGGCCGTGCATCGCCGCGCCTTCCGCGTAGGCATGCCCGGCGCGAACGGCCCGTATCCACCACTGGGAGAACCGGGTCATCGCCGCGTCGTGCAGGGCCATCTCGTTGGCAAGTCGCTGGATCGTCCAGCCGCGCTGCCGCAGCCGCACGCACAACTCCGGCTCCTCGCCGGCAACCACCCGCGGATTAAACCCGCCCGTTTCACGGAGCGCGGCCACGCGAAAGAGGGCGATGCCGCCGCAACTTTTGGCAGCGCCGGCCGGCACGTCCCATTCCATGTCGCACAGGCGGTTGTAAATCGAGCGTGCAGGAAACCGCTCACGCAGCCGTCCGGCCACCGCCGCCACCCGCGCGTCGGCCCGCAGCGCGCGACAGCCGGCAGGCAAAAAACTCTCGGCAACTTCGCAATCGCCATCGACGAACAGCACGAACTCGACCCCAGGCGAAATTTCAACCAGCCGATCGAGCCCCGTATTCCGCGCACGAGCAGCCGAAAACGGCAGCGACGGATCCAACTCGACGACCTCGACACCCAACGCACTCGCCGCCGCCGGACTGCCGTCGGTCGAACCCGAGTCAACATAAACGACTCGCCCCGCCTGACCGCGCACCGACTCGAGACACCGCGTCAGCCGATCGCCTTCGTTCAGACCAATGACAACGACGCCAACCACCGCCGATTCGCCAGCTGCGGGCCGCCGCGCCCCACTGAAGAACGCACCAATTTCCTCGCTCCCAATTCCGGCCATTCGCCTACACTAAATCGATCGCAAAACTTCCGCCACTCGTCGTAGCCGGTCGCACCATCCAATGAATCCCTGGCCCTTCCCCGACCCGCCCAATCTGGCCGTCATTGTGAATCGCAAGATCTTTCAGGATGGCGATTGGATCGCGTACGTCTCTCACGACGCCGACGATGGCGGCTGGCAGTTTCACACCAACGAGCCCGGGCCACCAAGCGAGACCGACGCCGCGGTCGTCAGCTTGCGCGAAATCCTGAAGCTGGACGAAAGCATCGGGGAGCTGGCCGAATTGCCGCCTGGCTGGCACGCGTGGCGAGAATTTCAGTCTTCGGCGTGGCAGCGAGCAAAGACGGCTTGAAGCGTCGGGCCACAACTCGACTTGCTGGCGCAGCGACAGCGCCGGGTGCCATGCCCATGGCTCGGCATGGGCATGCCTTTTCCGTTTAGGTCATCGCGTGGCGTACCTTGTGGGCAAACAAAGCTGGGCCCTAACATGAAACGCAGGCGGCCCGGCTCAGCAAGTACAGATCGGTCGCCGGGGTGTGTGCGATGGGCATAAAACGGTCGATCGCGATTCGATTAGTCGCCTACCCGGCGTTCTTCTTGTTTCTGCTGGTGCTCGTTGCCGCGGGCTATCTCCTTTTCTTTGAGCGACTCGGTGATTTCGGCGATCCGCTCCTGAATGCGGCTCACGCAGGGGATTTGGATCTCGTCCGCGACTTGTTGAAGTCGGGAAAGAACCCGAATCATCGCGACGGCTTCGGCGACTGCCCACTGACTGTGGCGGCCGACGCCGGACAGACCGAGGTCGTGAGGTTTCTGTTGGACCACGGCGCGAAACTCGATGTCGCCGACGCTTCCGGGGAAACACCGCTCCATTTTGCAGCTCGCAACGGACACTTGGAGACCGCCGAATTCTTGGTGAAACGGGGTGCCTCCGTGAATGCCGCGGATCGATATGGTGTCACGCCGTTGATGGCAGCCGTGCGGTTGGGGAATCTCGCGGTGATCGAGCTGCTACTCGCCAACAAGGCCGACCTGACCAAACGCGACAAATACGGCTGGCAGGCCCTCCACATCGTTTTGCGATCAAACGATGTGAATCGCGCCGACCGCTACTCCGTTGTCAAAGCGCTGCTCGCGAAGGGGGCTGACCCACACGCAGACAATCCTGGTGGCTCGGAGCACGACTCCGAGCATGACAGTATGGGCTTACCCAGTTTTTCGTCGCAGTTGCCCAACAAAGGCAACACGCCTCTGGCAATCGCCACGAGCAATGGCTTCGAGGACATCGCAGAAGTACTGAAGGCATCTCCCTCAAAGCCAAACTGAGCGGGTCACTGCGGAGCGAAATTGAGCGCGTGTGCCTTGCCCGTGGCTTCGGATAAGACGCTTCTTGAATTCGAAGCGTTTTTCTCTCGCTGCCCTCGCTGACCGCTTCGGGTTAGTGGGTCCGCCAAAACCACCCGAAGCGGTCAGCGAGGGCGCCCAGAGGCAGGGATGGGGGACAGCTCCGGTGCACTTACCGGGCCCGGTACATCACCAGCTGGTCGGGATAGAGGGCCGGCGGTTCGCAGAAGCGGGCGGTC
>Ga0210390_10000750_pt1 | contig 33353 bp, 25 predicted proteins | sample IncBWH11OmetaG_FD_161050 | JGI IMG/M metagenome (GOLD analysis project Ga0210390, IMG submission 161050) | Forest soil microbial communities from Barre Woods Harvard Forest LTER site, Petersham, Massachusetts, United States - Inc-BW-H-11-O ...
AGGGTGCCCGTATTGATGTTGGCGGCGTTTGTGGTGTCGGTGGAGCAGGAGGGCGCCACGCCTGACAAGTCGGCGCAGGTTGGCTGCGAAGCGTGTGGCGCGCCTGACGTCGAGATGCTGTCGAGCCAGTTGTGTACGACCGGTGCCAAGCTCTCCACTCCTCCGAGAACCGACGGCGCGGGCGCCGGGAGATCGGCGCCGACGATCGCGCGTGGAGCCATGGCTCCCGACGAACCGCTGGGGGTTGCCAGGAACAGGCTTGCGCCCTGAACCGCTCCCGTAACCGACAAGGTTCCTGAAGTAGTCACCGGCGAACCTGACACCGCCAGCCACGACGGCATTGTCAACCCGACACTTGAAACGGTGCCGCCGGGACTGCCTCCGTCCCGGATGCTGCCTAAGCCAGCCCAGACGGCGATGTCGCCAACCACGACGGTTCCCGACTGGCTGATATTTCCGCCGCCGGACGGCCCATAGACGACCGTTTGCGCGTGGCCGGTCGCCGAGCAAAGCACGACGCATGCCGCCGCCGCTGCCGCCGCGCATTTCACTGGGCGCGGGCCTTGAAGAATGCGGTAGCGCTTGCGGTCTTGTTGAAGCAGCCGGTCGAGCTGAACACGGCAACGATGCCATAGGAATAAATGTCGGGCGGCCCGTTGAAGCTGATCGAGACCGTGCCGTCGGCCGGTGCTGCGACGCATTCGACCGGGCTCACCGGCCCGTCCGGCGGCACGCTCGTCGCGTCGAACGTCATTAAATAGCCTGCCGCCGGCCCGGTCGTGACATAAAGCGAATAGAGGCTGCCGGGTGCGCTCCTGATGACGTGGCTGGCCTCGGCATTGGCGGACACCACGGGGCTGATGCCGGCTTCGTAGGCCGACGCCTTTTCGCTCCCTAAAACAGCGAGAAGCAGCAATGCGGCGACTGGTGCTCGGGGCATCATTCTCAGAAGGAGCCAAGAGCCGCACGCTTCCACGTGTTCGGCGCGCTGCAGAAATAGATGTAGTTGGTGTCTGCCTGGAGCTGACCGACGTTGCACGATGCTCCGCTCGACGACGGGGTGCCCGGCGTGATCAAACCACCCAGTGTGTTGATCGTCTGCGGTGTCGCGTTGACGACGCGAAAATTGCTGCCGTCGAAGCGGAGTTGGAGAAATTCATAGTTTTGCTCGGCCGCCAGAGCCAACGAAGAGGCGGTAGTGCCGCCCCGCGCCGGCTCCAGGATCGACCCGCCGGAGGTCCCGCTCACTTGAACGGTCAGCGGCTTTCCGGCATCGGTCACAAACCCCATGGTCCAGCCCGGGGTGATCGCGGTGGTTTGCGGCAGGATGACGGTCAGTCCGGCCGCGGTGTTGTAGCTCGACAGCGCATTGCCGTTGTCGCTCTGCCCGGCGCTGTAAGTCGCGGCCGCCGGGAAATTCCATCGGTTGATGTCTGGGGTCGATCCCGACAGGCCGATCAGCGCCGCCGTAGCCGGAGTCGCTTCGGTGATCCGGAAGTTGCTGCCGTCGAACCGTATCACCATCAATTCGTAATTGCCGGACGCCAGCGATGCCGAAGTGACACCGCTGCCGCTCCCTGCATAGAGGATATGCCCACCCGCCGTTCCGTTCACCTGGACGGACATCGCCTTGCCGTTGTCGGTCGCCAGCGCCATGGTCCAACCCATCGCTATGGCGCTAGTCGATGGCAGTGTCACGGCCATGTACGGAAGCGGGGTGTTGTAGTTCGAGATGACGTTGCCGTTGTCGGCGACGGTCGCGGCATAGGTGCTCGCGGCGGGAAAGCTCCAGTGGCTGATCCCGGCGCTGCCGATCATGCCGATCGCCTGGGCGGTTGCGGGCGTCGTCCCGGTCACCCGAAAATTGCCACTGCCGTCATACTGCAGAACGACGAACTCGTAGGCGCCCTGACTCGTGTTCGCCAAGGCAAGTGCGTTAGCGGCGGCTCCGCTTCCCGGCCACACGATATGCCCGCCCGATGATGAGTTGACCTGGACCGACAGCGGTTTTGCGTTGTCGGTGGCAAAGCCCATGCTCCACCCCGTCGGCAGGATTGTCGTCGCCGGCAGGGTGACGGTCAGGCCCGAGGCGGTGTTGTAGCTCGACAGGATGTTGCCGTTGTCGCCGAGCGTCGCCGCGTAGCCCGGAGTCGCCGGATAGAGCCAGTTGCTGGGCCACGGTGGCGGCTCGAACCCCATGTTTAGCCGCGTGTTGCGGGTCGACGAGACGACCCGCCAGTTGTTCCCGTCGGATTGCACCCGCAGGTACTCGTAATTGCCGGCTCCCAGCGTCGCCGACGAGACTGATTTGCCGCCCAACACGATGGCGCCGGTCAAAACGGTGACCGTCAGGCCCTTGCCGTTGTCACTGGCAAAGGCCATCGACCAGCCCGGATTGACGCTGGAAATCGGGGGCAGCGTCACCGTCAGTGACGCACCCGGGGCATTGTAGCTCGAGACCGCGATGCCGTCGTCGATCGGTGCCGCGGTGTAAGTTGCCGTCGACGGAAAAATCCACTGGAGGCGCGATCCCGTTCCCTGCACCGATATCCCAACAGAGTTCGGCCCGTAATTCACGACATTGCCGCCGTAATTGGGATTAATCAGCGTATTGCCGATACTCGCGGTCGCGTTGACCGCGGTTATGCAGTTGAAGTACGGTGAGACAAACGTATTCAGTCCGTTATGGTTAAACGTGATCGACAGGCAGGTCGGCGACACCTCGAGATCGAGACCGGAAAACGTGTTCGAAAAGTTGTAGCCGTTTTCGAGAACGATCCCGCGCCCACCGGTCCCGGCCGCGGTTGCCGACCCGGAAACATGGGAAAACTGGGTCTGCTCCAACGCCATGCCGGCGCCGCCGCCGGCCGAGTCGCAGACGGCGTATATCTCGCTGTCGAGTACCGCATTGAACTGACAGGCGCCGGCCGCGGCGCTGGTGCTCGAGTTATTGACCACCAAGTGATCGATCTTAATTGAATTATGGGCATCGGAGAAATCGGTTCGGCCGATGACAAACGCATATCCCGGCGTGTCAGCGTTGAGGAACAGCGAGCCTTCTTCTTTGAAATAGAAACATCCGGTCGGGCTGGCCGGACTGCCGCCGCTGCACTGAATCTGCAGCACCGGTCCTGACGACACCGCGCGGCCGTCGATGAGGGCCCCGTGCGATATCAGCCGAAAGCCGTTGCCAGCCTGGCTCGCATAGTCGATGACGAGGCCGGTGCTGACTTTATAGGTGCCGGCCGGTATATGCAGCGGCCAGTTATTGGCGATGGCGCTCGCGATCGTGGTCTGGATGGCGGCCGTGTCGTCGTGGCTGTCGTCACCCGCCGCGCCGTTACAGCGCACGTCGATCCACGGGCGTCCCGAGCACATCAGGACGTCGCCGCCCAAGGTGGCGGTGCCGGTTGTCGACAGGGTCGAGAAGCTTCCCGGCGACTGCGCGAACGTCGGATCCGCCACCGCCCCGTACGCCGCGCCAAGCGCCAGTCCTTGCGCTGCGATTTTCAGGAACACCTTCACCGGGGCCAGCCTCCATCCTGTGTAGTCGGCGCGCGCATGCGAGTTTCCGACACCGCGGACGGGCATATTGGCCCGCCGGGCGCCACTGCGGCGGTCGGCTCCGGCGAACCGGTCAGCCTCGATGGCGGGCGACGATGCCCTGATCGGCAAGCGCCGGCCGCGATGGCGGACCGCTACCATCGCCGCGCCGCGTAAGCCTGGCCGCTGGTCGAGCCGTAGAGGCTCACCGCACCCGCCGGCTTGTACCCCGAAGGCGTCGCAAATACGGCGCCGGGCGCAATCGGGATCGAGGCGCCGCCCGAAGTCGCGGTGCCGACGTCAGAAACGTAAAGCGTCGCCGAGGAATTGTTGGCGACGAGCCAGCCGTTTGTCGCGGCGACACCGCCGAATAGCAATTGTGCGCTGCCGCCGGTAGCGACCGTGCCGCTGCCGTCGACTGCCGCCGAGCCGGCGGTATTGACCACCGGGAATGGCGCCGCCGAGCTCGCCGGCGTCGCGATCCCCCCGACAATGGCCGCCGCCGCATGCACCGGCACCAGGTTGCCAGTGCTGTCGAGCCCGGTTGACAGCGACTGCGTCGTCGTGTTCGCGTCCTTGACCAGCAGAGGCACTGGCGGCTCCTCCTCGAAGACCAAAATTACGATTTCGGGCGCCCGGGCTGCGACAGCCCAGCGCTGAGCTCACGATAGATCTCGTAAATCCCTTCGCCGACCATCGGGACGAGCAACAGGTCGGTGATCGCCCACACCAGCGCGTCGACCCGGTCCGGAGAGAAGCGCTGCCGCAGCCTGTCTCCGTCGAGCCGCCCGCCACGGGCGAGGCTGCACATCTGGTCCTCGAGTTGGCCGAAGACGCCTTGATGATGCACCCGGCCCTGTTCATAAAGCGCCGCGACCGGCTCGGCCCGCGCGATCTTGCCGCGCGAGGCGTGAACCGCGGCAAAGGGCAGGCTCGGGTCGACCACCCGGAGGGTCGATTCGACCATCTCGCCGCCGTTGTTGACCTCCGCTACGACCCGGTCGGCCTGATGCGCGTGATAGGCCGACACCGCCGCCCTCGCCCATTCCGTCGGCCGGTAGCGGCCCGAGAGATCGGCCAGAACCCAGCCGTGACCAGCGGCGTCCCTGCCGGCGACGATGATGCCGGTCTCGTCTGCAGTGGGACCCGAGCTTGCCGCCGGATCGATTGCGACGACAATCCTCGCCAACGGCGGCGCGGCCCGGCGGCGTGCAGCCTCGATAATGCCCCGGTTCCATAAGCCGTCCGGGACGTCGTCGAGAATTTCAGCCCCGATTTCCTGACGGGCGAGCCGGGTCCCCTCGTATTTGCGGACGATCTGCTCGAGAAATTCTGGCGCCAGGTTGGGCCGGTTCTCATAGGTGGTGCCGTGGGTCACTGCGACCCCTGGATCGGTGAGGAGCGTGCGCAGCAGCTTTGTCGGCCGCGGCGTCGTGGTGACGACCACGCGCGGGTCTTGGCCGAGCCGCAAGCCGAACATCAGCATGTCCCAGGTTTCGGGGTAGCGCCAACTGGAAAGCTCGTCGCACCAGGCGGCGTCGTGCTGTGGGCCGCGCAGCCGTTCGGGCTCGTCCGCGCTGTAAAACGTCGCGATCGCTCCGTTGGCCCAGGTCAGCCGGCGCTTCGAGGGCTCGTAGCGCGGCCGATCCCAGCGCGGCGAAACCGCCAAAATGCCGCTCTCGCCTTCGACCATGACGTTGCGCGCGTCGGCTGCGGTGGGTGCCACGAGCGCCAGACGCCGCGCGCTGCGCGCGACGATCCGGGCTCGTATCAGCTCTGCTCCGGTGCGCGTCTTGCCAAATCCGCGGCCCGCGAGCAGCAGCCAGACCCGCCAGCCGCCATTTGGCGGCAGCTGGTTGGGCCGCGCCCAGAAAGGCCAGTCATACAGCAGCGCCAGGGCTTCGGCTGGGGTCAGCTCGTCGATGATGTTGTTTCTGACCGACTGCGGCAATGAGGCAAGCCAGCTTGCGTGCAAGCCGCTCACGCTTCCTCCATGGGATTGCCGACGGCCGCCGTTTTTCGCACTAATTCCTGTGTTCTACTGCTACGCAGCGGTCTGCCGGGACCGCGCCCGCGGTGTGCAGTCCATTCGAAAAGCATTTCCGGCGCTGATCGCGCCGCCGCCTTCGCCAGTCTCGCGGTCTTATATCAGATCGATCCGGATTTGTCAATCGCAAAAGCCGATTTTCGCAATACATCGTGCCGGCTATAATGCGTTTCAAGCGCGCCGAGGGCGGCGATCAGGATACCTGATGCCGTTTCTTGGCTGACCCGGCGGCCATTCCAGCCCTGTTCGAAGGCCCATTCCTTCAGCGATCGCTCCCATCCGACGACATGCCACAAGCATGATCCGCCGGGCGAGCGCGGGCCGCCGACCGCGAGGATCGCCCGCCACACATGCTCGCGGGCCCCTTCGACCCGCAGCCCCGACCCGCCTGAGCCTTTGAGGTGCCCCGTTCCGCCGTCTCGTGGCCGCGCATAGTCGAGGGCCCGCAGCGGGTCGAGCTGCGCTGTGAAAAAGCGCGCTCGAAAGTCCTCGCCCGCCTCGCGCATGCCAGCGCTAATCGAGCCGCGCCGCTCCATCGCGGCCAACGTGTCGACGGCCCGATAAGGGCGGGCGGAGCCGCCGCTGCTATCGGCAATCGGCCGCTCCTGCCGTTCGACTGGGCCATGCCGCTGACGCTCTTCGGTCGGCGGCGGCGCGAGATCCGCATCGGCGAAAATTCTTTTCCGCCCCGAATTTTGACGGGTCATTTTCATCTCTTAGTGGTCCAAAACATGTACATTATACCTAGCAAAAATCGCGAACCACCTGCGCCAGGCGTTTCAAAAAGCGCGGCGGCGGCTGGTTGCCGTCTCGCGCGCGCCGGCCGCCAACCGCGTTTGCCAACGCTTCAACCTCGCGCAACCGATTGGTTTCCTCGGCGGTCCCGCAGCGAACATGGCAAAGCGCATGATGGTCGGCGCAGTAAGGTGACCCGAGCCGCCGCGGCAGCCCGCAATTCCGCTGCTCGCCGTCGTCGTCCAGGGGGTAGGCGCAACCTGTCTCGTCATCACGACACCTTAACTGCCGCTCCATCCACTGCGCCGCCATCGGGTCCTCTCGTTGCCGATTGAATACCCTTGTCATCATCGCATCACGATGATATCATGATCAGGGTCGTTGTCAACATAGAAATTGCGAGAGTGGCTATATATGGACGCAACCTGGTTTCACCAAGCCCTGGAGCGGGCCGGTTCCACTCAAGCCGATCTTGCCCGCCATTTGCGCCTTGCCCCGTCGGCGGTCTCGCGCATGCTCAAAGGCGAGCGCCAAATGAAGCAGCTGGAGACGGTCCAGATCGCCGCGTTTCTCGGGATAAGCCCGGACGAGATCTTGCGCCACGCGGTTGCCGAAACCGTGTCGTCGCCCGGCCTCGAGATGCCGCGCCCCGGACGCGGGCGCCCGCCTACCGTGCGGCCGGCGGGCATTGCACGCTCGCCGGATATGATCCCTATCCGGAGTGCTGGACGCGGCGGCAATGACCAGGAGATGTTTCTTCAGGATGAGATCGGTTACACCCCCCGCCCAGCCAACCTCGGCGGTGTGCGCGCGGCCTATGCCATCTACATGGTCGGGGACAGCATGGAACCGCGGTACGAGCAGAACTGGTTATTGCACGTCAACCCGTTCAAGCCGCCGAGGCGTGGCCGGGACGTGGTGGTCTACAAAAGGGGACAGGTGGTGCTGATCAAGCAATTCGTCGGCTGGGAGGGCGACATCCTTGTCCTGCGTCAACTGAACCCGCCCGATACCTTGCGCATCCCACGCGCCGAGATCGAGGACTGTCACCTCGTCGTCGGCACCGATCAGGAAGGGTAGGCGCGGCGCGGAATCCTCGCTCGCCGAGCCTGTCACGCGGCCTTGGGGCGCGCCGCCTCCTGGATTACCAGCCCGCCTTCGCCGGAAGACACGTGCACCGTCGACCCATCGGGAATGCGGCCCTCGAGGATCGATTGCGCCAACGGGTTCTGCAGTTCGCGCTGGATCACCCGCTTCAACGGACGCGCACCATAGATCGGGTCGTACCCGGCATTGGCCAGCCAGGCCATCGCCGCCGAATCGAGCTCGATCTTGATCTTGCGATCGGCAAGCAGCTTCTTCAGGCGCTCGATCTGGATCGCCACGATCCCCTTCATGTCGTCGCGCGAGAGACGGCGGAACAGCAGGATTTCGTCGAGCCGATTGAGGAACTCGGGGCGGAACGCGGCCCGCACCGCCTCCATGACCGCCTCGCGCGCAACCGACACGTCGGCCCGTTCCGGCAACCGCGCCAGCGCCTCGCTGCCGAGGTTGGAGGTCAGCACGATCAAGGTGTTGCGGAAATCGACGGTGCGACCCTGCCCGTCGGTCAAGCGGCCGTCGTCGAGAACCTGCAGCAATACGTTGAAGACGTCGGGGTGCGCCTTTTCGACTTCGTCGAACAGGATCACCTGATAGGGCCGGCGACGCACCGCCTCCGTCAGACTGCCGCCCTCCTCGTAGCCGACATAACCCGGCGGCGCGCCGATCAGGCGGGCAACCGAGTGCTTTTCCATGTATTCCGACATGTCGATGCGCACCATCGCGCTCTCGTCGTCGAACAGGAATTCAGCGAGGGCGCGCGTCAGCTCGGTCTTGCCGACGCCGGTCGGCCCCAAGAACAGGAACGAGCCCATCGGCCGGTTGGGATCCTGCAGCCCGGCGCGCGCCCGGCGGATCGCGTTGGAGACGGCAGTGACCGCCTCGTCCTGACCGACCACGCGGCGGCAGAGGGCGACCTCCATAGAGAGAAGCTTCTCGCGCTCACCCTCGAGCATCTTGTCGACCGGGATGCCGGTCCAGCGCGACACCACCGCGGCGATGTGCTCCGCGGTCACCGCCTCTTCGAGCATGCGCCCAGTCTCGGCCGCCTCGGCCTCCTTGAGCTTGCGTTCGAGCTCTGGGATCACGCCGTAAGTCAGTTCGCCGGCACGGCTCCAGTCGCCGCGCCGTTGCGTCGTCTCGAGTTCGGCACGGGCGCGGTCCAGCTGCTCCTTGAGCTTTTGCGCGCCGGCGAGCTTCTCCTTTTCCGCGCGCCATTGCGCAGTCATCTCGGATGAGCGTTGTTCCAGCTCCTCCAGTTCTTTGACGAGCTTTTCCAACCGATCGCGCGACGCCGCATCGTTTTCCTTCTTGAGCGCCTCGCGCTCGATCTTCAGCTGCACGATGCGCCGATCGAGCTCGTCGATTGCCTCAGGTTTGGAATCGACCTCCATACGCAGCCGGGAGGCAGCCTCGTCCATCAAGTCGATCGCCTTGTCGGGCAAAAACCGGTCGGTGATGTAGCGGTTCGACAAGGTCGCCGCCGCGACGATCGCGCCGTCCGTAATGCGCACCCCGTGGTGGAGCTCGTATTTTTCCTTGATGCCGCGCAGGATCGAGATCGTGTCCTCGACCGATGGCTCACTGACAAACACCGGTTGGAAACGGCGCGCGAGCGCCGCGTCCTTTTCGATGTTCCTGCGGTATTCATCCAAGGTCGTGGCGCCAACGCAATGCAACTCGCCGCGGGCGAGCGCCGGCTTTAGCATGTTCGACGCATCCATCGCGCCCTCGGCTTTGCCGGCGCCGACCAGGGTGTGCAGTTCGTCGATGAACAGGATGATTTCGCCGGCGGCTGCCGTGATCTCGGTCAGCACTGCCTTCAGCCGCTCCTCGAATTCGCCGCGGAACTTCGAGCCGGCGATCAAGGCGCCGAGATCGAGTGCCAGCAGACGCTTGTCTTTCAGCCCCTCGGGCACGTCGCCATTGACGATGCGCAGCGCCAACCCTTCGACGATTGCGGTCTTGCCGACGCCGGGTTCGCCGATCAGCACCGGGTTGTTCTTGGTGCGGCGCGAGAGAACCTGGATCGTGCGGCGGATCTCCTCGTCGCGGCCGATGACCGGGTCGAGCTTTCCGTCGCGTGCCGCCTCGGTCAGGTCGCGGGCGTATTTCTTCAGCGCGTCGTAGCCTTCTTCCGCGGAGGCGCTGTCGGCTTTTCGGCCCTTGCGCAATTCTTCGATCGCGGCGTTGAGCTTTTGCGGCGTCACGCCGGCGCTGGCGAGCACGCGGCCGGCCGCCGTTTCTTTGGACAACGCTAGTGCCAGCAACAGCCGCTCGACGGTGACAAAGTTGTCGCCGGCCTTTTGGGCAATCTGCTCCGCCTGCTCGAAAAGGCGCGCGATTTCAGGGGACATGTAGACCTGACCGGCCCCCGAGCCCTCGACGCGGGGCAGCTTGGCAAGCTCGGTCTCGATCGCGCTCAGCGCCGCCCGCGGATCGCCCTGCGCCGCCCGGATGAGATTGGCGGCTAGACCTTCCTTGTCTTCCAGCAGCGCCGCGAGCAGGTGTTCGGGCGTCAGCCGCTGGTTCCCGCGGCGCAAGGCAAGTGCTTGCGCCGCCTGGACAAACCCCTTAGCCCTTTCGGTGTATTTTTCGAATTCCATGACACACTCCGACGAGCTGGCCGCGGCGCCCCTGACGGCAGCATCCGCGATCCCTCACGCGCCTATATGGCGTCATCGAAGGGCCGAGCAACCCCACCGCTGGACGACGCAGCAATTGAAACAATGACCACAGCATAAAGGGGACCATAGCATTAATGGCGACGGCGAAGCCATCTCAGCTCTGCTACCACCACGAGCCGTACCAGCCCCAGTAAGGTCCGGCAAAGATGATCACCAGACAAAAGACGATAAACAGGAAATTTCCTCCTGGTGGGTCATATTAAGAATAATAGTACGATTGCCGATATCGATAATAACCAAAGCACTTAAGAGCATTCAGATGATTACGGTCCAGATCACGAACCGCCACATGGTGTTTACTCCATAGGTGCTTTGCCAAGAAAGAAACACAGCCGGCGGAGATTGGTTCACGTTGTCATAGAGGTTGAGGTGGTGCGCCAGTTTGCGCCGGTGGCGAGCAGGCTGGCGTCACGAGAGGGTGTGCATCAGGCGACCAGCGGCACCCGGAACCCACTGGTCGATGAGGATTGACAAGTCGCCAAATTAAGAACAAAAAGGCAACATGATTGGGCCTTCCTCAAAGATGCCTCGCGACCCATTGTCGGTGCTGCCGATGCTGCGCGATCAGGTTCGGCGGCTCGAGCGCCCGGCGGCGACAGCGCATGGCGTGCTTCCCTTCGGTGCCGCCGCGATCGATCGGGCTTTGCCGGGCGGCGGGCTGGCGCGCGGCGCCTTGCACGAAGTTCTCGGGGCAGGCGGAGACGGGGAGGACGGCGCGCTCGCCGCCGCCTTTGTAGCCGGCATCCTCGCTCGGCTTGTGACCGCGGTGGACGGCATCGTGCTGTGGTGTCTTGCCCGGCCGGACCTTCACGGGGCAGGCCTTGCCGCCTGCGGGCTCGATCCGGCGCGGCTGGTGCTGGTGCGAACCGCGCGCGACAGCGAGCTTCTGTGGGCAATGGAGGAAGGGTTGCGCACATCGGGTGTTGCCGCGGTGGTCGGCGAAGTCGGTGCCTTCCCGGCGGTCGCGAGCCGTCGATTGCAACTCGCCGCGGAGCGCTCCGGCGTCACCGCTTTTGTATTGCGGCGCTGGTGCAATGGCGGGCAGGCGGCCCGCGAACGCAATCTGCCCAACGCCGCTGCGACGCGCTGGCAAATTGCCGCATTGCCGTCGCGCCCCGTCACCCGCTTTCGCGAGGGCGGCGATAGCCGCGCAGGGTCGGGGATCGGGCATCCATGCTGGCGGGTCGAGCTGTTGCGCTGCCGCGGGGGCGAGCCGGCAGGCTGGGACGTGGAGGTCAGGGAAGGAAAAATGGTCGATGCGACAGATATTGTATCTCTGGCTGAAGCACTGGCCGATCGACCGATGGCGCCGGGCGGCGGCGATACATCCCCGCCGGAAGCAATCCGCCGCGTCGGCTGAGGAGTCGCCCTTTGCTACGGTCGTCGACAGCGCCGGGCGGCGCCTGCTTGATGCGGTCAACCCGGCAGCGGCGTCCGCCGGTCTCGCCCCGGGAATGCCGTTGGCCGATGCGCTGTCCTTTCTGCCCGGTCTCGCGACCGTCGCGGCCGAGCCTGCAAAGGACGCCGCGGCCTTGCTGCGGTTGGCGGAATGGTGCGATCGCTATAGTCCGTGGACAGCCCCCGACGGGATCGACGGGATAAAAATCGAGGTTACCGGCTGCGCCCATCTTTGGGGCGGGGAGGATGCCCTGGCGGCTGATCTGATCGCCCGGCTCGACCGCCAGGGCGTCACCGGTCGCGTTGCCGTCGCCGACACACTCGGCGCCGCCTGGGCATTCGCTCGCTTTTCGCAAACCGGCGAGCGCCCGGTCGTTGTATGGCCGGGAAAAACCCGCGCCGGTCTCGCCCCGCTGCCGGTTGAGGCATTGCGTCTCGACCCGGCGACGGCGCAAGGGTTGCGGCGGGTCGGGTTGAAGCGGGTCGGCGATCTTTATGCGATGCCGCGCGACGCGGTGACGCGCCGCTTTGGTGAAGCGGCGGCGCGGCGTCTCGACCAGGCATATGGCGATCTGCCGGAGCCGCTGTCGCCATTGGCCGAAACCCCGGCCCGGCGGATAAGGCTGAGCTTTGCCGAGCCGATCGCCGACCCCGCCGATCTGGCGCTCGCCACCGGGCGGCTCGCCGAGGATCTTGTCGCGCGCTTGGTGCTGGAGGGGCTCGGGGCGCGGCGGCTCGTGCTCGCCTTTCACCGGGTTGACGGCCGAGTCGAGCGCATTGTGCTCGGCACCGCACGGCCGAGCCGCGACCCGAACCACCTCGCCGCCCTGTTCAAGGGGCGGCTCGACACCGTCGATCCAGGCCTCGGGGTCGAGGACATGATCCTCGCCGCCTTCGCAGTCGAGCCCTTGGGTCCCGAGCAAATCGGCTTTGCCGGTGCTTCTATTAACCCTCACCCTCACCCCTTCCATTCCCTCCCCCGCGAGCGGCGCAGGGTTGGGGAGGGGGCGAAGGAGGGCACGTCAGGAAACGTCGCGGCGCTCCTCGACCGGCTCGGCAACCGGTTGGGGCTCGCCGCGCTGTTGCGGCTCGAGGCCCGCGAGAGCCACATCCCGGAGCGCGCCTCTGTGCGGGTACCGGCGGCGTTACCCTCACCCCCTTTGCTGCGCTCAGGACCCTCTCGCGCACTGCGGGAGAGGGGGGTGCAAGCCCCCACCGTAACCCTCCCCGACCAGCGGGGGAGGGAAGGGGAGGCGGCTGGGTGGGTGAGGGGGCAGTGGGGCGGAGAGAGGCTGATTGGGAGAGACGGCGGCAAACCGCCCCGGCCGGTCCGGCTGTTCGAGCCGCCGGAGCCGGTCGAGGCGGCGTGGCTTTTGCCCGACGACCCACCCTTTCGTTTTACCTGGCGGCGCCGCGCATATCGGGTGAGACGCGCCGACGGACCGGAGCGGATCGCCGAGGAATGGTGGCAGCCCGATGAATCAGGCGTGGTTGATGCGATCCGTGATTATTACCGGGTCGAGGACGAAGAGGGCCGGCGCTTGTGGCTGTTCCGGGCGGGGCTGCCCGGCGGCGGCCATCCGCTGTGCTGGTATGTCCATGGCATATTCGGCTGATAGCGCCGGCTACGCCGAACTGCAGGTCACGACCAACTTCTCGTTCCTGCACGGGGCGGCGCATCCGGCCGAGCTGGTCATGACCGCGGCGGCGTTGGGCCACCAGGCGATCGCGGTCACCGACCGCAACAGTTTTGCCGGGGTCGTGCGCGCGCACCAAGCGGCAAAGGAGGTCGGCATCCGTCTTGTCGTCGGCTGCCGTCTCGATCTCGACGACGGCGCGAGCCTGCTCGCCTTTCCCGAAGACCGCGCCGCCTACGGCCGGCTGGCCGGGCTGCTGACACTGGGCAAGCGCCGCGCACCCAAAGGCGAATGCCGTCTCGGCTATCGCGATGTCGTCGCCCACGGTGAGGGACAGATCGTCATCGTGTTGCCCACTCCCATTCCCTCCCCCGCTCGCGGGGGAGGAGTAGGGTGGGGGCCGGATATGGCGAAATTCGCTGCTTCTGCCGCCCGCGTCGGCGCGGATTTCGCGGGCCGCGTCTATCTCGCCGCCCACCACTTCTATCGCGGCGACGATGCGCGCCGCCTTGCCCATCTCGCGGCGCTCGCCGAGGCGGCGGGGGTGCCGCTGGTTGCGACCAACGACGTGCTCTATCACGTGCCCGGGCGGCGGCCGTTGCAGGATGTGCTGACCTGCATCCGCGAAGGCTGCACCATCGCCGAGGCCGGCTTTCGCCTTGCCGCCAACGCCGAGCGCCATCTGAAATCTCCGCAGGAGATGGCGCGGTTGTTTCGCGGACACGAGGACGCGGTCGCGCGCAGTCTCGAGATCGCCCGGCGCTGCCGGTTCAGCCTCGACGAATTGCGCTACGAATACCCGGACGACGCCGTCGAGGACGACCGCACCCCGCAGCAGCGCCTCGCCGATCTCGCCTGGGCGGGTGCCAACGAGCTCTTTTCGCGGCATTTCCCTCGGGTATCAGGTCATTCTTTCGTCGCCCCTGCGAAAGCGGGGGTTCAGAGCCACCGCTCGGAGCTTGGCCCCTTGGATTCCCGCTTTCGCGGGAATGACGATAGAGACGGCAATGGATCTGTATTCTCAGAAGCCGGTCAAAGCCGCATCCCCGACAAGATCCGAGAGCTGATCGCGCACGAGCTCGAGCTGATCGAACGGCTCGATTACGCCCGCTATTTCCTGACCGTGCACGACATCGTCGCGTTCGCGCGGCGGCGCGGCATCCTGTGCCAGGGCCGCGGCTCGGCCGCGAACTCGGTCGTCTGCTACTGTCTCGGCATCACCGCGGTCGACCCGGCGCGCATCGACGTCCTGTTCGAGCGCTTTATCAGTGCGGCGCGCAACGAGCCGCCCGACATCGACGTCGATTTCGAGCATGAGCGGCGCGAGGAGGTGATCCAGTACATCTACGAGAAATACGGTCGCGACCGGGCCGGGCTCGCCGCCACCGTGATCTGCTATCGCTCGCGCTCGGCGATCCGTGAGGTCGGCAAGGTGCTCGGCCTGTCGGTTGATGTCGTCGCCGCCTTGGCCGGCATCGTCTGGGGCTGGAGCAACGACCCGATCGCCGAGCAAAAAGTGCGCGAGGCCGGCCTCGACCCCGCCGACCGCACGCTTCGCCTCGCACTCGACCTCGCCGCCGAGCTCACCGGCTTTCCGCGCCACCTCTCGCAGCACGTCGGCGGCTTTGTGATCACGCGCGGACCGCTCAGCGAACTGGTGCCGATCGAGAATGCGGCAATGCAGGACCGCACCGTCATCGAGTGGGACAAGGACGATCTCGACCAGCTTGGCATTTTAAAGATCGATGTTCTGGCGCTCGGCATGCTGACCTGCGTCAGGAAGGCCTTTGCGTTGATCGGACAGCATTACGGCCGTCGGTTCGATCTCGCCACAGTGCCGGCCGAAGATCCCGCGGTCTACGAGATGCTGAGCCGCGCCGACTCGCTCGGCGTCTTCCAGGTCGAAAGCCGCGCCCAGATGACGATGCTGCCGCGCCTGCGTCCGCGCGAATTCTACGATCTCGTGATCGAGGTCGCGATCGTGCGGCCGGGGCCGATTCAGGGCGACATGGTGCACCCCTATCTGCGACGGCGCTCCGGGATCGAGCCGGTCGACTACCCCTCGGACGCGCTGCGTCAGGTGCTGGGCAAGACCCTGGGCGTGCCGTTGTTCCAGGAGCAGGCGATGAAGATCGCGATCGTCGGCGCCGGCTTTGCCCCGGAGGAGGCCGACCGGCTGCGTCGCGCGATGGCGACCTTCAAGCGCAACGGCGATATCCACCTGTTCCGCGACAAGTTCGTCGCCGGCATGGTGGCGAACGGCTACGACCGTGACTTTGCCATGCGCTGCTTTAGCCAGATCGAGGGGTTTGGGACTTACGGTTTCCCGGAAAGCCATGCCGCGAGCTTTGCGCTCCTCGTCTATGTCTCGGCCTGGATCAAGTGCTTTTACCCCGAGGTCTTCGCCTGCGCGCTGCTCAACAGCCAGCCGATGGGCTTCTACGCCCCGGCACAGATCGTCCGCGACGCGCGCGAGCACGGCGTGACTGTGCTGCCCGTCGACGTCAATCACAGCCAGTGGGACTGCACCCTCGAACCGGTGGAGGCTGCGCCGACCCATCTGGTCGTCACCCCCGCGGAAGCGGGGGCCCAGGACCTGCCCCTGGCTCGAACAAGGGGGCGAGCGACAGGGATCAGGCTCCTGGATTCCCGCTTGCGCGCAAGGCTATCCGAGGAAATTTCGGCTTCAAGCATACCACACTCGCAATCCGCCTTGGACAAGTTGAAGTCGTCTCGCGCGGGCTTGTCCCGCGTATCCACGTCTTCTTTATCGGCGTCAAAGGCGTGGATGGCCGGGCCGAGCCCGGCCAAGACGAAGATAGAGAGAGGTAATCGTCCCGCGTTGCGCCTCGGCTTTCGCCAGATCAAGGGCTTTATCGAGACCGATGCCGGGCGGCTCGTCGCGGCGCGCGGCGCGGGCTATCCGGACGCGAGAGCGCTGTGGCGGCGCAGCGGGCTCGGCCGCGGGGCGCTCGAGCGCCTCGCGGAGGCCGACGCCTTTCGCTCGCTCGGGCTCGATCGCCGCCGCGCCTTGTGGGCGTTGAAGGCGCTCGGCGACCCGCCGCTCCCGTTGTTCGCCGTTTCTGAAGCGGCCCCTCACCTCAGCGGGCAGGGTGAGGGGGGAGGTGGTCGAGATGACGAAGGTGAAAACAATGAAACCCGTGCCGCCGCTCTGTTGCCCGAAATGCCGCTCGGCGAGCATGTGGTCGAGGATTACGCCGCCCTCGGCCTCAGCCTGAAGCGCCATCCGCTGGCGTTTTTGCGCGCCGATCTCGCCCGCGAGGGGCTGGTGGCCGCGGCCGACCTCGCCCGTCTGCCGGTCGACCGGCGGCTCGCGATCGCCGGGGTGGTGCTGATCCGCCAGCGCCCGGGTAGCGCCAACGGCGTCGTCTTTGTCACGATCGAGGACGAGACCGGGATCGCCAATCTGATCGTCTGGCCGGCCGTCCTAGAACGCTTCCGGCGCGCGGCATTGGGCGCCACCCTGTTGCGCTGCATCGGCAAATTGCAGCGCGAGCAGAGCGTCATCCACATTGTCGCCGAGCGCCTCGACGACCTGACCCCGCGACTAAACACCTTGCGCGAGCGCACCGGCGAAGAGGAACCGCCCGCTGCCGCGAAACCGCCTTTCGCCGTCCCGGTCAAGGCGCCCGGCTACGACATCCGCGACATTGTCATCCCGAGCCGCAATTTCCGCTAGTCGACGGCTCTTCAGCAACAGCGGCGCCCGTCGCGGCGCGGGCAACGCCAGCGCGGGCGAGCGCGTCGGCGCGCTCGTTTTCGGGGTGGCCGGCATGGCCGCGCACCCAGATCCATTCGACCTGGTGGGGCTGCGCGGCGGCCTCGACCCGCTGCCACAAATCGACGTTCTTGACGGGTTTTTTGTCCGCCGTGCGCCAGGCGCGCGCCTTCCAGCCGTGGATCCACTTGGTGATGCCGTCGCGCAAATACTGGCTGTCGCTGTAGAGCCTCACCCGGCACGGCCGCTTCAGCGCTTCGAGCCCGGCGATCGCCGCGGTCAATTCCATGCGGTTGTTGGTCGTCGCGGGATCGGCCCCGCTCAATTCCTTCTCGACCCCGCGATAGCGCAGGATCGCACCCCAGCCGCCCGGGCCCGGATTGCCGCTGCAGGCGCCGTCTGTGAAGATCTCGACCTCGCCCAGGTCGGGGCTGCCGGGTTCAGACATCGAGGCCGTAATCGTGCACACCAGCCACCGTGCGGTGAAAGCGCAGTCGGCGCAGAAACTCGAGCGGGTCCTTGGGCCGCACCAGGGCTCCCGCCGGCCGGTTCAGCCAATCGAACAGCCGGGTCAGCAAAAACCGCAACGCGCTGCCTCGGGCAAGCAGCGGCAGTGCCGCAACCTCCTCTGCCGACAGGGGCCGCGCCTGGCGGTAATTGTCGAGCAACAGCCGCGCCTTGGTCACATTGAGGCTGCCGTCGGCCTCGAAACACCAGGCGTTGAGGCACACCGCCAAATCGTAGGCAAGAAAATCCGTGCAGGCGAAATAAAAATCGATCAGCCCGGACACCTCGCGATCGCGAAAAAACACGTTGTCGGGAAATAAGTCGGCATGGATGACGCCCGACGGCAGCTCGCATGGCCAAGCCGCTTCGAGGAAATGCAGTTCGTGGTCGAGTTCTTCGGCGAGGCCGGGTTGAACCTCGCCCGCGCGCCCGGCGCAGGCTTCAAACAGGCGCCGCCAGCCGCCGACCGACAGGTTGTTGGCGCGCCTCATCGCGAACGAAGCGCCGCCGCTGTGCAGCATCGCGAGCGCCCGGCCGACGCCGGCGCAGTGAAACGGCTGGATGCGGCGCGGCCACATGCCGGCGAGAAACGTCACCATCGCCGCGGGGCGGCCGCACAGCTCGCGCAACGCAACACCGTCGCGGCCGTGCAGCGGCGTCGGACAGGCGACGCCGTTGCGCGCCAGATGCTCCATCAGCGCGATAAAGAACGGCAGGTCCTGCCGTGCCACCCGTTTTTCGTAGAGCGTCAGGATGAAATTGCCGCGTTCGGTCGTGAGCAGGAAATTCGAGTTTTCGACGCCTTCGGCGATCCCCTTGCACGCCAAAACCTCGCCGATGTCGTAGAGCGCGACAAATGCCCGGAGATCGTCATCTGCGACATCGGTGTAGACGGCCATCGGCGGGTGCGGCGCTCCTGTCACTGAGGCGGGCTTGTCTGCCGCGCGAGGGTCGCATACATTCGCGGCGCCGCAGAACCGCCGTCGGAGCGCGCGGGGCCGGCACGGAGGGGTGGGGGACGAATATGGCCGACGAACCGATCCCAGCGCAAAAAGAGCCCTACGGTATCAATGTCGAAGCGGGCAAGAGGTATTTCTGGTGCGCTTGCGGTCGCAGCGGCAACCAGCCGTTTTGCGACGGCTCGCATCAGGGGACCGGGCTCGCACCCGTCCCGTTCACCGCCGAGGCGACCGAAGAGGTCTGGCTGTGCGGCTGCAAGCAGACCGCCGGCAAACCGTTCTGCGACGGCACGCATAACGGCCTGTGATCCGGGCGCCGCTCGCGCGGGGCGCCGCGCTCCTCGGCCTCCTCGCATTAGCTGGCTGCGGCTTGTTTTCGTCCTCGTCCTCGGCGCCGCCGCAGACCTGCCCGAGTGCGGTGATCTTGCGGCCGCTCGCCAACACCGCGGTGTTCGGTGCCGGGACCGAGGCGCGCCCCGACAACGTCGCGTTTTACGGGTTGCTGAGCGAGGTCGACCGCAAATGCGACTACGCCGGCGATGCGGTGCGGATCTCGCTCGACGTGATCGTCGTCGGGCAGCGCGGCCCGGCCGCTAAGAGCGACGTCGTCGATTTAACCTATTTCGTGGCGGTGACAGGGCCCAACCAGACGATCATCAGCAAAAAGCCTTTCACCGTGCGCATCGCATTTGACCCCAACGAGCTCCGCTCGGGCGTCACCGACCATATCGACGAGACTATCCCGCTTGCCGGCAACAAGGGCACCGATCTCAGCCTACTGCTGGGCTTTCAGCAATCGCCCGAGGTGGTCGACTTTTACAAGCATTTCCGGGGCCGCTAAAAAGGATCCATCGGACTGTTGGGCGCTGGCGCTGCCGCGGCCGCGCTGGTGTTACCCGATCAGCCGGGCGCGCAGATGTCGGGCCACCCAAGCGGTGTGACGACGGCTTCCTCGCCCGGGTGCAACAGAACCGTCGTCATCGCCGAAAAAGCGAGCCGTGCGGCAGTCGAGCCCGAGCTTCCCGGCGCCTAAGTGTCGCTGTCGGCCGAGGTGCTGCCGCAGATCAAGGGGTTCGAGCGGGTCTCGACGACGGTCGTCAACGCCTATGTCGGACCCGCGTTGGCACGCTATCTGGTGCTGCTCGACCGGCGCCTTGCCGAGGCGGGCTATGGCGGTCCTATCCTGGTCATGAAGTCGCATGGCGGGGTGTCGCCAGTCGGCGAAGCCGGGCGGCTGGCGGCGGGCGCGGTGCTGTCGGGGCCGGCCGGCGGCGTTGCCGGGAGCGCCCATGCTGCCAGTATTGTCACGCACGGCAATCTGATCCCGTTCGATCCGCTCGCGTTTGAGCGCGGCGAGCGCGGCGCGGAGCGAGTCGGGGTCGAGCGGCATTTCGACCCGGCCGTCGGTGCGTATGCGTTCGCGCACCCCCGAGCCGCAATTTGCGCGGCACCAGCTGCTCCGGCGGCGGCATCCGCAAATTGTAGCGGTCGTCCTTCAGCCCCTCGCGCCTCTCGATCACATCGCGATGGCCAGCGGTGGTCAGCAGGCCGACGCGGGCACCCTTGCGCTCCAACAGGGCGTTGGTGGCGACCGTCGTGCCGTGGCCGATGCGCTCGGTTTCAGTCAGCAGCACTGAACGGTCTCGGCCGGTCGCGCGCGCGAGCCGCTCGAGCCCGTCGAGCACCCCGATCGACGGGTCGTCGGGCGTGTAGGCACCTTTTCCAGCACCGTGCGGCCGGCGTCGTCGACCGCGACAAGATCGGTGAAGGTCCCGCCGACATCGATGCCGACCCGATACATCGGTGCTACCGGTATTCGCCACCGCAATCGCCGATGACCCGCATTAAGTCGCGAGACTTGCCGAGAACGGCGTCGATTGCGCCGCGGTCGTCCGAGTCGAGTCCGATATCGAAGACGCGGGCGTTGTCGGCGATATGCTGGGCAATGCCGAGCCGTGCGCCAACGATGACTCCCGCCACCCCCGGCTGATCGAGGACATAGCGCACGCCAACATTGGCGATGCTCGCCTGATGCTTGTCGGCGATCGGCTTGAGCACCGTCAGCAATTCCTGAAACACCTCCCAGCCGCCCCAGGCGTCTACCATGTTCTTGTATTTCTGCAATGATGCGGTGCCGAGCTCGCTGCGCTGCGGCTCCGCACGGCCGAGGTATTTTTCCGACAACAACCCGCCGAGCACCGTGCCGTAGGCCAGCAATCTGATCCCGTGCGCGTTGCAGAACGTCGCCATCCGCTGCGCCGGGCGGCGGTCGACGAGCGAGTACTGCACCTGGTTCGAGACGATGCGAATTCCGTGCTCAGCGATGACACGCAGATGTTCGGTGTCGAAATTGGTCAGCGCCACATGGCGGATTTTTCCTTCGTCGCGCAAATCGGCGAGGTGCTTCAGCGCGTCGAGGTAGGCGGGATCGTCATAATCCCACCAGTGGAATTGCAACAGGTCGAGACGATCGACGCCCATTCGCGACAGCGACACGCCGACCGCCTGCTCGACGATAGCCCGTGTCATCCGGCCGGGATGCGGCACCCATTTTGTAAACGCCTGGATCTCGCCGAGGCGCGCTTCGCCATTGCGGGCGGCGAAACGGCGGCGGAACTCGCCGATCAAATCCTCGGCCGGCCCGTAGTGGTCGGCGAGATCCCAGGTCGTAAAGCCCGCATCGTGATACAGGAACATCTCGTCGACCGCGCGCCCGCGGTCGATCTGACCATGCGCACCCGACACCTGCCACATCCCGTTCAGGATACGGCAGATCGACAGGTCGGGCGCGAGTTGAAATCGGCTTGCCGCGGGTAGCGTCATCTCTTGTCTCCGAGGGACCGCCGGGCTCCACCGGGCGTGGCTGGGTTCATCAGCCCAGAATAGCGCGGCGGCGCTCGAGGCTCGCGGCGGGCCACATCTGCCGTGAATCGTAATAGGCTTCGACCTCCGTGGTGCCGGCCGGCAAGGTGACCCAGGGCAGCTTCGAGCGGGTGTAGATGTGGATGTCGGGCGGCACAGCCGTTGGATCGTCCAAGGTGCCGACCCGCACAAAGCGCAGCCGAGTAAGCCCGCCATACTCGCTCCACACCGCGATCTGACAATCGGGGCAGCGAAAAATGCGGTGCGGCCGGCCGCTGTCGGTCGGCACCGCCGTTGGCCTCGGGTCGCCCGACAGGATTGTCACCCGGTCAGTCTCGATCAGCGCGTTGATGACAAAGGCGCTGCCGGTTTGCCGCTGGCAGTCACGGCAATGGCAGCAATGCACGAACATTGGCGGGGCGGCCAGCTGGTAGCGCACCGAACCGCAGGCGCAGCCGCCTTCGAGGCCGTCATTCATGTCGTCCTCCGATCTTTTCATGGGCCGGCGTCACCGCTCACCCCGCCGCGACGGCATGGCCCGGCCGCACCGGGGTCGGGACCCGCGCAAGCCCGAGATGGTCGCGCAACATCGTCCCCTCGTAGTCGCGCCGATAGAGGCCGCGGCGCTGCAGTTCCGGCACCACGAGATCGACAAAGTCGGCGAACGCGCCGGGGAAATAAGGCGGCAGGATGTTGAACCCGTCGGCCGCGCCCTCGACAAACCACTCTTCGAGGATGTCGGCGATCCGCCGCGGCGTGCCGCAAATCACCCAATGGCCGCGCGCCGCCGCGGTCAGGTTATAGAGGTCGCGCAGGGTCATGCTCTCGCGCCGCGCCGCTTCGAACAGCACCCGCGAAAAGGTCCGGCTGCTCCCGTCGGGCGGCGGTGCCGGTACCGGTCCGTCGAGCGGATAGCCGGACACGTCGTAGCCAATGCGGCCCGAGACCAGGATCGCGGCGTTGGTCGGCGTCAGCCAGCTCTGCAGCCGCGACAGTTTATCCCTCGCCTCGGCTTCGGTCTCGCCGATGATTGGCATCACCCCCGGCAGCACCGCCAGCTGGTGAGGGTTGCGGCCATATTTGGCGAGCCGTCCTTTCAGGTCGGCGTAGGCGGCCTTGGCGCTTTCCAATTCCTGCACGACCGAAAACACGACGTCCGCGGTGCGCGCCGCGAGCTCGAGCCCCGACGGCGACCCGCCGGCCTGAATGATCACCGGGTGGGCCTGCGGCGAGCGGGCGATGTTCATCGGCCCCGTGACCTGAAAAAACCGGCCCTTGTGGTCGAGCGGCCGCACCCGCGCCGGGTCGATGTATTCGCCGGTCCTCTTGTCGGCGATGATCGCGTCGTCGTCCCAGCAATCCCACAGCCCGTTGACGACATCGACAAATTCGTTGGCGCGCTCGTAGCGCAGTTCGTGGTCCATGTGCTGCTCGCGGCTGAAATTGAGCGCCGCTTTCGCCGCCGAGCTGGTGACCACGTTCCACGCCGCCCGGCCGTTCGAGATGTGGTCGATCGAGGCAAAGGTACGGGCCACATGGTAGGGCTCGCCAAAGCTGGTCGACACCGTGGCGCCGAGGCCGACATGCCGGGTCGTCGCGGCTAATACCGAAATCAGCGTGGTCGGCTCGAACCGGCACAAAAACGACGGGTGGTCGCCCGGGTCCATCACGAGCCCGTCGGAAATGAACAACAGGTCGAATTTGCCGCGCTCGGCAATGCGGGCGATCTCCTGCGTCACCGCGAGGTCGAGGTTGCTCGTCGCAGCACCGTCGTAGCGCCAGCCGGCCGAATGGTTGCCGGTCCCCAACACAAAAACCCCAAGATGCATCTGACGGGCGGCAACGGACATTCGCGGGTTCTCCCTCGACCGGATGCGCGACAGCATAGCCCGTGAGGGTGTTTTGCACTATCCGCTCGCGGTTTGGTGCGGTGCACAGGTAACATCGCCGCCGGTCCGGCACAAAGGGATGGCGGCGATGGCGGCAGCGCGGCAATTGCATTTGGGCGCGTTTATGCGCCCGGTCGGCATCCATACCGCCTGGTGGCGCTATCCCGGCGCCTATCCCGACGCCAACTTTAACCTGAAGCACCTGGTCCGGTTCGCGCAGACCCTGGAGCGCGGCCGGTTCGACGCGTGGTTCATGGCCGATCATCTCTCGGTCTTGAACATGCCGATGGCGGCGTTGAAGCGCAGCGCCACCGTTACCTCGTTTGATCCGTTGACCCTGTTGTCGGCCTTGGCGATGGTCACCGAGCATCTCGGGCTGATCGCTACCGCATCGACGACCTTCGAGCCGCCTTATCTCGTTGCTCGCCGCTTTGCCTCGCTCGACCATTTGAGCGGCGGGCGCGCCGGGTGGAACCTGGTCACCACCTCGAACCCCGATTCTGCGCTCAATTTCGGGTTGACCGAGCATATGGAGCATGGCGAGCGCTATCGCCGCGCTCGCGAATTCTTCGATGTCGTGACCGGGCTGTGGGACAGCTGGGCCGACGACGCCTTTGTCCGCGATGTCGAGAACGGCGTCTATTTCGACCCCGAGCGGCTGCACGTCCTGGATCACAAAGGTGAATATCTGTCGGTGCGCGGCCCGCTCAACATCGCGCGCCCGGTGCAGGGCTGGCCGGTCATCGTCCAGGCCGGCGCCTCCGATGCCGGTCGCCAGCTCGCCGCCGAGACCGCCGAGATGATCTTCGCCAGCGGCGGCAACCTCGCCGACGCCCAGGCGTTTTACGCCGATGTCAAAGGGCGCATGGAGCGGCTGGGCCGCGACCCCGAGCACATGAAGATCATGCCCGGGGCTCTCGCCGTCGTCGGGGACACGGTGTCCGAAGCGCGTGAAAAACGGGCGTTGCTAGACAGCCTCGTCCATCCCGACAGCGGCCTCGCCTCGTTGTCGATCGCGCTCGGCCACGACGCCTCGAGATTCGACCTCGACGGGCCGTTGCCCGACATCCCCGAGTCGAACGCCAGCAAGAGCGGGCGCCAGCGCGTCATCGACCGCGCCCGCCGCGACAATCTAAGCGTCCGCGACCTCGCCCGCATCGCCGGCAGCTATGGGGGGTTGGCCCTCGTCGGAACCCCGGCGACGATCGCCGACCAGATGGCGGAATGGCTCGACGGCCGCGCCTGCGACGGGTTCAACATCATGTTTCCGCACGTGCCGGGCGGGCTCGACGACTTTGTCGACCGAGTCGTCCCCGAATTGCAGCGCCGCAACCTCTTCCGGCGCGAGTACGAAGGCCAAACCCTGCGCGAGAACCTTGGCCTCCCCCGTCCCCAAAACCGCTTTTTCGAAAACCCCGGCTTCTGACCGCGCACCGGCCGGCGCTGGCGAAGCAGAACCCGCGCGCGCTATCGCCGCCCCTACGCAACCGTCCGCGTCAGTCGGCGAGACCCGGCCGCGCCAATCGCGACGGCGGCAATTCGCCGATCGTCCCGCGGGCGAGCCCAAGCACGGCGGCGGCGCCGATCAGCGCCAATGCGCCTGCTGCAATAAAGGCGGAATTGAAGCTTTGCGTCGCCGCGACCAGGTAGCCGGTAACGATCGGCGCCAGCAACCCGAAGGTGTTGCCGCCGAGGACGAGAAACGCAAAAGCGCGGCCGGCGTCGGCGGGAGAGCGCAACAGGTCGCCGACCAGCGCGCCGTTTGCCGCAGGCCCGACATTGGCGAACGACACGGCAATGGTGACGAGCGCGATCACCCCAGCCAGCGACTGGACAAGCGGGATCGCCAACCCTACCGCCGTCAGCAAAAGGCACAGCCCGACGAGATACCGCCGCTTGCCGCCGCGCACCGCATCGGCGCTCATCAGCCGGTCGCCGAACCAATTGGCCAGGATGTTGACGGCCGACGCGACAAAGAACGGGATCGCCGTGTAAAGACCCGACCCCACCAGCGACAGGTGCCGCGCGGTTTGCAGATAATTCGGCAGCCACGACATGTAGAGATAGACGGTGTAGACGAGGCAGCCTTGCGAGATGAACAAACCCCACATCGTCGGGCAGCGGATCAGGCCGAGATAGCCGGCTCCGCCATGGCTCGGTGGGGCGATGCCCGCGTGGCGCTCCGCCAGGATCATCTGGCGCTCGGCCGGTGGCAGCCAGCGCGTCTTTTCGGGTGTCGACACAAAGACCAGCCAGGCGATTACCCAGACAAACCCGGCAGCACCGGTGATGACAAACGACCAGCGCCACGATGCCGTCTGGATCAGCCAGGCAACGGCCGGCGCGCCCAACGCGAGGCCGAGGCTTGACCCCGCCGAGATCGCCGCGATCGCCGTGCCGCGTTCGGTATAGGGCGACCAGGACCGTACGCTGCCGTAGGTGACCGGTGCAAACGGCGCCTCGCCGACGCCGAGGCCGAGCCGGGTCGCCAGCATCACGACAAAGCTGCCGGCCGCCCCGGTCAGCATCTGCGCCGCCGACCATACCGCCGCTGCCGCCGAAGCCACGACATGCGTGCCCCAATGATCGATCAACCGCCCACCGGGCAGCATCATCAACACGTAGGCCCACAGAAACGACGAGAACAAATAGCCGAGCGCCACCGGCGACAGGCCGAATTCATGTGCGATCGGTTTGCCCGCGACCGACATGTTGACGCGGTCGACATAGGCGATGGCGTTAAACAGAAACAACAGGAAAAACACCCAGTACCGGCGGTGCGACGTCTTCATCGGTGGGCTCCTCGCCAACATGCGCTCGGCCCCGCGATCCGCGGGGCGGCGGGTTTTTTAGCCTCCCGATTCGCCCGGCCGGTCTTTTGGCGCATTCGTTCGGCATACTTGCGCCAACGCGGCTTTGAGGCAGTCGCCGGCACGGCGCCGACTAACCACATTCGCCGCAGTCAGGCGAGACCTTTTGGCGCGCTTTCCGCCGAACTCGCCGCGGCGTATTGCACGGATCCCCGATGGCCGACCTGCGGGCGCCCGGGCAAACGAAGCAATCCCGATCAGCCCAAAATTGCTTAGCGCAGGCCGCCCTCCGGCCGGCCATCGGCTGGACCCGAAGGCTCCAATGACCAGTTTCAGGCGGGTGCGGGCGATCGGAAACCCCAGGAAGCGCATCGCCTCCCAGGGTGGACGAGCGGAATTACGTGGGAGTTCGGGGATCCTCCAATTGCGCGACCCGCGATATTCGCATGGCGTCCAGCATGCGCTGGCGCGGTATCGGCTGCAGCGCCGCGTTTCGCTCCCTTAAGCGTGGCCGGAGAGCGCCGGCTCTCGGCTCCTCACAAAGCAACGGCTAAGGCCGGTGATGACGTCACAGTACTGCAACAGCCCGATGGTAAAGACGGCCAATCCGCGAAATCTGGCGTGGCCATGACCTTGTATATCCACCATGTCCCAGGACGGCTGCGGCTTCGGATAGCCGCGCTCAAGGCGAGGCCGCGGGCCTGTAACGACGCGGTCGCGATCGTCGCCGAAACCCCGGGCGTTGTCGATGCGAGCGCGAATGTCAGCACCGGCAGTGTCCTTATTCATTACGACCGTCGTCGAGCGACAGACCGAGCGAGCAGGTCCTCCAAACGGTCGCGGGACTGCTTGTCGAGAGGCTGCTGGCGCGCTCGGCCGTGGCGGTCCTCGGCGCGCTCCTCTAACAGGTCGAGCCCTCAGCGCCGCGGCAGCGCCGTCTTGGCGAACTCGTTCGCGAGGTAGGGGAGGATCGCGCCGGCGAGGCTGACCAGCGCGCCGGCGGCATCGAGCGGCGCCAGCCTCATCAATCGGCGCAGCGTGGGAACCACGAACAAAGTCAGTTGGAGCCCGGCCGAGCCGAACAGTGCCGCCGCCAACGGGCGATTTGCCGGCAGCCGCCGACCTCCGAACAATCCTGAGTGGGCCGAGCGCGAGGTTAGCGCGTGCAGCAGCTGGGCGCCGACGAGGCTGGTGAAGGCAACCGTGCTGGCGCGCGTTCGATCGCGGTGGCGGACGATGTCCAAGGCGTAGGCGCCGAGCGCGCCCGCGGCGATGACCACCCCTTCGTGGACAAGGACTGCTATGTCTTGCCGGCTCAGGATCGGCTCATCAGCCGCGCGGGGCTGCTGCTCGATCACATCGCTCTCCGCGGGCTCCGCGTTGAAACCAACCCGATCACCGGCAGCTTGCTGGTGGAGCACGAGGGCGAGATCGCGGATCTCGTCATGCAGGCATTTGGCGCGGACATCGGCGACCTCGTGGAAATCGCGCTGAACGCGCCGCCGGTGGCGCAGCGGCTGGCCTCGGAGATCACCGCAATCGATCGCAACATCCGGGATTTTACCGGTGGCGAGATCGATTTGCGCACGCTTGCCTCGATCGGCCTACTGGCGATGGCCGCGATCCAGCTGATTGCCGGGCAGCAACCCGCCATCGCCGTGACCGTGGGCTGGTATGCCAGCGAGCTGTTGCGGCGCAGCGCCAATGCCCCCACCAACACCGGGGCGGGTTAGAAGGGCTTCCTGGTCGGCGGCCGTGGCTGATGCCATCCAATCAGCGTCGCGCGGATGATCGTTGTTGCCTTGGAGCCGCGACTGCCGCTAGTGGCCAAGTGTTTTCTCGGCAAGCTCGTTCTGTCGGTCCACCCGAGTTGGTGCATTGCCCTCTTACCGAGTTGGTTCGTTGCCCTCTAAAATAGAAGTTTAACCTGCGGACGCAGCTTACGGAGAGGCCAAGTAATGGGCGAGTTCGGGATCGGGCAGCCGGTGCGGCGTTTCGAGGACAAGCGCCTGTTGAGCGGCAATGGCCGTTTCCAGAACGACAAAAACCTGCTCGGCCAGCTTCATGCCTATGTGCTGCGCTCGCCGCATGCCCATGCCCGCATCCGAACGATCGACCTCGCGGCCGCGAAGGCGGCGCCGGGCGTGGCGCTGATCATGACCGGCGAGGATCTCGTTGCCGCCAAGCTCGGCGCCATGGGCGTGCCGTTCCAGCGCAAGCGGCCGGATGGGTCGCCGATGTTTGCTCGCGGCCATCTCGGCCTCGCGCAAGGCAGCGTGCGCTATGTCGGCGAGCCGGTCGCCTTTGTCGTCGCCGAGACCCTGGCGCAGGCAAAGGACGCCGCCGAGCTGGTCGCCATCGATTACGAGGGGTTGCCGTCGGTCACCGACACCGCCGCGGCGGCCGAGGGCAGGATCGCGGTGTGGCCCGACTGCCCGGACAACATCTCGAACCTGTTCGAGGCCGGCAACCGGGCCGCGATCGAGGCCGCCTTTGCCAAGGCGGCGCACATCGTCAAGCGCCGCTATGTGATCAGCCGGGTCTACGCCCATTTCATGGAGCCGCGGGGTGCCATCGGCGTATGGGACCCGGGCGAAGACCGCTTCACGCTCTACGCCGACGTGCAGTACCCGCACCGGGTGCGCCAGGCGCTCGCGACACGCATCTTCAAGATCCCGGAAAGCCGGATCCGGGTGATTGCCGGCGATGTCGGCGGCGGGTTCGGCACCAAGGGCTGGCAGTATCCCGAGCATCGGCTGGTCCTGCTCGCGGCGAAGCGACTGCGCCGCCCGGTCAAATGGACATGCGAACGCAGCGAGGCGATCCAGGCGGACGAGCACGCCCGAGACAATGTCAGCGACGCCGAGCTGGCTCTCGACAAGGACGGCAAATTCCTCGGCCTCCGCGTCAAGACCTTGGCCAATGTCGGCGCCTACATCTCGTCCGAGCGCAACCTGCTCGCGACTTTCGGCAATGTCGGGACCTTGACCGGGGTTTACGACTTCCCGACGGCATATGTCGCCGTGCTGGCGGTCATGGCCAACACCAATGGTACCGCACCCTATCGCGGCGCCGGGCGGCCCGAGGCGACTTATGTCATCGAACGGCTGATCGACGACGCGGCCCGCGAACTCGGCATCGACCGTATCGAATTGCGCACCAAGAACCTGATCCCGCCCGCGGCATTGCCGTGCAAGACCGCGCTCGGCCTCAATTACGATTGCGGCGATTTCCCGAAGAACCAGCGGCAGGCGATGGAGCAGGCCGATTGGGCGGGCTTCCCCCAGCGCCGCGAGGCCGCCAAATCGCGCGGCAAATTGCGCGGCATCGGCATCGCCAACCCGATCGAAAAAGCCGCCGGCCCAGGCCAGGAATTCGCCGAGATCCGCTTTCACCCGAGCGGCAACGCGACCCTCTTGATGGGCAGCAAGAACCAGGGCCAGGGTCATGAGACCACCTTCAAGCAGGTGCTCAACGAAAGGCTCGGCCTCGACCCGGCGACGGTGCAGTACATTGACGGCGACACCGACCGCGTCGCCTTCGGCATCGGCACCAACGGCTCGCGCTCGACGGTAATCGGCGGCTCGGCCTTGTGGCTGGCGGCCGACAAGATCATCGCCAAGGGCAGGCGCATTGCCGCCCATCTGCTCGAAGCCGCCGACATCGACATCGACTTCGCGGTCGGCGCCGATGGCGGCGATTTCGCGGTCGTCGGCACCGACCGGCGGATCAGCCTCGCGGATGTCGCCAAGGCCTCGTTTCAGGCCGGACGCCTGCCGCCCGGCCTCGAAGGCGGGCTCTACGAGACCGGCACCTTCGCCCCCGACGACAACACCTACCCGAACGGCTGCCATGTCTGCGAGGTCGAGATCGACCGCGACACCGGTGTTTTGGAGATCGTCCGCTACGTCGTGATCGACGATGTCGGCACCGTGGTGAACCCGATCGGCCTCAAGGGCCAGATCCACGGCGGCGTGGCACAGGGCCTGGGCCAGGCGCTGATGGAAGAGGTCGTCTATGATCGCGAGACGGGGCAGAACCTGACCGGCAGCTTTATGGATTACGCAATGCCGCGCGCCGACACTATGCCCGATATGGAGATCACCTCGAACCCGGTGCCGACAAAGCGCAACCCGCTCGGCGCCAAGGGGGCGGGCGAAGCCGGCACGGTCGGAGCGCTGCCGGCGATTGTCAACGCCGTCGTCGATGCGTTGAGCCTGCTCGGGGTCAAGGGCCTCGACATGCCGGCCACCAGCGCACGCATCTGGCAGGCGATGCGCGACGCCCGAGCGTAACCCAAACTGAACGGCGGCGACACCCGCTGCGGCTCCGGTAGGGGACGTCAATCCAGACAATTGTCAGGTGGCGGAGGCTGATCCGGGGCTGTGGCGCTTGCTGAACCGGAAGGCCGTGGGCCACGCCCCGGCGCGACGGGTGCGTCACTCGCCTGTCGGCCATCTCGAAAGACCCAGGGAAAGGCACCTGCGACGCGGGCCCCGCTACCAGGTGATCGTCAGCTTGCCGTCGCGCATCTCGTAGCTTCGCAAACGGTTCAGAAAGCTCATCCCGAGCAGCGACACGCCGAGGTTCTCGATGACCGCGGCGGGGACCTCGCCGATCGACAGCTGACCGAGCCGGATGTCGCGCAAGGTCACCGGGGCCATGCGCACAACCCCGTTGGCCGTGCTGGCGCGCGCGTCGAAGACAAGCTGGTGCGGGCTGAGGCCGGCGGCGCGGGCGTCGGCCGGGGTCAAGGTGACGAGGCTCGCCCCGCTGTCGACTAGAAACCGCACCGGCGCGCCGTTGACGACGGCGTCGAGCAGCACGTGGCCGCGTGCGTCGGCGGGATAGACCAGCGTGTCGACGGGTGCGGCGGGCGCCGCCTCGGCTTGCGCGGCGCTGGCCGCGGCGAGGTCGGGCCGCGCAGCGCCGACCGGCGGCAACCACCCGCCGCCGTCGATCACCGCCGCGCACACGACCGCAACGCCGCACCACACCATCATCCAGCGTAGCGCCCAACCGATCATGGCGAAGCTCCGAGACTTTTTCAGCATGGGCCGGTCTTTTTCAGCATGGGCCGGAAGCGGTTAATCATCCCTAAAAGGCCGACCCGAGGCTTGCCCCGCCGTTGTCCCCGGCGGAGGTGGGGTTGGGACTGTCGCCTCAATGACGATGCGGTCGACCCAGAACCTCGGGTTCGCGACACTAAAACGCGGCGATTGATTTCGCGCAGCGGGCGGTTACCGTCACGACCGCTGGGAGCGGCGCCGGTTACCTGCCACGGCAGGTGAGGAAATGCTGTCTCTTTCTCCCTTCATTTTTAGGAGGCTAGGATGCCCGAACCCGAACATGTCGATCGGCGGCGGGCGGCGCTGATCGCCTACGACGTCTGCCGGCGAGCGCTAACTCCGTCGGATCACGCACGGCGGGCCGCGATGCGCCCGATGCTCGATGCCTGGGTGCAGATGATCGCGGCTGCGCGCACAGCCGGGGTGCCGGTGATCTACACGACCCCGGTCAGCCGCGCCGACGGCGCCGATGTCGTCATGCTGCCGACCGACCTTTCGGCGGAAACCGGCGTGCCGCCGCTTACCAATGCTGTCGAGGGCACGGCGGAAGCCGGCTTCCCCGACGAAATCATGCCCCGGCCCGAGGATTACGTCTTCCTCAAGCGCCGGCCGAGCGCTTTTTATGGGACAGGCGTCGCCGAGCTTCTGCACATGCTGCGGCGCGACACGATCATCATCGGCGGCGGCGCCACCAATCGCGGCGTCGAGACGAGCGTGCGCGAGGCCTTCAACCTCGACCTCGCGTCGATCGTGGTGCGCGAATGCTGCTGGAGCGGCGACCCGGCCGCCCACGCCTACAGCCTCGACAAGGCGATGAAAATGTATGCGCGCATCCGAAGCATCGCACAGGTTGCGGCGATGCTGCGGCAATGAGGGCTCAGCACAAGCCATCAGCGAAACGTGTAGGTACTCGGAGAGCCTGCCGGGTGTCGAGGCCTTCGCGCGCGGCGTCCCTTGGCCGTGCAGCGTTATTGTGCCCTGCACCAAACCTAGCCGTTGTCGCGCCTAGCCCAGCGCCACGCTGCGATAGCCGTCCGCCGCCACCCGGTCGCAGTGCTCGCGAAACGCCGGGTGGCCGCCGCTGTAGCGCATGATCTTGCGGGTCTGCTTGCCCTCGACGTTGCGGTTGACGCCGGTCATCCACGAGTCGATCTCGTTCATCAAAAGCCCCTCGCCCATCGCCTTGACGTGGTCGGTCCACTGCGCGACGCCCGCCGGGGTGGCCTCGATCCGGGTCAGGCCGCGGTCGTGCGCAAAGCGGATGAGGCCGGTCACCCACTCGACGCTGTATTCGGCGGCGCGCGGAAAGTTGCCGAGCCCGGCATGCGGGCCCATCACCATCAGCAGGTTCGGGAAACCCTCGACCAGGATGCCGAGAAAGGTCTGCGGTCCGTCCTTCCACTTGTCCTTCAGCCGGCACCCGTCGACGCCCCGGATTTCGATCCGGTCGAAACTGCCGGTGATCGCGTCGAAGCCGGTGGCGTAGACGATGATGTCGAACTCGTAGTCGGCGTCGCTCGTCTTGACGCCGGTCGGGGTGATGCGCTCGATCGGCGTCTCGTTGACGTCGACGAGCGCGACGTTGGGCTGGTTGTAGACCTCGTAGTAGCGGGTCTCGAGCGGCACCCGGCGGGTGCCGAACCCGTGGTTCTTCGGGATCAGCTTCTCGGCCACCGCCGGGTCCTTGACACGCCCGCGGATCTTGCGGGCGATGAAATCCGAGACCAGCGCGTTGGCCTCGCGGTCGGTCAGGATGTCGCGAAAGTTGCCCTGCCAGATCCCAAAGCCCGGCTCGGCGTAGAGCTTTTCCCAAAAGGCCTCGCGTTCCTCCGGCGTCACCTCGTGGGTGGCGCGCGGGTCAGGGGCGTGGATAAAGCAGCCAGGGGTATCGCCGCAGCGCGCGAAGATCTCGGGATAGCGGGCCCGGATCTGGCGCATCTCCGCTTCGCGGATCTTGTCGTTGTGCAGTGGCGCGCACCATTGCGGGGTACGCTGGAACACGGTCAGGTGACCAACGGTCTTGGCGACCTCCTGGATCGTTTGCACACCGGTCGCGCCGGTGCCGATCACCGCGACGCGCTTGCCCTCGAAGCTGACCCTCTCCTTGGGCCAGTAATGGGTGTGGCAGGACTGGCCCTTGAAGGTGTCGATGCCGGGAATGCGTGGCATCGTCGGCGCCGAGAGCACCCCGATCGCGGTGATCAAGAGACGCGCGCCGTAATGCCGGCCATCCTCCAACATCACGTCCCAGCTGCGCGTCTCCTCCTGGTAGTGCGCGGCAGCGACGCGGCTGCTGAACTGGACGTCGCGACGCAGGTCGAACTTGTCAGCGACATAGTTCAGGTAGCGCTCGGTCTCGGGCTGCGGCGC
>Ga0210390_10000754_pt1 | contig 33230 bp, 28 predicted proteins | sample IncBWH11OmetaG_FD_161050 | JGI IMG/M metagenome (GOLD analysis project Ga0210390, IMG submission 161050) | Forest soil microbial communities from Barre Woods Harvard Forest LTER site, Petersham, Massachusetts, United States - Inc-BW-H-11-O ...
ATTTCCAGCAGCCCAAACGCCACCTAATTGAGCATTCGGGGCGGTGTTGAAAATCGCCTTCTGTTTCAATGTCTTCGCGTCGTAGCCCATGATCCATCCATGCTGAGCACCCGCCCATCCGATATAGACCACGCCATTCAAAAGAAGCAAACCCGCGCGCTGCACATCCGCCAGCGGATTGAATGGAACGATGCCATTCTTATTTCCGGCGCCGGTCCCGTGAACCGAGCCGCTAATGACAATCGGCCCGCCGAATTTCTCCGCGCCCGTAGTGATGTCAATAGCGTGCAGACGCTGAAAGTACTTGCCACTCTCGGCGGTGCGAGCAATCAGATACATCGTGTTTGTGTTGGGATCGATAACAGGCGTCGAGTTGATACCATACATCGGGTAAACTCCGCAGCTTATGTCAGTATTACCGTCGCTGCCGCATGGCACTGGCTTGATCCCCTTAGCAAGATTGATCAGGCTGATCTGCCATAGCGGTGTGGCACTGAGGCCGTCCGCGTCGAAGGCATAGACGCTGTCGAATTGCGTCTCCACGTAAATCACGTTGTGCGTCCCCTGGCCGGGGATGCTCACACTCGGAACATAGAGGGGTTGGCTGTACACTTGGCCGTCCACGGAAAACGAGAACACCTTGCCGAAATTCTTGGAGTTTACGTTCTGCGGAGTGAGAATCGTCTCCTGAAGATTTTGGCCGCTTCGACCGTTATCGTTGTGCTGAGTCAAAACCCCAGCAAAACTTTGCGCATTCGCAGGCGTGAGGCAGGCAACTGCCAGCGTCAAGACCGCTCCGGTGCGGGCAAATCCACGAAGAACGTTCTGATTCATATGCAGATCCTTACAAAGAAGTGTGCCATCCGAGGGAAACAACCGTGAATTGAACAATTCTGGACCGCAATCCAAGCGCTGTCAAGATGCAAGACTTTGCACCTGTGGGGAGAAATTCCCTTCCCTTGCGGCCAATTTACCACCCAACTGTGACCCCGATGAATCCTAGCTAATCGCCCGCCCAAGCTGACGAAGGAAACGTGGATTATTTGGTGCTCGGCCAACCCATACCTGCAAATTCCTTCATGTTATCTATGTAGTGAATACGTTCCGGCAAGGAGACTTTGGTCTCTGTTGCCAAAGATCGAAATTATGTTATCTTTCGACAGCCTTCCTCGCCCCCCGAGGACTTGTTCGCACAGCGGCTCAATCGGAGACACCCACGGAATGAAGTTATCGTTAGTAGCACTGTTTGTGTTATTGGTCCCCTGTTTTCTGCACGCCCAGACAGTCACCACGTTTGAAGGGATCGATGTTTCGCAACTGGCACATCAGCAAATAGACTTTGACCCCAATGGAGCGGTGGGCACGAAGCAATACATGGAATGGGTAAATGTTGCTTACCAGGCGTATGACAAAACGACCTTCGCGCCAGTGTGGGCCACCCCTCAAGCGGGCAACCTGCCCTGGCGAATCAACTTAATGCCAAATTGCTACACCCTGAGCGGAGACGGTCTGATCATGTTCGATCGGGTAGCGTCCCGCTGGATCATCGCGGCCCACGGCATGCCAGGCGGAGGCCAGTATTACTATTGCGTCGCCATTTCCAATACCGATGACCTGACTTCCAGCACGCTCAGTTGGTACACGTACGAATTTCCTCTGACCCGGGTGCTGGGAACGAATTCTCACGGTCACTCGTATTTTCCCGACTGGCCGAAGTGGGGCACTTGGGCGGATGGCTACTACGTGAGTTTCGATTTGCTCGATATCGACAACAAATATCTGCCGATCGGCGTGGTTGCGTGCGTTCTGGATCGGACGAATATGCTGACCGGGTCGACGCCCAGCCCAATGCAGTGTTTTAGCGATCCCGCTCCAATTCCGACGAGCGGAAGTTTATATCTCAAGCACAGCCTGGTCCCGGCGGATATCGAAGGTACAACTCTGCCTCCGGCTGGCCGCGACGAGTTCATGGTCAGCATCCAGAATCCTCCCAACGATGGGCACACCACCACGTCAAACTCGATCAACGTTTGGGACTTTCATGTGGATTGGGTGAATCCAGCCAACTCAACGTTCACAAATTCGCCGCTGACGGTCGCGGTCTATAGTCCTGCGTGTTACAACGTCAAAACTCCGCTGATAACGGTTTGTGTTCCTGAACCTTCCACGCATCCGACGACTGGTTATCACTACCAGATCGACTCCGTCGGGGATCGGCTTATGCCGCGTCTGTCGTACCGGAATTTTGGTACTTACGAGTCATTCGTGGTGAGCCATACGATCCTGGCCAGCACCAAGACCAAGCAAACCGGTATCCGGTGGTACGAGCTGCGCAGCCACGGCCAAGGCTTGCCGACGCTTTTTCAGAGCGGCACAATTCACCCGGATAGCGGTAATTTTCGCTTCATGCCCAGCATTGCGCAGGACAAGAACGGGAATGCAGCGATCGGCTACAGCTTGTCCAGTGCAGTCATTCATCCCGAAATCAAAGCCGCATGGTGGAACTTGCCGAGCAAAACCAAGCCGGCTGAGTTGCTGCTGCAAGCCGGGACGGGAGATGAGCTCAATTCAACTCAGTGGGGTGATTACACGAGCATGACGGTGGATCCCGTCGACGGATGTACTTTCTGGTATGTGAATGAATACTTCACCCAGAACCAGACCACAACCCTTGATTGGAAGACACGGATCGCAAACTTCAAAGTTCCGACGTGTCAGTGAAAGTGAGCTACGCGAACTGATTGAAGCTAAAAGCCCAGGGCGATCGTTGCGGATCAATTGACAAAGCAGGTTGATGGCATCAAAATGTGTTGCCTCGCGTTCGGTATTTGACGGAGATTTGAAGATGAAAGTCCAACTGTCGCTCGCACTCTTGTTTTTCGGGTCATGCTTCCTGCAGGCCCAGACGGTTACGTCGTTTGAAGGCATGGACGTATCAGAACTCCCAAAACAGCAGTTAGATTTAGATCCCAACGGAGCGGTCGGCACCAAGCAGTACGTGGAGTGGGTAAACAACTTTTACCAGGCATTCGACAAGACGACATTCATTCCGCTGTCAGCACCTGTGCCTGGAACTCTCCCCTTCCGGCACAACGGACTCGCGGATTGCAACGCTTTCGGTGGCGATGGTCTGGTCATGTTCGATCGTCTCGCATCCCGTTGGATCATTGCCGGGCACGGCTTGCCTTCTCCGGGCCAATACTACTATTGCGTGGCAATCTCTAATACCGACGATCTGAGTTCCTCCACGCTCGCCTGGTACACCTACCAGTTCTATCTGAATCCGTGCATTACCAACTCTGCCGGTTACACCTACTTCCCTGACTGGCCCAAGTTCGGCACGTGGGGCGATGCCTACTACTTGACTTTCGATCTCTTGGACACGAATAACAAGTTCATACCGATCGGCATCGGCGCGGTTGCTTTGGACCGCACGAACATGCTTATCAATGGGACGCCGAATCCAATGCAATGTTTTACCGACCCCAAAATTCCTCCGGTCAAAGGCAGTTATTCCCTCTATCACAGCCTGATCCCGGCGGATGTCGAGGGCACGACACCGCCTCCGGCCGGCCGCGATGAGTTCATGGTGAGCATTCAGAATCCTCCCCGTGACAAGAAAACCACCACATCAACTTCGATCAATCTCTGGCAGTTCCATGTGGATTGGGTAACGCCTACGAACTCGACATTTACGCGTTCAACGTTGACGGTGCCGGCGTATACTCCGGGATGCTACGAAGCGGGCCGTCCGGCCGTGACGTGGTGCGTTCCAGAGCCTTCCACTTTGGGTAACGGCAACCACTATGACATCGATTCGGTAGGGGACCGGCTCATGCCGCGTTTGTCGTACCGAAATTTTGGAACCTACGAATCGTTCCTGGTCAGCCATACGGTCCGAACCGGAATTAAGAGCAGGCAAACCGGAATCGGTTGGTTTGAGCTGCGCAGCAACGGCACTGGACGTCCGACCCTTTTTCAAAGTGGCACAGTCAGTCCCGATCACAATAATTTCCGCTTCATGCCCAGCATCGCGCAAGATCAGGATGGCAACGCCGCAGTTGGCTACAGCACGTCCAGCATCACCAGCCATCCCGGCATTAGCGCTTCGTGGTGGAACCTGGCGAAGAACACTACGCCGACCGAGTTGTTGATTCAGGCTGGCTCGGGAGATGAACTGGACTCCGTGCAGTGGGGCGACTACACGAGCATGACTGTTGATCCGGTGGATGGTTGCACCTTCTGGTATGTGAACGAGTACTTTACCCAGAACCAGACCACACAACTGGATTGGCAGACAAGGATTGCAAACTTCAAGGTTTCGACTTGCGGAGCGAAGTAGCAAGCCAGTTCTGCGCGAGCATTCTCCGCGTATTAGTGAGCAGCTTCATCGAGACCACTCGCGTGCGCCCGGGAAGCTAGTCAAAGTTGGGAGCAGTAAGAACAATGCTTTTGGAAACGATGCCGTCGTTAGCCAGCAGTGAAGACCGTGTAGACATCCTGGGCGTCCGGGTCCGGCGGACGAATCTGGTTCAAACCCTGGACGCCGTCGAAGAATCGATCAGACGGAGTAAGCGTACGTACGCTGTGTTCATCAACGTCTACAACGTGATTGAATCCCGGCGCGACGCGGAGTACCGGCAGGCTCTCAATGACGCTGACTTTCCCATGGCAGACGGAATCCCACTGGTCTGGGCGAGTCATGTCCTGGGCCGGCCAGTGGCCAGCCGCTGTTGCGGACCTGACTTTCTGGTGGGCATGAACGCCCGCGCTGCAGAAAAGGGTTATACCGTCTACATCATGTGCGGCGGCGACAAGAAAGCAGAACGGACCGCAGCTGCTTTCCAGGCGATGTACCCGAAGCTGAAAATCGTTGGAGCCTGGACACCTCCGTGGGGTCCGATCGAAGGCCAGAACAACGAATACATTTTGCGCGAGCTTTCCCGAACCCAGCCCGATATTCTTTGGGTGGGACTCGGAGCACCGCTTCAGGAACGCTGGGTACGGACAAACCGCGAACGCATCGAAGCCCATTTTACCGGTGCTGTTGGCGGCGCGTTTGACTATCACATCGGAATGCGCAAACGCGCTCCGCGGTGGATGCAGCATCGCGGTTTAGAATTCTGGTACCGCATTAGTCAGGATCCAAGCCTGTTCTGGAAGAAGCGCCACTACGCCGACCTCCACATGTTCGCTCTGCCCGTCATGCTGCAGGCTCTGAAGCAGCGACTGGGTTCAAAATCCACCAGTCTGAAGTAGAAGAACATCCCGCCTGAAAAGCCGCTTCGCAGGCGATCTTTCAGTAGCGGGAGCCGTCGGAGCCGTACACCAAGCTGGCCAACCCGCGTGGCCGCTGTAGGTGGCTGCGCTACCCTGGGACATGAAAGTCTCCCCAAGCCATCGATAGTCTGCTGTGCCGATGGAATGGCCGCGTTCACGTGTTCGCAGGAAACGATTCCAGCAAAATGGCCTGTGACAGAGGCTGCAGACCTCCGCCGCATGCTCCTTGAATGACTCGGAAGAAGATCAGGAAAAGGTAACGACGGCGCCAGTCCACAGAAATAAAGACGCTGTGGTGAAGCCGGTTACCGATAACATGAGCAGGCGTTTGCGTCCGAACGTGGTGGCCAGCCATCCCGTCATCGGCAAAATAATCGCGTTCGCTACGAGATGGGATGTGAGTGTCCACGCATCGGTACTGGCCGAAGGGTTGTCGGCAATGTGAGGCAAAGAGACATTGACCACGGTGGTGTCCAGCGCTTCGATGAAGGTGCTGGACATGACCGCGATGGCAATCAGCCATGGATTAATATCTCTGGAAACCGGATCGTTGGCTGATATCAGGTTCTTGCCGGAACACAATCAGACTCGATCGCGAACGCGCGGGGCTTGAATTCTCTCAAAGCAGAAACATAGCAGCTATGCTCGGTCAGTAGGATCTGCATCCATGCCCGGACCCCAATCAGAAAATAGTGGATTGAACTCGCTCCCGAGCGCTGGCGGCGGGAACTGGAGGTTCGCTCTGCGGGCGCTTCGGTCCAGGAATTATCGTCTGTTCTTCACCGGCCAGACGGTTTCGCTGATCGGTACTTGGATGACTCAGATTGCCACGAGCTGGCTGGTGTATCGGCTAACCGGATCGGCGTGGATGCTGGGCATTGTCGGCTTTGCGTCGCGAATACCGACATTTCTTTTGGGGCCCTTCGCGGGGGTTTGGGTGGACCGGTGGAAACGCCATCGGACCCTGGTCGTCACTCAGATTCTTTCGATGGTGCAATCGTTCGCTCTGGCCGGGCTAGCCTTGGCCGGGATTATCACCATTCGTGAAGTGATCTGGCTCGGACTTGCCCAAGGCGTCATCAATGCCTTTGACATGCCAGCCAGGCAGGCATTCGTGATTCAGATGGTGGAGGACCGCGCCGATCTGGGCAACGCCATTGCGCTGAACTCTTCCATGGTGAACGCGGCGCGACTTCTCGGCCCATCGATTGCCGGAGTAGTCATCGCGGCAGTTGGCGAAAGCTATTGCTTTCTCATCGACGGCTTCAGCTATCTCGCGGTCATCGCCTCTCTGCTCGCGATGAGGATTCCGTCGGCGCAGCCGAGAAAAGCGCAAAAAGCGATTTTGCAGGAATTGGACGAGGGTTGGAATTATGTCACCAAGTTTGTGCCCATCCGCTCAATTCTTCTGCTGCTGGCGCTGGTCAGCCTGGTGGGGATGCAATACACGGTGCTGATGCCGATTTTTGCGGTTCAATTGCTGCATGGAGGAGCCCACACATTGGGCTTCCTGATGGGAGCGTCAGGTATCGGAGCGCTCATCGGTGCGATGTTTCTGGCGGGTAGAAAAAACGTGCTCGGCCTGGGCAAGATGGTTCCAATCGCAGCTGCCAGTTTTGGATTTGGACTGATCACCCTCGGCCTTTCTCGTTTTCTGTTGCTTTCATTGATGCTGATGTTGTTCGTGGGCGGCGCAATGATGATTCAGATGGCAGCCAGCAACACGATTCTGCAGACCATCGTGCAGGATGACAAACGCGGACGAGTGATGAGCTTTTATTCCATGGCGTTTCTGGGAATGGCGCCATTCGGGAGCCTTCTGGCTGGAGCCCTGGCCAATCGCCTGGGTGCGCCGCGGACGGTCATGGTCTCCGGAAGCATCTGCATCGCCGGCGCGGGTTGGTTCGCCTCACACCTGGGCGAGATCCGAGAGATCGTGCACCCCATCTATCGAAAGCTGGGCATCATTCCTGAAATCGCCGCCGGAATTCAAGACGCGAGCGCATTGCTGACTCCACCCGAGGAGTAGATGTTGCTTCCCGTGTCGCGACAACCTGAAAACCTATCTACAGTTTTCTCTGTACGAATAACTTTCATTCCGGCTCGGAAAAAACGTCTGTTCACCTCGGCCGGTTGTACGCACTTCACTGCTATCTGCCTGGGGTGGCAAGTCCAGCGAAATTGGCACGACGGTTGCTCTGCACAGCCTGCGGCAAAGTATTCAAACACGGAGGAATCGGAAATGAAGAAACTAATCGCGGTTATGGCCACGATGGCACTTGCTATGGCGCTCTCCATGATCAGCTTCGCCCAACAGGATCAGTCAGCCCAACCCAGCACCCAGCAACCAACCTCGGATATGCAGAACGGACAGCAGCCAAGCGCAGGTCAGCAAGATGCGCCGCAACCAAGTTCGCCGTCTCAAGATTCGTCGACTTCAATGCAGAGTTCTCAAGGCTCATCTTTTACAGGAACCGTCGTAAAGGCTGCGGGCAAATATGTTTTGAAGACTACTGACATGAACTATCAGTTAGACGACCAGAAGAAGGCCAAGCAGTTTGTCGGCCAGCAGGTGAAAGTAAGCGGAAGCTTGGATAGCAGCACCAGCACTATCCACGTTTCTGATATCAGTCCCGCGAGTTAAAGCTGCGCTCGTGATCGCTTGGGGGAGCTTGGCTTGAGGGCAGAGCTCCCTATTTTTCACCTTTTTCTGCTTTCAACTTTCTGCTTTTCGACCCAACCAGTTGTGAATTCGACAGTCTCACCACATATTCCTGATGTCCTCACAGTAGATTCCGCCCAGTCTGGGACATACGGGTACGCAATTGAGCAGGCAGAAGCGTTAGGAGGATTCTGTGGGAACTGCACACCACCACGCGCACTCTTCAAAATTGCGCTAGACTTCTTGGCGCAATCGGTGTAGGTCTTGAGCGGTTTTGTTTCTATCGCCGGACGCCCACAAATTAACTAAAGGAACTGATTTCGATGTTCAAAAAACTGCTGCCCATCGTAAGTTTGTTCGTTGCGATCTCCGCCTTCTCCCAGACAGCGGCGTCCGCCCACTTCAACGGCAAGACCTGGTGGGACTACGTAAAGGTTCTTGCCGACGATAATATGGAGGGTCGCGAAACCGGCAGCGCGGGGCTGCGAAGGGCCGAGGCTTACATTGTCGATCAGTTGAAGCAGACAGGGCTTCAGCCTGCCGGGACCGACGGCTACTATCAGCCGGTGAAATTCCGATCCCGGCTAATCATCGAAAAGGATTCCAGTCTCGCTCTGGTCCGTGACGGGAAGGTTGAGCCTTTGACCCTGGGTGAGGATGCCATCTTAAGCACGCGAGTCGACCTTGCTCCCGAATTGCAAGCGCCTCTAGTATTCGTGGGATACGGCCTGAGCATCCCTGAAAAAAACTATGACGATCTTGCTGGCCTCGATCTGAACGGCAAAGTAGCCGTGATTTTGAGCGGTTCGCCGGCGGGCATTCCGGGGGCTCTTGCGTCTCACTACCAGTCTGCCGCAGAGCGCTGGAAAACTCTCCGCAAAGCCGGCGCGGTGGGGATCGTCAGCATCGCCAATCCTTTGACCATGGATATCCCGTGGTCGCGAATGGCAGGGAATCGCACAATGCCAAGCATGGCATTGGCCGGTCCTGAATTCAATGACACCGAAGGCGAGAAGCTCTCGGTCCTATTCAACCCGACGAAAGCGAGCCGACTCTTCGAAGGCTCCGGCCACACATTCGACGGAATTTTGACTTTGGCGAAAGACCGGCAGCAGCTTCCACGATTTCCGCTCACAGCTTCAATCAAATCGAAAGTAACGCTCGAACGGAGCGATGTGGAGTCGGCCAACGTAGTCGCAAAACTACCGGGCAACGATCCTGAGCTCAAGAATGAATATGTAGTGCTCACCGCCCACATCGACCATCTCGGTATCGGCGAACCCATCAACGGGGATCGCATCTACAACGGGGCGATGGACAACGCGTCCGGCAGCGCCTTGCTGCTCGATGTCGCGTCTTCGTTGAAGAATTCACCGGAGAAGCTTAAACGCTCGCTTCTGTTTGTCTTCGTCACCGGCGAAGAAAAAGGATTGCTGGGATCAAAGTATTTCGCCGCACATCCGACGGTCGACGCGACATCGATGGTAGCGGATATCAACGTGGACATGTTCCTGCCTATCATTCCGCTCAAGCTTCTTACCGTGTTTGGGCTGGCAGAATCGGATCTCGGCGATATGACGCGCGAGGTTGCGGAAGCGCATGGCATCGCCGTGCAAGCCGACCCGGAACCGCAACGAAATATTTTTATTCGAAGCGATCAATACAATTTCATTCGGCATGGAATTCCAGCGCTGGCAATTGGAATTGGCGCCGCGCCGGGCTCTCCGGAACAACAGATTTTGAAAGATTGGCACACGCAGCGCTATCATGCGCCTTCCGACGACTTGAACCAGCCGGTAAATCTCGCGGCGGCCGCGGCCTACGAAGAAGTGATCCGGGGGCTGATGATTGCAGTCGCGCAGAACCCTCACCGGCCACAATGGAAACCCGATAGTTTCTTCCGCAGGTACTCCCGAGCGGCCGGCGAGTGAACACTTTCTTGCCCGCCCTACTGCGGCATAGCGGGAACGTAAACCCTGTCGGCGCTCACTAGTTCCGCATTGGGCACCTCAGTCTGAAGTTTGATCTTCTGCATTCCTGCCTTTTTTTCAGGTTTGGCTAGAAACGTAAGTAGGTATTGACGGCCCAGCCGGTGCGTTATGTCGTCAAGATACGGGGCGAACGAAACTGGCGCGCCGTAGCCGAGGTAGTAAGCCTCGCCACCGGTCTCGTCGGCAACCTGGGAAAGATAATTCTGGCCCCAGTTCATCCGCCACATACTGTGGCCGTAGTGTCCCTCTCCCGGGGTGTAGATGGCAAAAACGATTACGCCGGCGCGTTGGGCCTGCTCGATCACAGAATCGACGTACGTGTTGCCCGGGCCGCTGCCCCAGTATCGGTCGATGCCATCCGTGGCCATCAGAACCTCGCGGCGCTCGTTGCCTTCAGGCCAGCGTTTGATCAAATCAGCCAACGAAAAATACGGACTCGCGCTGGCGCCGGGATTTCCTAAGGGAAGGCGCAAGGCCTTGGCCGCGAGCGCGTGGTCACTGGTGAGCTCCTGCGTGATCCGTGCTGTGCCATTCTGCATATAGCCGACCCCGACTTTCGTCGTCGCAGGCTGGGCGATGATGAACTGACGGATATCTTCCAGCTGTGAGCCCAGGCTGATGTTAGAAGAATCGTCTAGCAAAACGAATAGCTGGAGTCCGGCGTGCTCTCCCTGCAGAGGAAGCCAGCCGGTCACTTTGTCCCGGTCGCGGCCTTGATACACCATAACGTCGTCGCGAGTGATGTCGGGCACATTGGAGCCGTGACGAGCTTCAGCTGTCACCACAAGGTTTACGGCAGGCCCCACGGACGAGGAATTGTCCTGCGCTGCGATCACTTGCACATTGGCCAAAACGGCGATGACTGCGATAAACGCAATCACTAAGGAATTTCTCTTCATGGACTTCTCCTTTCATACTCGAAGACCATACTGACGATCGATAGCACCTGCTAACACTGCACTTACTAACTAAGATGCGGGATAGGCGAAAAAGGAACTCGCCTGACTTCTCGGCCGGGGCGATCGGAGTCTAGTGGGCTTGGAACAGACTCTTGCGCTTTTACCCCGTCGCCGACGATACTGGAATCACACAAATATGAAGACAAACCTTTCTTTTGCCAACTCCGCAGAAGTCGAAACCGAGTGCCTGGCCGTGGTGGTTCTCGATCACGGTTCAAAAGATAAAACCGAAGTCAAGGTCGAAGCCAGCGACAGCGCCATTAAAGACGTCACCGCGGAAGTGATGGCGAGCGGCGAAGTCACAGGCAAGATATTTGAAACGACGTTGCTGCATCGTCCCGCAAAGCTGAAGGCCAAACGTCTGCTGCTTGTGGGTGGAGGTAAGGCTAAAAGTTTTACCGCTTCCGAGTTGCGCAAACTGGCTGGGGCCGTGGTCCGTTTCCTCAAGCCGAAAGGGATTCGCAGCTTCGCCTTCCTCACTCCCGAGAGTATTACGAGCGACGAAGCCGTGAAGGCCATTGTGGAAGGGGCTTTCGTGGGAAACTTCGATCCCGACACCTACAAGAGCGATCGCAAGGATCAGAAGATTGATTCGGTGACGGTTGTAACACGTGGCGACCAGGCTCGATTGCAGAAGGCGATGGACGAAGCCCGGGTCATTGGCGAGTCGCAGAATTTTACTCGCGAACTGGTGAACGAACCGGGCAATCGGATGACTCCGTCTATCCTGGCAGAACGTGCCCGCCAAATGGCGCAAGAAGTGGGCCTCAAGTTCGAAGCGTTCGGCGCTGACAAAATCAAAGAATTGAAAATGGGCGCTTTCTGGGGCGTGGCGCAGGGTTCGGACGAACCCCCGGCTCTGATTGTTTTGCGCTATGAGCCATCGGATGCGCCAGCGACTCCCGTGCTAGGCCTGGTGGGGAAAGGCGTTACGTTTGACACTGGCGGCATCTCCATCAAACCCGCCGATGGCATGGAAAAAATGAAATATGACATGGCCGGCGCCGCTGCCATGATCGGCGCTATGCGTGGCATTGCTTTGCTCAAGCCGAAAGTTCGAGTCACGGCGATTATCTGCGCCACCGAAAATATGCCTTCCGGCAAGGCGCAGAAGCCCGGCGATATACAGATTGCGATGTCTGGCAAATCGATCGAGATTATCAATACCGACGCCGAAGGCCGGCTGGTGCTCGCCGATGGCCTCTGCTACGCCCGCCAGCTCGGTTGCACACACCTGATTGACGCCGCTACGCTTACCGGCGCGGTCGTCGTCGCACTTGGTTATGTAAACGCCGGAATTTTTGCTAACGACGACAAAATGTACGAACGCTTTAGTCGCGCAGTGGAGGAAGCTGGCGAGAAATTTTGGCGTCTGCCGCTCGACGACGAGTACAAAGATAATATCCGCTCGAACATCGCGGATATCGTCAATTCCGGAGGACGTTGGGGCGGTGCAGTCAACGCCGCTATGTTCCTCAAGGAGTTTGCCGAAGACACCCCGTGGCTGCACCTGGACATCGCAGGCACCGCGTGGATGGAAGAGAACAAAGCCTGGATCGCCAAGGGTCCGTCGGGGATCGCGGTGCGCAGCCTGGTGGAGTTCGCCCGAGAATTTAACAACTAGAACTGGAATGGCCCCTGTGGAGACGGGCAACTCGCCCGTCTCTCTCACATCGCCGATGGCACGGTGATTCCCATCACTGCCAAAGCGCGGATCAACTCGCGACGCACCACCGCGACCGTCGCCAGTAGAAACTTCTTCTTGCCTTCATCCGGTTCTGCAAGAATCGGATAACGGTGGTAGAAGGCATTAAACAATTGCGCCAACTGGAATGCGTGTTTCGCTAGATAAGCAGGTTCGGTAGTCGCGATGCACTGATCAATCACGTACGAAGTCTTCGCCGACCCCAGCCACAGCTCCCAGATTTCGTTCGCATCCGTATCGTTCAGGTGCTTCGCGAGTTCATCTGTAGAAACGTAGCTGGCTACGTTTCTACAGAAAACGTCTGGGTCGAGTCCGCCTTTGCGAAGAATATTGCTCGCGCGAACTACCGCATACTGTGCGTACGGCCCAGTCTCACCCTCAAAGCTCAACGCCTCCTTGAAATCGAACGCAATCACCGAAGGCTTGGTGAACTTCAACATGAAATAACGCAGCGCGCCAACCGCAATCTGGGTAGCGATGGTCATGCGCTCGGCGTCGCTTAATTGTGGGTGCCGCGGATCGACTTCCTTTTTTGCTGAACCGATAAGCGTGTCAATCAGATCGTCAGCCTTCACCCCGAAACCCTTGCGGCCGGAAACTTCAATGTAGGAGCGGGTTTTGTCCTCGTCGGACAACTGATAGCCCATGTCGGCGGCGCAACGTGGAGTGAGCGCTACCATCTCATAAGAAAAATGCGTGTAGTGATCGGCTTGCTGGTTGTAACCGAGTCCGCGCAGCGCTTCAACCACAGTGTTTTGCGCTTCGGCTTGCCGCGCATCAATCACGTTATAAATCTCGGCCACATCGCCAAAATGCGGATGATCGGGCTCGCCGTTCGTTGTCGAAATCCAGCAGTCGTGTTGATTGGGATAACGATAGAACTTGCGGTATCCGAAGTCGCGGCCCAGCAGGCCAAACTTCCACAGGTGATAGGCGATGTCTTTGCCGACATAGCCTACAGTTCCGTTGGAACGCACAATGACTTTCTGGTCCTCTTCTCCAACTTCTCCGGTCTCCGTAGCCTTTGTGGCGGCTGCCTTTCCGCGTCGCATTACCCAACAGCCCTTGTTCTTACCCTCATTCTCGAAAGAGAGGACTCCACTGTCTTTAAGCTTGGTGAACGCCGCATCCCAGAAGTGCAAATGAAGTATTTCGCTTTCGCGGGGCAGGAAATCGTATTCGATGTCGAGCCGATCCATGGTTTGGAGATGGCGGCGCAGCACTGCAATCGAGATCAAGTCGGCAATTGCGGCGGTTTCGTTTCCGCCTTCCTCAAGCGCATGCAAAACTTGCTGGCGGGCATCGCGGTTCTGTTTGTCCAGCTCGTACCAGCGGGAAACCTGCGCGTACAAATCCCAACAGTAGTAATCGAAACGCGGCTGCCGGGTGAGTTCTTCGATTTCAGTGCGCGATTTTTTCTCCAGATGCAAAAATCCCACAATCACATCCGCCACTTGCACGCCGGTGTTGTCGATGTAATTCTGGACATCCACTTCCCTGCCGGCAAAATGCAGCAGGCGAACAAAAGTGTCGCCGAGAATGGCATTACGCAGATGTCCGATATGCGCGGCCTTGTTCGGATTAATGCTGGAGTGCTCGACCAGAACCTTGCCTTCCGGAACATCGGCCTTCGGTTTTTCGTCGGCGACAAGCGCGGCGGCTAGCTGTTCGCGCTTGACTCGTGCATTGATGTAGCCCGCGCCAGCAAGCTCCAGTCGCTCAAAACCATCGATCGGCCCGACGCCGGCAACAATCTCTTCGGCTATTTTCCGGGGAGGCTTGCGCAGCTTCTTGGCCAATTCAAAGGCCAGCGGAAGGGCGTATTCGCCGAGTTCGATCCGGGGCGGCTGCTCGACCACGATCTTCGGCAAATCGAGACCGTAGGTGCGCTGCAAGAACTCGCGGATTTGCTGGACAAGCTGGCGTTCCAGATGGCGATACAAGAGTCCCTCGAAGCGGTTGAGGAAAAGAGTGATTGTAGCAGAGGGCGCGGTGCGCGGCAGTTTGACGGAGTCTGCACGCTTCCCTATCATGAAAATCAGTCGTTGCTGGTCGTTCGTCGGTGGTCGTTTGTCGTAGGCCGTAGCCAATTACAGCAGAAGACGAATGACCGAAGGCCAACGACCGACGACAAGATTATGCGCATAGCCTACCTCGATTGTTTTTCAGGGATGAGCGGGGACATGTTCCTGGGCGCGCTGGTCGATGCCGGAGTGCCGGCGCGGCTTTTCGAACAGTCGGTCGCGGCGTTGAACATCGAGGCCAGACTGGAGATTTCTCGGGTCAAGCGCAACGGCATAAGCGCGACCAAGGTAGACGTTTATTCAAATGGCGAGAAAGATTTGCCTCGCGAGATGTACTGGGAGCAGCAAACCCGGCAATCCCATTCACACCACGATCACGGAGATGGACACTCTCACTCTCATGAACCACAACCGGTCGCGCTGTTAGAACACAACTATGCTTTGCAGAACCCGGCAGCTTCGGAGGCAGGGGGAACATCACGGAAGCCCACTTCGCACGAACATGGCCGTGGGCTGATTGAAATCCGCGGCATCATCGGCAAGGCCACGGTCAGCGAGTCTGCAAAGAAAACTGCAATCGCTATTTTCGAAGCGCTCGGCGCGGCAGAAGCCACGATCCACGACACCGGCGTTAAGGAGATCCATTTTCACGAAGTCGGAGCAGTCGATGCCATGGTGGATATTGTCTGCGCCGCAGTGGGCGCGGAGTTCTTGGGCCTCGACGAAATCGTCTGTTCCCCGCTCAACGTGGGCGGAGGAACTGTGCAGTGCGCCCATGGAACCTTGCCAGTTCCGGCACCGGCGACTTTGGAGCTGCTGAAGGATGCCCCACTGTATTCATCCGGCATTCAGGCTGAATTGGTGACGCCAACCGGCGCGGCAATTGTCAAAACACTGGCAAAACGTTTCGCGTCATTCCCTGCCATGAAAGTTGAAAAGACGGGCTACGGAGCAGGAACTCGCGACTTCGCCGGACATGCGAATGTGGTACGGCTCACTATCGGTGAAGCTCAGGAAGCACTTTCGGCAGAGATTCCGACGGACACCATCATTGTGCTCGAAGCCAACATCGACGACCTGAATCCGCAGGTCTTCGGCTATGTGATAGATCGCCTGTTCGAGGAAGGCGCGCTCGATGCGTTTGGCATCCCAGTGCAGATGAAGAAGAATCGTCCGGGCACGCTGCTCACGGTTCTCTGCCGGGCCGAGGATGCATCGAGACTGACGGAGTTAATTTTCACGGAAACAACCACTCTCGGTGTGCGGCAGCGCGAGGAAAAACGTCAAACGCTTGAGCGAAAATGGGTGACCCTGACGACGCGCTGGGGCGATATCCGGGTGAAGGTCGCGAGTTTGAACGGCATTGTTACGAATTATGCTCCGGAATATGAGGATTGCCGCCGGATCGCGACGGAGCGCAAATTGCCTCTGAAAAGCGTGCTCCAAGAGGCCTTGCGGGTTTACTTGAACGACCAGCACTGAAAGTCATCAACCACTAAGGACGCGAAGGTCCACAAAGGATTTTGACGCTGAGGCTTCGTGTCGCACGGCAAGCTTAACTGCGCATGAGCAAGAAATTCTACATCACGACACCGATTTATTATGTAAACGCGCGGCCTCACATCGGCCATGCCTACACCACGATCGCTTGCGACGCGATCGCGCGTCGCCAGCGCATGCTGGGTGCGGACACGCATTTCCTCACCGGCACCGACGAGCACGGACAAAAAATCGAGCGCGCCGCGCAAGCTGCCGGTAAAACACCGCAACAGTTTACGGACGAAGTGTCGGCACAGTTCCGCGCCTTGTGGGACCGGATGGGCATAACCTACGACGACTTTATCCGCACGACGGAGGATCGCCACAAGAAGCGAGTGCAGGAGCTCTTCCGGCGAATTCGTGATAACGGCCATATCTACAAGGGCACGTACACCGGCCAATACTGCGTGTTTGACGAGCTCTATGTGGATGCGGTTGGACCGGGCGCGCCTTGTCCGGAGTGCGGGCGTCCGACGGAAACGGTGAAAGAAGAGAATTACTTCTTCAAGCTCTCAGCGTTTGCAGACAGGCTACTGCAGTTGTACACCGAGCAACCCGATTTTATCCGTCCCGATACCAGGCGGAACGAGGTGATGTCATTCGTCCGCGGCGGATTGCGGGATCTTTCCATCAGTCGCTCGACATTTTCCTGGGGCATTCCAGTGCCAGACGATCCCAAGCACGTGATCTACGTGTGGCTGGACGCGCTGGCGAACTACATCACGGCCATCGGCTACGGATCCTCGCACAAGGGCGCACAGGAAGCATTCCAGAAATACTGGCCAGCCGATCTCCACATGATCGGTAAGGAAATAGTTCGCTTTCACTGCGTATATTGGCCGGCGTTTCTCATGGCGGCGGAGCTTCCCATGCCCAAGGGCATCATGGCGCATGGCTGGCTGCTGTTCGAAGAAAACAAAATGTCGAAGTCGCGCGGAAATATCGTGCGCACCGAAACCATTCTGGACGCGCTCGGCGCGGACGCGCTGCGCTACTTCCTGTTGCGTGAAGTTGTGTTCGGGCAGGATGGTTCTTTTTCCTTCGACGCGCTGGTCCAGCGCTACAACGCAGACCTGGCCAACGGGCTCGGAAACCTCGCCAGCCGGACCTTAACCATGATCACAAGATATTTTCGCGGCGAGGTGCCGTATCCCGCCGCGGCTGTTTCGCAAAAAGCCGGGGATAGCGCGATCGCAGAGGACGCGCGTAAGGTGATCGCCGAGTGCAATTCGCTTTTTGAGCAATATCAGTTCTCGCGCGCGCTGGAAGTTGCGTGGAGTCTGGTGGCTGCCGTCGACAAATATATTGTCGAGAATGAACCGTGGGCGCTGGGCGAGAAGCAGGATGAAGAAAGCCGCTCGCGCTTGGCAACGATTCTCTACACCAGCGCCGAAGCACTGCGCATCGTGACCGCTCTGGCCCACCCGGTGATTCCCGAGGCAACGGCAAGAATCTGGGCACAGTTGGGGCTGGGCGACGTTCGCAAGTTCCCTCTGTCGGATTTGAAGTGGGGGCAACTTGAGCTGGGTGCCAAGCTGGGCACCGTCGAACCCGTATTCCCACGCGCAGACAAGAGCACAATTGAAAGGATGCAGAAAATGGAAGAACAGCAACGAAGTGCGCCGAGTTCAATCCAGGTGCCTGCCACAGAAGAAGTTGCCGTCGCCGCGCCGGTTGCTACGCAGACCGCTGCGGCGCTTGCGGCAAAACCGGCTGCGCCTTTGCCTGACGGCAAGATTAGCATTGACGATTTTGCGAAGATCGAGTTGCGCGTGGGCCAGGTCAAGGCCGCCGAAAAGGTGAAAGGCGCAGACAAACTGCTTCGCTTAGAAGTCGATCTGGGCACGGAAATTCGGCAAGTCGTGGCAGGAATCGCCGAGTCGTACGCCCCGGAGTTGTTGATCGGACGGAAGGTAGTCATCGTGGCCAACCTCGCGCCCAGGAAGCTCCGAGGGCTGGAATCGAACGGCATGATCGTTGCGGCCTCGCCGGAGGGCGGGAAAGCTGTACTGGCAAGCTTCCTGGAGGATGTACCGGTGGGAACGAGATTGAAGTAGGTGAGCTTGTCGCCCGGATAGCCGATTCGGACGGGCGAGTCGCCCGTCACCACACGCCCAACGACCAATGACCAACGACCAACGACCCATCTTCGTCGACTCCCACGCACATCTCGAAATGGAGCAGTTCGACGCTGACCGCGCCGCCATGCTGCAACGAGCTAAAGATGCGGGAATCGAAACCATTCTCGCCATCGGCAGCGGGATAGGCCCGGGATCTCTCGACTGCGCCATCCGACTCGCCGAACTGCACGAATTCATTTATGCGACTATCGGTATCCATCCTCATGAAGCCAAACTCGCCAGCGATGCCGATTTCGCTGAGATGGCGCAACTGGCAAAGCGGCCCAAAGTCCTTGCCTGGGGTGAAATCGGGCTGGATTACTTCTATGACCATTCGCCCCGTGACGTGCAACAACAAGTATTTGTGAGGCAATTACAGTTGGCGCAAACGGCACGGCTGCCTGTCATAATTCATTGCCGCCCTTCTGACCACAGCGAAAACGCCTGGGACGACTGCCTCAGATTGTTGCAAGAACACTGGGCGCAAAGTCGACTGGGAGGCATCCTGCACTGCTTCACCGGAACTTGGGGTCATGCCACAGAGGCTCTCGATATGGGATTCATGATCTCCTTCGCTGGAAACGTGACGTTTCCCAAGGCGCAGCAGATACGCGAGGCCGCGAAACAAGCGCCTACTGACCGCGTGCTCATCGAAACTGATTCGCCGTTCTTAGCCCCGGTTCCGTATCGCGGCAAGCGTAATGAACCGTCCTTCGTAAAGGAGGTAGCGCGGCAACTGGGCGAATTGCGCGGGCTTTCGACCGAAGAAATCGGCCTGCAAACCGCGAGAAACTTCTACCGTTTCTTTTCACTTCACGAAAAGCTTAACTCCATTTAGCTTGTTAAGAGCATCTTTCCTGTAAACTACGTAATCTATTAAGTAGCAGCGAAATACCATGCCAGAGAACACTTTTGACATTGTGAGCAAGCTCGACCTGCAGGAAGTCTCAAATGCCATGCAGCAGGCACTGAAGGAGATCCATACTCGCTTCGACCTGAAGGATTCGAAGTCGAACATCGAACTCGAGGGCAAGGATGCCATCAATCTGCACTCGATTGACGAATACAAGCTGAAGGCCGTCACCGAGATTTTTCAGCAGAAACTGGTGAAGCGTGGCGTCTCTCTCAAGGGCCTTACCTACGGTCCCGTAGAGCCGGCCGCCGGGAGCACGGTAAAACAAAAGATCACCATGCAGCAAGGCATTCCCATCGAGAAGGCGCGACAGATCGTGAAGGTGATCAAGGATTCAAAGAAGAAAGTAAACGCTTCGATTCAGGGAGATTTGGTGCGGGTGAGCGGAAAGGATCGTGACTCGTTGCAGGAAATTATCGCGCTCCTGCGCGCTCAGGATTTCGGCATCGATACGCAGTTTACGAATTACCGGACAAATTAGGGGTTCCGCGATACTACGGTCGAGGTTTGGGACTTGGGGACGAACCAATTGAGTACGCCAGCCACGATAAATGCAAAAGAAATCTTCGAATTGCTGCGTGGCGATCTTTCGGCCATCGAGCGCGAATTCGGGCGGGACACTGTCTCGGGCGTAGAAGCGATCACTGAGATCGGCGAATATCTGCGCAGCGGTGGAGGCAAGCGCATTCGTCCCATGCTGCTGCTGTTGTCTGCCAAACTTTTCAATTATCCGGGGCGTGGCGCCATCAAGCTGGGCGCGGTCGTAGAAATCATTCACACCGCGACTCTCGTCCACGACGACATCATCGACGAAGCCCAGACCCGCCGCGGCCGTCCCGCAGCCAACACGCAATGGGGAAACTCGAAGTGCGTGCTCGCCGGCGATTGGCTCTACATGCAAGCGTTCAAGATCGCTGTGCAGGAGCGTAACTTTCGTATCCTCGACACCCTGATCGAGCTGACCCAGCAGATGGTCGAAGGCGAACTGCTGCAGATGGAGAAACTCGGCAAACTCATTTCTTCAGACGAGCACTTCGATCTGATCTTCCGCAAGACCGCTTGCTTGTTCTCCGTGTGCATGCGAATTGGGGCGATTCTGGGGGGAGCAACGCCGGAGCAGGAAGAGAACCTGGCGCAATACGGCCGCGATCTTGGCATGGCATTTCAGATCGTTGATGATGTGCTCGACCTGACCGCGTCCGAGGACGTGCTGGGCAAGCCCGTGGCCAGCGACCTGCGGGAGGGCAAGGTTACGATGGCTGTGATCCATGCGCTCGAACGCTGCACTCCGAAGGAACGAGAGCGCATTGACAGGGTAGTGCGGGAGCGAGCCTTCGATGGCGTAACCCACGGAGAAATCCTCGAGATCCTCAATCGCCACGGCTCGGTCGAAGCGGCCAACGCTCGGGCCATGCAGTATGCCGCGATGGCGCGAAACGCGATTTGTGGCTTCCCCGACAGCGAGATTAAACGAGCCTTGTTGTGGGCCCCGGAATTCGTAGTGGCGAGAGAGAAGTAGTTTAAGATTTTCTAACCGCCACTCCCAGCATTTCGAACCTTCCCCCCAACAACAGCGGTCCCGACCCGATAAAAGCCCGCGCTGGCAACTCTTTCGAGAAGCGTTTCACATAGGCGGCGTTGAAGCGCTCCCACATCGAAAGATCCGGCGAGAACACTTGCACCCAGACCAGATCGTCCATGCTCATTTTGGCCGCGCCAAGGACAGCCTCGAAACCGTCGAGTAGCAAACGAAGCTCTTTGCCAATGTCTTCTGGAGCCACGCCCGTCGCAGGGTCAATGCCGATGCGTCCGGAAAGGTAAAGGGTGTCCCCTACCAGCACCGCGTCGCTGAATGGCAGAGGCGCTTTGCGGCCGGGCAGATTGATATAGCGGCGTGCTGTTTTGGCTTTTGCAGGCATTTCGATTAATGTTCCTCTCAGTGACTTTGAATCCCGTTAACTGGGCATACTATCTAATAGACTCAGTCTAGCGTCGACAATGAACAATTTTCTCTCGATGATCGGGCACCACGGATACCTTCTCATCTTCATGGTGGTGCTGGCCGAGGCCATCGGACTGCCGGTTCCGGCGGCCGTGGCGCTGGTGGCGGGAGGCGCGGCTGCGGCCGCTGGCAGCCTGAGTATACCCAAAGTCCTGATTCTCGCCTTAGTTGGAATGCTGATCGGCGACACGCTGCTGTTCGTTCTCGGCCGCTACATGGGGTGGCGACTCCTCGGTCTTCTATGCCGCGTGTCTGTTAATCCGGAGTCCTGCATCCTGCGCTCTGCCGAGTCATTTTACAAGCGTGGCAAGACCACTCTGTTAATCGCGAAGTTTATTCCCGGTGTCAACACGATGGCTCCGCCGTTGGCTGGCAGTATGAAGATGCGTCCTCAGCAGTTCCTCCGGCTCGACTGTGCTGGCGCGTCGCTGTATATCCTGGCCTATGGCGGGCTGGGATTTCTTTTCCGCGACTTTCTGGCGAGAATCACGCGTGGATTCCAAACCGCTAGCCATGTATTTGAAGAGGTCTTTCTCGTCGCGGCGATCGCCTACGTCGCATACCGCGTCTGGCTCTACCAGAAAAACAAAGTGTACCGCGTAGTGCCACGCGTCCAGGTCGAGGAACTGGCCCGCAGGCTGGCTACGGAAGAAAAAGACAAGATTCTGATCCTCGACGTCCGCAGCCATGGTTACTACGATGCTGGCGCGGCGCGAATCAAGGGGTCGATCCGCATTGAACCCAACAACCTTTCCGAGGAACTCAAAACCCTTCCCAAGGATAAAGACATATATCTGTACTGTACTTGAGCGCGCGAAGCGACCAGCGCCCGGGTGGCGCTGCAACTGCGAGAGCACGGATTCAACGCGTTCGTGCTCGTCGGCGGTGTGGCTGCGTGGAAGAAGGCAGGTCAGCCACTGGAGCCGGTTCCCCACGATGATCTCATAAAACTGCCGACGTTCGCGTAGCGATAGTCCGCGACCTATACTGCTTCCAATGGCCTCCCATAACGAAGTCGAGATCAAGTTTCGCGTCGACGATGTACCCGCGCTCAACCGACGGCTGAGAAAGTCGGGCTTCCGTCTGCTTACTCGCAGGACCCGCGAAATGAATGCTCTTTACGATCTGCCAGGACAGATTCTGCGCAAACGCGGAGAGCTGCTTCGATTGCGGAAGTACGGATCCGACTGGCTTTTAACTCACAAGACCAAAGGCAAAGCAGGGCGTCACAAGACGCGCGTGGAAAACGAAACTCACGTCGCCGACGGCGCCAGAATGGAAGCCATCTTGCGCGCGCTCGGATTTGCTCCGACCTTCCGCTACGAAAAATTCCGCGCGGAATGGAACGACCGGCAAGGGCACGTGGTTGTGGACGAGACCCCGATCGGGACCTTCGGCGAGATCGAAGGGCCTGCGCGCTGGATCGATCGAACCGCGCAGGTTCTTGAAATCCCTCGCAGCGACTACATCACCTCGACGTATGCCGAATTGTTCTTTCAATGGAAACGAGAGAACAGAAGCGCCGCGAACGAGATGACCTTCAAAGCCATCCACAAGCCCCGTCGCTGAGACGGCACAATGTGACCGCAAGTCGTTTTCGCGACGGGGCCGCGCGATCAACTGCGCACCAAACTAACCAACAAGTTCGACAACTTAGCGCGTGTTACTCTCTTTCTGCTTGGTTTCGCTCCCCCGAGCGCGTGGCATTGAACAAAGACAATTTTCGGCGCCTTCTGCGAACGGTTGAAGCTCTCTCCGATCTCGGCCCTGAGATGACGGCCGAGCGCGAGTTCCCTCAGACCGCTCGTGCCATGCTGTCCGCATCTCTTGAAGCCGGCGGCGCTCGTGAAGCCGCGCTCTTCACTTACAGTGACAAACCCTCGTTGCTCACCTCGGTCGCAGCGGAGGGATTCACGTTAATGCCGGAACCCGCCGTGATCCCCCTCCTTCCACGGCATGTTCATGCTCTCACTTCCTCCCGCGAATCGGTGGTTTTGGACCCGGGATCCTACGACCTCTATCTCAGCGCCAATGGGAATGTAGCTCCCGAACTGTTCAAGTGCATTGTTCCATTGAAGGTTGGCAGCAAACTTGTCGGCATCATCGCCCTGGGACGTCGCGACGGGGATGGTGTCTACGATTCCGGCGAACTCGAAGCTCTGGACCTGCTCTCCCACTACGTGGCCCTCGCCATTCACAATCATGCGCTGACTCAGACTCTGGCCCAACGTGTCTCGGAAAATCTGCGCCTCATGGCTTCGGTGCATGGTTTCTACGACAACGCGCTGGAAGCCTTTGCCACCGCCATCGACGTGAAGCACGTCAATATTCACGGACACTCCCTGCGCGTCGGACGCTACGCTGCCGCCGTTGGCGAAGCCATGAATATGGATCCAGGTGAAATTGCCGCACTTCGTTCAGCAGGTTATCTGCACGATATTGGGAAGGTTGCCGTGGATAAGCGTCTCTTCGGCAAACCCACGTCTCTGGATGCCGAAGAATTCCGCGAAATGGCTGATCACACGATTGTGGGACATCAGATTGTGAGCGGCGTCCAGTTTCCGTGGCCACGCATCCCGGAGATCGTGCGCTGGCATCACGAGCGCAACGACGGTTCGGGCTATCCCGATGGATTGCTTCTCGAAGACTTGCCCATGCACGTACGCATCGTCGGCTTGGCGGACACCTTTGACGCCATGACCAGCGAACGCCCTTACCGTGAGCGTCTTTCCCTCGGCACTACTTTGAATGAAATAGTACGTCTGACGCCGCAAAAATTTGATCCCAATGCGGTCCACGCCCTGCTGCTGCAAATCCGCCGCGATACCGTCGGCAGCAATCGCACACCTTTCCTTCAGGATCGTATGGGCGGAGACATAGCCGCATCTGACATCGATCAGCTCGCCGCCAGCCTGCAACACAAGATGAGTCACGGCCGGCTGTATTTGACCTAGCAAGAATCACTCCGTCTTCCCGGTTGTCTACCTACGGTTTCTGGATTTGACCCTCTCTCTTTGGGTTGGTTCGGTTTTCCGCCGGTTGCGACCGAACCATTTGCACAGGCAAGAGAGCGTTCGCACCCATTAAAGCCCCTGCCAGACTCGCCGATAGTTGTTTTGTACCGACCAGTGTTTTCTTTTTTCCTTTCCATGCTCGATCAAAAACCAAAGAGGTGACATGGCAACAGCGATGGAGTGTAGATATGAGGCTCTGGCACGGCAATCGGATGCACTACAGATTATCTTTGAAAGCCTTCCCTGGGGGGTCATCGTCGCAGATCAGGATGGCAGATTCTTATTCTCCAACCCCGCTGCAGAACAGATACTAGGGATCGGCATCCATGAGGCTTTACCCGGCACCTGCACAAATCTCGCTGGGTGGTACCTTCCGGACCAGATTTCCGTGATGCCCCCCGATCAACTGCCCCTGGTACGCGCTATTCGCGGGCAAGAAGTTGTCGATGAACTGATCTTCGTGCGCAGCTCTCAAGCCGAAGTGTGGATCCGTGTGAACGCGTGGCCCCTCAAAGACCGGTACGGAATGATTTCGGGAGGAGTTTTACTGCTCCACGATTTCACCCAGGGTCGCGAGGCTATGCAAACCTTGGTCCTGCTCTCCCGGGCTGTGGAGCAAACCGCCGACAGCGTCGTGCTGACCGATACCCAGGGCGTAATCCAGTACGTGAATCCAGCCTTCGAGACAACTACCGGCTACAGCAGACACGAAGCCGTGGGCAAGACCCCGCGAATCCTGAAATCAGGCCTGCATGACGCCGAGTTCTACCGGCAAATGTGGGCGCAGTTCGCTCAAGGACTTCCCTTCAAAGGAATGGTCATCAATCGCAAGAAGACCGGCGAACTCTTCTGGGCGCAACAGACCATCACATCCGTACGCGACGAATCCGGCCATCTGACTCATTTTGTCTCCGTGTCCCAGGACATCACTGAACTCAGGAAAAAACAGGAGCAGGAGTTCCAGTTGCAACTGGCGCGCGCTGTGCAGCAACGCTTCTACATAGCCGCGCCGGTGCTATCGGGCTTCGACATTGGCGCGTCTGCGCATCCCGCTGACGAAACTGGAGGCGACTATTTCGATTTCGTCTCCATGGCCAATGGCACGCTTATCATCGCGGTCGCCGATGCCAAGGGCCATGGTTTCAGCTCGGCCCTGGTCATGACCCTCACTCGGGCCTACGTGCGCTGCTTCGCCGCCATGCAACTGGAACTCGACGACATTCTGGCTCGGGTTAATCAGATGCTACTGAAAGACCTTGAACACGGCCACTTTGTCACCCTCTTGCTGGCTCGATTGGATCCCGATCATCAGACTCTGTCATACGCCAGCGCCGGCCACGTCCCCGGCTTCGTGTTTCTCGATTCGGGCAACTTGAAGTGCAGTTTAGATAGCACAGGTCCGCCGCTCGGCCTATTTTCCGGAAGCAACTTTTTGCTGCAACCGGCAATCCGCCTCGACCCGGGAGAGGTTGCGGTGTTCCTGACCGACGGGGCCACAGAATCTGCCACACCCGATGGCCACCAATTCGGTGCCCAGCGCGTTCTTGACTACGTTCGAGTCCACAGCCGCGATTCCGCATCGAATATTGCGGATGGCATCTATCAAGCAGCTCGGACGTTCGTGCAAGGTGATCCTCAGGACGACGACATCACCTCCGTCATCATCAAAACCGATCGGGCAAAGTAGGCGAGCGAACGAAAGCCTTGAAGGGGTCCGGCTTCAGCCGCGCCGTATCTGTTTTCAGAGACTTAGGGCACGGATCGGAAACCGTCCCCCTTCAAAACTCCAACGCCGGGAGTTTTTCCGCGGCCTGTTTAGACCCCGTGGCCGAAGCGCGAATTTTCAGCAACAAACGTCTCGCCACCGAAGTCCATGAGTCTGTTCTTTCAGCGCCTCCTCGGGGTGCGAGGGTAACCCTCTTGCCAGCAACTTTTTCCGTGCGCCGGGTTCATAATTCTAGAGAACCGCCTGTCTCGTATGAAGTTGGGACGCCCCCAAATCGGTCTCGCTCTGCTGCTCTCGTTGCTGGGATTCGCCGTCTCTGTGCAACTGGCACTCGGGAAGAAGAAAGAAAAACAAGCTGCTGCTGCCGCGCAGATGGACCAGCGGAAGCAGGCCGTACATTTGCTCAATCGGCTGACGTTCGGTCCGCGCCCGGGCGACGTCGATCATGTGATGGCGATTGGTGTGGACGCCTGGATCGACCAGCAACTTCATGCTGACAAAATTGATGATACTGCGCTCGATGGCCGGCTTACTCCGCTCCGAACGCTGCGCATGAACACGCACGAGATTGTTGAGAACTTTCCCTCCGACCAAATGATCAAGGCCATCGCCGACGGAAAAAAGTCGCTGCCCTCTGATCCCCAAAAACGCGCCGTCTACCAGGCGCAGCTTGAGCGCTATCAGGAAAAAGAGCAACGCAAACAGGATGCCGCCAGCACAGATTCCGCCGCCGTCAAATCCGACAAGATGGCTGAGGACGAACGCTTCCTCCGCCTGCAACAGCGCATCAACGCCGATCAAAAGGTCGAGGATCTTCTCGACATGCCTCCGGACGAGCGCATGAAAACCCTCCTCAAAATGTCGCCGGATGATCAACGCGTCGTGACCGACTCTCTACAGGGCGACAAACGGGATGATTTTCTGCAAGGAATGAATCCGCGGCAGCGCGAAACCGTCGGCGCGATCAACCATCCCCAGCAAGTGGTCAACAACGAACTCATCGAAGGCAAATTGCTGCGCGCCATCTACAGCAATCGGCAGTTGCAGGAAGTGATGACGGATTTCTGGTTCAACCACTTCAACGTGTTCCTCGGCAAGGGCGCCGATCACTATCTGCTCACGAGCTACGAGCGCGATGTCATTCGCCCTCATGCCCTGGGCAAGTTCGAGGACTTGCTGGTCGCGACTGCGCAGAGTCCGGCCATGCTGTTTTATCTCGACAACTGGCTGAGCGTCGGGCCGAACTCCGACGTCGCCAACGGCATTCCCAAGCGAGCCAATAACAATTGGAAGCGCCGGGTCCGGAATAACGGGCAGACGAACCAATCCAAGGGCAAGCGCAACGGCCTGAACGAAAACTATGGGCGCGAGTTAATGGAACTGCACACCCTCGGTGTCAACGGCGGTTACACCCAGCAGGATGTCACCGAGGTAGCGCGTGTCTTCACCGGATGGACGCTGAAGCAGCCGAACCAGGGTGGCGGGTTCATTTTCGAAGAACGTGCGCATGAACCCGGCGACAAAACCGTGCTGGGCCACCGCATCAAGTCGAAAGGCGAGAAGGAAGGCCACGAAGTATTGCACATTCTGGCTCATCATCCGTCGACGGCGAAATTTATTTGCACCAAGCTGGCCATGCGCTTCGTTTCCGACGATCCGCCGCAGGCTTTGGTTGATCGCATGGCTCAAACATTCTTAAAGAAAGACGGCAACATTCGCGAGGTGCTCATGACCATGCTGGAGTCGCCGGAGTTCTGGGCGCCCGATGCGTATCGCGCCAAGGTGAAAACCCCACTGGAGTTCGTGGTCTCGGCCGTGCGCGCCAGCGGAGCCGAAGTCACCGACGCCATGCCGATTGCGCGCCAGCTTCAGAACATGGGCATGCCGCTCTACGGTATGCAGCCGCCAACCGGCTATTCCATGAAAGCGGACGCTTGGGTTAATTCGTCCGCGCTTTTGGGAAGAATGAATTTTGCCCTCGCACTGACCGCGGGAAAGGTAAAAGGCGTGCAAGTCGGTTCCGACCCCGTGGCTGGACAAAATGACGATCCGCAACAAACTTTGACCGCATTGGAAAACAGTCTGCTGGCGGGAGATGTTTCCAAACAAACGCACGACGTCATCACCGCGCGTTTGGAGGATTCCAACACCAGCCACCGCAAACCGGATGATCCGGCCCGGCCGCCAAACACCGGCCTGATCGCAGGACTGCTGTTAGGATCGCCAGAGTTTCAACGAAGATAGTAAGAGCCAAGAGCTAGGAGCTGCTTTATGCCAATCACAAGGCGAATATTTCTGAGAAACGGGAGCTTGGCTGTGGTCGGCACCGCAGCCATTCCCGCGTTTCTCACTCGCGCCGCGTTCGGTGCCGAGTCGGCGAGCGTGAACAACAAGCGGCTGGTTGTCATCTTCCAGCGCGGCGCGGCCGATGGCCTCAACATCGTCGTGCCACACCACGAGCGCGCCTACTACGCCATGCGTCCAACCATCAACATCCCTCGCAACCAAGTCATCGATCTCGACGGCTTCTTCGGACTGCACCCTTCCCTCGCGCCCTTTCAGCCGCTTTGGAAACAGCGCCACCTGGCAATCGTTCACGCCGCTGGCTCGCCCGACCCATCCCGCTCTCACTTCGATGCGCAGGACTTCATGGAATCCGGCACGCCGGGCCTGAAAGCCACTGAAGACGGCTGGTTGAACCGCACGCTGCATTCCTTACCTCAGTCTTCCACGGATCAGTCTGCATTTCGTGCCATAGCCGTGGGACCCTCCCTACCGCGAATTCTTTCCGGCAAGGAGCGCGCGGTCGCCGTCAACAACATCAACGACTTCGCCGTGGGCGGCAACAATCCCAAAAGCTCGCCCAATGCCAACACCTTCGAAGCCATGTACGAGCACTCCGCCGATTCTGTGCTGCAAGGCACCGGACAGGAAACTTTCGATGCCGTAAAGAGGCTGAAGTCCGCTGATCCTTCGAAGTACAAGCCCGCCGCTGGCGCCGACTATCCCAACGGACACTTCGGCGACAGCCTCAAACAACTCGCCCAACTGATCAAAGCGAATCTCGGAGTTCAACTCGCGTTCGCCGACATCGGCGGCTGGGACCATCACGTCAACGAAGGCAGCACGCAGGGACAGATCGCGAACGTTCTCCACGAGTTCTCGCAATCGCTCGCCGCTTTCTGGACCGACCTCGGCGATCTGGCTGAAGAAACAGTGGTCGTGACCATGTCCGAGTTCGGCCGCACCGCCCGCGAAAATGGAAACCGCGGTACCGACCACGGCCACGCCAACGTCATGTTCGTAATGGGTGGCCCAGTTAAAGGCGGCAAGGTCTACGGACGCTGGCCCGGCCTCGACCAATCCCAACTCTACGACGGCCGCGACTTGGCCGTAACCACAGACTTCCGTCAGGTATTGGGAGAAGCGGTGTACCGACACTTGGGAAATAAGGCTCTGGATCAGGTGTTCCCAGGCTTCGACAATCAACCGGGAAAGTTCTTGAAGTATCTGGGATGAAACCTTAGCAGGCTCCTACAGCTCAACCATCACGTCGCCATTTTCGACTCTGATCGGATACACTGCGACTTTCGCACTCGGATTGTGTGCCGCCTCGCCAGTCTTCGGATCCCACCGCCAACCGTGCCACGGACAAACCAGCTTGTTCCCTTCGATGACGCCCTGTCCCAGCGGCCCTCCACGGTGCAGGCAAACATTGTCCATCGCGGAGATGGTTCCATTCACATTGGCAACGCAGATAACCTTGTCGCCACAAGGAAATTCCCTGGCTTCGCCCTCAGGAGGAAGTTCGGATTGGGTGGTGAGTTTAGCGAGCATTCAGCACTCAACATTCGGTCACGCGGATTTGCCGATTGCTGATCGCTGACAGCTACTTCGGCTGCAACGTCTGCGCGATCATGACCTGCCGCTTGAAATTCTCGACCATATTCTGATCCAGCCGCACTTCAGTGGGCTTTTTCGCCAGCGTCATCTGATCGATCTTGTCCTGTAGTTTGAGCAACGCGTAAAAAAGATTCTCCGGGCGCGGGGGACATCCAATCACATACACATCTGTCGGCACGATTTTATCCACGCCCTGCAACACGGCATAAGTATTGAACGGGCCGCCAACCGAGGAGCACGCACCCATCGAAATCACCCACTTGGGATCGGGCATCTGGTCATAGATGCGCTTGACCACTGGCGCCATCTTCAAGGTAACAGTACCGGCCACGATCATCAGATCGCTCTGCCGCGGGCTGGGACGAAACACTTCCGAACCGAAGCGCGCAATGTCAAACCGCGCTGTCGATGACGCAATCATTTCGATCGCGCAGCAAGCCAGGCCAAACGTCATGGGCCACACCGCCGACTTCCGCGCCCAGTTGAAGACGTAATCCACCGTCGTGATAAGGAAATTCTTCTCGAACTTGTTCTGCAGCCAGGCCATGAGGCTTCCTCGGAGTCCGTTGCCAGGTTCGCATCCGGGCCATCACATCGGATCGGAGCATTTCCAGTCTAGGGGCGTGCAGCATGAGTGTCAATGCGGACCGGGGCTCACAGCCGTACATTGGAGGGCAACTGCTACACCGGGGACGAATTCCGGGCACAGGCACCCCCTCACTTTGGAGTCTTAAAGGCGCCCGGCCACCCGGCTGGCAAGATCCTTGAGCTCCTTCTCAACTGTGGGAGCGGAATCCACCGGATCAAGATTGAGATAGAAGCGAACTTTGCCCTTGCGGACATGGAGTGCATGCTGTGGGTCAAAATAAGCTTCGTCGCCAATGCCCGCCGCCGGCGTTTGCGGACTATAAAATTTTCCCAGTTTGGCGAACAGTTCCGCCGCAACCGATGGCGAGGGATCCACGTATGCTCTGAACCAGAGCTTGCTCCCCTTGGCAGAATAGTTGCAGTCCGTTCCCTCAGCAGTATTTGCGTAAGGGCGCGGAGCCACGCTCTTTGCCGGGGCATCGTAGGTCTTTCCCAAGGTCTTGCTCACTTCCGCCGCAGGTAGCAGCGAGCAGAGGTCAGCCGGAGGTTCGCTTGCCCTCGCCGACTGAACCGCGCATGTAGTTACCAGCAAAGCCGCAGCAATCAACGATAGTCTATTCGAGTGAGCCATGTCGCACGCCCTCCCTAGCCTCAAAACCGACGACATTTTACAGCAGCGGAGCCCATAGGGCAAAGGAGACAGAACAAGCAATGCATACAGAACGAGCAATCCATGCGTGCAGCCTGGCGTTCGGGCCGTGTCCCACTACTCCGTCTCGATGTTTACCACGTGAATGATTCCAGTCTGTGCATCCAGGACGCCGTGGACTTTCACTTTTTCGCCGACGAAGCCGCGCGGCTGGTCCTGGTTGTCGAGATGATAAACGTGGCCCTTGGCTGCCAGCACGAATTTTCCGCCCATGTGCACGATGCAATACTGCGCGCACGAAGCTGGCGTGTGGCCCGCGTCGCCTGACTTCATTTTCATCATCTCCTGGTGGGACTGGGTCAGGGAATGAACATTGAGGGCACACTGGCTGTCAGTGATCTGACCGTGAAAAGTCTTTGATTCCTCGTCGCCGGCAAACGCCGCGAACGACAGTGCCAGCACCCAAACCGCACTCCAAACTGTAACTCGATTCATAGATTCTCCTCAAACATTATGGCGTCACCACAAACTTCATGAACATTCCTTCGTGCTCTTCGCTGCAAATTACGGTGCAAACTACGACGTACTCGCCTGCCTCAGCAGGAGCAGTCATGGAAAAGTCCTGCGTGCCGGGTTTCAGCAGCAGATCCCACCCCTCCACCTTTGACCGATCTTTCGCGCGCAGCAGCGAGAATCCGTGGATCGATCCATCCCGGTTCCACGATTTCCCCTTGTGCGCCGTGATACGGAGCAGGATCTGCTCGCCGGCCTTCACGGTAATTTCCGGCTTCCTCTCCCCAGCGATCTTGTATCGGCTGTCTTTGTCCGCCAGCACTTCAATCACGTGAACGGGGACCTGAGCGCTGGCGATCGCGCATGTCATCAAAGCCAGCCCACACAAACACCGCACAAATCTTTTGCTCACGTGTCCTCGTCACCGCTACTGGGTCATGTAGTAGAGAACGAGGCGCATATCCTCGTCGGTAATGGTTGCCCGTACGCGCATATGGCGGACAATCGTTGCCATCATGCGTGGCGGAAATTTCTGCGGCGCCGCGTGACAGCGTCCGCAGTTTGCGCGAAATCTTTTTTCGCCTTCGAGACGCATCGCATCGGCCTGCGCACTGCTTTGCGCAACAGGCGTGGTCGGATTGTTGTTGCGCGGCGAATCTGCGGCTATCGCTAGAACGGATACCAGCGCCAATACTCCGCTTGCGATGATAATTGTGAGTCTCAAGGCTGCCCCACCCTTCCCAGCGGCAGGGCAAAGCGATAAGCAATTCCGACTGTCCAAAGATTAAGGTTCCCATCCGAGCTGAATTGGCGCCCGTAGCTGGCCGCGACCTTGAGTCCGTCGTGTAAGTAATAGTTAAGTCCGAATTCTCCCTCGCGGGTGTTCGCGCCGGGGAGCCCAAGCGCCTGGGACGCGTCCGAACTAATCTGGCCGTTGAAGAACTGCTCCGCTCTTCCCGCAACTTCAAGGCGGCGCATTGTCCTCTGCCAGAATTGAACCCGGCTCAACCGGTAGGCGCCATCGACCCAGTAGCCGCTTCCCTGGTTCGACCGCTCGTATTCAGAGTGCATGCTGAGTGGAAGTCGTTGACTTTGCCAGGCAGAATAAAATCCAAAAGCGTTCGAACGCCCATCCTGCAGCAGCCTTTGCCAGGAGGCCCCTACTTCGAAGCGCGTACCGGGAACGAACATACCCATGCGTCCGCCAACACTTCGGTCTGATTCAAGGTTGTTGTGCACCGTGCTTACGGCAGAAACATAGACCGCGTAGCTCAGGTTTGCTGTGCCGTTGATTGGAAACCCACCGCGCAGCATCATGCCATCGCTCGATTCGGCGGACAGTGGCAAGATCAAAGGGTCCTGCTGCAAGCTGCGAATCCAGATCGGATACAGGCGTTCGTTGAAAATGTTAAAGGGGGTCAGAAACCGGCCGACGGTGACAGTAAGGTAAGGGTTGGCGATATAGTCCACTTGCGCATAGTCCAGATTCTTGCTCACCGGACCGCCGAAAGGGCCGCCACCGGGAGGCCGCTGAAACGCTCCTTCAAACTCTGCTCTCGATTCCACCAACCAGCGATCACCCAAAGGGAGCAGGAGAACAGGGTTGACCTGCGTATCAAGCTCAGTTTGTCCCCCCGTCACG
>Ga0210390_10000756_pt1 | contig 33204 bp, 30 predicted proteins | sample IncBWH11OmetaG_FD_161050 | JGI IMG/M metagenome (GOLD analysis project Ga0210390, IMG submission 161050) | Forest soil microbial communities from Barre Woods Harvard Forest LTER site, Petersham, Massachusetts, United States - Inc-BW-H-11-O ...
CGCCTCCGCCCGTACGGTCCGCCCCGCGCCGCTCGCAGGGCTCCCGCTCCGCCTCTGCCCGCGCCGGCCGCCGCACCGTACCCTTGGACGTCATGGGTCATCCCGAACGGACCGTGGTGGCCGGTGCGGGCCTAGCCGGATTCCGGACGGTGGAGGAGTTGCGCGCGCGCGGCTACACCGGCCGGATCACGCTCCTAGGCGCGGAGGAACGCCCGCCGTATGACCGGCCCCCGCTGTCAAAGAAGGTGCTCACCGATGGAATAGACCCGTCGCTGCGCGCGGACTTCGCAGTGCTCGACGTCGAATTCCGCCCCGGCGAAGCCGCGGTCGGCCTGGCGGCGCCGCAGTCGGCGTTGATCACAAATCACGATAAATACTCATTTGATCGTCTCGTGCTGGCCATGGGCGCCGTCCCGATAGCGCTGCCGGGCACCGGGCCGCAACGATTCTTGCGCACCCTTGATGACGCGCTCGCGCTGCGGGCGCTGTTCCGGGCAGGACTTCGCCTCGCGGTCGTCGGCGCCGGCTGGATCGGCGCCGAACTGGCGACCGCGGCCTCGGCGGCGGGTTGCCTGGTCACGGTCGTCGAGGCCGCCCCGGCTCCGCTCGCCGCGGCCCTCGGCACCGAAGCCGGGTCTTACACAGCCTCCTGGTACGACCGAGCCGGAGTCGAGTTGCGGACAGGCATCGCCGTGGAAGCGGTGGAGAAGGGCGGCCTCACCCTGGCCGGCGGAGCCTGGCTGCCGGCGGACGAGGTGGTCACCGCGATCGGCGTCAGGCCCGCGGTGCGCTGGCTGGCGGACTCCGGCATGACGCTCGACAACGGCGTCGCCGTCGATCCGGGACTGCGTGCCTCGCTCCCCGGCGTATACGCCGCGGGGGACTGCGCGGCCTTCGAGTCCGTGCGGTTCGGCAAGCGACTGCGCGTCGAGCACTGGGACACCGCGCTGCACGCCCCCGAAGTAGTCGCCGCGAACATCCTCGGCGGCAGCGAGGTGTACGACCCCGTCCCGTACTTCTGGTCCGAGCAATTCGGCCGGATGCTGCAATACGCCGGCCATCACACCGCGGCCGACCGGCTCATCTGGCGCGGCGACCCGCAAGCCGCCGCCTGGACGGCCTGCTGGCTGTCCACCCTGGGGCGGCTGACCGCCGTCCTGACCGTGGACCGGCCACGCGACCTGCTCCAGGGCCGCCGCCTGATCGCGGTCGCCGCCGAGGTCGACGTCACCCGCCTGCCCGACCCCGCGGTTCAGCTCAAGGACTGCGCCTTACCTGGCGAGCCACTTGCCGACGGGCGAGCCGGTCGACGGGACGAGGGCGTCCGCACCTTGGGGGTCATCGTCGTTTCCGCGGAGGGTATACGGCGATGAGATTGGGACTTAACCCCATAAAAGGTCCACCATAGCCTTCGTGATCGCGAAGACATTTTTCTGCGCGAAACATTTTGGTTGCTATTGCATGAATTTGTTTACGTGATCATAGCCGCAACCGTGCTGAGATACCCCCTCGGGGTATGGAAAACGGCGAGGATGCCAGCGGATGCCGGGTCCGGGTGCACGCCAACGCCCCCCGCGAACATGTGCAAGCGTCGAATTGCACGTCGCGGGCGCCTGTGCGAGACTGCGCTGGCAGATCCAAGGGGCGAGGGAAAGGCCAGCCATGGAAGACCGTATCGAACAGCGGATCACCATCAGGGCGACGCAGGACAAGGTGTGGCAACTCGTGACCCGCCCCGGCTGGTGGCTTCCAGGCAGCAAGGCTGAACCGGCCCGCGGCCCGGGCCGGGTGACCGTGGATTACGGCAACGACCATCGCCCGTATGCCATCGATGTCGTCCGCGTCGAGCCACAGGGCTACGTCTCGTTTCGCTGGGCGAGCGCCTTCGGCGGAACGGAACCGGCGCCTGGGACCGCCACGCTGGTCGAGTTCTATGTCCGCCCGGTCGGGGACGAGGTCGGCGTGACGGTCGTGGAGAGCGGGTTCGTCTCGCTCGACCTGCCCGAAGCGCTGCGCGAGGACGAGTGGAAGGGCAACACCGGCGGGTGGCAGTACGAGATGGCCAGCTTGCGGACCCGCGCCGAACAGGGACGGTGACCAGCACGACCCAGGAAACCAGCGCGTGCCAGGCGCCAGCGTCAGAGCACGCGACCGCGATCGACACCGCGATCGACACCGCGATCGATACCGCGATCGACGCCGCGATCGACGCTGACCGCGTGTTCGCCGCGCTCGCCGACCCGCGCCGCAGAGAACTGCTCGAACTGCTCGGGCGGACGCCGGGCTGCAGCGCCAGCAGTCTCGCGGCCCGCCTGCCGGTCTCGCGCCAGGCGGTGGCGCAGCACCTGGCCGTCCTCGAGGACTCCTGCCTGGTCAGCAGGTGCCGGGCGGGGCGTGAGGTGCTGTTCAGCGTCCGTCCGGAGGGCCTGGCGGCCATCGCGGAGTGGCTGACCGGCCGAGCCGCCCTGTGGCGGGACCGCCTAGAGTACCGCTCGCAGGGAGCAGGCACCTAAGCCCCTCGAAGCCCGTCAGAACCACCAGAACCACCAGAACCACCAGCACCACCGGGCACCGACCGGCCGGAACGGGACGTACTGCGAAGACCTTGTACTACTGCGTGGAATATGCATTATTGACGGAAATGTCGCTGGTTTGGAAGCGGCCGCTGCGTGGGAGATTGGACTCGTGACACAGATAGACCCCGTGGCCGACGCTCTCGTCGGCAAATGGCTGTCACTCCCTGAGGTAGCCGAAAGGCTCGGCATCCCCTCCGGCCGGGTGAAGCAACTGCTCCGCGACCGCAAGCTCCTCGCCGTGGTCCGTCCCACCGGAGACCGCGCCGTGCCGGCCGCCTTCCTTGACGGCGAGCAGATCGTCAAGGGGCTGTGCGGCACGCTGACGGTGCTATTCGACTGCGGGTTCGACGAGGAAGAAGCGCTCCGCTGGCTGTTCACGGCCGACGAAACGCTGCCCGGGACCCCGATCGAGGCGCTGTACAAGCACCGGGGCACGGAAGTCAACCGCCGCGCGCAGGCGTTGGCGTTCTGACCGCGACCGCCAGGGCAGCACCTCAACAGCCACTCGAATAACCTGCACGATGATGCTGCCGCAGGTGACTCTGGCGTGTCAGGACACGCGGCCTGAGCAGCCCACAGAATCGTTACCTTGTGGCCACACCACAGGAAATGGCTCAGCGGGTTATGCTTAGCCACATGCCACCGAGACCGCGCCGTTCCCAGCCTCTCGCGAACAGCGCCACGCCACGGGTGAAGGCGGCCAGGAGACACCGCGCCCCGCTGATCTCCGACCTGCTCAAGGCAGGCCAGCGCTCGTACTCCTTCGAGTTCATGCCGCCGAAGACACAGGTCGAGGAGCAGCAGCTATGGCGCGCGATCCGGCAGCTTGAGCCCCTGAAGCCGACGTTCGTCTCGGTGACGTACGGAGCGGGCGGCTCGACCAGGGACCGAACCGTCCGGGTGACCGGGCGGATCGCCGCACAGACCTCGCTGACGCCGGTCGGGCACCTCACCGCGGTCAACCACTCCGTCGCCGAGCTGCGGCACGTGATCGGCTCATACGCCGACGTGGGAGTCCGTAACGTCCTCGCGCTCCGCGGTGACCCGCCCGGCGATCCGAACGCCGAGTGGATTCCCCACCCCAACGGCCTCAGCCACGCTAGCGAGCTGGTCAGCTTGGTCAAGTCGTCCGGTGAGTTCTGCGTGGGCGTCGCCGCCTTTCCCGAGCTGCACCCGCGCTCGCCGGACGTGGACACCGACAAGCGCCACTTCGTGGCCAAGGTCCGCGCGGGGGCGGACTTCGCCATCACGCAGATGTTCTTCTACGCCGACGATTACCTGCGGCTGCGGGACCGCGTGGCCGCCCACGGCTGCGACGTGCCCATCATCCCCGGAATCATGCCGGTCACCAGCCTGCGGGTCGTCGAGAACGCGCTCCAGCTCGGCGGCTGCAAGGTCCCCCCGGACCTGCTTGACCGGCTCAGGAAGGCGGACCAGGACAGCGACAAGGCGGGACTGCGTGAGATCGGCGTGACCTACGCCGCCGAAATGTGCGACCGGCTGCTCGCCGAGGGCGCACCCGGCCTGCACTTCTACACGCTGAACTGGTCACGTGCGACCAGGCAGATCTACCAGCTGCTCGGCCTCGGCGAGCGCGGGGAGTCAGGCACCGGCGCCGCGACCGTCCGCAGCGGCAGGGTCGCGCCCATCACCGCGTAGGGCGGCTCGGCGCCAGAGAACCGGAACCCGGTCAGCAGGTCGGTGAACCCGACCCGGCGGTAAAGCCGCCGGGCGCGCGACTCGACGTCCGCCGTGGACAGCACGGCGGTCTGCTCGGGCCGCTCCGAGGTGAGCCGCAGCAGCAGCTCGCGGCCAATGCCGTAAGCCTGGTAGGCGGGCAGCACGTGCAGCTCGGCGACCTCGAAGGAGTTGGCGAGCCAGGCACTCCCCCCCGGCTGGGAGGACATCGCCAGCGCGGCCGCGACGATATCGTGCCACCACTGCCCAGGCGCCCCGTGGAAGCCGTACGTGAACCCGGCCAGCACCGGGGCGCCCCCTCCGGTCACCACCGCCGTCAGCGCGCGAAAGCCCGGGTTGGTCGCGTGCCGCGCCAGGATCGATTCCCGTCCGGCCAGCATCCGCTCCGGCGGGTCCATGGCGGCCTTGTACACGGCGATGAACCGGTTAATGGACGGCCGGAATTCGGCAGAACCTAGCTCCGTGAACATGACCGTCTGACTCATCACATTCAGCTTACGGGACGCCGCCCCGCGTCTTACGGCGACTCCTTAGCCGCCGAAACGACTCAAACAAATTATCCGGAACGGACCGTGGTCACCCTAATTCCCACATATCCGCTCCCCCTGATGCCCTGCCATCGCGCCCCCGGCGCGCCCCGCCGCTCCGCCCCGCCACCCCTGCCGCCCCGCCACCCCTGCCGTCCCGCCCTCCCTGCCGTCCCGCCCCCCCGCCATCCCGGGGCACAACGATATGCCGCATATGCCTGAATCCGGGATCGAGACATTACGGGCAGGCGGTTAGCGCGAAGGATCGTGGCTGCTGCGGGTGACAGGATCTTTCGCGTTGTCTGACCTGCGGTGCCGAGGACGGAACGATGCGGGAATGGCGTTACTGGCGGGGATGAGGTGCCTGCGGAGGCAAGGCGCCCGGCGTGCCAGGACCGGCGCGATCCTTTCCTGCGGGCTCCAAGCGGATACCGCCACCGGTCTCCCGTGCTTCACGCGGATGCGGGCCACCGCACAATGTCAGACCCCGTGTGTAGCTTCGAACGTGTAAGCAAATGGGCTGGACATTGCCACGAACCTGTGTTCGAATAGGGAAGTGGCGAACTCCGGCCGTCACGACCCCTGGCGGCCGGCCGCTGGCCGGGCGGGGCGTGGGGAAGCGCCTCGCCCGGCCAGGTCTCCCGTGACGGGACAGGGTGCGGCACATACCTAAAGGAGTGAAGACCATGATCGGCACGCTGACAGCGGTGGGCAACGAGTTGCCGCCGCACGCGAGCGCTGGATCTGGCAACCAGGTGCCCGGCCCGAGGCACCGGGTTTCCCCGACCGTGCTGAACCTCATCGAGACCGCGCGCCGCGGCCTGGCCGAGGCTGAGGGTGAGGGCGATCCTGGCACTCGATACATCTGCGCCCACCTGGCCGCGCTGCGCGCGGCGGCCGCGATCGTGGCGGCCAGGGGCGAACCGGGAACCGGCGGCCGCCGGCGGCGGCCGCGCAGTGTGTGGGAGCTGCTTCCGCAGGTCGAGCCGACGCTCGCCGAATGGGCCGCGTTCTTCGCGGCGAGCGCGGCCAAGCGAGCCGCGGCGGAGGCGGGGCTGCCGCGGGCAGCGACCGCCCGAGAGGCCGAGGACCTGCTCAGGGATGCGGGAACGTTCGTGTCAGTCGCCGAGCGGGCGCTGGGCATCGACAGCCAGCCGCTGCTCCCGCTCAAATCGGCGAGCTGAATCGCCCACCCGGCGAACGGCCGGGGCCACGCCGGGTGGGCGGCAAACTCAGCGTGCGGGCGGGTCTAGAACGATTCGATCGCGGTGCTGCGCGCGTCGGCGTCCAGCACGCCCCAGCTGATGAGCTCCTCGGTCAGGTCTGAAGGAGACTTGTCGTAGATGACCGCAAGCGAGCGCAGGTCCTCGTGCCGAACCGAGAGCACCCGGCCGTTGTAGTCACCTCGCTGCGCCTGGATCGTGGCGACGTAGCGGGCGAGCGGCCCGACTTTCTCCTTCGGCAGCTGGTTCATGCGCTCAAGGTCGATCACGAGCTTGGGTGCGGTCACGATCGGAGTCGGCGCCGCGTCGCCTGGCAGGAGTTCGGAGACCGGGACTCCATAGAACTCGGCCAGTTCGGCGAGCTTCTGAACGGTGACCGACCGGTCGCCGCGCTCGTACGAACCGACGACGACGGCCTTCCACCGTCCGCGGGACTTCTCCTCAACACCGTGCAGTGACAGTCCCTGCTGGGTGCGGATGGCGCGCAGACGCGCGCCCAGGGTCTTTGCGTATTCAGATGGCATTTTTCCTCGGTTTCCCGGCCAGTCGTCGCTTACGGTAACGGTTACGCACAGTGACGGTAGGCGGCGAGAGCGACAAGGTCAAGCCGAATGGCAAAAACTGGTTGAACTCGTCCAGTAACCGGCCTTGCCCTCCCGGATTGCTGTCTACCCCCCCTCGAAACGCGACAACCCCGATGTAATCGGCTTTCCCTGGTGCGGAGCGGCCGGATGGGGGGTCGCCCGCGCTCTCGGAACGTAATGACAGCGTATGTCCAGAGTGATCTAAATCACAACGTCCGTCATCACGATGCGGGACGAGATCTGGCGATAGCGGAATTCCGCACCGAAATAGACAACGAAAGACAAGGTCGGCCGACGTTACGCAGAGAAACAGGAGAGACCTCTGAGATTGTAGCATCTCTTGGGGTTTAAGATGTTTAAACGCCTTATGGTCCTAAAAGTGCGTTTGATAACACTGGTGTTCAGCCGTGCTGCCTCGCCCCCCAGACCCGCCGCCCGGCTGGGATGGCCGCCGCCCCGGCGGGACGGCCGCCGCCCCGGCGGGGACGGCCGGCGCGCCCGGCGCCCGCGAAGAGATGGCCACTACCTGCGCGGAGGTGCCTGGTACGGTTGTGGCGTAGGCATCCTTTAAGGACCGTCCCGTGAGACGGGGAAGGAGGTCGAGACTGGTGTGCGCGATGCGGCCTGAATCAGGCCCTGAACAGGGCGCCGACAGTCCGGACTGGAAGGCGGTGCTCACTCCAGAGGAGATCCGTCGCGCGTTGACCCGTATCGCGCACGAGATCCTGGAGCGCACGCACGGCGGCGAGGGGATTGTCCTGCTCGGCATCCCCACCCGGGGAGTCCCGCTGGCGCGCCGCCTCGCCGAGCGGATCGGCGAATTCGAAGGCACCCCCGCGCCGCACGGCTCGCTCGACGTCACCATGCACCGTGACGACCTGCGGCTGCGTCCCGCCCGCGCGCTGCGGCGGACCGAGGTGCCCCCCGACGGGGTGGACGGGAAGACGGTTGTCCTGGTCGACGACGTGCTGTTTTCCGGACGCACGATCCGCGCCGCCCTCGACGCGCTGAACGATCTCGGCCGGCCACGGGCGGTCCAGCTCGCCGTGCTGGTCGACCGCGGCCACCGCGAACTGCCCATCCGCGCGGACTACGTGGGAAAGAACCTCCCCACCGCCCAGCGCGAGGTGGTGCGGGTGCTGCTCGAGGAAACCGACGGCGAGGACTCCGTGTTGCTCGGCGAGCGTGACCAGTGAAACGCCATCTGATCTCGGCGGCCGAGCTCAGCCGCGACGACGCGGTGCTCATCCTCGACACCGCCGCGGAACTCGCCAGCGTCGCGGGCCGGCCGATCAGGAAGCTGCCCACACTCCGCGGCCTGACCGTGGTCAACCTCTTCTACGAGGACTCGACCAGGACCAGGACCTCCTTCGAGGCGGCAGCCAAGCGGCTGTCCGCCGATGTGATCAACTTCTCCGCCCGGGGGTCGAGCGTGGCCAAGGGCGAGAGCTTCAAGGACACCGCCCTGACGCTGGAGGCGATGGGCGCGGACGCGGTGGTCGTCAGGCACAGCGCCTCCGGCGCGGCGCACCGGCTGGCCGGCTGGGTGACCGGCAGCGTGATCAACGCTGGCGACGGGACGCATGAGCATCCCACCCAGGCGCTGCTCGACGCCTTCACCATCCGGCAGCGACTCGGCGCGGGCGGCGGTGGTGCCGGTAACGGGGCCTCAGGGCTCGACCAGCGAGGCGGCGGACTCGACGGCGTGCGGGTGACGATCGTCGGCGACGTGCTGCACAGCCGGGTCGCCAGGTCCAACGTGCTGCTGCTCAGCACGCTCGGCGCCGAGGTGACGCTCGTCGCCCCGCCCACGCTCATCCCGTACGCGGTCGAGCGCTGGCCGTGCCGGGTCAGCTACGACTTCGACACCGAATTGCGCAAGAGCGACGTCGTGATGATGCTGCGCGTGCAGCAGGAGCGGATGAACGCCGCGTACTTCCCGAGCATCCGGGAGTACCGCCGCCGCTACGGGCTCGACGCCGGGCGGATGGCGCTGCTGCCCGAGCACGCGATCATCATGCACCCGGGCCCGATGAACCGGGGGGTAGAGATCGCGGCGGAGGTCGCGGACTCTCCGAGGTCCACGATCGTGGCGCAGGTCAGCAACGGGGTGATCGTCCGCATGGCGGTGCTGTACCTGCTGCTCGGCGGCGCCGGGGAGGCAGCATGAGCGAAGAAGAGTGGCTGATTAAGGGCGTCTCCGTCTGCGGTGGCCCGGTCGTGGACGTCCACATCGTCGACGGCCAGTTCGTCAGCGTCGGCCGCGACCTGGAGGCCGCCGGCGCGCGCGTCCTGGACGCGGCCGGCCTGATCGCGCTGCCCGGCCTCGTCGACCTGCACACGCATCTGCGCGAGCCAGGCCGGGAAGACGCGGAGACCGTGGAGACCGGCACTAGGGCCGCCGCGCTTGGCGGTTTCACCGCGGTGCACGCGATGGCCAACACCGAACCTGTCGCCGACACCGCCGGGGTGGTCGAGCAGGTCTGGCGGCTCGGCCAGCAGGCCGGGTACTGCGATGTCCGGCCGGTCGGCGCCGTCACCGTCGGCCTCGGCGGCAAGCAGCTCGCCGAGCTCGGCGCGATGGCCGACTCGGCCGCGGCTGTCCGGGTGTTCTCCGACGACGGCAGCTGCGTCGCGGACCCGTTGCTCATGCGCCGCGCCCTCGAATACGTCAAGGCGTTCGACGGCGTGATCGCGCAGCATGCCCAGGAGCCACGGCTCACCGAGGGCGCGCAGCTGAACGAGGGTGAGGTCGCCAGCACGCTCGGCCTGGCCGGCTGGCCGGCGGCCGCCGAGGAGGCGATCATCGCCAGGGACTGCCTGCTCGCCGCCCACGTCGGCTCCGCGCTGCACGTCTGCCACGTGTCCACCGCCGGCTCCGTGGAGATCATCCGCTGGGCGAAGTCGAAGGGCTGGCAGGTGACGGCCGAGGTGACGCCGCACCACCTGCTGCTCACCGACGACCTCGCGCAGGGGTACGACCCGGTGTTCAAGGTCAACCCGCCGCTGCGCACCCGGACCGACATCGCCGCGCTGCGCGCCGGCCTGGCCGACGGCACCATCGACTGCGTGGCCACCGATCACGCGCCGCACCCGGTCGAGGCCAAAGAGGCCGAGTGGGCCGCGGCCGCTAACGGCATGACCGGCCTGGAGACCGCGCTGCGCGTGGTCCAGCTCGCCATGGTGGACACCGGGCTGCTCGACTGGGCCGGCGTCGCGATGAGGATGTCGGTCCGCCCGGCGGCGATCGGCCGGGTGCCTGGCCATGGCGTTCCCATCGCGCCAGGAAGCCCGGCGAACCTCACGCTCTATGACCCGGCGGCGCCGCCAGAGGCCGTTGACCCGGCGACGCATGCGTCGAAGAGCAGGAACAACCCGTTCGCCGGGATGGCGCTGCCGGGCCGGGTGCAGGCCACGTTCCTGCGCGGCGTGCCGACGGTCCTTGACGGAAAGGTGACGCGATGACCGGCCCCCAAAACGCCATGCTCGTCCTTGAGGACGGCACGACACTGCGCGGCCAGGGGTTCGGCGCGCACGGCGAGACGTTCGGCGAGATGGTCTTCAACACCGGGATGACCGGATACCAGGAGACGCTGACCGACCCGTCCTACTGCGGGCAGATCGTGGCGATGACCGCTCCGCACATCGGGAACACGGGCGTCAACGACGAGGACCCGGAGTCGCACCGGATCTGGGTCAGCGGCTACGTCGTCCGCGAGCCGGCCAGGCTGGCCTCGAGCTGGCGCGCCCGCCGCGGCCTGGACGAGGAACTGCGCGCCCAGGGGATCACGGGCATCGCGGTGCAGGGCACCCGGGCGCTGACGATGCGGATCCGCGAGCGGGGCGCGATGCGCGCGGCGGTCTCCACGGTGGAAGACGACCCGGCGAAGCTGCTCGACCGGGTGCTCGCGAGCCCCGGCATGACAGGCGCCGACCTCGCGCGGGTCGTCACCACCGCGCATCCGTACACGGTCAGCCCGCCGCCGGGCACGAAGGTCGGCTACCGGGTAGCCGCCGTCGATCTCGGCATCAAGACGGCGACACCGCGGAACATGGCCGAGCGCGGCATGGAAGTCCGCGTGCTGCCCGCCACCGTGACCGCCGAGGAGATCCTCGCCACCAGCCCGGACGGGGTGTTCTTCAGCAACGGCCCAGGCGACCCCGCTGCCGCTGGCTACGCGGTGGCGGCGATGCGCGGCGTGCTAGCGGCGGGTGTGCCGACGTTCGGCATCTGCCTGGGCAGCCAGATCCTCGGCCTGGCGCTCGGCCTGAAGACGTACAAGCTCAGGTACGGTCACCGCGGCGTGAACCAGCCGGTGATGGACCTGGCCACCGGCCGCGTATACATCACGAGCCACAACCACGGCTTCGCCGCCGACCTCCCGTCCGAGGCTGCCGGCGAAGAAGCCGAGGAGTCCGGCGGGACGGACTGGGCGCACGTGCCGAAGGGGGCTCGCGAACCCTTCGGCACCCCCTTCGGCGAGGCCGTGGTGAGCCACGTCAACCTCAACGACGGCGTGGTCGAGGGCATCCGCCTGCTGGACCGCCCGGCCTTCAGCGTCCAGTACCACCCCGAGGCCGCGCCCGGCCCCCACGACGCGGTGGACCTCTTCGACCAGTTCCGCGCCCTGATGGACGGCGCCCGATGACGCCGACTTTGATGAACGTGGATCGGTTTCCAGGTCCTGGCATGGATACCGATCCACGTTCTTGGCCCAGCGCCAGAGGGTGCCGTGCCGGAGGGACGGGAGCGCAAAGAGTGACGGGAGTGACCAATGCCGCGGCGCGGTGACCTGAAGTCGGTGCTGGTGATCGGGTCAGGGCCGATCGTGATCGGGCAGGGCTGCGAGTTCGACTACTCCGGCACCCAGGCGTGCCGGGTCCTCAAACAAGAAGGCATCCGCGTCAGCCTGGTGAACTCCAACCCGGCGACGATCATGACCGACCCGGAGTTCGCCGACGCGACCTACGTGGAGCCGATCACCACGGACGTCCTGGAGAAGGTGATCGCGAAGGAACGCCCGGACGCCGTGCTGCCCACGCTGGGCGGGCAGACCGCGCTCAACGCCGCGGTCGCGCTGCACGAGGCCGGCATCCTGCGCAAGTACAGCGTCGAGCTGATCGGCGCCGACATCGACGCGATCGAGGCGTGCGAGGACCGCGAGCGCTTCAAGGAGATCGTCACGGCCCTCGGCGCGGAGGTCCCGAGCAGCAGGATCTGCCACACGATCGAGGAGTGCTTCGACGCGACACGCGAGCTCGGCCTCCCCATCGTCGTACGGCCGTCCTTCACGCTCGGCGGCGCCGGCTCCGGCATCGCCTACGACGAAGGCGACCTGAGAAGGATCGCCGGCGCGGGCCTGGACGCGAGCCCGACCACCGAGGTCCTCCTCGAGGAGTCGATCATCGGCTGGAAAGAGTTCGAGCTCGAGCTGATGCGCGACAGGAACGACAACGTCGTCATCGTCTGCTCGATCGAGAACGTCGACCCGATGGGCGTGCACACCGGCGACTCGGTCACCGTCGCCCCCGCTATGACACTCACCGATCGTGAGTACCAGCGGATGCGCGACCAGGCCATCAAGATCATCCGCGCGGTGGGCGTGGACACCGGCGGCTGCAACATCCAGTTCGCGGTCAACCCGGCGACCGGCCGCCTGGTCGTCATCGAGATGAACCCGCGCGTGTCCCGGTCATCCGCGCTCGCCTCGAAGGCGACCGGCTTCCCGATCGCCAAGATCGCCACCAAGCTCGCGATCGGCTACACCCTCGACGAGATCCCGAACGACATCACAGGACAGACCCCCGCCAGCTTCGAGCCAGCGCTTGACTACGTGGTCGTCAAGATCCCGCGCTTCGCGTTCGAGAAGTTCCCCGGCGCGGACACCACGCTGACCACGCACATGAAGTCGGTCGGCGAGGCGATGGCGATCGGCCGGAACTTCGCCGAGGCCCTCCAGAAGGCGCAGCGATCGCTGGAGAGCAGCCACGGTCCGTTCAGCTTCAGGAAGGCAGCAGGGGACGCGGCGGGGCTGCTGGACCGCTGCCGCACCCCGCACGACGGCCGCCTGGACACCATGCTGCAGGCGCTGCGGGCGGGCGCGAGCGCCGCCGACGTGGCCGCTGCGACCGGAATCGATCCATGGTTCGTGGATCAGGTAGTTCAAATCCTCGAGATGTCCGGAACGATTGGTGCCGCCTCTTCACTCGACGAGGATCTGCTGAGGGCGGCCAAGCGCACCGGGTTCTCCGACGCCCAGATCGCCCAGCTGCGGGGCCTTTCCGCCGAACAAGTCCGCAAGCTCCGCCACGCCCTCGGAGTCCGGCCGGTGTACCACGCGGTCGACACCTGCGCCGCGGAGTTCGCCGCCCGCACCCCGTACCTGTACTCGACGTACGACGAGGGCAACGAGGTGCCGGAAGGCGACAAGCCCAAGGTGATCATCCTGGGCAGCGGCCCCAACCGTATCGGCCAGGGCATCGAGTTCGACTACGCCTGTGTGCACGCCTCGTTCGCGCTGCGCGACGCCGGCTACGAGACCGTGATGGTCAACTGCAACCCCGAGACGGTGTCGACCGACTACGACACCTCCTCGCGGCTGTACTTCGAGCCGCTCACGCTGGAGGACGTGCTCGAGGTGGTGCATGCGGAGCAGGCGTCCGGGCCCCTCGCGGGCGTGATCGTGCAGCTCGGCGGGCAGACGCCGCTCGGCCTCGCGCGGGCGCTCGAGGCGGCCGGGGTGCCGATCGTGGGCACCTCGCCGGCGGCGATCCACCTGGCCGAGGACCGCGGCGCGTTCGCCTCGGTGCTCGCGCAGGCGGGGCTGACCGCGCCGCGCGGCGACGTCGCGATGAACGCGGACGAGGCGGCGTCCGCCGCGGCCGAGATCGGCTACCCGGTGCTGGTCCGGCCGTCGTACGTGCTCGGCGGTCGCGGCATGGAGATCGTCTACGACGAGGCCACGCTGCGCGGGTACGTCTCGCGGGCGTCCGCCGCGTCGCCAGAGCACCCGGTGCTGATCGACCGGTTCCTCGACGACGCGATCGAGGTCGACGTCGACGCCCTGTACGACGGCGAGCAGCTATACCTGGGCGGCGTGATGGAGCACATCGAGGAGGCCGGGATCCATTCCGGTGACTCGGCGTGCGCGCTCCCGCCGATCACGCTCGGCCTCGGCGACGTCGAGGCGATCAGGGAGGCGACGCTGCGGATCGCGCGCGGCGTGGGCGTACGCGGCCTGCTGAACGTGCAGTACGCCCTCGCGGCCGGGGTGCTGTACGTGCTCGAGGCCAACCCGCGCGCATCGCGCACGGTGCCGTTCGTATCGAAGGCGACCGCGGTGCCGCTGGCGAAGGCGGCGGCGCTGGTGATGCTGGGGACCTCGATCACGTCGCTGCGCGCGTCCGGCGTGCTGCCCGCGCAGACCGCCCACGAGTCGGCGTCAGTCGCCGTGAAGGAGGCCGTGCTGCCGTTCGGGCGGTTCCGTGACGCCACCGGCGCCGGGGTGGACACCGTGCTCGGGCCGGAGATGCGCTCGACCGGCGAGGTGATGGGCATCGACGAGACGTTCGGCACGGCGTACGCGAAATCGCAGGCGGCGGTCTACGGGTCGCTGCCGGTCAAGGGCCGGGTGTTCGTGTCGGTCGCCAACAGGGACAAGCGGGCCATGATCTTCCCGGTCAAGCGGCTGGCAGACCTCGGCTTCGAGATCTGGGCCACGTCAGGAACGGCCGAGGTACTGCGCAGGAACGGCGTTCGTGCCAAGATCGTGCGAAAGCACAGCGAAGGCGCTGGCCCAGGCGGTGAGCCGAGCGTCGTCACGCGCATCCTGGACGGTGAGGTAGACCTGATCGTGAACACGCCCTTCGGCAGCCCGTCCGCGACGTCGGCTTCCGTGCGCCTTGACGGGTACGAGATCCGGACGGCGGCGGTCCGCCGGGGCGTGCCGTGCGTGACGACCGTGGCGGGCCTGGCGGCCGCGGTCCAGGGCATCGAGGCCATCATCCGCGGCGAGGTGGGCGTCCGCTCGCTGCAAGAGCACGCCGCCGGGCTACGCGGCTGAGGCGGCGATTGGGTGCATGGCGCAGTCAGATCGGGAGGGCGGGGTGGCACCGGTTCAGGTGCGCGGGACGGTGCTCACGGTGCGCCGGGTCGACGCGTACGTGGCCATGACGGTGGTCGCTCCCGCGATCGCCACCCGGTTCCGCCCGGGCCAGTTCATCGCCATCGCGGTCGGCGGCCCGCAGTCCGCCATGCTCGGCAGGCGGATGTTCTCCGTGCACGACGTGCGGCCGGACCATGGCGGCACCGTGGAGTTCGTGTTCGCGCCGCGTGAACCAGGCACCCAATGGCTCGCGGACTGCCGGTCGCGCGACGTCCTCGATGTGGTCGGACCGCTGGGCAGGCCGTTCCCCGTGCCGCGCGAGCCGGCATCCTGCTTGCTGCTCGGCGTCGGCACCAGCGCCGCGCCGCTGTTCTCCCTGGCCGCCCGGCTGGCCGACCGGAGCTGCCCCACGGACTTCCTGCTCGGCGCGGAGAGCGCGGACCGGGTGTTCGGCGCGCTGACCGCGCGGCGGACGGGGCGTTCGGCCGTGATCACGACGAATGACGGGTCGCTGGGGTCGCGCGGGTCCGTCGTGGACATGCTGCCGACCGTGGTCCAGCAGGCGCGCACCGACGTCATCTACGCGTCCGCGCCGCTTGGCGTGCTGCGCGCCGTGTGCGCGCTGGCCGACCGGTACGCGATCCCGGTGCAGGCGCTGGTCACCGAGCCGACCATGACGTGCGGCACGGGACTGTGCATGGGGTGCGTGCTGCCCTCAGTCGGCAATGACGGGATCACCCGGATGGTGCGGGCCTGCGTGGACGGGCCGGTGTTCCGCGGCGACGCGGTCCGCTGGGACGACGTGGGCACGATCCCGTTCGACGCGCTCGGCGCGCCGGGCTGGAAGCCGCGTCCCGGCGCGCCCGCCTCGGTCGCCGCGCCGACGGCCCCATCGACTCCGGACGGCCCGCCGGCCCACGGCTCCGCGGGGGAGCGCTCGAATGCCGGCTGACCTGCGGACCAGGATCGGCCACCTGGACCTGCCCAGCCCGATCGTGACCGCGTCCGGGTGCGCGGGGACGGGCCGCGAACTCGCCCAGTTCACCGACGTCGCGAGGATCGGCGCGGTCACCACGAAGTCGGTGACGCTCGAGCCGCGGGCCGGCAACCCCGCGCCCCGGCTGGCCGAGACGCCGAGCGGCATGCTGTCCTCGGCCGGGCTGCAGGGGCCAGGCATCGACGGGTTCCTCCAGCGCGACCTGCCGTGGCTGCTGTCGCGCGGTGCGCGGGCCGTCGTGAGCGTCGCGGGCCATACCGCGCGGGAGTACGGGGAGCTGGCCTCGCGGCTGTCGGACGCGGCCGGCGTGACCGCCATCGAGGTCAACCTCGGCTGCCCCGACGCCGCCGCGGCCGGACGCCCGTTCGCTCTCGACGCGGCCGCGGCCGGGCAGGTGATAGCCGCGGTCCGCGGCAGCGCCAGGTACGACATCCCGGTCTTCGCGAAGCTATCGCCGGAGGTCACCGACATCGTGGCGGTGGCGCGGTCGTGCGTGTCGGCGGGCGCGGACGGCCTGTCGATGATCAACACGCTGCCTGGAATGGCCATCGACCCGGTGACCATGCGGCCTGCGCTCGCCGGACTGACCGGCGGGCTGTCCGGCCCGGCGATCCGCCCGGTGGCGGTCCGGTGTGTCTGGCTGGTCCGCGAGGCGCTGCCCGACGTGCCGATCATCGGCGCGGGCGGAGTGCGGACCGGCCGGGACGCCCTGGAACTGCTGCTGGCCGGGGCGGCGCTGATAGCAGTGGGGACCGTGTTGTTCCATGACCCTTCAGCCTGCTCGCGGATCCAGCGAGAGCTTGAGGAAGAACTGGGAGCACGGGGCGTTGACCGGGTATCAGACATCGTGGGCCGTGCTCACGAGCCCGCCGGATACGGCGCGGAGCGTCACAGCTGGGTGTAGCCCGGCCCATTCGCGAGAAGGGAGACTGGCGTGAGGAGGCAAGCACCGGTCGCCGTTGCCCTGGACGCACCGGACTTGGACACGGCGGCGCGCTGGGCGGCGCTTGTCACGCCGCACGTGTCCACGGTCAAGATCGGCCTTGAGCTCTACTTGCGCTACGGCCCCGACGTGGTGGCCAGCGTGCGCGGGGCGAGCGGCGTCGAGGTCTTCCTCGACCTGAAGCTGTACGACATCCCGGCGACGGTGGCCGGAGCCTGCCGCGTGGTCTCCCGCCTGCGGCCGGAGATCCTCACCGTGCACGCCTCCGGCGGCCCGGACATGGTCCGGGCGGCCGTCGAGTCGGCGCCCGGCTGCAGCGTGGCCGCGGTGACCGTGCTGACCTCGCTTGGGGACGGCGACATGTCCGCGATGGGGGTGTCCTGCCCGGTCAGCGACGTGGTGCTCCGGCTGTCCGCCATGGCGGTGGCGGCGGGCGCGCGGGGGCTTGTCTGCTCCGCGCATGAAGTCGCCGCGGTCCGGGCCGAGGTGGGGCCGGACGTGACCCTGATCACTCCCGGCGTTCGGCCGGCGGGAGCGGAGCAGCACGACCAGGCGCGCGTCGCGACTCCGGAAGAGGCCATCCGGGCCGGAGCCGACCTGCTGGTGATCGGTCGCCCCATCACCCGGGCGCCCGACCCGGGCGCCGCGGCCGCCGCTGTCGCCGCCTCTCTCCGCCGCGCCGTCCCCGGCCCTGTCGCGGGCTTAACCGCTCCCGCCCTGTCGCGGGCTTAACCGCTCCCGCACCGCCCGCGACGCCCGAGCCACCCGCCGCACCGGCCTCACCAGCTCCACCGCCGCACCAGCTCCACCGCCGCACCAGCTCCACCGCCGCACCGGCCGGACCTCCGCACCGGCCGGACCTCCGCACCGGCCGCACCGGCCGCACCGCCGCACCGGCCGCACCGCCGCACCGGCCGCACCGCCGCACCGGCCGCAGCGCCGCACCGGCCGCACCGCCGCACCGGCCGCACCGCCGCACCGGCCGCAGCGCCGCACCGGCCGCACCGCCGCACCGGCCGCACCCGTACAACCTGGTGTAAGTTTCATCATCATATTCCGGACATTTCGCCCGGCGAAATGGTCACGAAGTGTGCGAGGAGGACATCAGGGGCCGAAGTGGCGGGCGTTGCCGACGGCACATCGTCCGGTCGGCTGGCGCGGCGCGTCCGGCGGGGCGATCGGACCGAAAGTATTTCGTGCATGCACAGAGTAGGCCTCGATAGCCAGCAAAAGTGGAATGCAGCCACACTCGTACCAGGAGACGGGGCTACGATGGCGGAAGGGTGTTCGGCGACACGAATCTACCTGCGAGAATTCAGGGGTTCGTCTGTGTGGGAAGCGCTTCGGTGGGTAATATGTCCGACCAAGGCGAAGCACGCGAGAAACATCCAGGATTATGGAAAAACCAGCTATTACATCCCATAAATCGCATTCGCCGGTAGCTGGGCGCCTGGGCGTCAAGCACCGGGGCGCACCACCCCCATGCTGGGGTTCCGCCGCAGCGTGTAGGGTTGTTCAGTCGGTACCTGGCGAGCCGGGAGCGCGCCGGGTCGGTCGCCTGACAATGGCGTCTGCGGCCACGGCGGGCACAGTGACGTCTATCGTCACGTCGGCGCGCCAGCGGGTCCGGCCGAAGGCCCGCCCGACCGTCCGGCGGGACCGGGCGGGGCTGACTCGCGGGAGTGGTGATCCGCTCCCGGTACGGGGTGTGCTAAGGAGCGCGTGCCAGCTTGCCGGGGTCATGCACTGTCACGGGTTCAGAAGGGGACAAGAGGCATATTCTTCGTCAGACGGGACAGGGATGCGGCGGTCCGGGCGGCTACCGCTGCTATCACGGTGCGAGAGCCTGACAAGCACGCTGGACCTGCAGTTGACTACTATCTGTAATCTTTCATATGCATAGAGTAATTTATTTAAATTTGTGATGACATAAACGGAGGTTCGCGTTGCCGAAAGGGTGCTTGACTCGCTAGTTTCCCCTCCCGTCCAACCTTTTTACCGACGAAACCCGAGGTGACCCCGAGTGGCTCTTCCTCCCCTCACTCCCCAACAGCGCGCCGACGCCTTGCAGAAGGCGGCGATAGCACGCAAGGAACGCGCCGAGGTTAAGAATCGCCTCAAGCGCGGCGCGACGACCTTGTCCGAGGTCATCAAGGACGGATCAACAGACGACGTGATTGGTAAGATGAAGGTGTCGGCTCTACTCGAGTCGCTGCCTGGCGTCGGCAAGGTCCGTGCGAAGCAGATCATGGAGCGGCTCGGCATTGCCGAATCCCGCCGCGTGCGCGGTCTGGGCAACAACCAGCGCGCCGCGCTTGAGCAGGAGTTCGGTGCCGATATCTGACCCAGGAATTCGGCTCAGCGGGCGGCCGGCACGGGCGCGAGGGCATGGCTGTCTCGCTCGGCGGTAAACCGCGCGAGGCGGTAATCGCTGTGCCCGCGAGGGGAGTCGCGCCAACAGGCGCCCACCCGTCCGCGGCACGGAGGAATTCTTGCGACTGACTGTGCTCTCCGGACCCTCCGGGGTCGGGAAGAGCACAGTCGTCGCGGAACTCCGCCGCCGGAGCCCGGAGGTCTGGATTTCCGTTTCTGTAACAACTCGAAGGCCTCGGCCCGGAGAAGTGAACGGACGGGAATATTATTTTGTCGACGACCGCGAGTTTGACCGGATGGTGGCCGACGGAGAACTTCTTGAGTGGGCGGAGTTCGCCGGCAACAAATACGGCACACCGCGGGAGCCGGTGGAGCACAGGCTCGAACGGGGCTTGCCGACTCTGCTGGAGCTCGATCTGGCCGGGGCCCGGCAGGTGCGTGAGGTCATGAAGGACGACGCCCTGCTGGTGTTCCTCAAGCCACCGTCCTGGGAGGAACTGGTCCGCAGGCTGACCAGGCGGGGCACCGAGCCTCCCGATATCGTCGAGCGCCGTCTCGCCGTGGCGAGGGAAGAACTCGCCGCGGCGGACGAGTTCGACGTCACGCTGGTGAACACATCCGTCGAGGACGTTTGCCGGCAGATGGTAACGTTGATTAACAGTGATTAATGAGGAAGGCAAAACGTGGCAGGTACTCCGACCGCTGACGGCATCATCAACCCACCGATCGACGAGCTCCTGGATGTCGTTGACAGCAAGTACCGGCTCGTGATCATGGCGGCGAAGCGGGCACGCCAGATCAACGCCTACTACTCGCAGCTCGGTGAGGGCCTGCTTGAGTACGTCGGACCGCTGGTCGAGACCCGCGTCCAGGAGAAGCCGCTGTCGATCGCGCTGCGCGAGACCCGCGAGCGGCTGCTCAAGGTTGAGGCCACGGAGGGCTAGAGCGGGGTTTCACCGCTCAGGTACTGCCTCATGGCGCGCGTCATACTCGGCGTCGGCGCGGGAATCGCCGCGTACAAAGCCTGTGAGCTGCTCCGGCTCCTAACGGAGGCCGGCCACCGGGTGCGCGTCATCCCGACCCCGGACGCGCTCCGCTTCGTTGGCGAGCCCACGTGGGCGGCGTTGTCTGGCGAGCCGGTGACCACCGACGTCTGGTCCGACGTCGCGCAGGTGCCGCACGTTCGTCTCGGCCAGACCGCGGACCTGGTCCTGGTCGCCCCCGCGACGGCCGACGTACTGGCCCGGGCGGCCGCGGGCATGGCATCGGATCTTCTCACCGCCGCGCTGCTCACCGCGCGCTGCCCCGTGCTCTTCGCGCCCGCGATGCACACCGAGATGTGGGAGCACCCGGCCACCCAGCACAACGTCTCGGTGCTACGCGACCGGGGCGCGATCGTCGTCGATCCCGCCGTCGGCCGGCTGACCGGCCCCGACACGGGCCGGGGACGACTGCCGGAACCGGCCGAACTCTTCGCGCTGGCCGAACAGATAATTTCGTCAGGGACGCACCCTGCCGCCAGCCCGCTGGCTGGGCGCCGGGTGCTCATCTCCGCGGGCGGGACGCGCGAGGAACTCGACCCGGTCCGCTTCCTCGGGAACTGGTCCACGGGCAGGCAGGGCTACGCGTTCGCGCGGGCGGCGATCGCGCGCGGCGCCGAAGTCACCGTGGTGGCCGCGAACGTCGAGCTTCCCGATCCGGCCGGAGTGACGGTGATCAGGGTCGTGTCGGCCCGCGATATGCACGCCGCGATGCTCGCCCAGGCCGATGCCGCGGATGCCGTCGTGATGACCGCCGCGGTCGCCGACTTCCGGCCGGTGACTCGCGTCGACTCGAAGATCAAGAAAGACGGCCGGGCGCCTGAACCGATCGCGCTCATCGAGAATCCCGACATCCTCGCCGATCTTGTGGCCCGCCGTGCGGCGGCGTCGGCGGCGTCGGCGGGCGGCCAGCCGCACCAGGTCATCGTCGGCTTCGCCGCCGAGACGGACCCCGGCCTTGACGCCGCAAGGGACAAGCTTGCCCGCAAGGGCTGCGACCTGCTCGTGGTCAACCCGGTAGGGAACGGCCAGGGCTTCGGCACCAGCGACAACGAGGCCCTCGTGCTCGGCAGCGACGGGACCGAGGCAACCATCGGGCGCCAGTCGAAGGATGCGCTCGCGGACGTTGTACTGGAACTGGTAGAAGCGCGCCTTAACTTAGTGACCTAACACCTTGACGGTCCTGCGGTTAGACTCTGCCAGGCCGAGATGATGCTAAGGATGGAGTGAGAACGTGGCCCGTAGGCTGTTTACCTCGGAGTCAGTTACCGAGGGTCACCCAGACAAGATGGCTGACCAGATCAGCGATGCCGTCCTCGACGCCATGCTGAAGGACGACCCGGCCAGCCGGGTGGCGGTGGAGACGCTGATCACCACGGGCCAGGTCCATGTCGCAGGCGAGGTCACCACCAAGACGTACGTTGACATCCCCGGCATCATCAGGGAGAAGATCCTCCAGATCGGCTACGACTCCTCGGCCAAGGGCTTCGACGGTTCGTCCTGCGGCGTGTCTGTTTCCATTGGCGCCCAGTCGCCGGACATCGCCCAGGGTGTGACGGACGCGTTCGAGTACCGCGAAGGGGAGGGCACTGAGGACTACGACCGTCAGGGCGCGGGCGACCAGGGCCTGATGTTCGGCTACGCCTGCCGGGAGACTCCCGAGCTGATGCCGCTGCCGATCATGATGGCGCACCGGCTCGCGCGGACGCTTTCTGACGTGCGCCGTTCCGGCACGGTCCCGTACCTCCGCCCGGACGGCAAGACGCAGGTGACAGTCGAGTACTCGGGGGACCAGGCGGTGCGGCTCGACACGGTTGTCGTGTCGACCCAGCACGCGCCGGACATCAACCTCAAGGAACTCCTCGCTCCCGATATCAAGGACTACGTTGTCGACCCGGTTATCTCCGCTTTCGACATCGACACCACCGGCTACCGGCTGCTCGTCAACCCGACCGGGCGGTTCGAGGTCGGCGGCCCGATGGGCGACGCCGGCCTGACCGGTCGCAAGATCATCATCGACACCTACGGCGGGATGGCCCGCCACGGCGGCGGCGCCTTCTCTGGCAAGGACCCGTCCAAGGTGGACCGGAGCGCCGCGTACGCGATGCGCTGGGTCGCCAAGAACGTGGTCGCGGCGGGCCTGGCGGATCGGTGCGAGGCACAGGTCGCCTACGCCATAGGCAAGGCCAAGCCGGTCGGGTTCTTCGTGGAGTGCTTCGGCACCGAGACGGTGCCGGTGGAGCGCATCCAGGACGCGGTCACGGAGGTCTTCGACCTGCGGCCGAGGGCGATCATCGCGAGCCTCGACCTGCTGCGACCGATCTACTCCCAGACGGCGGCCTTCGGCCACTTTGGCCGCAACGAGCCGGACTTCTCCTGGGAGCGGACCGACCGAGCCACCCAGCTGCGCGCCGCGGCCGGCCTGTAAACCAGGCCGGCCTACCGGCCTCCTGCCGCCGGTCACCCTCGCGTAACCGGATTCAGGGCATTGTCGCAGCGGTCGCGCCTTGAGATTCTGATCTGCGATGATTACGGGACGATATACTGCGATTACAACAAGTTGCCGGTATAGGCGGCACGTGAGCCGCATGTGTGATGCCGCCGATTCGGGGTAGCCGCAGTCACGATAATGGCAACGGGCGTGCAAATGCGTATGCGTATGAGAGTGCGTAATCCGTTGCGAATGCACGTGCATACGATAAGCTCGGTTCCGTAAGTCCGGGGGAGCTCAAGAGACCGGCAGGAGCCAGCCGCGGTTGGCGGCTGGCGCCAGCGCGCTGGGGCCGTGGCAGCAGGTGCTGGCCAACGGACCATATCAATGCGTCAGGAGACGAGAAACGATGCAGGACATTCACAACGGGATCTCCGCCGCGCAACTAGAGGGCGCGACTTGGCGGAAGAGCCAGCGCAGCAACTCCCAGGGCGCGTGCGTTGAGCTCGCCCGCCTCGACTCAGCCACGGTCGCGATGCGTAACTCGCGCGACCCGCAGGGCACGGCGCTGATTTACCCGGCCGGTGCCGTCCGCGCGATGGTCAGCGCCCTGCGCACTGGCGAGTTCAACGACCTGATCAACTAGCAGCCCGCGAGCGGCCGGGCACGGGAACTGCGGCTTCCCGTGCCCGGCCGCTCGCGCTGTGTCGCCCCCTCAGCCCCGCCCCCGCCCCGCCAGCCTGCCCCCGCCCCAGCCCCGCCAGTCCGCCCCAGCAGGCAGATGAATGGGACATTCATCTTGTTATAGGCAGCTGTATGGACCATCCATCTGTGCAAGGCGTAAAGAGCACACCAGGACATAGCACGTAAATCACCTAAAGCGTGCCACCGCCCACCCCGCCCAGAGCCCGCCCGTCCCGTTAACTCCGTATTTTCTGGTAGGACGGGAGCGTGGCGAATACCCAGGACGACGGCGCGCGAATCGCGCGTCCGGACACGGGATCGCCACCCGGCGCGGAGCCCTCGAAGGGCGGGAAGGCGGCCGGGAGCGGCAAGACCGCCAAGCCCGCCAAGGCCACCAACACCGCCAACACCGCCAAGCCCGCCAAGACCACCAAAACCACCAAGCCAGCCAAGACGCTGAACCCGGCCGCCGACAATCCGATCGCCAGGATCGCCGTGGACATCCCGCTCGCCCACCTGGACCGGGCGTTCGACTCCCTGGTCCCGGATCGGCTCGCGGACCAGGCGCGTCCCGGCGTCCGGGTACGCGTCAGGTTCGCCGGACAGCTCACGGACGGCTTCGTCCTCGAACGAGCGCAAGCCAGTGAGCACCGCGGCAGGCTGGACTTCCTGCAGCGGGTGGTGTCGCCCGAGCAGGTGCTGACAGCAGAAATCGCCGGGCTGGCCCGCGCCGTAGCCGACCGCTACGCCGGCACGCTCGCCGACGTGCTGCGGCTCGCGGTCCCGCAGCGGCACGCCGCGACCGAGGCGGCCCCCCGAGCCGCGACGGCCCCCCGGGCCGCGACGGCCCCCCGGGCCGCGACGGCGCGGGCCACCCAGGAAAGGCCCGACCCGGGCTCGTGGGCTAGGTACCCGGCGGGGCACGCGTTCCTCGAGGCGCTTAGCCAGGCACGGCCGGCTCGCGCGGCGTGGACCGCGCTGCCGGGGGCTACCTGGCCAGACGAGATCGCGCGCGCCGCCGCCACGAGCGCAAGCGCGGGCCGCGGCGTGGTAATCGTCGTGCCGGACGCGCGCGACCTCGCCCGGATCGGCGCGGCCCTGACGACCGTCGGCGCCGCGCACGTCACGCTCACCGCCGACCTCGGCCCCGCCGAACGGTACCGCCGATGGCTCGCCGCGCTCCGCGGCGACGTGCTGATCGCGGCCGGCACCCGCGCGGCGATGTTCGCGCCCGTCCGTGACCTGGGCCTGGTGGTGCTCTGGGACGACGGCGACGACCTGCACGCCGAGCCCCGTGCTCCCTACCCGAACGCCAGGGAGGTGCTGGCGCTGCGCGCACACCGGGCGGGCGCGGCGGCGCTCATCGGCGGGTTCGCCCGCACCGCCGAGCTCGCCCAGCTGGTCGGATCCGGATGGGCCCGCCCGCTTGAGCCGGACCGCGGGACGCTGCGGCAGGCCGCGCCTGTGGTGCGGCCCGCGGCCGACGAAGCGGAGCTGGCCAGGGACGAGGCGGCGGTCACGGCGCGGCTGCCCAGCCTGGCGCTGCGCACCGTACGCGGCGCGCTCGCCAACGGCCCGGTGCTCGTCCAGGTGCCGCGCCGCGGGTATCTGGCGGCGATCGCCTGCGAACGATGCCGGTCCCAGGCCCGGTGCGCCCAGTGCGCCGGGCCGCTGCGGCTGGCCGGCCCGAACGCGGTGCCAGACTGCAGATGGTGCGGCGCGCTGGCCGGCGCCTGGAAATGCGCCGGGTGCGGCCACGACAAGATCCGCGCGATCGTGACGGGCGCGGCCCGTACCGCCGAAGAACTCGGTCGCGCCTTCCCTGGCGTCAAGGTCCGTTCTTCCGGCGGCGAGTCGGTGATCACGGCGGTCCCCGACGAGCCGGCGCTGGTCATCGCCACTCCGGGCGCCGAGCCGCTCGGCCGGTACGCCGCCGCGCTGCTGCTCGATGGGTGGGCACTGCTCGGCCGCCCCAGCCTGCGCGCCGGCGAGGAGGCGCTGCGCCGCTGGCTGGCGGCCGCCGCCCTGGTGCGCGCGGAGGGGACGGTGCTGGTCCATGCCGACGCGGGGCTTCCCGTCGTGCAAGCTCTGATCCGCTGGGATCCGGTTGGTTATTCAGAACGGGAGCTCGCTGACCGTTGCGACCTGGACTTTCCTCCCGCCACGCGGATGGCGTCGGTGACGGGCTCCGCGTCCGCCGTGTCCAGCCTGCTGTCCGGCGTGGCGCCCGGATTCGAGGTGCTCGGCCCGGTCCAGCTCGACCGCGGCGGCCCCCGAGACGGTCCCGGCCACGCGGCCGACGAACAGCAGGTGCGCGCGCTGGTCCGCGCGTCCAGGCCGCGCGGCGCCGAACTGGCGCGGGCGCTGCACGCGGCGCAGGCGGCGCGCAGCGCCCGCAAGGAAGGCGGCGGAGTCCGCGTGCAGCTTGACCCGGCCGAGATTATCTAGGCCGTCGATAGACTATTAGGTAACGTGCCGATTACCGCCGCAGGGCGGACAGGCATCGCGTTGGGAGGACCCTCCATTGCTCAGGCCCATCCGGCTGTTCGGTGACCCCGTGCTGCGCACGCCGGCCGAGGCGGTAGTCGACTTCGACGCCGAGCTCCGCAACCTTGTGCGGGACCTCACCGAGACGATGCTCGATGCGCCCGGAGTGGGCCTCGCCGCGCCGCAGATAGGCGTTGGCCTTCGGGTGTTCACCTACCACCTGGACGAAGAACCCGGCCACCTGGTGAACCCGGTCCTCGCACTGGAAGGCGACGAGGAGACCGATGACGAGGGCTGCCTGTCGCTGCCCGGCCTTCAGTTCCCGACGCCGCGTGCGCCGCGAGTGGTCGCCAGCGGCTTCAACATGTACGGCGATCCCGTCATTATCGAGGGCACCGAACTGCTCGCCCGGTGCGTCCAGCACGAGACCGACCACCTCGACGGGATCTTGTTCATCGACCGGCTGGAGAAGAAGCAGCGCAAGCTCGCGATGAAGGCCATCAGGGAAGCCGAATGGTCCGGGGAGCCCGTCCCCGAGGTCAAGGTCTCGCCGCACTCGACGCTGCGGATCTCCTGAGGGGCGTGCCTTAAGTGCGGCTGGTATTCGCCGGAACCCCGGAGCCCGCGGTGACCGCGCTGCGCGCGATCCTTGACTCGCGCCATTCCGTCGAGGCGGTGGTCACCAGGCCGGACGCGCCAGCGGGCCGCGGCAGGCGGGTCGAGCAGTCTCCGGTGGCCGAGCTGGCCCGTTCGGTGGGCATCGAGGTGCTGACTCCGCTGCGGCCGCGTGAGCCCTGGTTCCTCGACCGGCTCCGCGAGATCGCCCCGGACTGCTGCCCGGTGACCGCGTACGGCGGCCTGCTGCCGCAGGCGGCGCTGGACATCCCCCGGCACGGCTGGGTCAACCTGCATTTCTCTGTGCTGCCCGCGTGGCGCGGTGCCGCGCCCGTGCAGCACTCGATCATGTACGGGGACGACGTCACCGGGGCCACCACGTTCCGGCTTGTCGCCGAGCTTGACGCTGGCCCGGTCTACGGCGTGCTGACCGAGGCGATCCGTCCGGCCGACACCGCGGGCGATCTGCTGGACCGGCTTGCCTCCTCGGGCGCGCGATTGCTGGTGGACACGCTCGACGGGATTGAGGACGGGACCGTGTACGCGGTGCCGCAGCCGGCCGAGGGTATCAGCCTCGCCCCGAAGCTCACTCCGGCGGACGCCCGGGTGGACTGGAAGCTGCCCGCGCACCTCATCGACCGGCAGATCCGCGGCTGTACGCCAGAACCCGGCGCGTGGACGGAATTCGACGGGGACCGGATGAAGATCTGGCCGGTGACGCTCCTTCAGGAGGGTGGCCCGGCTGGCCTCGCGCCCGGCGACCTGCACGTCGACCGCGGCATGGTGTATGCGGGCACCGGCTCGCGCCCCGTACGCCTCGGTGACGTCCAGCCGCCGGGCAAACGCAGGATGCCCGCCGCCGACTGGGCGCGCGGGCTGCGCGGCGACCTGGCCACACGCCCCGGCTTCGGCTGACCATGCCCGGTCACCCCGACACCCGCCACCGGCCGCCCGCCAGGCGCGTCCGCGGCCCCCGCACGGACCTGCCCCGGCGCACCGCCTACGACGTGCTGGCCGCCGTCGCCGACCGCGGCGCGTACGCCAACCTGCTGCTGCCGAAACTGCTTGCCGAGCGATCGCTGACCGGCCGGGACGCGGCGCTGGCCACAGAGCTCGCTTACGGAACGCTCCGCGGCCTCGGCACCTACGACGCCGTGCTCGCGGCGTGCAGCGACCGCCCGCTCGACAAGCTCGACCCACCAGTGCTGCACGTGCTCAGGATGGGCGCGCACCAGCTGCTCGCGACCAGGGTGGGCGCCCACGCCGCCGTAGCGACATCGGTCGACCTGGCCAAGGCCGTGGCGGGCCCGCGGGTATCCGGATACGTCAACGCGGTGCTGCGCCGCGTTTCCACCCGGGACCTGGACCAGTGGCTAGCGATCGTCGCCCCGGCCCAGGAGTCGGACCCGGACGGCTACCTGGCGGTCAGGTACAGCTACCCGCGGTGGATAATCGGCGCCTACCGCGACGCGCTCGGCGAAGCCGGCTCCGAGCTAGCGGCCGCGCTCGCCGCGGGCGACGAACGCCCGCGGGTGACGATGGCCGTCTACCCGGGCGGCCCCGGCCGCGACGAGGTGATGCCGCAAGGCGCTGAGCCCACCCGCTGGTCGCCCTACGGCTTCACCCTCCCGGGCGGCGACCCGTCCCCCCTCATCGCCACAGGCCTGGCCGCGGTCCAAGACCAAGGCAGCCAGCTAGCCGCGATAGCCCTGGCCAAGGCGCCGCTCGGCGCCCCGCCCACCCCCGTCCTGGACGGCGAGCGCTGGCTGGACATGTGCGCGGGCCCGGGTGGCAAGGCCCGCCTGTTGCACGGCCTCGCCTCGGCCACGGGCGCGCGCCTGGTCGCCTCTGACGTCCACCCGCACCGCGCAGCACTGATCCAGGGAGCGTTCGCGGCCCACGGGGCGGCCGGGACCGCCGGGACGGCCGGCACCGCCGCCTCCGCCGTCCTAGCGGCGGACGGCCAGTGCTCGCCGTGGCGCACGGCCGCGTTCGACCGTGTGCTCGTGGACGTGCCATGCTCCGGCCTCGGCGCCCTCCGCCGCCGCCCGGAGGCACGCTGGCGCAAGTCCGAGTCAGACCTGCCCGCCCTAGCAGAACTCCAGCGCGCGCTCCTCCGCTCCGCCCTCGCGGCGTGCCGCCCCGGCGGCGTGGTGGCCTACGTGACCTGCTCGCCCGTCCAAGCGGAAACCCGCGACGTGGTCAACGCCGTCCTGAGCGACACGCCGGACGTAGAGGTCCTCGATGCCCCCGCGGTCCTGTCGGACGTCCCCGGCCTCCGCTCCCAAGACCCGCGCTTCGCCCAGCTGTGGCCCCACCGCCACGGCACCGACGCGATCTTCATCGCACTCCTCCGCCGTGTGAACCGGGGACCGCGTCGAGTATGATTAATGTATGAAAAGGATTACGGTCAGCCTTCCCGACGAGCTGGCGGAGCAGGTTAAGCGTGCCGCGGGCGGCGAGCGCCGGGTCAGCTCCTACGTGGCCGCGGCTCTCGAGGACTACACCGAGCGCGAAGACCTGGCAGCAGTGCTGGCCTCATGGAATGCCGAGACTCCAGTACCGGAGGATGTCCGACGGCAGGTCCAGGAGGAACTGGATAGAGTCGGCCTCGTTGGCCAGCACAAGGACGATGACAGGCTGGCAGGGTGACCGCTGTCACGGTAACCGGGCTTACCCTCGACACCGGCGCGCTTCTTGCGCTCGACCAACCCAGTAAGGCCCTGGTAATGCAAACCCGCCTGGACGAGATCTTGCGACGCGGCGGAACCATCTGCGTACCAGTCGGCACTGTCGCGCAGGCGTGGCGCAGTTCCCGCCAGGTTCGGCTTGCGCGGCTATTGAAATCACGGGGTATCGACCTCGCCATCATGACGCCAAACGTCGCGCGCAGCGTAGGTCTGGTGTGCGCGCGAAGCGGACACCAGGATGTCATCGACGTACACGTGGCGATCTGCGCCCGAGAGCGCGGCCATGCGGTTGCCACCAGCGATCCCGACGACATACTGCGCATAGATCCGGAACTGCCAGTCATCAGGGTCTGATCGGTATGGAGGACCACCCTGTTCATGTGACCAACGCGTGACGGTGTCAGGTCCCGCCGCGAGCTGCGCACGCTCAACACCAAGAACTTGGTGCCCGCGCAGAAATGGCGTGAATAGCGTGCTGGTCGTAGGCGCGGCGCTTGGCACGACAGGGACGTCGGTGACGCCACCGGGCGCTAGGCCAGGGAACTGTTCCGGTTTTCTGCTGCTATAGCAACAGTGTTCGATTGGTCAAACGGAGCACTGGGTTCGTTTGTATTATCGGTACCTGTCCGGGGGTCGGCAAGCAGTGCTGCGACAATCCCGGGCGTGGTGTTGGTGATGACCGCGCGGATGGTGACCCGCTTTTTGCCGGGCCGGTACAGGCACTGGATGCCGAGCGCGGCGTAGAGGTTCTCCTTGACCGGGTCGGGTGCGGTGGCCAGGAACCCGGGGGCGTAGGGCAGCTCGGTGATGAGGGCGGGGTCGTTGTCGGCGGCGGCCTGGTCGTTGATGGCGTCGAGCTGGGCCTGGAGGGCGGCGGCGGCGTCGTGGAGTTCGGTGTAGAGCTCGCGGTTGCGGGTGCGGTAGGCGGTGGTGGCCGGGCTGGTGTCGCCGCCGAGTTGGGCGAGTTCGGCGATGAGGCCTTTTTGGGCGGCGTCGTTGCGGGCCGGGCGGCGGGTGAGCTCGGCGGCCTGGGCGTCGCGGCGGGCGGCCTGGTCGGCCGCGGAGGCGGGCAGCAGCCGGGCCAGCGTGGCTGCCCGGTCGTGGCCGAGCACGAAGTCGTCGAGGAAGGCGGCGATCGCGGCTGTCATGACGTCCTCGCGGACCGAGGCGCGGACATGGTCGGGGCATTTGCGGGCGGTGTGCGGGTTGGGGGTGTTGTTGGGGCAGACGTAGTAGGTGTAGCTCTGGTCTTCGCGGCGTCCGGCGCGGGTGGTGCCGCTCATCCGGTGCCCGCACTGGTCGTCACGCAGACGGGACCGCAGCGGTACCGGCGGCCGCCGCGGATGGTCGGCACCTCGGGGTCGCGGACCCCCTCGTGGTCGGCGGCCACCAGTTGCGCGGCCTGCCACAGCTCGCGGGATACCAGCGCGGGGTGGGCGGGCTGGGCGGACCAGGTCCATTCCCCGGGGGGTACGGCGCGGACCTTGCGCTCGCCTGCCCGCTGGCTTTTGCCGGTGTTGCGGGTGCGGCCGTAGACCATGTACCCGGTGTACTTGGGGTACGGTGACTCAGCGCCACGCAGAGGATCATAAGAGAGCGATCACGACTGCCAGAGCAGGTTAGCCAGGAACTTCACCGATCGCCGCCACTCGAAGCCTCCAAGCTGTTGAAGCCGCCCTTCGCGTGCGGTTCGGTGCTAGCGGCAAGGTGCCCTTTGCCAAGCTCATCGACCGAGCACAAGCTGAGGGTCTTGCCGACGCCTAGACCAGTGACATCCTCCACACCGGCCGCCGACTGCGTAACCATCACGTCCACGAGACGACGCCATCTCTCTACACCCCGGCCATGACCGCCGGAATCATCGATACGTCTCACAACCTGGTCGCCGAGATATTCGGAATCTAAAGAGTACGCGCTTTGCCTGCTGAGACGGCGGTCGTCAGCATCTGGCGGTAGCTTGGACGCCGTGGCGACTTCTCCTCCAGACAACCCCGCCGCCAGGCTCCACTGGATCTTGACGGCACTACGACGCACCACACCCAACCAGCAGCTAGTGGCCTCGTTGAGCGGTGCCTTCTCCGTCAGCCAAGCCGATGTTCCCCGCTTGCTGAAGCGGATCGCCCGTTTCGCCGTCCTTCCCAGCGAGGTCCGGCAGGCTGTCGCGGCCTTGCCGACAGAGAGCCCGAGCAAGGATCTCCTGCTCTCCTGGACACCCCAGGTCGATGCCGCGATGAGCCAGCTCGTCGTCCTCCAAGGGCCAACCACCAGCTTCATTTCCAGGTACAGTGACGGCGATCTGAAGGCACTGGAGTTCTGTAGCGACCAGCTGCACCGCTACAACCCGGAGCAGACCCTCGAAGAGAGTGCCCTGGCCACTTTCTCAAAGAAGCTTTCTGAGCTACGCGAGCTGCTGACAGACGACCTTAACTTTGAGGCCGAGTTGCGCATCCTCCTGCTGCGACACGTCGACGCCATGGAGCGCCTCATCGCTGAGGCTGACCTGTGGGGCTTGCTGCCGGTCCGCCGAGAGTTGGCTACAACGCTTGGACAGCTACTCCTCTCTCCGCAGGCAGTCGCCCGGGCCAAGGATTGCAGTCCCAAGACCTGGGAGAAGGCAACCGCCATCCTGGCGACGCTCGCCGCCGCCTTCTCATTCGGCACGGCCGCCATCCAGGCCATAGAGGCGGCGTCGACCCAACAGCCGCCAGCACCGATAATCGTCGTTGAGACTGGCAGTCCCGGCAATTCGGTCCCACCAGTGGCCGCATCGTCTAGCCGCTAGATCATGGCCGCTGCCGGGTACTCCACTGCGACGTCTCGTTCGCCCGATGAGTCCCCTTGACGATCGACTCTGGTCAGAGCCGTGGAACTAGCTGGTCTCCCGACCCATGAAATGGTCATCTAACCAACCTGTTTAGTGTTCCACAAACCGCTGTTTTGAGAGGCAGCACTTGTAGTGATCACCCCGCGGTACAGTGTCCCCTCCCCATTGGTCTTGGTCTTGGGCACTTGGAGTGTAGAGCCGAGAACAATACCTATCGCCAGGGCTAGGAAGACGGCGACGATCGAGACAAGGTGGTAGCGGAAGTCGATAAACCCTGACATATCACGTCGAGGTCCGGTCTCGGGATCTTCCGGCCACGTCTCGGCGCCAATAGTCTTCTGGGCCACCTTGACATCTTTGAGTGGGTTGTCGACCCTCATGGTCGGTCGGCCCTCGGTGAGGAATTGAGCGAAGAGTGTCGTTCCTTTGCGGATTAGGCACGGGCCGAGCCGTACGACGCCATTCTCAATGGCGACCTCGGCAGACTCCCCAACTGTTACTATGCCGATCTGGACTGCCACAGGCGCATCGATGGTGACGACGAAGGGTTTCTCGCGGTCAAAGTCGTCGCTGCTGATGTCTCTGCGACTGCGGCTGGCGATCCGCATCTCGAGTAGGTACGGGCTGTTGAAGGTCACGCCACTGGTGGTGAGACCAATCTGTGCATCGGATGGTGCATGCGGACTCACCAGCCTGGAGACGCGCGCATCACAAGTGATCTGACGGCGTGGGTTTGCCCGCCGCGCGAGCACGACAGATACCACGATCCCAGCCAGGCCCAGGATGGCCAATCCGATCGAGGCCCAGAAGGTTCCGGACACATAGGTTGCGTCGCTTGCTAGATACACACTCGGCATTAAAGCGGCAGAAGCTACAGTGAGGTGGCCGATTGACTCAAAAACTGGCGAACGCCTGACAGTAGCCAGCGCCGATCCAACTTAGTCGACCGCCCAGACCACTACCCCTATCGAACAGAGTCACGAAGCTAGGGTTCGAAGGCGGCCGCCGACCCTCATACCAGACCTACCGCGGCACACTTGAGGCAGGTCTACTTTCCAAAAAACCACCGTTTTTGGAACGGGCAAGTGAGGGCCTCCGATTGCGTGAGCCTGCCGAGACGGCGATGCAATTAGACTTGTATTAGAGGAGTGCTGAGCTGACTCGGACCACATTTGCGGTAATAAAGTACCCGTCCAAGCCTGCGACCATGCACCACGCTTGTAGCTCCAAAGGGGCTTAAGAACCGTCTCACCTCAGTAGGTCAGTCTCGATCCCTCGGAGTGATCTGCTCCGAACATCCCGGACAGCGGATTTGTAGTTAATTCACGCTGCGGACTGCCGTTCCAGGTACTCGTTTCGGACTTGCTGCGGGGTGCGATACTGAAGTCCGGAGTGCCTGCGCTTTGA
>Ga0210390_10000757_pt1 | contig 33193 bp, 25 predicted proteins | sample IncBWH11OmetaG_FD_161050 | JGI IMG/M metagenome (GOLD analysis project Ga0210390, IMG submission 161050) | Forest soil microbial communities from Barre Woods Harvard Forest LTER site, Petersham, Massachusetts, United States - Inc-BW-H-11-O ...
ACAGTCGGGGTAGCCGCTGTAATCGAGCGCGTTAACTCCGAGATAGATGTCAGAGGCGCCCAGCGCTTCGGCCCAGCCCAGCGCAATCGAGAGAAAGATCGTGTTGCGTGCCGGCACGTAGGTCACCGGGATGCCGTGCGACATCTCCGACTCGGCGCGATCCTTGGGCACAGGCAGGTCCGCAGTCAGCGCGGAACCGCCGAACAATCGCAGGTTGAGGGGCAACACGATGTGCTGCCGCACGCCGGCCGCCCCGGCGACGCGACGTGCCGCCTCCAACTCAAACAGGTGCCGCTGACCGTAGTCAAATGAGAGCGCGTAGGGTTCATAGCCATCGCGCTTGGCGACTGCGAGCGCCGTGGCGGAATCGAGCCCACCGCTCAGGAGCACCACCGCGCACTTGCGTTCGTTCTGCATCCGTCCGTAACCGAGAAGAGAGGACTCGCTCGGAGACTAACAAGCTTCGCCGGGTCGTGCAAATTTAGACTCGATCTTGGACGTCTCTGCGGCCTCTCGGAGCGGTTACTGCTGCGCGTCGGACGGGTCAGAGTCGGACGACTTTTTGGACGTATGTTTCGTTTTCTTCTTCTTGTGCGTCGTCGCCCCCGCGTCAGAACGCCGGAGCGAAAGCTCCGTACCACCGGCGTTAAGCTCGGATTTGAACTGCTTGAGGAAACTGCTGCCGAGCACTCCCTTCGTGGTCGTGTTTTCGGCGGGAAGCACGTGGCAAACAACGTTCTTAGCAGCGAAGCTTCCCACTTGGACCGACTTCAGCACCACCCGTTTTGCCTGAGCCTCGGAGCCATCGGCAGCCTGGGTGGTGGCCTTCGGTGCCGCGTCGAAGTGGACGCCGGCGCCGACGGCCAAGCGATACGGCAAGACGATGGCCGAAGCCGACGGGTCGACGACGAGTTCACAGATCGTGTCTTCGTTGATCACCACGGTGGCGTAGGAGTTCTTCTCCTCTTGTCGCAGGGGAATTTTTTCAGAGAGGACGTCTTTTTCGAGAGCTTCCAGACGCTTGAGGGAGGATTCAAAACTGTGCGACGGCTTGAGCGCGCTCGATGTGTGGGCGGCCTCGTTCCACTCTTTGAGGGCGGCGACGACCTCTTTGTCCTGATTCAACTCGGCATACCGGGTCAGCAATTGATCCGCCACCTTCCGGGCTTCGAGGATTTCCTGCGTGTATTCGTCCAAGGAGGAACTGTCTTTCGAGGAGGAGCCGTCTTTTTTGTGGCGATCGTCGCCGGCCTTCGTCGAGGGATTGAGCGCTTGCTGGATCTGCGCAATTTGTCTGTCGTTCGCGGCGATTTGGTCGTTGAGCTGCCGAACAACGTCGCCGCGAAACGCGAACCCTACTCTGTTAATCTCCGCCACTTTATTCCTGAGCACCTCGTTTTGATTTTTCAGTTCCTGGATCTGTTCGGCCGCCTCCTCCTTGTCGATCCCGCTGGATTGTTGCTGCTTGCTCGCCGCCCCTTTTCGCTTGAGCGAATACGCCGTGGAGACGGACTTCGCGAATTCGCTCTCCGCGACCAGGCTGCACCCCGTGTGCGTGGCCCGGATTCCCTTCGCGACAAGCTTGGCCTTCGCCTCCGCCTCATCGGCGCGAGCCCCTTCGACAGAAAACAACAGGACGCAACTGCCAAAAATCGCGACGCCTGAGATGACAAGCAAATCGTGAGTTCGCATCAATCATTCCCCCGCGCGAGTATCCGAGCCGTGGACGTCGGTCTCCGCTTTACGCCAGCCTATTGCACCCGGTTCGCTAGAAACAATGGGTATTTTCCCGCAACGGGCGCCCCATAACCAGCCCGACGGGGCTTGGCTGGGCAAGGTTTTTGTGCCGAAGCGACGGGCCCCTTGCTGCCGGCTCGATGCACTTGAGCGCCGGCCATCAGCCGAGGGCCAACTCGCGTGCCACTTGCAGGTGACGCGCAGCAACCTCCGCCGCGCAGCTAGTTTTGCAGGGTACAGCCGAGCCTGCTGAAAGACCCGTTTAAGCAGGCACGGTCGCGATCAGGTCGTCCGCGAGCTTTTCTAAGAGCTCGTAGGTCGTGCGCAGGTCCACGTGTTCCCGTGGGCCGGCGTCAGCCCGGCGATAGCGACGTAGCGTGAAGACGCCCGCACCTTGCGATTGGAGCAGGACTTCGTAAAACGTCGTCGCGCTGTCCCGCTTGTCAGGCGACTTCGAGCGGACCAGCACCTGCCGTCCCTCGACGTCAGTTTCCAGCGGCCCCAGCGGCTCCAGCAAATACGTGACGCGAGCACACAGACGTTCGGCCCATTTCTTGAGCACGTCCGCGGTCGCATTGTTGAGAGCCGGAACCCGCATGCGAACTTCACGGCAGGAACAGCTCAGCGAATCGGCGGCCGTGACATCGACGGCCAGATCGATTCCGTCCGGCCCCGAAACCGCCACTGTTTTTGCAGCCGGTCCCACGTGCCCCGCGAGCTTGAGAACTTCGCCAACGAGTTGCTTGCCTCCACTCATATCCAGCCCCTTTTATCAATTATATCGTCCGATTGGACGGTTATTTCTGTTTCATTTCGTGCTGCGAGCCGTCGAACGAAATGATCGTCGCCTTGTCGTCCACGATCGTTTCGATATGCACGGGCCTCAGCCAGAGACGCTGCAAATTTGCCAGCGTGTCTCGGGCATAGTCGAGTTTCAGCTCGATTCCCTGAAATTTGTGCCTCAAAAACAGCTCGCCGCGATTGCGGTAGTTACCGTCGACGACATAGATGAACGGCCGTCCATGATTGGTCAGCCCGTTCAACAACTGCTGTTTGATCTGGGGAAAATCGCGGGAAATGATCTCGTAGTAGTTCGATTGCTCGTTGTACGCGAACGAGAAGAACTTGTGCTTGATACAGAACTCGGGCGTTAAGAAGGCATCGATGAACGTGACGTCATTGTGGATCCGCCGCACGTCGAAGATCTTGTCCCGGCCCAGCCCAACTTGCTTGTCCCATTTCTCCTTGGCGACGAGATCGTCGCACTCTTCGTACTCGGGACCGAACTGACCCTTGTTCCAGCGCTCCTCGATGTCGCGGAACAACTCGATCCCCAGCTTGTACGGATTCAGGCGATTCGCGCTCGTGGCCATCGTGCCGCTGTGGTGGTCGGCGTAATCGACGACCTCGGCATCGGTCAGCCCGTGGCGGGTCATGATGGTCGAGTGCCAGTAACTGGCCCAGCCCTCGTTCATGATCTTGGTTTGACCCTGGGGCGCGAAGTAATAGGCTTCGTCCCGCACGATGGCCAATACGTCGCGCTGCCAGTCTTTGAGCGGCGCGTGCTCGAGCAGGAACAACAGCACGTCGCGCACCGGCTCTTCGGGAAACGAGCGGTTGTCTTCCTTCTCCTGCTGTTTTTGCTGCCGTTCGCGCGATTGTCGCTCGATGACCTCGGGCGGATTGATGAACGAATCCATGTATCCCTTGGAGGGGAACTTCAGATCGTACTCTTCCTCTTTCTCTTGGCGCTTGTTCTTGATCCGCTGGTCGACCGGGGGAGGCGTCCGCTTGATGTGCGGCGCGTGCGGGTCGATCAGGTCCTCCAGCGACAAGCAGGCGTCGATGAACAGCTCGACATTGTCTGCCCCGTAACGATCGCAATATCGGTTGACGCGGGCGGCGTGGTTGGCCATCTCGTCGAGCATGCGGCGGTTGGTGCGGGCAAACCAGGCATTGTTTTTGAAGAAGTCACAGTGCCCGTAGACGTGGGCGATCACCAGCTTCTGGTCGCCCAGCGCATTGGCCCGTAGGAGATAGGCGTAACATGGGTCGGTGTTGATCACCATCTCGTAGATTTTCTGCAGACCGTAGGCGTAGCCCTTGGTCAGCTCGTCGTACTCGGCCCCGAAGCGCCAGTGCGGATAACGCACGGGAAACCCGCCGAAGGCGGCGAGCATGCTCATCTCTTCGTAATCGACGACTTCGAAGATGGTCGGGAAGAAGTCGAGACCGTACTTCCGCGCGCGCTCTTCCATCTCATCCTGCGCGGCCCGAATTTCGGGCGGCAAAACGCGAGCGGCGATTTGCGTCATTGTTCATTCCTCGTCCCGGCCGCAACCCCGGCGCGGCGGCTCACTTCCCTGTCCCCAGGAACTCCTTGATCGAATCGTAGATCGCTTCCTTGCCGTCGATCTCCGACAGAATCAAGTTCTCGAACTTGTCGACCACTTTCCGCAGCTCGCGGATGTAGTCGCCCGAGCCGTAGGGACTTTCCACCTGGCCGTAGCAGAACAGGTTGCTGCAGGGGAGCAAATTGGCAGTGAGCGTCTTCAGGCAGCTCTCGTTGTCTTCGCCCCAGTTGTCGCCGTCCGAGAACTGAAAGCAATAAATGTTCCAGTCAGCGGGAGGGAAATCGCGAGTGATGATCTGCCAGGCGACCTGGTAGGCCGACGAGATTCGTGTTCCGCCGCTTTCGCGCGTGCGGTAGAAGGTGTCCTCGTCGACTTCGTGGGCGGCCGCGTCGTGCACGATGTAGCGGCGCTGTACGCCGTCGTATTGCCGCTTGAGCCACGTGTCGATCCAAAAGCTTTCGATGCGGACGATCTCTTTCTGGTCGTCGGTCATCGAGCCTGACACGTCCATGATGTAGATCACGGCCGCGTTCGATTCCGGCTCGGTCACGGTCTTCCACGAACGGAACCGTTCGTCTTCCCGCATGGGAATCACGATCGGGTTGTCGTAGTTGTAGTTGTCGAGGGTGACTTGCCGCTTGAGGGCCCGCTTGAACGTGCGCTTGAAATGCCGCAGCGAGTCCGGACCCGTCTGGCGAATCGACGTGTAGCGATCCTTGCGGCTCTCGAGCGAGTCCTTGCCTTTGGGCTCGATCCGCGGCAGTTCGAGCGCCTCGCCCAGCATGTCGGCTAGCTCTTCCAGCGAGATTTCCACCTCGCGGATATGAGCGCCGGGCTGATCACCCGCTTGACCCTGGCCGTCGCCGTCTTGTCCCTGGCCCTTGCCAATCGGCTGGCCGACGTCGCCTTCTCCTTGGGCAACGCCGCCGGAGCCTTTTTGCCCGTGGCGGAAGTGGGGAATGTCGATGGCCGGGACTGGAATGCTGACCAGCTCGCGACCCGTCCGACCGATCATCTCGCCGTGCGTAATGTACTTCCGCAGGTTTTCGCGAACCTTACCGCGAAGGATCTGCTTGAAGCGGCCGAGGTCTCGATCAATGCTGCGGGTCATCGTTTGGTCCAACCTCCAAGGTCCAAAGTCCAAAGTCGGGCGAAAAGAGCCGTATCTGGCCCTGACGACCTTGGACTTTGGACATTGGACCTTGGACTAACTCATCAGTCGTTCTTCGTATCACCCCGGGCAAAGATGCTGGCCACGTACTGCAGGACGTCGGTCGCCGACTCCTCGTTGTAGCCGTAATTGCGGATCAGCCGGCTCTTGACGATGTCGATCTTGGCCTGTGTGTCGGCATCGACCACGTTCGAGACGAGGCTGGTCAGCTTGATGGTGTCCTTCTGGTCCTCGAAGAGCTTCATCTCGAGCGCTTTTTGCAGGCGTTCGTTCGTGCGGTAATTGAACGTCTTGCCGTCGAGCGCCAGCGCACCGATGTAGTTCATGATCTCCCGGCGGAAGTCGTCCTTCCGCGTATCGGGGATGTCGATCTTTTCCTCGATCGATCGCATCAGACGTTCATCCGGTTCTTCCGCCTGGCCGGTGAACTTATTGCGGACCTTTTCCCGCTGCGTGTAGGCCTTCACGTTGTCGATGTAGTTGGAGCAGAGCCGCGTCAGAGCTTCTTCGTCGGCGGCGATGGCCCGCTGGACTTCGTTCTTCACGATGTCGGTGTATTCGTCCTTGGCGACGCCGATCAACTGCCGGTATCGCTCGCGGATCTCCTCGCTATGGATCAGCGAATGATGTTTGAGTCCCTCGTCGAGCTCGTTGAGCACCATGAACGGATTGAGATTGGTCGAGTCAGCATTCGCGACCAGGGCGTTTGAAATCTTGTCCTGCACATAGCGTGGCGAAATGCCGAGCATCCCCTCGCTCTTGGCCTCTTTGCGAAGTTGGGCCACGTTGTCGGACGTGAATCCCGGCAGCGTCTTGCCGTTATAGAGCTTGAGCTTTTGCAGCAGCGTCAGCCCGGCGTTCTTGGGATCTTCCAGCCGCGTGAGGACGGCCCACATGGCGGCCATTTCGAGAGTGTGCGGCGCGATGTGCTTGCCGCGGACGCGCTTGGAGTTGTAGTCCTTCTCGTAGATCCGCTGCTCGTCGTTCAATTTCGTGACGTACGGGATGTCGATTTTGACCGTACGGTCGCGAAGGGCCTCCATGAACTCGTTGGACTGCAGCTTGCGATACTCGGGCTCGTTGGTGTGGCCGACGATCACCGTGTCGATGTCGGTTTGAGCAAACTTTTTCGGCTTGATCTTGTGCTCTTGCGACGCGCCCAAGAGGTCGTAGAGGAAGGCGACGTCGAGCTTGAGAACTTCGATGAATTCAATCACACCCCGGTTGGCGACGTTGAATTCACCGTCGAAGTTAAACGCCCGCGGGTCGCTCTCGCTGCCGAACTCGGCAATTTTGCGATAATTGATGTCGCCCGTGAGTTCAGTCGAATCCTGGTTTTTTTCATCCTTGGGCTGGAAGGTGCCGATGCCGATGCGGTCCTGCTCCGAAAGAGTGAGCCGCTTGACGACGATCTGCTCAACCGCTTTTGTCCAGTCGCCGCCGGCCCGTTCGAGCCGCTCGCGGAACGTAAAACGACAGAGTGGGCACAGCTCGCCCGTGATCTCGATGCCATATTGCTCGCCGTTGCTCAGCTCCTGCTTGTCATTGAGGAAACGGACAAGCTCGGCTCGAGCGTCCTCGGGCACCAAGTTGAGCGGCTCCTCATGCATTGGGCACCAGAGGACCGATCCGTCTTCGTGTTTCCACCCGTAAGTGAAAAGCGCGCCGTCTTCGGTGCGGCTGTAGCGTTCTAACCCGCGCTTGAGCAGGCGGGCGATCGTCGATTTCGAGCTGCCGACCGGGCCGTGCAGCAAGAGCACGCGCCGCTCGCTGCCGTACTTCAGGGCCGCGCTCCGGAAGACGTTCACAATCTCCATCAGCGGCCGGGTGAGGCCGAAGATCGCGTCGGCGCCACCATTCTCCGGATCGTCGAAGAAGCGGTAACGGATCGAGCCGTCCTTGCTCCCTTCGACCGGCGTGGTGCCGTACGCAAGAATCATGTCGTACAGCCGTTGGTAGGCCGTACGCGTGACCCTGGGGTTTTTGCGAACGATGTCGAGATACTCTTCGAACGAGCCTTGCCAGTGTTCCTGGCGATAGCCGTCGAAGTTCTGCGACTTTGAGATGCGTTCGAGGACGGCGCGAGCGTCTCCCACGGAACCACTCCTTCTGCTGCCCGAGTAAGTCTGCTGCCCGAAGTTAGAGCTTTAAAGCCCCGTTTTCCGGCAGTCGGGACCGCGCATATTCAGGCACCTCGTCGGACCGGAATGGCTTCACGGTGCCGCGGGGCGCGGGTGTGACCATCCCTGGCCTGGTAATCAAGTTGTGAGGAAATGGGAACTGGGCATAGACGGCTTGGGTCGGCACGACCTCAAGCCAAAGGGCCACTTCCACGCGGATGTCACATTCGGTGAGCACCCTGAATTATCGCAATTCCTGTACCCCTGGCAATATCAATGTCGGTACATGGAAGTGGGCCTTCTCGATTGTACGCCCTGAATTTCCGCGGTGTTGGAGGCTGTTGGTCGAGAGTCAACCGATTCCTCGCAACCCGGCGCGATTAGAGCCGGTTATTCGTGCACCTCTGCACCGCGCTGAATTCGGTCAGAGAATTCGATTAGAATCGACCTTCCAAACGAAACGATTCCGCTCCAGCAGACCGCGAAGATTCGGCCCCTACGACGGCGTTTAACCGCGCGTTTCACCTTCTCACCCGACTCCCCGCGGGACGGCTCCGGCGTCCCGCACAGGATCCAATCGATTGTCCAATCCAGGCCCCAATTCCGACGTGATCACCGTTCCGGTTTCGCTCGGCTCGCGGAGCTACGAAATTGTGATCGCTAGCGGACGACTGGACTCGTGGGCGATTGACCTCGATCGGTGGATCGTGTCACGCCCGCAGTATTCGCGGGGCCCCGCGTCCGCCGGCAAGGCGCTGGTCGTCACGGACCACCACATCGCCGCGACCCATGCACGGGCCGCGGAGAAGAGCCTTGCTCAATCCGGCTGGACAACGGCCCGCGTCGAGCTGGAGGCGGGTGAGCCAGCCAAAACCGTGGCCTCGGCGGCGCGACTCTACGATGCGCTGGCCGACATGCGGGCGGACCGACGCACGGTAATCGTCGCGGTCGGCGGCGGCGTCGTCGGCGATACGGCGGGCTTTGCTGCGGCCACTTATGCCCGGGGCATCCCCTTCGTCCAGGTTCCGACTACGCTGTTGGCGCAAGTTGACAGCTCGGTCGGAGGCAAGGTCGGCGTCAATCACCCGCGCGGAAAGAACTTGATCGGCGCGTTTCATCAGCCGCTCGGCGTATTCATCGACACGCTGACCGTGGCGACGCTGCCGGACCGCGATTATCGCTCGGGATTGGCTGAGGTCATCAAATACGGCGTGAGTCTCGACGGCGAGTTCTTCGAGTACTTGGAAGCCCATGTTGACGGTCTCATTGGCCGCGCCCCCGACGTATTGCGGCACGTGATCGCGCGAAGCTGTCAGCTCAAGGCGGGCATCGTTGAGCAAGACGAACAAGAACTCACCGGGGTGAGAGCCCTGCTGAACTACGGCCACACGTTCGCCCACGCCTACGAGGCGCTACTGGGATACGGCACACTGTTGCACGGCGAGGCCGTCGCCATTGGCATGGTGCACGCCAGCCGGCTCGCTGAGCGGCTGGGCCGCGTGGACTCCACAGCGACGCAACGACAGTTGCGCCTGCTGCAAGCGGTCCAGCTGCCCACGGCAACCCCCGGTCCGGTCGACGTGGCGGCCACGCTCGATCGCATGCGGCTCGACAAAAAGACGGTCGGCGGCCAACTGCGATTCGTCCTGCCAACCAAGATCGGACACGTGGAACTGGTCGATTCCGTTCCTGAGGCGGCTGTGCGCTCTTTACTCGCCGATCTCTCAAGCCCGCAATAAGCCGAGGGCCGTATGTCGGATTCGCCTTCGGTCGGTCTTTTCGCTAAGGATCGCGAACCCGACGACGCCGACCTGGTCGATGCCGTCAGGCTCAACCTCGTTCCGGGAATCGGCCCGCGACTACAGCAATCGCTTGAGGCCGCCTTCGGTGCGCCGCCCGCCATCCTCGCCGCGAGCCTCAGCGAGCTACAGCAAGTCGACGGGATCGGACCGAAGCTCGCCGCCGCCATTGTCGAACATCGTAATCCCGAGCCGGCGCTCCGCGAGATCGAGCGATGCCGCGCGGCCAACGTTCGCCTCCTGCGAAAGGGCACACCCGACTATCCCCGCATGCTCGCCCAGATCTGCGATCCGCCGAGCGTCCTTTATTGTCGGGGAACGCTGGAGCCGCGGGACGAGGTCGCGGTCGCCATCGTCGGCTCGCGTCGCTGCTCCGTTTACGGTCGCCAGCAGGCCGAGCGATTTGCTAGCGCGCTCGCGCGAGCTGGAGCGACGGTGATCAGCGGGCTGGCCCGCGGCATCGACGCGGCCGCCCACCGCGGTGCCTTGGAAGCGGGCGGACGGACCATCGCCGTTGCCGCCACCGGTCTTGCGCAGGTCTATCCGCCTGAGCACAAAGAGCTCGCCGCCGAAATTGCCGAGCACGGGGGTGTGGTCTCGGAATCATGCCTCGACCAAGAACCAATCGCCGGCTTGTTTCCACAGCGCAACCGGATCATTAGCGGCATGTCGCTGGGCGTAATCATCATCGAGGCGACCCGCACGAGCGGCGCGCTGCACACGGCCCGTCACGCGCTGGAACAGGGACGGGAGGTCTTCGCCGTCCCGGGACGGATTGACAGCCTGACCAGCGAAGGCTGCCACGATCTCATCCGCGACGGAGTGCCGCTCGTGCGCGGGGTCGACGACGTTCTGGAAGCGCTCGGCCCGCTCCTCTCGCCTGTCGAACGCAGCCCGACGGAGACCGTCCATTCGCCGCGGGAGCTGAGCCTGAGTCAGCAAGAGCGGACGATCCTCAACCTGGTGACGGTCGAGCAGCGATTGATCGACGAAGTGGTCCGCGATTCGGGCCTGGAATCCTCGCGCGTGCTGGCTACTCTCACCGTGCTGGAGATGAAACGGATGCTCCGGCGGTTGCCGGGAGGCTATGTCATCCGCACCGGCTATTAGGCTCGCCTCGACCACGACTCCAATGACGCGGCTACCGTCGCGCCTGTGCTTCGTTTTGACGCACCGCGAAGACATAAAACGGCGACGTGGTGTGCGGCTTGAAGTCGTTGTCGACGCAGATCCACAGCAGCCGGCGACCGTCGGCCAACTTGGGTCCCCAAGCCAGGCCTTCCTCCTTCTCCGGAAAGTGCGGGCTGGCAAGGCCGTAGCGTGCATCGAGCAAGTCGATGTAGGTCGACTTCTGCACTGGCCTCACTTTCTTGGGCAACTTCTTCGGCGGCAGGGACTCAATGCCGCTGACGTCGCTGGCGCCGGCGATATCGATCTTCATGATCTTCTTGAAGGCCGCATTTTGTCCGATCTGATTGTCCCGCTCGATCACCAGAAAACGATGGTCGTCGACGGCGAGCATCTCGGACGTCTTCACCCCCTCTTGCTCGAGCGGGTAGACGTATTCGCGCGCTTTACCACCGACGATTTCGATTTCGAGCAGGCGGCAGTTGAGACCCTTCGCCTTGCCCTTTTGCGTCCGCTTGGAATCCTGCAAGAGGGGCAACTGAATCAGCGCAAACAGTTTTTTGCCGTCCGGGCTGATGGCCAGGCTCTCGAAACCCGCGTTCGAGACCCGCCCGGTTTGGTTGTTCTGAACTTCTTCTTCCTTCGTCGCGCCCGGGTGGGCAATCGAAAAGCGGGCCGGAACGTCGAGCGCCCGCAGCTGATGGCCGAACGAGTCGAATTCGTAAATGTAGGGACCGTATTCGTCGGAGATGAAGACCGAGCCGTTCGGGCCTAGGCGCAGACTCTCCGGATCGAAACGGTGGTTGCCGTGGGGTCCGCGCGGATCGAAGGCGGTTGAGATGCCGATCAGCGGCTTGCCGTCGATCGCGGTGAGCATCGTTGTGCCGACCACGCGGGCGGAGCCCGTGCCGTGCGGAACGGCAGGCGGCTTGAGCTCGATCATCTGCCAGCGGCACAGGTAAGGTGCGCTGCCGTCGCCCGGCCCGCGGTCGGGGAGGGCGTAATACAGATCGTCGTGCCCCGAGTACTCGAGTGCCGACAGCCCGCCGAGTTGATTGTGCGGGATGTTGCCCGGAAGAATGTCGGTCAGGCCCGACTTATCAACAGTGCCGGCCGGCAACGCGGCAGTGCCCAGAAATTCGATCTCGTCTTCCGCCCGCGCAACCGCCGGAGAGACACAGGCCGACGCCAGCAGGAAAGCCGCGGCGAGGAATTCAGGGAGGCGCCGGAAACGGTTGAGGCAATGTTTGCTCATAAGAAGGGCCTAAAAAGATACGCGCCGGTCGCAACGACGACCGGCGCGCCAAAGTTCGCGGCATAAATGGCTTGGAAAGGATAGCAGCGGACTCGAAGCCCGCCGAGAGCCCCAAGGATCGGCGGCGGAGTCGTCGACCGGGCAGGGATACCGCCCGGTCGACCGACCGCCGAAACCTACTATTCGCCGCCGGCGTCTCCGAAGATCGTCTCGTTGCCGTCGCGAGCCGTGACAAGGTTCGCGATAACGCCGTTATCGAGGCTCTCGCTCACAAACCGGACCGAGCCGTCGCACATCGCAAACGGGCAGCCCCCGGGATGGAAGCAAAAGATTTCGTTCTTGTTGTTGCAGTTAATCGCACACGTGGGCCCAGGGGCGATCGCCTCATTGATCAGCGCGGGATAGCTGTACCCGTCGACTTTCCAGGCAACAGTTTCCGGGGCCGTCCAACAGACGGCGTCGATGTGAATCGAAAAGCCCCCAGGACCCGGAAGAAATCCCAAGGCCTGAGAGGTGGGGGGGCTCAGATCGTTATAAACGAGCGCGGTCTGATCAGTCGTGTACAGAACTTTGCCGAACTTATTCCAATGCCAGGGTTTTCCGGCGCACTCGGTGTACATAATCGTGTTGGTGAGGCCGTCGGTGATGTTTCTAAGGCGGCAGATGCCACCGTTCACGGCCGAATCGGTTGTAATGGCGGAATTGTATCCCGTGGCCAATGCGGCACCCTGGTCACCCGGCGGCGTCAAACCATTCAAAGCATAAAAGTTGTCGGCGACTCCCGAACAGGGGGTCGCGTAGTCGATCGCCGATAGCCCCCCCTTCGGTTGAATCGGGAGCGTCGGCTCCGGGCTCTGAAGGAACCACATATCAAAGCGCGTATTGTTATCGGGCGCCGAAGGACACAGGAGCAGCGGCGGCGCGTTTTCGGTTGCATAGGTTGCGTTCGTCGGCCAGCACCAAGGAAGGCTCGCGTTATAGCCCCTGCTGAAGTTGCCCTGCTCAACGTAAGGGAGCGTGCTGACGAAGCAATTGGACCAGCCGTCAGAACATTTATCGGCGGGCGCCGAAGGCGGTTCCTTGCCCCACGTCATGCCGTTCTTATTCGCGTCGACCTTTCCCTTGGCCGCTTTGCAACCGGTACCTCCCCAGGAGCCGTTGGCGAGCATCTTGCCGGGTGCGAAGCCGCCGTTCACGTCAGCATAATTGTGTTGGGCGAGCGTCCACTGCTTGAGGTTGTTGCGGCACTGCGAGCGGCGCGCCGCCTCACGAGCGGCTTGAACCGCGGGCAAGAGCAGGGCAATCAGTGTGGAGATAATGGCAATCACCACCAGCAATTCGATCAGTGTGAAAGCAGTTTTGACCCGTTTCGACATCGACATCCCCTTGAGAATTAGTAAGACGACAACTCCTAGGCGGTATTCAAGCCAGGCAAGACGGCTTAGGAGCCAGCCTCGCTCTCCTCCGGGACTTCCGGCATCAGTTTGGCGGCTTGTTCTGGCGCGAGCTCGATTTTGAACGATGGCAGCGTGTTTTCCCCTTCCTCGACCTTGGTCGTGAGCCTGGTCATTCTGGCGTTGCTGTATTCAGGCGGCATCAAATCGCGATCGTCATCCCTGGGCGGTCCGGCCCCCCGGAACCTGACGGTCACCCGGTACCGACCTACGGGGGCTCCATCGTTGTCTGCATAGGTCGAGACCGTGAAGCTGCCATCCTCTTGCGTCCACGCGTGGGGCAAAATGCGCGATGCATCCGACGGGAACGGCGTCAGTGGATAGAACTTAAGCGCGGCACCCGCGAACGGCTTACCGTTCATCTCCAGCGTGCCTTTGACCGGGTAAACCGGAAGCAGGTTTCCCTTGACCTCCGGAATCTTGGTTGTTTTGCCGCAGGACGAGGCCAGGACGAGGCATGACAAGCCAATTGCGATGGCCCATCGCGGCCCGCGATAGAAATGCCCGATCACAATCTGATCTCCGTTCGGAAGCTGGTCCATTTTTGGCAGGGGCGCTTGTCGACTCGCAGCATCCATCGTGCTCACCACCAAGCGACCCAGTTTGGACGACGGTGGTTGCTTGTCCAGGGAGCGCCAAAACTGAAGGGGAGACCGTAATGGTCCAGCGTGTGCTTTTTGTGACGTAAAAATGTAGATTTCGTTAATCCCGACATTTGAACAACAAAACGCCTCCGGGAACGCTCCACTCGGAAGCGCCGGAAATATCGAGTGCCGCGGACGTTAGGTGCAAACGCCGACTGCGCCGGCTTGAATCGTAATTGCTGACTGCAGACGGTCCGTCGCGACCTCGCGGGGCAATCGGAGCGCTACGCCGAGAAACGCAGACCGCAGAGCTCTGCGACGGCCGACTCGAACGCCATGTCATGCGCGTGCGCCGGGGACTCGTCTGCCAGCTTCAGCGAGCGTTCCGCCAAGCGCCGCAGCGCGGCCGGAACGCCTTGAGCGGCCGCAAAAAAATCTGCGGCGGCCACGTCAAAGGTGCCTGACGGGCGGTCCCAGAACTCGAGCAGCGATTGCAGAAACGCGCGACTCTCGAGTTTGCTCAAGGAACTCAACTCAACCCGCAGCTCATCGCGCTCCCGCCATTCGCGCGGCATGCGGGGAAACACGCGACCGGAAAAACCAAGGACCCAGGTTTCACCCTGTTGCGCGCTGCCGCGCGTCGCCAACCGCCGCACCAGTTGCTGGCAGTCATTTCCCGCACGGTCGAGATGATCGACCACCAGGACGCAGCCATGCCCGGACAAGACGCGGCCGACGAGAGCGTCGGTGACTTCCGTCCAGAGGGCGACAGGGCGCCCATGCGCTTGTGACGTGACTCCCAAACGTTGTGCCAGCCGCTCGAGCAATTGGAGGCTGTCCAAGCCGGTCACGTCGATGGCCACCGCTTCCAGACCGGCGCGGCGGCACTCGGCGACAAAGACGGCGAGAACCGTCGATTTGCCCGTGCCGCTGGGCCCAGCGACGACCGCACAGCGGCACTCGCTCTCGACCAGGTGCTCAAGCCGAAACAGCGCCTCTGTGTGAGTCGCCCCCGCAAAGAAATGTGAGGCGACCGCAGCCCCGAGGGTTTGCGCAGTCTCCGATGCTTCGCGCGCGATCGACACCGAGGGCCTCCTTGCCGGTTCGGGAATCGTCTGTTATCAGGTAAGATCGGCAGTCAGGCGGCCGGGAAATAAGCCTGCCCCACGCGACAAAGCCGCGAGTTACGCGGCACGTTCGGCAACCGATGCCCGAATCTTCGCCCCCGTCCCGAGCGCCGCACGCCCTTTCTAACTGCTGATGATTTCGCATCGCGAAGCTCGTCCACTCAATCCGCTGCACAGACCGTCGCAGTCGCGACCGTAGCTCAAGCAGCGGAAAGCGTGGCGGCTCGGAACCTCGCTTATGCTGTTTCTTTGCAGCCTGCTCGCCAAACCGGCTTTGGTGACGCTTCCCTTCGTGCTGTTGTTACTGGACTATTGACCGCTAAATCGCCTCAAGCCGATCGAGCAGTCCGTCGCGACGCCCCGACAGACGAAACGCGGTTCGACGCGCAGCGGACCAGCCGGTCGCACAGCGACTCGCCGACATGGTCCCCAACGATCCGCTCATCGGCAGGCTCTCTCTCAAACTCTCGAGCAACAGCGTGCGGCGTCAGGTAAGTAATCCGCGCATCCGCCTGCGTTATAATTGGGTCAAAAGCATCCCCAGGCGCCGAGGGGGCCCCCGATCTTGTTTGCGGCTTGCGTGACTGATCCTGAGCTCCCGCCTTCCTGCAATGAAACTCTGCTTTCCTGAATGACGACGGCGAGGATGCCCAACCGTGTCGCTTGATCTGGTGTCGGCCTGATGACGGCCCGTTATTACGCTCCCCACTTGTCGGACGCTGACACCTGTTCGCTCGACGGGACCGAGTTTCATCATCTGGCACACGTGATGCGCGCCGGCTCGGGCGATTCGATCGAGCTCTTTGACGGAAACGGGAACGTCGCCGAGGCGCAGATCGTCGACTTGTCGAAGACGCGCGCCGCCCTGCAGATCTTGAAACGCGCGCACGACACCGAAGCGGGCCCGACTGTCGTGCTGGCGACGGCCGTCCCCAAGTCCGAACGTTTTCGCTGGCTCGTGGAGAAAGCCACCGAACTGGGCGTGAGCCGCCTGATTCCGCTCCAAACCGCTCATAGTGTCACCGAGCCGGGCGCGACCAAGCTCGACAAAATGCGTGCCGTCGTCGTCGAGGCCTGCAAGCAATCGGGCCGCAATCGGCTGATGACGATTGATGGCCTCACCGATTGGCCGTCGTTTCTCGCCGCCGTTCCCTCGTTGGGCCGGCTGCTGATTGCCGACCCGGCAGGTGCGGTTCGCGCCAGCCTCTGCGAGCTCCAGCCAAGCCAGCGCGCCCTGGTGCTCGTCGTCGGACCTGAGGGAGGATTTACCGACACCGAGGTCATTCAGGCCGTTGACGCCGGCGGCCGCTGCATTTCGCTGGGCTCCTCCATCCTGCGGACAGAAACGGCGGCCATCGCACTGGCGGCACTGTGTCTGTTGCCGGCCCGGGAACGGAATTCCGCGCCGACCGACTCGTAAGGAAAACGGACAAATGCCCGCCGCTGTCTCACTCGCGAAGCTCGTCAGCGCCTTGCAATTCGCCGGGCCCGGAGCCGTCGTGCAAGTCGACAGGCAGAGCGGCGAAGTGATCGAGGAACCGTCCGGCGTGGCTCCGCCCGAGTCGTCAGCCCGTTTTCAGCCGGTCGTCGTCGAAATTGACGAACTCGAATGCGCGAAGCGGTTCTGCGAAACCGTCGCGGACGTGAACGATCGGGTGCGCCTTGCCACGGCGCTCGCCAGTATGCGACCGATGGAGAGCTTTGAGAACACGATTTTTCGCGTCGGCGTGGGCCACGACTGGTTCCCATTTCGTGACCGCCAAGTGGCCAATGCGATGCGGGCCTTCCTCAACGCGCAGGGGATCCCGTTCGTCGACGATCTAGGCTAATCGGGCCGCCAAGTCGTGTGCGCGAGGAGCCGCGACAGTTCAGTGAGGCGGTTGCCAGCCCGTCAGATGCGCCGGCGTGTGGCCGTTGTGCTGCAGAGCATCGCCCGGATGCGTGGCGGACCCGTTCTGGAGCGTAACCACTGTGCCCTCTTCATTGAGCCGCTCGACAATCGCCCGTGGCATGCGGCACACCAGCTTCACTCGCGAGTCGATGTACTCGCGGCTCTTGATCTCCGCCCGCTCGGCCAGAAAGGCGAACAGCTTTCCGTTCCCGGCACCCGTTTCGATCTCGACGTCGGCGTAGCCGTTGGCGAGTCGGGCGGCCACGGCCTCGGCCAAGCGGTCGAGTCCCTGACCGGTTGCCGCGCTGATCGATACCGAATCCTCGAAGCGACGCCGGAGGACATCGACAATGCCGCGGTCCCGCACGCAGTCCATCTTGTTGAGCACGATCAGCGAGTTCGCCGAATTGACGCCAATCTCTTCGAGCACCCGGTTCACCGTGTCGATTTGGGCTTCCGCTTCCGAATCGGCCGCGTCGACGACGTGGATCAGGAGGTCGGCATGCCGCGCCTCTTCGAGCGTCGAGCGAAACGAGGCCACCAGGTGGTGCGGCAAGTTGCGCACGAACCCGACAGTGTCGCTCAAGAGGACTTCGCCCCAATGCGGAATATGCCAGCGGCGAGTCCGCGTATCGAGGGTGGCAAAGAGCTTGTCGGCCACGTAGACCTCGGAGCCGGTGAGCGCGTTCATCAACGTGCTCTTGCCCGCGTTGGTGTAACCGACGATCGAGACCGTAAGTTGCTCACGGCGGGCGGAAACTGTCCGCTCACGCCGTTTCTCGACTTCGGCGAGCCGCTTCTTGAGTTCGGCGATCCTTTTATCGATTAGCCGGCGGTCGGTTTCGATCTGCTTTTCGCCAGGACCACGGCCGGTGCCGACACCGCCTTCGATGCGCTCGAGGTGGCTCCAGCGTTTGCGCAGCCGATTGCGGAAGTACTGAAGTTGGGCCAGCTCGACCTGCAGGCGCGACTCGTAGGTCCTGGCCCGGCTGGCGAAGATGTCCAGAATCACTTCGCTGCGGTCAACGATGATCCGGCCGGTCTCTTTTTCGAGGTTTCGCTCTTGGGAGGGGGTGAGATCGTTGTCGAAGACGACCAGGTCGGCCCCGCAGACGTCGACCATCTGCTTGAGCTCGTCGAGCTTGCCCTTTCCCAGGCAGGTCGCGGGAATCATTCGTCCCCGCACCTGGGTCATGCGGCCCACGACCTTCACGCCGGCCGTCTTCACCAACCCAGCCAGCTCATCGAGAGCATGCTCCCGATTGGCCTTTTGCGCGGGATCCAGGACGCCGACCAGGATCGCCTTGCTTTGCTGGACACGCAAATCTTCGCGTTTTGGATCAGTCAATTGAGCGAAAAAACCTCCACTGGTGACATGTCATCGCGCGGGACTCTTCCCGCCGGTCGCCTGAGGCGCGATTGGGTGGACCTCAAACCGTCAATTTCAGTCTACGACGGCAATTGGACCTGGGCAATGAGGGAACTCGGCCTGCGACCGTTCAAGGAGACACGAAGCGGAAGGCGAAGGTTCGTTCGCGCAAAAGGAAAGAGGCCGAGGCAAGCGGGCCTGCCTCGGCCTTTGATTGGTGTGTCGGCAAGGGGTGCCGAAAGCGGTGGGATGTAGCCCGTCTCCACGGGCCGGTGGGAAAAAGTCTCTCTCACTCCTCTTTGAAAACCACCGGGCTCTCACCTCCGGCGGTCGTGCGTGCGACTTCTGGGTCTCACTCACGTTTAACTAAAAAGCACGTTCGGTGCCGCTTCCGGCAGAAAATTGGTTTTGAGCCCTCGATTCGCCGCAACACCTTTTGCGAAATGCACTAATGAGAATTACGGCCGCTTCCATTCATTTGCGGCGCGAATTGCAATTTTTGCAAGTCCTACCAGCGCCCGCCGCCCGGCTTGCAAGTCTGACAAAATCGCTCGTCCGCGGGCAGCGAGCTCGTTCGTCATTTTAGCCCGTCATCGGTATGCTGAGTCTTCTGCGCAGTCAGCCCTTTCTCACCTGCCGAGCAACCACCCGCCATGCCAGTCGCCCTGATCACGCCCGAGGAAATGATCCGGAATCCGGGTCCTGAGGCCCATATCCTGCGAGACGCCGGATTCGAAGTCCGCTACCCGGCTGACACCACGTTCACACGCGGGCTGGGAACCGAAGAGGAGACGATTCGCACTGTTCGCGGCGCGAGTGCTCTGATCGCCGGCGGCGAGTGGCTCACCGAAAAGGTCTTTGCCGCGGTCCCCGAGCTGCGAGTCGTCGCCCGGGCCGGTGTCGGCTACGACCGTGTCGATGTGCCGGCGGCGACGCGCCACGGCGTAGCGGTGACGATTACCCCCACGGCCAACCACGCGTCGGTTGCGGAGCACACGCTGTCGCTGCTGTTCGGTATGTCGCGCCTAGTGGCCCTCAACGACCGCACGCTACGGGGCGGCCAATGGATTCGGCGGCTACTGCTCCCCGTCCGCGGGCGCACGATGGGCCTGGTCGGGCTGGGCCGCATTGGACGCAGCACGGCCGTCCGCTGTATCGCCCTGGGGATGAAAGTCATCGCTTACGAGGTCAAGCCGGACGCCGCGTTCGTGAAACAGCACGGTATCGAGCTGGTCGGCTTCGACGGCCTGTTGAGTCAGTCCGACGTCGTCAGCCTGCACTGCCCGCTTTTGGACGAAACGCGGGGACTGATGAATGCGGCCGCCTTCGCCGAAATGAAACCAGGCAGCCTATTCATCAACACAGCCCGCGGCGGACTGGTCGTGGAGAAGGACTTGATCGCGGCCTTGCAATCGGGCCACCTTGGCGGCGCCGGGCTCGACGTCTTCGAGCAGGAGCCGCCCGACCCCCAGAATCCGCTGTTCAAAATGGATCAGGTGGTCGTCACTCCCCACATCGGCGGAGGCGATACGCAGTCGGTCGCCGATATGGGGGCCGAAGCCGCACACTGTGCGGTATCGCTGTATCGCGGTCAGTGGCCGGAAGGGGCGGTCGTTAACGACTCCCTCAGGAACGGCTGGCAGTGGGCTCGCTAGTTCCGCTCCTTGCGTTGCTCCGCTGGGGATACCGATGAAGAAGCTGTTGTTGCTGTGCTTTTTATGCTGCGCAGCACTCGGCCGCGCGCTGGGCGGCCAACCAACCGATGACACACCGAAACTGGTTGTGGTCGTTAGCGTCGATCAATTCGCGTACGAATACCTGGAACGCTTTCGTGCGGGGTTCGACGACAAGGGCATCTTTCGCCGCATCGAACGCGACGGAGCCTGGTACACAAACTGTCATCATCGCCACGGCGTGACGACGACCGCTCCCGGGCACTCGGTCCAGTTGACCGGGGCCTACCCCTCGACCAACGGCATCGTCGACAACGCTTGGCTCGATCGTGCGACCGGCAAGCAAGTCTATTGCGTGGCTGACCCCACAGCCCGGCTGATCGGCCCCGTGGCCGGCGATCAGCCTGTGTCGCCACGCAACCTGCTAGCCGACACGCTGGGCGATCGACTCAAGATCGTCACCGCGGGACGATCGAAAGTCTTCGGCCTGGCGATCAAGGATCGGGCCTCGATCTTGATGGCCGGGCACGCGGCCGACGGCGCGTTCTGGGTGAGCGAGAGCGGCCGCTGGATTACCACCAACTACTACCGCGACCAACTGCCCACTTATCTGCGCAGCTGGAATGATTCCGACGCGCCGCTGCGCTTCGGCGGAAAGACGTGGGAGCTGCTTTACGAACGCAGTCGATATCGGCACGCGGCGGGGGACGACACCTTCGGCGAGCGGCCGCTGCACGGGATGACCGCCAGCTTTCCGCACAAGATTCCCGACGCTGGCGCGCGAAATTACGTGCGCTTCGTCGCCTATTCGCCCTTCGGTACGGAAATCACGCTCGAAGCGGCCCGGCTCGTCATCGCCGACGAAAAACTGGGACGGGATGAATTCCCCGACCTGTTGACCATCAATCTCTCCTCGAACGATTACGTCGGCCACACGTTCGGTCCGGAGAGCCTCGAGGTCGAGGATATGACCTATCGCACCGATCGGATGCTCGGCGAATTCGTTGATTTCATCAATGAGCGGTTGGAGGGACGGCCCTGGCTGTTTGTACTGACGGCCGACCACGGCGTCGCACCTATCCCGGAGCGCATGGACCGATTGAAATTCGCCGCCGTACGCGACCCGATCGTGGCCGACGGTAAGGAGCCAGGGACAACACACCAGATGCTCGAGGCCTATCTGCGCGAGAAGCTGGGCGTGAAGCCGGGCGGACCGGATCTCGTGGTGAGTGTAATTGAGAGCCAAATTTACCTGCGCAACGACCATCCGGCGCTGAAGGGATCGGCTTTCGTCGAGGCGCAGCGGCTGACGCGGGACTGGCTCTTGTCCCAGCAGCACGTCGCGGCGGCCATCACTCGCGAGCAGATTCTGTCCGGCGGTCTCAACGGGCCTCTCGAGACGGCGCTCCGACTTTCATTCCACCCTCGCCGCTCGGGCGACGTGCTCTTCTGCCTGGAACCGTACGACATCCAGGGCAACGTCGCCGCCACGCACGGCAGCCCCTGGGACTACGACACGCATGTCCCGCTTTTGGTGCTCGAACAGGGTCACGCCGCACCCGCAGCCCGAGTCCCGGCCGGTGAATTCCGACGTCGGGTCAGTCCGGCCTGCATCGCGCCCACGCTCGCCGAGCTGATGCACGTGCCGCCGCCGGGCGGCTGCGTGGAGGAGCCGTTGTTCGAGCTGTTGCCGCGACCTTCGCGCTCGCGCAACGAGCAAGGCGCGCCAAACCGAACTCGCTGAAACAGCGGTCGTGGCTGTGGTTGTCGTAGCGGTGTTGCGGGGGATGATGAGCGGGAGAGGAGGTTGGTTGGGCCAGCCGTCGCCTGAGAAGCGTCGGCTTAGTTGCCCATCGATTGCGTGGCCGAGCCCCGCGCGATGCGGGTGATCTGATCGCCTTCAATGCGATATTGGGCCTTGCCGCGAGAGTCGACGTGCATCGTATCGACTCGCCCTTCGATCCGCACCACGTCGCCGTCATGCAGCGTGGCCAGCTTGGGGCTGTCGACCAGGCGGAAGGCACCGCCATAGTGATCGTGCCGATCCGGATGGCGCGAGTAGATGATGTGCCACGACCGATCGTGCGTGTCGAAGTCGACGAAGCCCTGCAGCCACGCGTAGCCGGTGCGGTCGTAATCGCAAGGGTCGCTCCCGTCGATGACCGGTCCCGGTCCCGAGCGGCCCGCGACGGCCACCAGTCCGTCGCGGTCGCGGCGTGGGCCTTCGATGGGACTCTCAAACGTCTGCGGATCGACGGTGGCCACGGCATGCGACGGGCCGTCCAATCGCGGCGGTATGGTCAGCTGAGCCCCCTTCTCGAAGGTTCCCGCCGAACCGTCCCCACCGAACGGACTGTTCGACTGATTCGGTCGCGGAGCGGGACCGGCCGGCGCCATCTCCGGTGCAAGATCGCGCTCAATCGGCGTCGGCACGGGATTGTCGGCTGGCTTGCGGGCGCCCGAGTTGCCGAACGTGGGCGTCGGGTCATTGAAACTGCTGTTGCCCGGCGGCGTCGACGGCAGCGGACCAGGCGAGATTGGCGCCGGTGACGGCGTCAGAGGAGACGACGGAGACGGCTGCCAGGCCGGCGTGGGCGTCACGGCCGGGCCTAGCTGTGGCGAGGGGAAACTCGGGCCGGGCGTGACGATCGCGCCTCCTGGCGGCGGACCGTAGCCCGCTGGCGGCGCGTAGTAGCCCGGATAAGTGCCGTAGGTATAGTTCCCGGGATACATGCAGCCCGCTAACGCGAGCGGGGCTGCGGCGCAAAGTGAGCGCCACATCCAGCGAGTGGAGTTCATGGGTCGAATTCCTTGCGAACGTCGAAACGAGAACGACGGGGGATCGATCTCGAGCGGGGGATTTGACGGCGCCGTTTCGCCATCGGGTCGAACGGAGATGCAGGCACACGGCGCAGGCCTGCAATCCCACTTTCTGGCGGGCGGAATTCTAGGCATCCGCCCGATTGTGTCCAGACCGATTCCGGACCCCAGCCGGCATTTCCGCGGGCAAGGGAAGCCTGCGTGAATTCTCGGCAGAAACCGCCGAAACGCGAAAACTTTGGGCAATCCAGTCAAGCTGCAACGAGGCCCAATTCGGGCGCTATGGACTGCATGGCGCGAATGCAAAAGTCGATGTGCTCGTCGAGCTCGACTCCCAAGTCGAGCGCGCCTTGAGTGATGTCTTCGCGCTTGACGGCGGCGGCAAACGAGGCCTGCTTCATCTTCTTGCGAACGCTCTTCGCATCCAGCCCATCGAGACGTGTCGGGCGCACCAGTGCACACGCGGTGATGAAGCCGCACAGCTCGTCGCACGCGTACAGCGTCTTATCCAATTTGGAAACGCGCGGGCAGTCGGGCAGATAGTCCGCGTGCGACTTGATGGCGTAGATCACGTCGGCCGGGTACCCCCGCTCGGCGAGAATGGCCGAGCCTTTGAGCGGATGATCGGGCGGATCGGGCCAACGCTCGTAGTCGAAATCGTGCAGCAGGCCGACGGAGCCCCACTTCTCCTCGTCTTCGCCGAACTTGCGGGCGTAGGCGCGAACCGCCACCTCGACCGCCAGCATGTGCCGCACCAGGTTCTCGTTCTTGGTGTACTCTCGAACTAAAGACAGATCAGCGTCGCGGCCCACAGCAGTCAGCTCCCTGATGAATTTCGATTGAAGGCCCAGCAGAACAGCAATCGCCTCGCCGATTGTAGTCACCGCAATTCGACGCGCGGAGCGTGTCCGCACAGGCTTGCGAGTCGGCGGCCCATGCGTCACAAGGGACCCATGCCTCAATTCGTAGCGTCTAATAACGGCGACCGAATCCGGCTCGGCGACATTCGGTCCGCTCGCCGCTCCGCCAAGTCGAGACGTCTCGCCGGGCCATTCAACGGCGTTTGGGCGTGGATGGCGCTATTGCTGATTCTCCTGTCGCTCGTCGGGTGCACAGGATCAACTACAACGGAACCGAAAGCGGGCGCGCCCACAGAGACTTCAAACTCCGGCGAGAATTCCCCGATCCACGTGGAGTTGGCACTCAACTGGTTTCCCGAAGCCGAGCATGGCGGCTATTTCGCGGCGCTCGTGAAAGGCTATTACCGTGACGCCGGACTCGACGTGAAGATCCTCCCAGGGGCCGCAAGTTCGGCCGTCCTGCAGCGGGTGGCCCGCAACCAGGTCGCCTTCGGCGTCGAAAACGCCGACCGCATCCTGCTGGGGCGTGCGCAACAGGCCGACGTGATCGCCCTTCTGGCGCCGATTCAAAAGAGTCCCCGCGGCATCATGGTCCATGCTGACTCGGGATTCGCGAAGATCGCCGACATTGCCGACGTCACGCTCGCGGTCAACAGCGGCGCGCCGTGGGTCGCCTATTTGAAGGCTCGCGCCCCGCTCGCCAATGTCCGATTTGTCCCCTACCCCGGCAGCGTCGCCCAGTTTCTGGTCGACAGGAAGTACGCTCAGCAAGCCTACGTGTTCAGCGAGCCCTACGTCGCCCGAGAAAAAGGGGCGGATGCTCGCTGCCTGCTCGTGGCCGACCTTGGCTTCAACCCTTACACCAGCGTGCTCTTTACGAACGCGGAAACGCTCGCCACGCAACCGGAGGTTGTCGGCAAGTTCGTGTCGGCCTCACTCAAAGGCTGGCAGACGTACCTCGAGCGGCCCGAAGAAACCAACCGCTATCTCCAGGAAGTAAATCCCGAAATGACCCAGGGGATCCTCGAGTATGGCGTGCAGGCCCTGCGTCCGCTCTGCCTCGACGGTTTGCCCGGTTCCACGGCGATCGGGCGGATGACGCTCGAACGTTGGCAAACGCTGGCCGGCCAACTTGTCGAGGTCGGAGCCTTGAAGTCGGACGCCGTCGATCCACGGTCGGCGTTCACCACGAAATTCCTGCTGAAGTAGCCGTTCTTGAGGCGCTCGAGCAAAGCCGTTCGCTCCGGCTAGGTCGCGCTACTTGCCCATTCCCGGCATATCGCAGGAGAGGCCGCCGGCCGCCGGGACGTACGTGTGACGGACGTAGTCCATCACCATCCGGTCCGCGTTGAATCGCCAACCCAGGGTGCGGACGGCCCGCTTCATCCGCGAGATCCATTTTTGCGGCAGATCGTCGGCGTCCCGTTCATAGAAGAGGGGAATCGCCTCGTGCACGAGGACGTCGTACAGACTCTGCGCGTCGCGTTCGTCCTGAATGCTCTGATCGACGTGCGAAGTGCCGTTGCCGATCGCAAAACCGTTGTTGCCGTCGAAGGCTTCTGCCCACCAGCCGTCGAGGATCGAGCAGTTGAGACCGCCGTTGAGAACGACTTTCTGGCCGCTAGTTCCCGAGGCCTCGAGCGGGCGACGCGGCGTGTTGAGCCAGACGTCGACCCCCTGCACGATGTGCCGGCCCAGGTTGATGTCGTAATCCTCCAACACCACCACGCGTCCGATGAAGGGCTCGCTCTGCGACATGCGAAAGATCCGCTGCAAGAGCGCCTTTCCCTGATCGTCGGCCGGGTGAGCCTTGCCGGCGAAAATAAATTGCACCGGGCGATCCGCGTCAGTGAGGATCTTGGCGATGAGATCCAGATCGCGCATCACGAGGTCGGCCCGCTTGTACGGAGCGAATCGTCGCGCGAAGCCGATCGTCAGCGCCTCGGGTCGGAGACTCTGGCTCAATCTCTGCAAGATCGGGTCGTCGAGGCCCCGGCGTTCCCCCTGGGCCACCAGCCGCGTCCGCGCGTAAACGATCAGCCGGTTCTTGAGCGACTGGTGGGTCTACCAAAGTTGGCAGGGCGTCACCTGCTCAAAGCCGGCCCAGACTTGCGGCTCGCCGGTACGGAGATACCAGCTGATCGGCAGGACACGGTCGTACAGGACGCGCATCTGGGCGGCCAGCCACGTGGGGACGTGCACGCCGTTGGTGATATGGCCGATCGGGATTTCTTCCTCGCTGCGCCACGGCCAAAGACTGGCCCACATCCGCCGGCTGACGATGCCGTGCAGACTGGACACGGCATTGGCGTGCCGGCTGAGACGGAACGCGAGCACCGTCATGCAGAACGATTCGTGCGGATTCTGCGGATCGACGCGGCCCAAACCCACCAGGCTGTGATGCTGCAGCCCCAGCTCGTCACCCAAGGGGCCGACGTGTTCTTCGATCAGGCCGGCGTCAAAGCGGTCGTGTCCGGCCGGCACCGGCGTATGGGTCGTGAATACTCCCATCGCGGCTGTCTCGCGAAGCGCTTCGTCAAAGCTCAGCCCGTCCTCGCGCATGCGGGCGCGGATGAACTCCAGCGGCGCGAAGGCTGAGTGCCCTTCGTTCATGTGGATCACGCTGGGACGGATGCCCAGAGCGGAAAGCGCCCGGGCTCCACCAATCCCGAGAATGATCTCCTGCCGAATGCGGGTCCGCTGGTCGCCCCCGTAGAGGCGGGCCGTCAGGTGCCGGTCCTCGTCCTTGTTTTGCGGGACGTTCGTGTCGAGCAGAAACAGTCGGACGCGGCCGACGTTGACTTGCCACACCCGGGCGAAAATCTTACCGGTCCGCGTGTTGACCGAGACGACGACCGGATTGCGATCGCGATCGAGGGCCGGGAGGATGGCCAGGCGGTTCGCGTCGACCTTGGAGTAGGACTCCTGCTGCCAGCCGTTTTCGTCGATGCGCTGCGAAAAATAGCCCTCAACGTAAAACAGCCCCACGCCGACCAGCGGAATGCCCAGGTCGGACGCACTCTTCAGGTGGTCGCCGGCCAGCACGCCCAGGCCGCCCGAGTAAATCGGCAGCGATTCGTGGAGTCCGAACTCAGCGGAGAAATAGGCCGCCGGCCGGTTGCCGAGAATTCCGGAATGCGTCGAGCCCCACGTGTCAGTCGAGTCCATGTACTCGACCAGGCGGCGATACGCGCCGTTAATTCGCGAATGGAGGACTTCCTCGCGGCAGCGCTGTTCGAGCCGTTCCGGTGGATACTCTTCCAGCAGTGCGACCGGGTTGTGCGCCAGTTGCGACCAGCGGACGGGGTCGATCTCGCGAAAGATCTGGGTGACTTCCGGCTGCCAGCTCCACCAATAGTTGCTGGCCAGCCGCGACAGCTTTTCGTGAACGCTCTGCTGAGTTTTCGACATTTCCCTTCCCGAATCCATTCGACCGTCGCGACCGCCTGCCGGGGCGTTCCGCGCGATCAGACGGCGAGCCTCATGACGCCGTTCTCCAGGGATGACACCGACCGGATGAAGTTTCCGACATCCGTCGGGCGGCAGTTCATGCGGCAGTATAGACGAAAGAGGCCGCTTTTCAGAAGCCGTTTGGGAAGGCGAAGCCCGTTACGCGGTCTTTTTTGGTCCGCCGGCACAAGGCGTCTCAGAACGCGACCAGCGCCTCAGCAACGGCGAACTCGCGCTGCGGATCGGTCTTGAGGCGGACCGCCGCGTGATCCGGATCGTGATCCGAAAGGGCCCACCAGCCTTGCTGCTCGATCTCTCCCAAGAGCACGGGCTTGATCCGGCGGGCCTGCAGCAGATCCATATCGAAAGACATGCACCAGAGTGACGGCAAGTGTCGCCACGTCGGGCATGCGTCGGCGAGGTAAACAGCCGCCTGGCCGCCGTCATAGATGAACAAAGCCATTTGACCGTCTGTGTGGCCGCCCGTGATTCGCGCGTGAATGCCCGACACAATATCGACGTCGCCGTCGACCAGCCGCAGTTGCCCTGACGCCTCCAGTGGTTTGATGTTTTCCAGCGGATAGGCGGCTCGCAGCTCGGGATAGCCGGCCGTCGCAATTTCCCACTCGCGCCGCTGGACCACGTATTCGGCTCGTGGGAACGTGGTCACCAGCTGGTCCCCCTCCCGCCGAACGCCGCCCCCCGCGTGATCGAAATGCAAATGCGAGAGGATGACGACGTCGATGTCTTCCGGCTTGAGCCTCTGCTCCGCCAGGCTGGTCACGATGGGGTTGCCCGCTTCGGCCGCCAGGATGGCCCGCTCTTTGTCCGGAATCTTGGGGCCGTAGCCGGTGTCGATCAGGATTTTCTGGCGGCCCGTTTGCACGAGCACGCAGTTGGTGGCCTGAGGGATGCAATTGTGCGCGTCGACGCTGATCAGCTTCGACCAGAGGACTTTGGGAACAACGCCGAACATTGTCCCGCCATCGGAGCGAAACCGCCCCCCGGAAACCGTGGTGACGGTGAATTTTCCCAGTTGCATGGCTTGTGATGTTTTCGGCTGGAGGTGGGAACCGCTGGCCCGGGGCGCCCGTTCAGGCCGTCTCGGCCTGCCGGAGGCCCAGTTCCTCGATCATGATTTCCCGCATACGAAATTTTTGAATCTTGCCGGTCACCGTCTGCGGAAATTCCTGCACGAGACGGATGTGGCGCGGCACCTTATAGTGCGCCAACGACTTCTTGCAAAAGGCGCGGATCTCGTCCTCCGTGATCTGCTGGCCGTCGCGAATTTTGACCCACGCGGCCACATTCTCCACGAACTTGGGATCGGGAATTCCGAACACCGCCACGTTTTCGACGGACGGATGCGTATACAGGAACTCTTCGATCTCGCGCGGATAAATGTTCTCGCCGCCGCGGCAGATCATGTCCTTGATCCGCCCAGTGATACGGTAGCAGCCGTTGGGCAGCCGCAGAGCCAAGTCGCCCGAATGCAGCCAGCCCTCGCCGTCAATGGCGGCGGCTGTGGCCTCGGGCATTTTGTAGTAACCGAGCATGACGCCGTGCCCCCGCGCGCAAAGCTCGCCTTGCTCGTCATCGGGCAGGCTGTGGCCGTCGGGGCTGACGAGCTTGACCTCCCAGCCGGGCAGCGGACGTCCCACGGTCTGCACACGCAGTTCGAGCGAATCGTTGGTGCGGGTCTGCGTGATCACGGGCGACGTCTCGGTCAGCCCGTAGGCGATCGTCATTTCCCGCACGCCCATGTGGTCTACGACGCGTTTCATCAGCTCAATCGGGCACGGGCTGCCCGCCATGATGCCGGTACGCAGCGACTTGAGATCGCGACCCGCGAAGCTCGGATGCTCGAGTTGGGCGATGAACATCGTGGGGACGCCGTAGATCGTCGTGGCCCGTTCCGCCTCGATGGCGTTGAGGGTCGCCTCCGGATCGAAATGCTGGGCGGGAATGATCATCGCGGCGCCCCGCGCGAGACAACACAACACGCCAACCACGCACCCAAAGCAGTGATAAAACGGCACCGGAATGCAGATCCGGTCCGTCTCGGTGATTCGCTGGCAGTCTCCGATGTAGTAGCCGTTGAGGAGCAGGTTGCGATGCGTGAGCATGGCCCCCTTGGGGAAGCCGGTCGTGCCCGATGTGTATTGAATATTGATGGGGTCCGTCGGACGCGGCAGCGACTCGCGCTCGGCCAACTCCTGATCGGAAATCCCCTCGCCGCCCCGGAGAAAGTCCTCCCAGGACCACATGCCCGGCGCGGTGGCCGGCTTCATGGCGACGACTTGTTTCAATCGCGGAAAGTCGCCGCTTTTGAGCTGTCCCGGCTGGGCATGCTTCAGCTCGGGAATGGCTTCGTTCACCATCCCGAAGTAATCGGACGTGCGAAACGCGTCAATGAGGAAGAGCGCGCACGCATCCGACTGCTTTAAGACGTAGGCCAGCTCGTGCGTGCGATAGGCCGGATTGATCAGCACCATCACGGCGCCGATGCGGGCGGTGGCAAACTGCAGGAGCAGCCAAATAGGACAGTTCGTCGCCCAAACCGCGACGTGATCGCCCTTGCCAATTCCCAGAGCCAGGAGCCCTTTGGCGACCCGATCGACCTTGGCATCCAGGTCGCGATACGAAACTCGCAAGGCCCGGCGGCGGCGCTCCGCGGGCGTCAGATTCGCCGGCAGCATTTGCTGCGACGCATCGAGCTCCGTGAACACGAATGCATCCGCATCGGGATGCGCTTTCGCCGTGCGGCGCACCGCGGCGCCGATCGTCAAACCTTCGACCCACGGCGTTTCGTCGGCCGCCATTGGCCACTCCTTCGTCGGCCAGTTGTTTTTTGGCCGGACGCCAGACGTAAATTCTTGCCCAAAATGCGCGGCCTTATAGTACATCGCTGAATCGAGCCGGGAAAAGCCCTTCTGTTTGCGCCGGCGCCGGTTGCGACGAACCGGTCTTTGCTGTTTCTAGCCTCCCGGCTACGATCCGCCGGCTGGAAGCGGCAGGCCAGCCGTCGGCGCCACGAAACCACCTGAGGCGATGTCCCTCATGACGACATTGACCCACGTCAAAACGGATGCTGGGCAAGCGGTGGCCGCTCGCCCGTCGCTCAAGAACTCGCGGGCCTATCAGTACCGCATTCCGCTGACGGCCGTCGTGTTGATCGGATCCTGGTTGTGGGTGATGCTCACTCCGCCAGCGATCGACGAGAGCCAGCCCCTGGTCTGGTTCCTCGACGCAGCCGCCTGGGGTGCGTTTGCCGTGGGAGCGCTCGTGCGGATTTGGGCCACGCTGTGGATCGGCGGCCGGAAGAAGCACACCATTGTCGACGACGGGCCCTATCGGGTCTGCCGCAATCCGCTCTACCTGGGCACCTTCGCAATGGTGTTAGGCGTCGCGTTGTTCCTCAAGAGCGCTGTCTTTGCCGGCGGGTTGGCGTTCGTCTGGTTCCTTTACGTGTGGTATGTCGTGCCCGCCGAAGAGCATTATATGCGGGGCCGGTTTGCCGCGGCCTATGATGACTATTGCCGGAGGGTGCCGCGATGGCTGCCCCGATTCAGCCTGCTGCGACGCAACGAAATCCTCCGACCGGTGGCCGACCGCGGTGCCGTCTCTCGAGAATTCTTGCGAATGGTGTGGTGGGTCTTGTTGCCGGTGCTCGCCCTCGTGACCTGCCACTGTCGCGGCACCGCTTGGTGGGAAGCGTTCACGCGGTAAGACGCGCGGGCCGCTGTCGACGGGCTTTACGCACGGTCTGTTTCCGCTGGCGTTGGGCCGAACCTTTCAGCTGTCGCCGCGTCTTGACAGCGTAGTCGGCGGGTCGCAGACTGGACTCCGTTGCAGCTTTGGGCGGCGCAACGCTCTTTTCGCCCTTCTTCTGCCGTTCCGCGTTTAAATGTGAGGCCCCACGTGCCTTCCGAGCGGACCTTGGCTTCCGTGCTGGTTGTCGATGATTCGGCGACCGACCGCCGGCTCGTCGGCGGCCTGCTGCAACGGGCGGGCGGCCTCGCCGTCGAATACGCCGTCGACGGCAAAGACGCCATCAATCGGTTCCAAGACTCGATTCCCGACCTTGTCGTCACCGATCTGATCATGCCCGAGCTGGACGGACTGGGCCTCGTCGCCGCGATCAAGAGCGAGTTCCCGCTGGTGCCGGTCATACTCATGACGGCGCGGGGCAATGAGGAAGTCGCCGTCGCCGCGCTTCGCGAGGGGGCGGCCGGATATGTCCCAAAACGCATCCTCGCGCACGACCTCGTGCCGACGGCCAAACGCATCCTGGCGGCTTCGCGCGAAGATCGTTCGCTCTCGCGGCTGATGCATCGCATGGTGCAGAACCACTCTTCGTTTGTCCTCGACAGCGATCCGAGCTTGATCCCCTTGTTGCTTGGCTATCTGCAGCAAACAATCCGCAGCGTGCGCTTGGCGGACGAGCTCGATCGCTTGCGGATCCGTCTGGCCATCGAAGAGGCGCTGCTCAACGCGCTCTATCGCGGCAATCTCGAAGTCAGCTCGCGTCTGCAGCAGTCCGATGCCGCCGCCTACGATGAGCTCGTCCGGACTCGAATGAGCGAAGCTCCCTATTGCAATCGCCACACGTTCGTCTCCTGGACGATTTCACGCGACGGGCTGGAGATCGCGATCCGCGACGAGGGACCCGGCTTCGATCCACAGTCCGCTGACAGCCGGTCGGAAGCCGTCGACTTCGATACAGTCTTCGGGCGCGGGACGCTCATCATGCGGACCTTCATGGACGAGGTCCGCTACAGCCCGTCCGGCAACGAAGTGACGCTCATCAAGCATGCTGCGGCGGTTGTCGAAGTGGCGGCCGACCAAGCCGAGGTGGTTGACTGACGTCATCCCGGATTGAGGAACGGCAAAAAGCCGCACCTCGCCCCGATTTTGCCTCCCTCTCTCTGTGTGCAAATTCTGCATCACGCAGGGGTAACCGGTGCCGATTGGGTAGCCCGTTCCGGTGGGCAACGCGTCGGCAATCTCCGCCCAACCGATATCCGTAAACCTATGCTGCTAAAGCTGGTTGCGTTCGATTAGTGTACAGACGCGGCCGTTCGTTCGCGCGCAAACTTTGGCTCCCGCCGCCCCCTTTGCGTAAGTCGTGGTCATTTGACCACTTCGGACGATCGTCGCCGAGCCGCCGTGAGAGGGCGTCTCGGGTCCAAAGACGGGTCAAGGCACAGGCAAAATCCGAAGCTGGCCATGGTCTATGACTTGCGGTGTACACCTTGCGAGTGTTTTTTCGATCGGCTTAGCATGGATCCAGACAAGTTTCGCCAACAGGGACTGTTCCGGCCATGCGTCGCCTCGCTCGCTCTCACCGCCGTCCCGCGCCCCAGCGGGTCGTTTTTCCGCCCCGGTCTTTGAACAAGGCCGGGCTGCGGCCGGCGGCCGGATTCCGCCAACGGCTCCCGGAGACCAGCTATTCGGAGGGCTTTGGAGCCCCGGAAGCCTGGCACGAATCGGTCGGGAGGAGCGACATCAAGTTCGTGGTCGAGCCGGCGGGTGAGGGCTACGTCCACCCGGTCACGACCGCAGAAGTGGCCGAGCGGATCGCTCAGCTTCCCAAGCGGTTCCGCGCTCGTCTCGAAGTTGTGCAGTTCAGTCGAATGACGCGGAAGCGGGCCCTCTTTCCCTGCTATGGAATGCAGTGGGGGACCGCCGTGTACCTCTATCCGATCGAGGCCACGTTCGTTGAACATTACATGCGACCGCCTCGTCCCGAGCAGCTGATCGAGGCTCGGATGTACGGCGGCCAGTGGCAGCAGGCCGACCGCGGCTGGAACCTGGTGTGGACGGCCGACTCGGTCCGAGACTTCTATCTCAACAATGTGCTGATCCACGAAATCGGGCACACCGTCGACGATCGCAACGGCGGCTATATCGACCGTGAACGCTTCGCGAACTGGTTCGCCGTCGAATACGGCTATCGCGCCTCTCGCGGTCGCCGGTCGGTCCAATCCCACACACGGCGCCCGAGCCGATAGCTTCAAGTCGGCAATCCGTGCTCCTGGCGCATGCGACGGACCTCTTGCACCACTTCCTGAATCAGTTCACCGTTGCGTCCGATAGCCCGGTATTCGCGGACGTTGACGGCCAAGTTGACGACCAGCGTCAGCACGGCAAACGCGAGGTGCAAGGTCGAAGGGGAAAGCTCGTGTCCGCCGGGAAGCATCCAGTTCCCCCGATCGACGGCGCTGGCCCCAAGCGGGATATTCAAAATCAGCACGACCAAGCAGCAGACCATCGGGGGAATCGTTCGGTACTTGAGCCGCCGGTTTTCCTCGATCCAGCGTGCGTCGAGCTTGTAGGCCAGGCGAACTTCATCCATCCAACGGCTGGTCCCCATGAAGTAGGTCAGCAGGACGGCATGC
>Ga0210390_10000758_pt1 | contig 33189 bp, 34 predicted proteins | sample IncBWH11OmetaG_FD_161050 | JGI IMG/M metagenome (GOLD analysis project Ga0210390, IMG submission 161050) | Forest soil microbial communities from Barre Woods Harvard Forest LTER site, Petersham, Massachusetts, United States - Inc-BW-H-11-O ...
GTGATCTTCGGCGTCCGATTTTGGCCGGGTCACCACGCGGCGTGGAAATACAACGGCGGGATCGTAGGCGCAGGCGGCGCGAGCGCCTTTGAGCAAAGTATCCTTGCCGGCGCCGCTTGGCCCGACCACGAGAACAAGCCGTCCCGGACCGAGCCCGCGGGAATTCGACGGAACAAGCGTCTGCGGTTTACTGAGCCCGTTCACGCCACGCGCCTCCCGTTCTGCCAGACGGTGCGCACCATCGGCACGTCGTGAGCGACACGCACGTGGATGAGATCGGCGCGCTTGCCGACGGCGATCTCGCCGCGGTCGTCGAGTCCGACCGCCATGGCGGGCGTTTTAGAAACCGTTCGCACCGCCGCGGCAAGATCAATTGTGGGGACACGCTGCGGCAACATCAGCGCCGCCATCAAGAGGCTCGCCGGCACATAATCCGACGACAGCACGTCGAGCACGCCGCATTCGGCCAGGTCGGCCGTCGCGACATTGCCGGCATGCGAGCCGCCGCGCACCAGATTGGGCGCGCCCATCAGCACGCGAATGCCCGCGGCATGCAGCTTCTGCGCCGCCTCGATCGTGGTCGGAAATTCGGCGATGGCGACGCCGTCGCTGACCGCCTGATCGACATGTTCGAGCGTCGTGTCATCGTGACTGGCAAGCGGCGTATTATACTTGCGCGCGAGTGTGACGATTTTCTCGTAATTGTCGGCGGCGTAAGCGGCTTGATATTCGAAGCGCTTTGCAAACAGAGCGTCGAGCTCCGCATCGGTCAAGTTGCCCTTGCCGCGGTAATAGTCGCGCAGCTTGCTCTCGTCGCGAAACTGGCGCTGGCCCGGCGTGTGATCCATCAAAGAGACCAGCTTGACATCGGGGCGGCCGATCAGGGCCGCTGCTTCGTCGACTACGCTCGGCATCGGCACTTCGCAGCGCAGATGCAGAAAATGATCGACGCGCAGCAGATCGGCGTCGCGCGCCTCGCCGATCGCCTGCGCCAAAATCTCGGCCTGGCCGTCGACGTCTTCTGCGCCTTCTTCGCGCCAGACCCGAAGCGAATCGAGCACCGTGGTAATACCGCTCGTGGCAAGCTGACCGTCGAACGAGACGACGGCCGCCACCGGATCCCAATAGACTTTGGGCCGCGGCGAATAATGCGCCTCGAGATGGTCGGTGTGCAGTTCGACAAGCCCCGGCAGCAGCAAATCGCCGCCCAGGTCCTCGCCGCGCTCAGGCGCCGAGCCCTCGCCAAATTCGGCGATCGCGCCGCCGGATACGGCGAGCCAGCCGCGCTCGATCACCCTTTCAGCGAGCACGATCTTGGCATTGGTCAGGACGGCGTCGCGTTGTTCCGGCATTTCAGGCTCTATCGTCCCTCACCTGCGTCCGTCACGCGGCGGCGGCGAATTGCGCAACTTCGACGATGCGGTCCGCGATGGCGTCGCGGACATTCTCATCGTGGACCACTGCGACAATGGCGGTGCCACGCCGCTTCTTATCGGCGATCAGTTTCTGCACGACCGCGCGGTTGTCGGCATCGAGCGACGCTGTCGGCTCGTCAAGCAACAAAACCGGCAGATCCGGCAGGAAACCGCGGGCGATATTGACGCGCTGCTGCTCGCCGCCCGAAAAAGTCGCGGGCGGGAGATTCAGCAGTGCGTCGCGGATATTAAGCTCATGCAACAGCTCGGCTGCCTTGGCCCGCGCGGCTTCACGCGGCACGCCGCCGACAATCAACGGTTCGGCAACGACATCGATGGTCGGCACGCGCGGCACGGCGCGCAGAAATTGGCTGACATAACCGATCGTGGTGCTGCGCAGCTCCAGCATCTGGCGCGGCGTCGCGGTTGCGACGTTGAAACTCCGCATCTCGTCATGAAGCAAAATCTGCCCCTCGTCGCAGCGATAATTGCCGAAGATCATTTTCAGGATCGACGACTTGCCGGCGCCAGAAGGGCCCGCAAGCACGACGCATTCACCGGCGCGAACCGAAAAGGTCACGCCGGCAACAACCGACAGCCGCACCCCACCCTGCAGGTGCATGGTAAAGCTTTTGGCGACATCGCGGAGTTCGAGGGCGGGCGTCATGGCTGTCTCGGGGTTACTCATCTATCTCAAGGCTGCAAGATCGAAGCGACCAGCAATTGGGTATAGGGTTCCCGCGGATCGTCGAGGACCTGATCGGTCAACCCTGATTCGATCACCTCCCCGCCTTTCATCACCATGATGCGATGAGATAACAAACGTGCGACGGCAAGATCGTGGGTCACGATCACCGCCGAAAGGTTCAGCGTAGCGACCAGATTGCGCAACAGATCGAGAAGCCGCGCCTGGACCGAGACATCGAGCCCACCGGTCGGCTCATCCATTAGGACCAGTCGAGGCTTCGTCACCAGGTTCCGCGCGATTTGCAGCCGCTGGCGCATGCCGCCGGAATAGGTCGTTGGCCGGTCATCGATCCGCGCAGTATCGATCTCGACGCGGGCCAGCCAGTCGGTCGCGGCCTGGCGAATGTCGCCGTAATGACGCCAGCCAACCGCCATCAGCCGCTCGCCGACATTGGCGCCGCCGGAGACCGCCATACGCAACCCAAGCGCCGGATCCTGATGGACAAAACCCCAGTCGGTTCGCGCCAAAAAACGCAGTTCAGCTTCGCCGAGCGCCGCAAGATCGCGCGTGACGCCGTCGCGCATGCGATAGAGCACGCGGCCCGTATCCGCCTCGGCTTGCATCGACAACAACTGCAGCAGCGTCGACTTGCCGGAGCCCGACTCGCCGACCACCGCCATCACTTCGCCCTCGTGCAGATCGAACGACACGTTGCGGCAGCCGATCTGACGGCCGAACGACTTTGTCAGACCTTCGGCAATAAGGAGCGGCGCGGATTCGTTTGCAGCGAAACTCATGGCAGCGGAACTCATGGCGGCGGAACTCATGGCGGCGGAACTCATGGCACCGACGCCCCCTTGTCTGCCTTGGCCTGCTGCACGCCGGTCGTTTCCCCGGTATCGCGGCGGCCCTCGCAATAATCGGTGTCCGAACACACAAACATTCGGCTGCCGCGATCATCAGTGATGATCTCATCAAGATACGAATCTTTCGCGCCGCACAGCGCGCAGGTGCCGTCGTGGCGGTAGCGCTCGAACGGATGGTCGTCGAAATCGAGCGAGATTACTTGTGTATGCGGCGGGATCGCATAGATGCGTTTCTCGCGGCCGGCGCCGAACAATTGCAGCGCCGCGCAATCGTCCATTTTCGGATTGTCGAATTTCGGTGTCGGCGACGGATCCATCACATAGCGGCCGTCGACCTTCACCGGATAGGCATAGGTCGTAGCAATGTGGCCGTGCCGGGCGATGTCCTCGTAAAGCTTCACATGCATCAACCCGTATTCGGCGAGCGCGTGCATTCGGCGCGTTTCGGTTTCGCGCGGTTCGAGATAGCGCAGCGGATCGGGGATCGGCACCTGAAAGACCAGAATCTGCTTCTCGGTGAGCGGCGTTTCCGGGATGCGGTGGCGGGTCTGGATGACCGTCGCCTCATGCGTACTGGTCGTTGTCTCCACGCCCGCGGTCTTCTGGAAGAACTTGCGGATCGACACGGCGTTGGTGGTGTCGTCAGCGCCCTGGTCGATGACTTTGAGCACGTCGTCGGGTCCAAGGATCGCGGCCGTCACCTGCACGCCGCCGGTGCCCCAGCCATACGGCATCGGCATTTCGCGGCTGGCGAACGGGACTTGATAGCCAGGTATGGCGACCGCTTTGAGGATCGCGCGCCGGATCATGCGCTTGGTCTGCTCGTCGAGATAAGCGAAATTGTAGGCTGGCGTGTTCTGTGGCGCGTTCATTCTGCCGCCTCCCTTATGTCGCCAGCGCTCTGTGCCTGAGCAAACTCCGCGCGCAGGCGGCGAATAAGACCAAGCTCAGCCTGAAAATCGACGTGATGCGGCAGTTTTAGATGTTCGACAAAGCCGGTCGCCTGCACATTGTCGGAATGCGACAGCATGAATTCCTCATCCTGGGCCGGTCCTTTGATCTCCTCGCCAAGCTCGCGCGCCCGTAACGCGCGATCGACCAGTGCCATGGCCATGACCTTGCGCTCGCAATGACCGAAGCCAAGGCCGTAGCCCCGCGTGAAGCGCGGCGGCTCGGTCGCAGTGCCGCGGAACTGATTGACCATCTGGCATTCAGTCACGGTGATACGGCCGAGCGGCACGGCAAAGCCGATCTCCTCCGGCGCAAATTCCACTTCGACCTCGCCGAGCCGGATTTCACCGGCGAACGGATGATTGCGGCCATAGCCGCGCTGTGTCGAATAGCCGAGCGCGAGCAGGAAGCCCTCGTCGCCGCGGGCGAGATTTTGCAGGCGCAGATCGCGATCCGCCGGGAAACGCAAGGGATCTTGCGTGAGATCGCCGACGCGCACGTCGTCGCAGCCTTGCGGCGAGCGCTCGATCAGATCGTCGGCGGCGAGCAAATCCGTCGCCCGTGGCATTTTCGGCAAGCTTGCATCGGCAGCGGCCGGCGTGACATCCGGCGCCGCGTCGGGCTGCGTTTCGAGGAGGCGGTGGGTGTAATCAAAGGTCGGGCCCAGCACCTGGCCGCCGGGTATGTCCTTAAACGTCGAGGAAATCCGCCGGCTCACCGCCATGGCGCCGGTGTCGATCGGTTCGCTCATGCCGAACCGCGGCAGGGTCGCACGAAAGGCGCGGAGCAGGAAAATAGCTTCGATCAGATCGCCCCGCGCTTGTTTGACGGCGAGCGCCGCAAGCTCGCGATCATAGAGCGAACCTTCGTTCATGACGCGGTCGACGCCGAGCGTCAATTGTTCCTCGATCTGCTCGAGGGACAATTCCGGCACCGCAGGATCGCCCCGCCGCTCTTGCGCCAGAAGCCGATGCGCGTTCTCGATGGCACGCTCGCCGCCTTTGACCGCTACATACATGATGCCCCCTCACCCACGAGCCGAACCGAGCGCGGCAGCGCAACGATTTCGCCCGCCGATGCAAGAATAAGATCGATCCCACGCGGAAATAGATCGCGGTTTACAGTGAGCCGTGACGCAAAATCGCCCGGCAATGGATCGGCGCGAAACGACTGACGCGTCTTGATCCCCGGCCCTTCCAGCATCAGTTCGGAACCAGCGCGAAAGGAATTGACGCCGAGCACGATCGTTGTTGAGCGATCCGGGTAGTCGGCACTGCCGAGGTCGAAGTTGTCGAACGGCGGCAACGCAGCCGCGTTGGCGACGAAGGCAAAGGTTGCCGCTGCGGGATCGCTGACGATCTTTGTCCCGCAGTGGAACCGTAGCCACGTCGCGACATCCTGCGATGTGGAAAGCGGCGCGTCGAGCCAGACCGGCGCATCTTGGTCGCACAGCGTCAAGGCAATAGCCGCGGCGGCCGATGACAATGGCGACGGCGCCACAACTTCAGCGCCAATCCGGCAAACAATTCCGGGCCGCGACGTCGCCTCCAGGATAGCGCGAAACGCCGCCTGCGCTGACATCACCGGGTCGGCAAAGCCTGAGCCGATCATGCGCTGTCCTCCCCGCGCACCAAGGTGAAGAAATCGACTTTTGTCGCTGCGACCTGACGTGCGTGTACGCCGCGTTGTGCTTCTAAACCGGATCGAAGAGGCGCGATAACTTTGCTTTCAAGCGCCGCGGCATAAGCCGCCGTTTGCACAAGCGCGTCACAGAGCGCGATTAGCCGCGCCTTAACGCGGTCGCGGCCCAGCACATAGCCAAAGCCCATTTCGCCGGTCGTAAGCCGCACCACGGCACGCGACACTGTCGCTTCGCCGAGATTGAACTGCGCGCCATCGCCGCCGATGCGGCCGCGCATCATGACAAGACCGTTTTCCGGCGCACGCAAATCCTCATGGGCCGGAAGCGGTTCAAGCGCCTCGAGCAGAGGCGCAATTTCAGCGGCGGCGCTGTCGGCCAGCACCGCCATCACCGCGCGGCGTTTTTGGCGCATCTCGTCCAAGACTGAGACCTCATCCGCTGGCGCCAAATCGACGAAAAACCTTGTCGAACATAGTTGTCTATGTTACTAGACAACTATGAGACTGTCTAGCGCGCAACAATGAAGTTTTGCTGACGCTGCCATGACAGGCTAGAAAACGGCAAGACGAATTTTGAAACGAACTCGATGACACGCCGCACCGCCGCTGCAAAACGCGCCGAGACGAAAGCCGCCGCCGGCGTGGCGCTGTGGCGGCGTATCGCCGACGACCTGGAACAATCGATCGCGCAGGGAACCTTCAAAGCGGGAACCAAGCTACCGGCTGAGACCGAAATCGCCGAACGGTTCGGCGTCAACCGTCACACCGTGCGCCGCGCCATCGCGGCACTTGCAGAGCGCGGCTTTGTCCGCGCCGAGCGCGGCAGCGGAACTTATGTGGAAGCCGACCGCATCGCCTATCCGATCCGCCGCCGCACGCGATTTTCCGAAATCGTCGGCGGCGCCGGCCACGCCGTCGGCGGCCGCCTGGTCGCGAGCAGCATCGAAAACGCCAACGGTGACATCGCCAGGCGGCTGAAGCTCAAATCGGGGGCGCGGGTGATCCGGATGGAACGCGTCCGTCAGGCTGACGGCATCCCGATCGTCGCGTCGACGAGTTGGTTGCCGGCGGACCGCTTCCCCAACGCCGCGCGCGTCTATGCAATGTCGTCCAATTCGATGACGCGCATGCTGGCGAATTTCGGCGTGCGCGACTTCACCCGCGAGAGCACGCGCGTCACGGCTGCTGTCGCCGAAGCTGCCGACGCCGAGAGTCTGAAACTTGCGCTCGGCCGTCCACTGCTGGTCGTCGAAAGCGTCGACGCCGACACCGACTGCGTGCCCATTCTTACGACGCGGTCACGCTTTGCCTCGGACCGCGTCGCATTGGTGCTGGAAACATGAAAAAGATTCTGTCCGAGCAACCGCTCGTCCATCCGACCGCGGAAGTGCACGATTGCACGCTTGGGCGTTACACCGATATCGGCGCACGCACGACCTTGCTCGAAACCGAGGTCGGCGACTATTCTTATATCGTCAACGACAGCAATATCGCTTACACGAAATTTGGCAAGTTCTGCTCGGTCGCGGCGATGACCCGGATCAATCCCGGCAATCACCCGATGCAGCGCGCCAGCCAGGCGCATTTCACCTATCGTGCCGCCAGCTATTTCCCGGGCGAGATCGACGAGGCTGAGTTCTTCGAATGGCGGCGATCGCGTCGCGTCGTCATCGGCCATGATGTCTGGATCGGCCACGGTGCCATTGTGCTGCCGGGAAGAAAGATCGGCGACGGCGTCGTGATTGCCGCGGGCGCGATCGTGACCAAAGATGTCGCGCCCTACACCATTGTCGCCGGAAACCCGGCCCGGCTTGTTCGTCCGCGCTTTCCTAACCATATCGCAATGCGCCTGGAGCGGCTGGCCTGGTGGCACTGGTCACACGAACGTCTTCGGCTGGCGCTACCGGATTTCCGGCGCTTGAGCGTGGAAGAGTTTCTCGATCGCTATGAGATCGAAGCGAGCGCTCTCAAAATGGAAACAGTGAGTCCCTGAGCAGAAAAATGGACATTGGAATTACCGGCGCAAAGATTCTGACCGGCGGCGCACTTGTGGAGACAAGCGTTCACACCGCCGATGGCGTCATCGGCGAAATCGGCTCGGATTGCGCGGCGTCGAGCAGGATTGATGCGGCAGACCTGATCGTGCTTCCCGGCATCGTCGATATTCATGGCGATGCTTTTGAACGGCAGATGATGCCGCGTCCGGGCGTGGATTTTGCGGTCGATCTGGCGCTGGCCGATACCGACCGCCAGGTCATCGCCAACGGCATTACGACAGTGTTCCACAGCGTCACCTGGTCCTGGGAGCCGGGCCTGCGTGGGCCGGACAACGCCCGCAACCTGCTCTCGGCGATCGAAGCGCTCAAGCCGCGGCTCGCCGCCGATACGCGTTATCATTTGCGTTTCGAGACATACAATTTCGACGCCGAGCCGGAAGCGCGCGGCTGGCTCGACGAAGGCAAGATCGACGCGCTCGCTTTCAACGATCACATGCTGGCGCCCGACTATGCGAACCGGCCGCCGTCCAAGATCGGCACGATGATCGACCGCACCGGATTAAGCCGCGAGGACTTCTTCAAGCTCGTTGACTCGCTGCAGAGTCGCGCCGACGAAGTACCGGACCTGATTGTGCGCATGGCCAAAACCGCCAACGCTGCTGGCATCCCGCTTCTGTCGCACGACGATTCCTCGCCGGAGCAACGACAATGGTTTCGCGCGCTCGGCTGCCGGGTCTGCGAGTTTCCGATGAATGTCGAGACGGCGGAGGCTGCCGTCGCCGGCGGCGATCAAATCGTCTTCGGCGCGCCCAACATCGTGCGCGGCAAGAGCCATATCGGTTGGGTCAATGCGCGCGACATGGTGGCGCGCGGACTGTGCTCGATCTTGGCCTCGGATTATTTCTATCCAGCACCATTAGTCGCCGCCTTCCGGCTGGTGGAGATCGGCGTGCTGCCGCTCGCCAAAGCCTGGGAGCTCGTCAGTGGCACACCGGCCCGCGCCACGAATCTCCCCGATCGCGGCAGCATCGCGCCCGGCAAGCGCGCCGATCTGATCCTGGTCGATGCGGCACTGTCGGGACGGCCGCGCGTCGTCGCCGTGCTCGTCGGCGGCCACATCGTCTACCTCACCGAGCCGAGCCGCCTTCAGACGCCGAGATAACGGTGCTGGATTTCCGGTGCGCCCGCCAATTGCTGCGAGGAGCCCGTCCACACGACGCGGCCGCGCTCGATAATGTAATGGCGGTCGGCGATACGCATCAGCGCGTCGACATTCTTGTCGATCACCAGGATCGATTGGCCCGCGGCGCGCAACCTTAGCAAGCAACGCCAAATTTCGTCGCGGATGGCCGGCGCTAGGCCTTCGGTCGCTTCGTCAAGAATCAACAAGCGCGGATTGGTCATCAAAGCGCGCCCGATGGCGAGCATTTGCTGCTCGCCGCCGGACAGGAGATTGGCCATGCTGCGGGCGCGCTCGGCAAGCCGCGGAAACAGCGTACAGACTTTGTCGTGGGTCCAAGGGTCACGCGCACTGCCGCGATTGGCAGCGGTGGCAATCAGATTTTCCCGCGTCGTCAGGTTGGGGAACACTTGGCGGCCTTCTGGAACAAGCCCGATGCCGAGCTTGGCGACGCGATAGGTCGGCAGCGTGCGAATTTCCTCGCCGCCAAATCGGATCGAGCCTGCGGCCGCCGGCGTGAGCCCCATGATCGAGCGCACGGTCGTGGTCTTGCCCATGCCGTTGCGGCCCATCAGCGAGACCATTTCGCCGTTGCCGAGTGTGAGCGAGAGGCCGAAGAGCACCCGGCTCAAACCGTAACTGGTCTCGATTCCGGACAGTTCGAGCAGCGGAGGATTGCGAGCTTCAACCATGAGCTCCTCCGCTCTCCCCGAGATAAGCCTGACGTACGATAGGATCGGCCCGGATCGCGGCCGGATCGCGGGAGGCGATGATGCGGCCATAGACCAGAACGCTGATGCGGTCGGCGAGCGCAAACACGGCATCCATGTCGTGCTCGATCAAAAGGATCGTCAGGCCGCCTTTCAGCTTGCGGAGAATTTCGATAAGGCGTGCGGATTCCTCTGGGCCCATGCCGGCCATCGGCTCGTCGAGCAGGAGCATGCGCGGCTTGGTCGCGAGCGCCATGGCGATTTCAAGCTGACGGCGTTCGCCGTGGCTGAGATCGGCGGCGAGCACATCCGCGCGCGCGCCGAGGCCCGCATCCTTCAGGGTCGCGCGCGCCGGTTCACGCAGCGCAGCGTCGCCGCGCGCGTTCCGCCAGAAGCGGAACGAGTGGCCGGCATGGGCCTGAACCGCGAGCGCGACATTGTCGAGAGCGGTGAAATCGAGAAACAGCGAGGTGATCTGGAACGAGCGCGCCAGCCCGATGGCGCTGCGCCGGTAGACCGGAAGCGCGGTAATGTCATGACCGTCGAAGCGGACGCTCCCGGCATCAGGCGCGATCTCGCCGGTCAATTGGGCGATCAAAGTGGTCTTGCCGGCGCCGTTTGGTCCGATAATGGCGTGCAGCTCGCCGCGATCAAGCGCGATCGAGACCCGGTCGGACGCGACCACGCCGCCGAAGCGCTTGGTCAGGTCTTCGACTTGAAGAAGAGCGTCAGCCACGGTGCCCCCTCCCGAGCAATCCGTCGATGCCGCCGTTGACATAAATGGCAACGATGAGAAGCAGCGGTCCGATGAACAGATTAGGGTAATCTGTCGCGCGCGACAGCACATCCTCAAGCAGCAGAAACGTCATGGCGCCGATCAAGGGCCCGAAGGCCGCGCGCATGCCGCCGAGCACCGCCATGACGATGAGATCGCCAGAGCGTGTCCATTCCATCATCGCCGGACTGATGTAGCTCGTGTGATTAGCGAGAAGTGCACCGGCAAGTCCGCACATCGCACCAGCGATGACGAAGCCCGCGAGCTTATAACGAAAGGTCGGAAAGCCGATGGCGCGCATGCGCCGCTCGTTCGAGCGCGCACCTTGAATGACCAGGCCAAAGCGCGAATTGACAATGCGCCAGACCGCATAAATTCCGGCCAGCAGCAGCGCGAAGCAGAGATAATAGAAGACCGTCTTGTTGCCGATATCGATCAGGCCGCCGAACTGGCTGTTGTGATAGATGGTGAGCCCATCGTCGCCGCCATAGCGGTCAAGCCCGATCGCGACGTAATAGACCATCTGCGCAAAGGCGAGCGTGATCATGATGAAGTAAACGCCGCGCGTGCGCAGGCTGAGCGCGCCGACGACAAGCGCGTAGAGCGCCGAAGCGCCGATCGCTACCGGCCACTGGATGAAGCCGGAATCGATGCCCTCCTTCGACAGAATGCCGACGGCATAGCCGCCGATGCCGAGATAGGCGGCGTGGCCGAAGCTGACCATGCCGCCATAGCCCATGATCAGATTGAGGCTCAGCGCCGCCAGCGCGAGAATCATCACGCGCGCGAACAGCGTCATGGCGAAAATATTGCCGGTTAGCGCTGCATAGACAGGCACCAGACCAAGAAACACCACGAGAAAAATGTTCACCGCGACGCGCGGCGCGGGCGACAGCTTCATCGCGCCGCCGCCGGAAACAGGCCAGCCGGACGCACGACCAGAACCAGCGCCATCAGCAGATAGATCAGCATCGACGACAGCGCCCGGCCGAGGCTCGAGGCGGCGGCTTCGCTCAGATAGGTGTGCAACAGATCGGGGACGAAAGCGCGGCCGATCGTGTCGACGATGCCGACAAGCATGGCGGCGATAAAGGCGCCGCGGATCGAACCGATGCCGCCGATGGTGACGACGACGAAGGCGGCGATAAGAATATTCTCACCCATGCCGATCTGCACCGTCAGGATCGGCGCTTGCATCAAGCCGGCAAAGCCCGCGAGTGCCGCGCCAAGCCCGAAGACCAGCGTGTAGAGCAGCTTGATATTAATGCCGAGCGCACCGACCATTTCCCGGTTGGATGCGCCGGCGCGGATCAGCATGCCGAGCCGGCTTCGCATCACCAGCACATAAAGCAGCGCGCCGACCGCGAGCGTGACACCGATAATGACCAGGCGATAGACAGGATAATACAAGCCCGGCAGCACCTGGACGGCATTGAGCATTTCGCTCGGCAGCGGCAGCGTGAGGCCGGCCGGGCCCCAAATCAGCCGGACCAGCTCATTGAAGAACAGCAGCAGGCCGAAGGTTGCGAGCACGTGGTCGAGATGATCGCGGCCATATAATCTTCGGATGGCAACCACTTCGAGCACCATGCCAACAACGAGCGTCGCCAAAAGTGCGAGGAACGCGCCAAGCACAAAGCTGCCGGTCCAGTCGGCAAAGGTCGCGGCGAAATAAGCGCCGAGCATATAGAGCGACCCGTGCGCCAGATTGACGAGATCCATGATGCCGAAAATCAGCGTCAGGCCGGCTGCCAATAGAAAGAGCAGCATTCCGAGCTGAATGCCGTTGAGGAGCTGTTCGATGAAATAGAGCATGGGCCTATCGAGCGTTCACTGTCTTTGCCGTCACACCCGCACCTGGTGCGGGCAACCACGTCTTCATTTGCGGCCCAACAAAGACATGGATGGCCGGACATAGGCGATGACGTGACGCCGTTCTGCAAACGGCTCTGCCCGGCCATGACGATCGTGGCGTGCTTGTTCCGCCCAGCAAAGCTTTCTTACTTCATCGGACACTTGTCGTGAAACTTGTCCTGATCGTCTTTGACGATCGTCGCCACCGTGCGCAGCGAATAGCTGCCGTCGGCATTCTTTACCGCATCCTGCAGGTAGAAATTCTGGATCGGGATGTGGTTATTGCCGAACTTGAACGGGCCGCGGACCGACTTGAAATCGGCCTTTTCCATTTCCTTGCGCATGCCCTCTTTGTTGGTGAGGTCGCCCTTCACCGCCTTGATGGCGCTGTCGACCAATCCGACTGCGTCATAGGTCTGCGCGCCGTAGAACGACGGTGTGGCGTTGTACTTGGCCTTGTAATCGGCGACGAACTTCTTGTTGGCGTCGTTAGGCAGATCGGCAACCCATTCCTGGGCGCCCGGAATGCCGATGGCAAGATCCTTCAACCGCGGCAGCGACAAGTCGTCGACGGTGAACGCGGTGTAGAGCGGGATCTGGCCTTTGAGCCCCGACTGCGCATATTGAGTGATGAATTGCACACCGGCGCCACCGGGATAGAAAGCAAAGATCGCGTCGGGTTTGGCCTCGCGCGCCTTCGACAATTCGGCGGAGAAGTCGAGCTGGTCCGGCCAGCGCGTCAATTCCTGGCCGACGATCTGGCCTTTGAAGGTCGACTGCACGCCGGCGAGCATGTCTTTGCCGGCGGCATAATTCGGCCCGATCAGGAAGGCGGTCTTGACCCCTTTCTGATTCATGTAAAGGCCGAGCGACGCCGGCGTCTGGTCATTGTTCCACGACGTCGAGAACACATAGGGCGAACACAATTCGCCGGCGAGCTGCGAGGCGCCGGCATTCGTGACCACCGTCATGGTCTTGGAATCGGCAATCGGTTTGAGCGAAGCCAGCACCACGTTCGACCAGATATAGCCGACGAGGAAGTCGACCTTATCGGACTCAATCAGCTTTTGCGTTTTCTGCACGCCGATTTCGGGCTTGGTCTGGTCGTCCTCATAGATGACCTCGACCGGCAGTCCGCCGAGCTTGCGGCCATGGTGATCGAGGCCGAGCTCGAAAGAGTTTTTCATATCGTTGCCGATGGCCGCAGGCGGGCCGCTGAAGGTCGAAATGAAGCCGATCTTCACCGTCTTGTCCTGCGCCGGTGCCGGCCCAATGGCGAGCGCAAGTCCTGCACCCGCGGTTATCAGCGCGGTCCCCGCCGCGATCCATGTTTTCGTCATCTCACCCCTCCTGTCCTTGGCCAGCTCTTGGCGCTGTGCCAAGCAATCCGCCGGTTAAGTCATAGACTATCAAAGTACTCCCGGTGCTCCCATTCGCTGACGTCGGGTCCTTCCGGCTGGCCCTCCTTCCGGCACCGCGCGATCTCAGCTTCCTTGATCCTGGCGTAATAGTCCACAAAGCGGTCGCCAAATCCGGTCCGGAAACAGGCATTCGTGCGCAGTGCAGCAAGCGCCTCTTCGAGCGTTGCGGGGAGAGCCTCGGCGGAGCTTTTGTAGGGCGCGTCGGCGGACGGCCCTGGATCAAGCCCGCGGGCCGTGCCGTCGAGACCCGCATAGATCTGCGACGCCATGTAGAGATAGGGATTGGCGAGCGGCTCACCGCAGCGGTTTTCGAAATGGGTCGCCGGATCGCCGGCTTCCCCCATCACGCGGATCATGGCGCCGCGATTGTCATGCGCCCAAACCGCCTGGACCGGCGCCATGGTGTTGACGCCGCGATAACGCTTATAGCCGTTGAACGTCGGCGTCGAGAAAACGCTGGCCGCACGCGCATTGGCCAGAAGGCCGCCGAGAAAATTGTGGCCGAGCGGCGACAGCGCTGCTTTCTCATCGTGTGACATGAAAGCATTCGCCTTGGATTTGCTGTCGAGCAAAGACTGGTGCAGATGCCAGCCGCTGGCGAGCGTATGGGGCAGCCGCGGCCGGCACATGAAGCTCACCAGGTAGCCGTGTCGGCGCGCCACCTGTTTCAGCGCGCTGCGGAACAGCACCATGGCGTCGGCGGGCGCCAGCCCCGTCTCCGGTGCGAAGGTGAACTCGTACTGGCTCGGCCCGAATTCGACCTCGAGCGATTGCAGCGGCAGGCCGAGCGCCGCAACACTTTTTCGCAACACGTCGAGAATGGGCGCGACCTGATCGTAGCGGCCCTCGGTGAGATATTGATAGCCGTGCGTGGTGTGACTGACCCGCGGCGGCTCGGCCGGCCAGGTCAGCGTTTCGGGCGCCAGCTGCAAATCCTCGATCTTCAACAGGTGAAATTCGACTTCGAGGCCGGCCAGATAATCGAAGCCGGCTTCGGCGAGCTTTGCCAGCGCCTCGCGATAAAGCCCGCGCGTCGCAATCGGCACCTTTTTGCCGTTCGGAAAATAGCAATCGCACAAAACCCAGCCGGTGCTCTCGGCCCACGGCAGGACGCGAAACGTTTCCGGATCGGCGACCATGACGAAATTGCCGGCACCGCCCATTTCCGGCAAGTCCATGCCGGCGCCGGCCTCGAACACCGGAAACACCGTGCGGTGCGACGTGTCCTTGGCAAAGAGCGTGCTGGTCATGGTCACGCCGGAACGCAACGCGCGCACCGCTTCAGACGCCACCAGTGTCTTGCCGCGCAAGATGCCGTGCTGATCCGGAAAGGAGAAACGCACCAGATCCAGATTCTTCTGGCTGATGGCCTTCTCGACCGCGGCGGCGGCGCGGACCTGAGCCTCGCTCCATAGGCCGTGCCGATCGACAAAGTTCAGAGCGAGCGAGCGGCGCTTGTGAGAAGACATTTTAGCTCAACGCCCCTACTCGCTTCTGCCTGCCATTAGCTGCTGCGACTCAGCTCACATTCGCCCAACTGGCGGCACTGCGTTTGCTGGCATCGGTGCGCCGCCAGTAGCCCTGCCAATCGTCGGTTGGGCCGATACCGTCGATGGCCGCCGGGCCGGTTACTGTTTTAGCTGAAGCGACGTCGAAGATCATCGGTGGCTTATCGCCTTTATCGACGGCATCGATAGCCGTCCGCAACAGCCGCCGATAGGCGGTGATCGCCTTGTCCGACTGGCCAAGATGTTCCTGGGTGCGATCGGCAATCTCGCCCATGGATTCGCACGCCCATTGATCGTGGACATTAATGTCGGCGCCCATGCCGGTATAGGTCTCGTGATCCTGCTCGTGCGGATCGTAGCCGTAATTGTTGCTCTTGTTCTTGCGCGGAACGTAATCCGGCAATTCGTAGAGCTGGAGCCGCTGGCGGCGCATCTCGTCCTTGTCCACCGGCGCGCCGAAGCTGGTGAAGATCGCGTACCAGTAATGCTTGGTATCGTCGATCGGTACGTGCCATTGCGTGATCGTCATTTCCCGGCTCATAGGAATGATGAAGGCATTGGGGAACATCAGATTGGTAACGCGCACATGCATGTTCTTGGCGCTGATCTCGCGCAGCGTGAGAATGCGCAAGCCAAAATCGGTCGGCTCGACCTCGATGCGCGGCCGCGGGAATTCGCGCATGATCCTGGTCATCGGCATTTCGGAGTCGATCGAAGTGTCGCGGAACAGCTTGCCGTAGCCTTCCTTCGGATCCTCGTCGTGGAAGAAACGATGCAGGAACGACGTGTGCGCCGGATCGATGCCGACCTCCAATGATTGCAGCCAATTGCAGTCGATCCGGCCCTTGAACGCGAAAGTGTGCGAGCTCGGCGCCACAAAGCAATCGAAATGCGGAAACTCCGGCGGCGCGCCACTTCCCATATAAGCAAACAAGATGCCGTTGCGCTCGACCACCGGATAAGCCTTCTGCCGGATGTTGCGGCACATCGTGCTGCCTTCCGGCTCCGCCGGCGTTTCAAGACACTTGCCTTCGATGTCGAACAGCCAGCCGTGAAAGGCGCAGCGCAGGCCGCCATCTTCAAGCCGTCCATAGGTAAGATCGGTGCCGCGATGCGGGCAGCTGCGGCCAAGAAGGCCGTAACGTCCTTTGTCGTCGCGGTAAATCACAAGATCCTCGCCCATGAGCCTGATCGGCTTGATCGGCCGCTCGCCGTCGAGCTCGTCGACCAAAGCCGCGGGCTGCCAATAGCGGCGCAATAGTGTGCCAGCCGGCTTGCCGGGTCCCACCCGGCTGATGCGATCGTTCTGTTCTGCGCTGAGCATCGCCAATCCCCAAAAGTTTCGCGTTGCCGATTTCGCTTTACGCCTCAACTGATGGCCGCTAGTTATGTTCGCTGACCGAACGTATGTTCGAAATTAGAACAGATAACAAAAAGCCTGGCAAGCACGGGAGTTTCGCAAATGCCGGCCATCAACAGGTCCGCGTCCGAACAGACGCTGGTCGATGCCTCGGGGCCCGAATTCCTCGAAGCGCTGGCGCGCGGATTGCGCGTCATCGAGGCGTTCAATCAAGATCGCAAGCAGCTCACCTTGAGTGACATCGCCAAGCTGGTCGATCTGCCGCGCGCCTCGGTGCGCCGTACCCTGCATACCCTGGTGCAGCTCGGCTATGCCGAGATGGACGAGCGCATGTTCCGGCTCAGGCCGCGCGTCCTCAATCTCGCGCGCGCCTACCTGCAATCCAACGCCGTAACCGATATCGTGCAGCCCGCGCTTGGGCAATTGAGCGAACGGACCGGCGAATCTTGTTCGGCCGCCGTTCTAGACGGCGAAGATGTCACCATGATCGCCCATGCCTCGCCCAAGCGGGTTCTGCCAGTGAGCGCCCAGATCGGCTTCCGGCTGCCGGCGAGCGCAACGGCGCTTGGCCGCGTCTTGCTCGCGGCACTCGACGATCGCGATCTGGAAAGGTTTCTCGCCCGGCTGCGGTCCGAGAAAATCACCAAATTCACCGTCACCGACAAGGCGCAATTGCGCAAAGCCATCCTCGACGTCCGCAAATCAGGCTTCGCGCTGGCCGATCAGGAAGTCGAGATCGGCTTTCGTTCGATCGCGATCCCGCTCAAGAAGCGCGACGGTAGCGTCATTGCCGCACTGAATATCGGCGTGCACAGCGAGCGCACGTCGCTAAAGGCGATGCACGGCCATTACTTTGCGAGCCTGCAAGCCGTGGCCGACGAATTGCAACTGCAGTTGATCTGACGGCCTGCAGGCCCCACATAGGCTGCGAACTGCCGGCTTCACCGTTCCCCAAAACCGTCTGACGCCTCAAGGCGCAAATTGAGATTTGTGAGACGCAACTTTATGGCCCAACAACTCGAACTCGGCGTCGATACATTTGGCGACATCACCGCCGGTCTCGACGACAAGCCTCTTCCTGCCGCGCAAGTCATCCGCAATCTCGTCGATCAGGCGATCTTTGCCGATGAGGCAGGCATCGATTTCATCGGCGTCGGTGAGCATCACCGGCCCGACTTCGCAGTGTCCGCTCCGGAAGTCGTCCTTGCCGGCATCGCGACGCGCACCAAGCGCATTCATCTCGGCTCCGCGGTGACCGTGCTGTCTTCGGACGATCCCATTCGCGTCTTCCAACGTTTCTCAACCGTAGATGCACTTTCGAACGGCCGCGCTGAAGTCATCCTCGGCCGCGGCTCGTTCACGGAATCCTTTCCGCTGTTCGGCTATGAATTGTCGCAATATGAAGAGCTGTTCGAAGACAAGCTCGATCTGTTCGCGGCGCTGCTTAAAAACGAGCCGGTGACCTGGCAGGGCAAGACCCGCCCGCCGCTGACCAATCAGCGCGTGTTTCCGCCGATCGCGACCGGCACACTTAAGACTTGGATCGGCGTCGGCGGCAGCCCGCAATCCGTGGTCCGCGCCGCGCATTACGATCTGCCGCTCATGCTTGCCATTATCGGCGGCGATCCGCGGCGCTTTACGCCCTATGTCGATCTCTATCATCGCGCCGTCACGCAATATGGCCGTCCGGCCCGCGAGATCGGCGTGCATTCGCCGGGTTTTGTCTGCGATACCGACGAGATGGCGCGCGAGCAGCTTTTTCCGGTCTACAAGATCTTCCGCGACCGCATTGGCGCCGAGCGCGGCTGGCCGCCGATGGGCCGCAACGAATTCGATCAGGAGATCGAGCATGGCTCGCTCTATGTCGGCTCGCCGGAAACCGTGGCGCGCAAGATCGCCGCGACCGCCAAGACGCTTGGTATCTCACGCTTCGATCTGAAATATTCCGCTGGCGCCCTGTCGCACGAGAAGATCATGCATTGCATCGAGCTTTACGGGCGTAAAGTGATCCCGATGGTGCGGGAGATGTTGAGCAAGTCGGCAGCCTAGGCCGTTACGTCCCCACCAGCCCGAATTGCGGACTCGAGGCTTCTGCGTGCGTGCGCTTGGCGATGCGGCCGGCGAGCCGCGATAGCCTTCCAGCCTCGACCGCGGCGCGCATGCTCTTTGCCATCAGCACCGGATTTTGCGCCTTCGACACCGCGGTATTGACCAGCACTGCGGCGCAGCCGAGCTCCAGCGCCAGCGTGGCGTCGGATGCCGTGCCGATGCCAGCGTCGAGTACGACCGGCACGGGCGAACGCGCGCAGACAAGCTCGATCAGATGCGGATTGGAAATGCCGAGTCCTGAGCCGATCGGCGAGCCGAGCGGCATGACGGCGGCGGCGCCGGCATCGGCGAGCTTGCGGCAGGTCACGGGATCTTCGGTGCAATAAGGCAGGACGACAAAGCCTTTGCCGACTAATTCCGCCGTGGCGCGGATCAGCTCTTCGACATCGGGATAGAGCAATTCGCGGTCACCGATCACTTCGAGCTTGATCCAATTGGTGTCGAGCGCTTCGCGCGCGAGTTCCGCGGTGAGGACGGCATCCTTCGCGGTCTGGCACCCTGCCGTGTTGGGCAGGAATTTCACCCGTCCGCCGAGGAGATCGATCAGGCTTTCGTCATCACCGGCCAGACTGATGCGTCGGATCGAGGCGGTGACCATGGCCGTGCCGCTCGCGGCGACGGCATCGAGCATCATCTTGCGATTGGGATAGCCAGCGGTGCCGAGAAACAGCCGCGATGAAAATTCATGCCCGGCAATGATGAGAGGATCGGACATTCTGATTTTCTCCTTTATCCGCCCTGCCGCGCCCGCACGATTTCGACGCTGTCGCCCGCGCGCAATACCGTCTCGCGCCACGCAGCGCGCGGCACGACCGAGCCATTGAGCGCAACCGCGACGCCGCGCTGCGAAGTGTCGGCGGCTTTTTCGGCCAACAAAGCATCAAGCGTTCGTAGCGCGCCGAGCGGCTCGTTCTCGCCATTCACGCGGATTGTCTCTTGTGACACTGCCGATTCTCCTACTCCGCTGCCCGCGCCGGCAGAAAACGCTCAAGCCCAAACGGCCGGATCGCAGGCTCGACGACATCGTCGAGAATGAGCTTTGCCATCGCGTCCGCCGTCACCGGCGCGAGCAAGATGCCGTTCCTGTGATGGCCGGTCGCATAGAACAAATTCTCCAGCGGCGCGCGGCCGAGGATCGGCGCGTCGTCGCGGCTGCCGGGCCGATGGCCGGCCCAGATCTCGTCGACCGGCAATTCCTCAATGGCGGGAATGGCGCGCCACGCGGCTTCAAGCAGCGTCAATAAACCGCCGGCAGTGATCGTCTCGTCAAAGCCTCTTTCCTCGACGGTGGCTCCGACGATCAGCCGGCCGTCGCGCCGCGGCACCAGATACGCGCCCGGCGCCCACAGCACGTGATTGAGAAGCGGCGCCGCCGGGTCCATGCGCAAAGCGAGCATCTGCCCCTTGACCGGCCGCACCGGCGGCCGGCGGTCGGGCGGCAGGCCGGCAATGCCACGCGACCAGGCGCCGGCGGCGAGCACAACGATGTCGGCTGTGACACGCGTTCCGTCTTCAAGAACTACGCCATCGGCACGGCCGCCACGAATTGAAATTTCTTTGATGGGCGTGTGCTCGTGAATAGCCACGCTGGCCGTTTCAGCGGCGATGCGCAGCGCCGCGACGACTTTGCGATTGTCGACCTGATGGTCCTGCGGACTGAAAACGGCGCCGGCGATCTTTCCGGCCAAATGCGGCTCGCGCGCCCGCGTTGCCGCGGCCGACAACCATTTCAGCGGCAGGCCGAGCTTATTCTGAAAATCCAGGCGGTGCGCAGCTTCGGCCTGATCGTCGGCGGTCAGCGCCAGAGCCAGCGTGCCTTCTTGGCGCAATTCGACATCAACGCCGCTCGCCCGCAAAAGCTCGCCGGCAAAACCCGGCCAGCGCGCCTGGCTGTCGCGGCCAAGCGCGAGCAACGCCTCTTCGCCGGGCTCGGCTTCGCAACACGCCGCCAGCATGCCGGCCGCGGCATGGCTTGAACCCATGCCGGCCTTGCTGCGATCGAACAGCAAAACCTCGGCGCGGCCGGCAAGCCTAAAGGCGATGCCGAGCCCGACAATGCCCGCCCCGATGATCGCGACCCGCGGCCGTTTGGCGATCGAGGGGCCTGCGATAGCCGGAAAAGACGAAACTCTTGCGCTCAACGCGGCTCCCTTCGCTGGAATGACCCAGACAGGTTCGACGGGTGTGATCTCAGCCGCGTCGCCGCGGCACCCCTGGCCTATGCAGCAATATTGGGCTTTCTACGGCCCTTCCGCAAGACGCAGGTCCCGTCGGTGCCGCAGATAGCGCGCGCAGACGAGCCCGATAACGATAATCACGGCGGCGCCGAGAAGCGGCGGGGCGCTGTTGCCGAAATGGCGAAAGGCATAGCCGTAATAGATCGGACCGATCGCCTGGCCGAAAAAGAACGAGCAGGAATGCATCGACATCGCGGTGGCGCGCGCCGTCTGGCTCAGATCGGTGACGTGAACCTGAATGCAATTGTGCAGCATGTAGAAGCCGACGCCGAACAGAAAAAACACCGCCGCCAGCGTGTACCAGGGAAAGCCGAGCGAGATCAGGATGAAGGCGATGCTGGCGCAGATGGCGCCGACCAGCATCATGTGTCGCTCGGTGATGTGGGCGACGAGGAACGGCAGCGACAGCGAAAACACGATGCCGCCGAGACCGAAAGCCGCGATCACCATGCCGGCATAGGACGAGCGCGTCACGCCGCTCGCCAGCAGCAACAGCGCGACGAAGGGGAACATGCCGTGGATGGTGATGCCTTCGAAGAACACTGAGCCGAAGCAGATTTTCGCGCGCGGATCAGCGAAAATCCCGCGATAGCCGGCGCCGACCGCGGCGAGATTGAACGGCCGCGGCTTGCCGAGCGACAGCCCGCGAAAAGCGAAGAAGGCAGCGATGACGACGATAAGACCGAAGCCGCCGATGGAGAGGAACACGCCGCGCCAGCCGAGCAGGTCGCCGATGAAGCCTGAAATCGTCGCGCCGATGAGATTGCCGGTGAGGCCGACGGCGAGAAGACGGCCGATCGCCACTTGGCGCTGCTCGAACGGCACAAGATCGGCCACGATGGCGATGCCGACCGGAAAGATTCCCCCTGCCAGCATGCCGGCGAGAATCCGCATCGCCACCAGCACCGAAAAATTGCTGGCGAAAGCGCAGACCAAAGTCGTCACAACGACAATCGCGAGACTGATGTTCATCAGCCGTGTCTTGCCAAAGAAATCGCCGACGACGCCGAGCACGGGCTGCATGATGGCGTAGGGGAACGTAAACGCGGTCGACAGCAGCGCCGCGGTGGTCACCGCGATGCCGAGGTCATTGGCGATTTTCGGCACGACCGGATCGACCGCGCGCGTAAACAGCGTCGAGGCGAAGACGACCAGGCTGACAATTCTGAGAACGGGCGGAATAACACAAACCTTGATGTTGCGAAGCAATGCCGGCGGCGGTTCAGGAATCAAAGGAGCCGCTCAAGCGAACCCGGCGGCCTCAGCTACTCGTGTTGAGCGTATTTCTTGGCGAGCGTATCGAATTGCATCAGGCGCTCAAGAAGCGCCGGCAAGTCCTTGAGTGGGATCATATTCGGACCGTCGGACGGCGCCTTGTCAGGATCCTGATGGGTCTCGATGAACACCCCGGCAATGCCGACCGCGACGGCCGCCCGCGCCAGCACGGAAACGTATTGCCGCTCACCGCCCGACGAGGTGCCCTGCCCGCCCGGCTGCTGCACCGAATGGGTGGCGTCGAAGATCACCGGCGCTCCGATCTTTTCCAATACGGGCAGCGCGCGCATATCGGAGACAAGCGTGTTGTAGCCGAATGAGACGCCGCGCTCGGTGACGAGCACATTGCCGTTGCCGGCGCCGGTGATCTTGGCGACGACATTTTTCATGTCCCACGGCGCCAGGAACTGGCCTTTCTTCACATTGATCACGCGGCCGGTTTTAGCGGCGGCGATCAAGAGATCGGTCTGGCGGCAGAGGAAAGCCGGAATCTGTAAGACATCGGTGACTTCGGCGACTGGTGCGCATTGATCGGGCTCATGCACGTCGGTGAGAAGCGGCACGCCAAGCTTCTCGCGCAATTCGGCAAAGATCGACAGCGCCTTGTCGAGGCCCATGCCGCGCGCGCTTGCGGCGCTGGTCCGGTTCGCCTTGTCGAACGAGGTCTTGTAGACGAAGCCGAGGCCAAGCTTTGCGGTGAGCTCTTTCAGTGCGGTCGCCATTTCGAAAGCATGCGCGCGGCTTTCGAGCGCGCAGGGGCCGGCGATCAAGGCCAGCGGCAGTTTATTGCCGAACTTGGTGGTGCCGACGGTAACGATAGGATTGGGCTTATCGGTCATAATCTTCCTTGGCCGCGACCATGAGCGCCGCGCCGGATCGGGTCAACCCGCGGCTTCGAACACGAGCGTTGCACCCAAAGCAATATCGGGTCTGACCACAAGACGCTGCGCTTGCTCGGAAAAGTCGACTTCTCCGATCCTCAGCGCCGCTCGGGCGGCCGTGATGTCGCTCACTGCGAAGCGCAACGCGGCAAGCCTGGCGCCGCGCGCGGTATCCGGAGGCGCGACGGCGAACCGGTTCGCGAATATTGCCGCCGTCACGACCTCGATTTCACCGCGCGGGGTTTTTGCAACGATGCCAGACGCGGTCGCGGACACATCGCCCGCGCCGGTAAAAGCGGAGAGAAAGGCGCGGTGATCCTCGGGACGATCCGCGACCAGCACAATTCCGGCGATACCGGTGGCGCCATTGGCGTGCTGCTGAAAGGCGGGATTCCAAAAGTTCTCCGGGTAGTGCTGCCGGCAGGTGAAGTAGCCGATGTCGGGCGCGTTCGGATCGCGCGCGAAGGCAAGCGTGAAGCCGACTTTGGTCGGCATGCCGTCGGGCCGCATGGCGCCACGCTCGAAATCGAACAAGTCGAAATCTCCGATGCCGGCGGCGCGAAAGGCCGCAGCCTCCGCGACGCCGTCACGGCCCTCGAGCACAAGCATGGAAAGCCCCTGCGCGCGTGCCAGGAAATCGCGATTGAATGCGCCAAACGAGAAGTATCTCTCGCGATGCGGTGCAATGGCGCTCACATCGGCAAGAGCGAGAGGCTCGATGAAAAAACCCGGGAATTGAACGATGTGGTTTTGTGTGCCCCAGGCTGGCGGATGGCGGTTGCGCGCACCGACAGTAAAACCCGCGCGCGCATAAAAAGCGACCGCGGCGTCGAGATCGGACACCGCATGCACGACATGATCGAGGCCGCGCGCCAAGCTCATATCACCAAGGCTGCGTCACTTCACCGAAGAGAACGCCGTCGGCCGCAGGAAGGCGCTTGTGATATTGGCAATGATGGGGCCGTCCTTCTCGCTGTCGTCGCGCGCCTTGTGCCACGCGGGATCGGCCTGAAACGCGTTCCATTTGGTCTCGCGATCGGCAAGCGAGTCCCAAGCCACCATGTAATGCAGATCGTGACTGCCGTCGCCGATCAGAACGGTCCAGAAGCCGGCCTGCTTGATGCCGTGCTTCTCCCAGATTTTCAGCGTGTCGTTTTCGAAGCGGCGCAGCAGCGCCGGCAGCCTGCCGGGGATGCAGCGATAGATGCGTTGTTCGTAGATCATTGTTTCCTCCCATTTTGTCGGCGTGATTTAGCGTTGCCGTGTGGCACGGCACAAGCGCCATCGCAGCGAGGGCGCGCTTCGTGCGGGGCATTCGGAGAAATTAGACGAGCCGGCTCTGCTCCACCGCCGCCCCGATGAAGGACGAGAACAGCGGGTGCGGCGCGAATGGCCGCGATTTGAGCTCGGGATGGAATTGCACGCCGACGAACCACGGATGGTCGGCATATTCGATGATTTCCGGCAATAGCCCGTCCGGCGACATGCCGGAGAAACGCATGCCATGCTGGGCGAGCCGGTCTTTATACGCGGTATTGACCTCGTAGCGGTGACGGTGGCGCTCGGAAATCTCGGTGGCGTTGTATATCTCGGCGACGCGGGAGCCGCGCTGCAACACCGCCGGATAAGCGCCAAGCCGCATGGTGCCGCCGAGATCGGCGCCCATACCGCGCTTCTGCAGTTCGTTGCCCTTCATCCATTCCGTCATCACCCCGACGACAGGCTCGGGCGTGGCGACGAATTCGGTCGAGTTCGCCTGTTCGATGCCGCATAGATTGCGCGCCGCCTCGATCACCGCCATCTGCATGCCGAAGCAGATGCCGAAATACGGCACATCGTGCTCGCGGGCGAAGCGCGCCGCGCGGATCTTGCCCTCGGCGCCGCGCTGGCCAAAGCCGCCCGGCACCAGAATGCCGTCGACATGTTCGAGGAACGGCGTTGGGTCTTCGTTCTCGAACACTTCGCTTTCGATCCAGTCGAGCTTGACCTTCACCTTGTTGGCGACGCCGCCGTGCGACAGCGCCTCGATCAGCGACTTATAGGCGTCCTTCATGCCGGTATATTTGCCGACAATGGCGATGGTGACGTCGCCTTCCGGACTGTGGATGCGCTCATTGATCAGGCGCCAGGTCGCCAGATCCGGCTCCGGCGGATTCTGGATGCCGAAAGCCGCGAGTACTTCGTCGTCCAACCCGCCGGCGTGATAGGCCTCCGGCACCGCATAGATATTGTCGACGTCGCGCGCTTCGATCACCGCGCTTTCGCGCACATTGCAGAACAGCGCGAGCTTGCGCCGTTCGCTCTCCGGGATCGGGCGATCGGTGCGGCACAAGAGGATGTCGGGCTGAATGCCGATGGCGCGCAATTCGCGCACCGAGTGCTGGGTCGGCTTGGTCTTGAGCTCGCCCGCGCTTGGGATGTACGGCATCAAAGTAAGGTGGATATAGATCGCGTGCCCGCGCGGCACGTCATTGCCGAATTGGCGAATGGCCTCGAAATACGGCAGGCCCTCGATATCGCCCACCGTGCCGCCGATCTCGCACAGCACGAAATCGAAATCCTCGCTGCCGTCGCGGATGAAATCCTTGATCGCATTGGTGACGTGCGGAATGACCTGGATGGTGGCGCCGAGATAGTCGCCGCGCCGCTCTTTGGCCAGGATTTCCTGATAGATACGTCCAGTTGTTATATTGTCTTGTCTGGTCGCCGGCCGGCCGGTGAACCGCTCGTAGTGGCCAAGATCGAGGTCGGTTTCGGCGCCGTCATCGGTGACGAAAACCTCGCCGTGCTGGTACGGCGACATCGTGCCCGGATCGACATTGAGATAGGGGTCGAGCTTGCGCAGGCGGACCTTGTAGCCGCGCGCCTGTAGCAACGCGCCGAGCGCCGCCGAAGCGAGACCCTTGCCAAGGGAGGAGACCACGCCGCCGGTGATGAAAATGTACCGCGCCATGGGACCTAACGCTTAGCGTTCCTTCTCCGATTCGACGAGAGATTTTCCGGAATAGCAGCCGCGCCTTGAATAGGGATGTCGGCGGCTGTGGAAAAGCGTTTCGCTTTCAGGACGTTACGCTTCCACGCCGTTATATGGACGCTTTCGCCAAGCGCCGAAACCCCGGCGCCGGCAATTATCTGGGGATTGCAGCCGTGCCTTACGACGGCAGGCCGCACGCCGCTAATGCGACTGCGGGACTTGCGGCCCGCTCGGTTCAGCCGGCGCGCTCGGCGCCGCAGGCGCATTCGGCGCACCGCCGCCCAACTTGCCGAGAAGACCGCCGCTACCCTGATTGAGTGGCGCCGTCGGCGGACCGCCAGCCGGCGCCTCTTGGCCGGCCGGCGCGCCGGTCGTGATAATCGAAGTCGGCTTACGCTCGAGACCCGCAATATAGGACAGTGCCAGGCTGGTGAGAAAAAAGCCCGCTGCCAGCAGCGCGGTGGCGCGGGTCAGCACATTGGCGGTGCCGCGGCCGGTCAAAAAGCCGCTCGAGGAGCTGACAAGGCCGCCGCCCTCGGATTTCTGCAGCAGCACCACGCCGATCAAGGCGAGCACCAGCATAAGGTGAATGACGATAAGGACGTACATTGGTAACCCGGACCGATCTCAAGCTTCTGGGCGAAAAGCCACGAAAACCAGGGAAATCCCCCGCTATCCGCCCTTCTATATGGGAAGTTGCGGGCGTCTCTACACGATCTGTAGCGGCATTTCTATGGCCGGCTTCCGTAGTCTGGATCAAGTGAGCCGCAATCCCGCGGCCGAACCGGGCGTCGCCGGGGGTCATCCCGGACGGCGGGTTACTTATAGTCCTTGAGGTATGCGATCAGGTCGTCGAGGTCGCCGGGATTGGTGAGGCCGCCATAGGGCATGCGGTTGCCCCTCACTTTGGCCTGCGGATTGGCGATGTAATCACGCAAATTGGCCTCGTCCCAGGTCAAATTGGCATGCGCCATCGCGCCCGAATAATGAAAGCCCTCGACCGAGCCTGACTTGCGGCCGACAACACCGCGCAGCGACGGACCGATCGCGCCCGGCTTGTCGGAATGGCACGCGGCGCAGTTCTGGAATACGACCTTGCCGTGATCCGCATTGGCAGCCGCCGCCGCGTGCGAGTTGGCCGTCAGCCAAAGCCCCAACGCGGCGACAAATAGCGCCCCGGGCGCGAGCCCGCTTTCCTTGTTCGGCATTTTTCTTCCCCTTGCCGCGCGGCTCGAAACTCCGCGTGCCCCCCTTACCCTTGGACAAGCGGTCCCGGATTTTTGAGATATTTTGTGGTGATGGCCTGCGCCGACCAATACGCGAGCGCGCCGAGCGTGCCGGTCGGGTTATAGCCATGCTGCTGCGGAAATACCGAAGCGCCCTGGATGAACAGATTATGGGCGTCCCAGGCTTGCAGATAGCGGTTGACCACGCTTCCCTTCGGATCCGTCCCCATCATCGTGCCGCCGGTATTGTGGGTCGACTGATACGGCACGACGGTGAAGGTCTTCGGCCGCGGATGCATGTCGTAGCTTGTCGGGTTCATCGCCTTGATGACCCCTTCGAGCTTACTCAGCAAGAACTGCGACATCTTATATTCGTTATCGGGCGGATTGTAGGACAGCCTGATCAGCGGCCGGCCGAACACATCTTTGTAGGTCGGATCGAGATCCATGTAGTTGTTGCGGTTGGCATAGACCGAACCTTGCGTGTTGAAGCGCATGGCGTGGTGGTACCATTTCACGGTTGCGCGCTTCCATTCCGAGCCCCATTCCGGCGTGCCGCCCGGCACGGTGCGGCCGGCGATCGGCGGTGCGCCCGCGGTGTTGCCGGCGATATAGCCGCCGCCGAAGAAGCCCAAACCGCCGTGATCGAAGTTCTCGCCGTTGAAGTCGTCGATGACGACGCCCATGCCGGCGGAACCCCAATACGGATTGAGCTCCTTGTCCTCGAAGAAGGCATTGGCGCCCGCTTCATATTGATAGGCGTAGTTCTTGCCGACCACGCCTTTGCCGCTGTCGTGGTCATAAGGCTCGCTGATGCCCGCAAGCAGCAGATGTTGCACGTTGCTGAACACGAAGGACGATAGAATGACGATGCCGGCGGGTTGTTCGTATTCTTCGCCGTTGCGCATATCGGTATAGGTGACGCTGACGACACGCTTGGCGGTCTTGTCATAGTTCAGCTTGGTGACGAAGCAGCGCGAACGCAGTTCGAATTTCGGATCGAGCCGCAACACCGGCAAGATCGTGGAATTGGCCGATGCTTTCGAGTTGGTCTCGCAGGCGATGCGATTGCAGTAGCCGCAATATTCGCAGGCGCCGAGCGTCACGCCTTCCGGATTGGTGAAGGCCTCGCTTGCAATCGCCACCGGCGCCGGGAACGGATGATAGCCGAGGCTTTTGGCGGCCGCGGCATACATCAGGCCGGCATTGCTCGATTTGATCGGCGCGTTCGGATAGTGCTCGCTGCGGGAGCCTTCGAAGACATTGCCGCCGTCGATCTTCTTGCCGCGCAGATTGCCGGCCTGCCCCGACGCACCGCATATCTTGTCGAAATGATCGTAGAACGGCTCGAGCTCATCATAGCTCACCGGCCAGTCCGCAATCGTCATGTCGTCCGGGACCGCGTTCTTGCCATAGCGCTCGGTGAGCGCGCTGCGAATGCGGAAATCGCTCGGCAGATTACGCCACAGCAATGCGCCCCAATGAATGCCGGAGCCGCCGGTGCCTTCGCCCGGCAGGAACGCGCCGATGCGCCGGATCGGCAGCGCCTGTTCGTCGGGAAAATTGCGAAACGTGATGGTGTCGATGGAATTGTCCATCATCAATTCGAGCCGCTGGCCGTATTTCACTTCGTCGCGCACCGACGGCAGGATGAAATCCTCGCCCGGCACGCGATCCGGTCCACGCTCAAGACCGACCACATTCAATCCGGCCTTGGTCAATTCGCGCGCCAGGATGGCGCCGGTCCAGCCGAACCCAACCGTGACGGCATCGACGTCTTTTAATCGCGTCACCATGTCCGCCTCCCCTATGAAAAATCCGCGATGGATTGAGGTTCGAGGACGTAGCGCTTGTCGCGATACTCATCGATGACGTTGGCGTAGGTCGCCGGCAGGCCGGGGAAGCCGAGCATCTTCCACGACACTTTGTTGCGATTGCCGCCATAGATCGGATCGCCGAAGAAACCCTCCATGGTGAGCGTGAGTAGCCGTGCAAAGAACGCTCTCGAGCTGAAATTTGCGAATTCGGCCTTGCCCTCCTGCATCGCCTTGAGCGCCTCGGCGCGATTGTCGGGCGCAAGTGCATCGAAGTCGTGGCCATAGGTCTTGCGCGACCATTCGTTGGCGGCGGCAATACCGGCGGAAAAGAATTCGGCCGGTGTCAGTGCGAGCTGGTAGCCCTGTTCAGGCTTACCCTTGAAGAACGGACCTGTGCGATAAGATTTGGCGCCGCCGCCCCAAGCGCTCGCCAATTGGCGATCGATATAGACGGCACAGCCGCAATCGCTCCCGGACGGCGACAATTCGTCGGCCGGTATAAGCGTATCGACCGCGGCGACGACAAATGCGTGCTCAGTCTCGTTGAGGATAAGAAGCGGTTCAGGCTGTTGCGGCGGCGGCGACGCGGCATTCGCCGCAGCCGCGGCGGCGGCAGCAGGAGTTTGCGGATCGGCAGCCGCTGATTGCGTCAGGCCGGTCGCAACAGCCGTTCCAGCAAGGCTTGCTCCAGCCAAACCTGCGCCCACAAGAAACTTGCGGCGCGGAAGCGCTTCATCGCTCATGACGTCCCTCCCCATTCACGCACCCGCTCGCGCGTCGAACGCACGGCGGTTTTGTACATTGCAGTGACAATAGCCCTAACCGGCGGTGTCGGAAATGGGTTGCGGCCGCTCAGACGCATTAACTCAGCGCTGAACTTTGCATACCTATCCTGTCGCCGTGGCAGGGCTTTGGTGCGCTTCCCATGTCTCTTTATCTGTTTTGCCCTGCTCTCTCGCAATGGAGGGTTCGGTGAACCGCGAGACATACAAGAAAAGCAATAGATCGGAGCGGCCGAGGAAAGGTGAATTCAGCAACGGCGCCGACGCGATAGGCTTGTGGTTTGCAGCCCTCATCCTCTGCGCCGTGTTGACCGCGGGTGTGATCGTTTATCGGACCGGCAATTCCGATATCGTCACGGCCGCGAACGACTTGCCGCCGCACGCAACAGCGATGGCGCCGCAACACTAAGGCCGCCAATATCTAGCCCTGATCCATTCCCTTCGCCGTGAGCACCGGCAAGGCTGATGGAGCGGTGAGGAATTTGATGAAGTTCTGAGCCGCCGCCGCTTCCTTGCTGCTTGCCGATATCGCGGCCGTGAGCACCAGATAAGACTGAATTTCCGCCGGCAAAAATCCCGCAACTTGAACGCCCGGCGTCGGAATGATTTCGCTGACCGGCCCAAGTCCAAGCTCAACTTCACCCCTGGCGACGCCTTCCGGCGCCCCGGTTTGCAACAGCTTGATCTTTGGCGCCAAAACATCGGTCATGCCGAGCTTGGCGAACAGCGCCTCAAATCCCGCTCGACTTGCGCCCTGGCCGTTGAAACCGATCGACTTGGCGTTCAGCAGCGCCTGCTTGAACGCGTCGACCGTGCTGAGGTCAGGCTTCGCCGCGCCGTTGGCGACGGCGACCCCCATGCCGGCGCGCGCGACGGTCTTGCCGCTATCGGGAACGATCTTGCCTGCAGCGGCAAGACCATCATTGACGGCGCTGGTGAGGACGGCGACATCGAACGCAGCGCCCTGCTCGATTTGCGTCTTGATCACCACGGTCGGCGCAAACGCGAATGAGACCTTATTCTCCGTCGTCTTCTCGAACTGCGGGCCAAGCTCCTCGAGCACACCCTTGAACGCGGTCGTGCTCACCACTTTAAGCTCAGCGGCTTGCGCTTGGATCCCAAAAAGCGAAAACGCGAAAAGCGCGGCAACCGCGCGGCTGGCCGGCATGACGTCCTCCCATCGCCCGTCTTTAGCGGGCGAAGGCGAGACTAACCATAAACACTGGCGATGGCGAGAAACTCGTCGGGATCGAGGCTGGCGCCGCCGATGAGCGCGCCGTCGACGTTTGCGATCGTAAGCAGTTCCTTGGCATTGGCTGGCTTTACCGAGCCGCCATAGAGGATCCGAATGCCATCTTCCGTTCGGCCGTGTCGCAAACCGTAACGCGACACGAGTCGCTCGCGGATGAAGCCGTGCATGTCGCGCACATCGGCTGCGGTCGGCGTCAGTCCGGTACCGATCGCCCAGACCGGCTCATAGGCAACGACGATGTTCTTGGGATCGTCGGGGAGCGAACCGGCAAGTTGGGCACCGACGACGTCCTTCGCCTTTCCGGCATCGCGGTCGGCGCGTGTCTCGCCGACACAGACGATGGCGAGAAGGCCAGCCCGCTGCGCAGCGGCTGCTTTGGCGCGGACCTGTGGATCAGTTTCATGATGATCATGCCGGCGCTCGGAATGGCCGACGATGACGGCGACCGCCCTTGCGTCTGCGAGCATTTCAGCGGCGACATCGCCAGTATGCGCCCCCGACGGCTCGGCGTGGCAGTCCTGCCCCCCGATGCCGACCCGGCTGCCGCGGGCACGGGCGGCAAAATCGGCAATGAGCAGGAATGGCGGGCAGACCATGACGTCGACATCGGCCGGCAGTTTGGCGGCGCCGGCAACGATCTTGTCGAGCTTGGCCGCCGAGGCGGCGAGCCCGTTCATCTTCCAATTGCCGGCGATCAGCGGACCACGCGCCATGTTCTACCCAAAATGTCCTGCCCAAAACCGTATGCCAGAATCTGTATGGTATGACGCGTTAGCAGAGCGTCCGCGGCCGGAAAAGGCCCGTTTTTGCTCCGAATCCCGTCGGTTGCGGCGCACGGTGGCGCTCCTTATAGTGCGCCGCCTTCGCGCCGGCCTTACGGACGCCCCATTGGACGCCCCATCGACGCCGCAATGGTCCGCCATGGCCGGCGCGTTTTGGTCCACAACATTTAGGCGTAGGACACATGCTTCGAGGTATGCGCAAAGCCTCCGAAAACTGGCTCGGCCGCATCGTGATGGCTGCGGTCATGTTTTTGCTGGCAGGCGTGTTCGGCCTTTGGGGCATCAACGACATTTTCACGGGCTTCGGCCGCTCGACGCTCGCCAAGATCGGCAATACCGAGATCGGCATCCCCGAATTCCAGCAGGTCTATCGCGATCGCCTCAATCAGATGAGCCACGATTTCGGCAAGCCGATTTCGCCGCAAGAAGCAACGGCGCTCGGTCTCGACCGGCAAGTTCTCGGTGAAATGATTGCGCAGTCGGCGATGGATCAGCGGGCCCGCCAGATCGGGCTCGGCATCCCCGATACGGAAATCGCGCGCCACATCACGACCGATCCCAATCTGCAGACGATCAATGGCCAGTTCGACCGCAACAAGTTCGAGCAGATCCTGCGCAATATGGGGATGACCGAGCAGCGCTTTGTCGCCGAGCAGCGGCAGACTGCGCTGCGCCGGCAGATCATCGACAGCATGACCGGCGATCTGTCGCCGCCCAAGGCGTGGCTCGACGCCATCAACCAGTTCCAGAACGAGTTGCGCAGCGTCAATTATGTCGTGCTCGGCCCCGAACAGGCGGGCGTCATTCCGCAGCCGACCGACGAAGAGCTCGGCAAATATTTCGACGAACGCAAAATCATGTTCCGCGCGCCGGAATATCGCAAGATCGACGTGGTCGCGGTCACGCCGACGGAACTGGCGAAATGGATGGAAATCTCCGACGACGACATCAAAAGCACCTACCAAAAAGAGATTTCGCGTTTCACAACGCCGGAGCGGCGGCATATTCAGCAGATCATTTTCCCAACCATGGCTGATGCCCAGGCAGCCGCCGACCGCATCAAGAGCGGTACGAGCTTCGCCGCAATCGCCGCCGAGCGTGGCCTTAAAGAGCAAGACACCGATCTCGGCACGGTCGCGAAATCGACCATCGTCGATCCGGCCGAGGCCGATGCCGCCTTCGCGCTGAAAGAAGGCGAAGTCTCGGCCCCGGTGCAAGGCCGGTTCGGCGCGATCCTCGCGACCGTGCTCAAGATCGAGCCGCAAGTAACCAAGTCGCTTGCGGACGTTTCAACCCAGATTCGCGGCGACATCGCGCTCGATCGCGCCAAGGCGCAAGTGCAAGACCTGCACGACAAGATTGAGGACGACCGCGCCGGCGGCGCCACACTCGAACAGGCGGCAGAGAAGCTCAAACTTCCGATCGTTACGGTGAATGTCGACCGTTCCGGCCACGATCCAGACGGCAAGCCGATCACCAATATTCCGC
>Ga0210390_10000759_pt1 | contig 33188 bp, 30 predicted proteins | sample IncBWH11OmetaG_FD_161050 | JGI IMG/M metagenome (GOLD analysis project Ga0210390, IMG submission 161050) | Forest soil microbial communities from Barre Woods Harvard Forest LTER site, Petersham, Massachusetts, United States - Inc-BW-H-11-O ...
CCGGGCCGCATTTGCGGGTGATCATCGCCGCCGGGAAATTCCACGGGGTGATCGCGGCGGTGACGCCGATCGGCTCCTTGGTGACGACGATGCGCTTGTCGGCCATGTGCGCCGGGATCGTGTCGCCGTAGATGCGCTTGCCCTCCTCGCCAAACCATTCGATAAAAGCCGCGGCGTAGGCGATCTCGCCCTTCGACTCGGCGAGCGGCTTGCCTTGCTCGGCGGTCATCAGGGTGGCGAGGTCATCCTGGTTCGCCATCATCAAATCATACCAGCGGCGCAGGATATGGGCGCGCTCCTTGGCGGTCTTGGCTCGCCAAGCGGGGAGCGCCCGGTCGGCCGCCTCGATCGCGCGACGGGTCTCCTCGGCGCCCATGCGGGGCACGGTGCCGAGGGTTTCGCCGCTCGCCGGGTCGGTAACCGGGATCGTGCCGCGGTTCAACGCGTCAACCCACTCGCCGTCGACATAGCATTGCTGGCGGAACAGCTTCGGATCGGAAAGCTTCATCGCGCATACCTCCCTTTGGCTTTACGATACGTACGAAGCGCTTCGGGGGTTGGCAAGGCTCGCGCGGACCGGCGCGCAAGCATCGCTTCTACAGGCCCTTCCGACAACGCGCTCCCGCGGCAACGGGCTTTCAGGATGCTGGCCGATTGCGTTCTTGGCGTGCACGTCGCGATCATCCTGTTCAACCTGTTCGGGCTCGTCGCGGTGCCCGTCGGTGCGGCGTGCGGGTGGCGGTTTGTGCGTGTCGGGTGGTGGCGCATCGTGCACATTCTGCTGCTGGCGGCGGTCGCGGCGCAGGCGCTGGCGGGCCGCGCCTGCATTTTGACGATGTGGCAGGGGGCGTTGTCCGGCGGCGCCGCGGGCCGCGCACCGTTGATCGCGCGCTGGGTCGCTCGGGCAATCTATTGGCCGCTGCCGCTCTGGGTGTTCGCGGCGCTATACGCCGTCGTCTTCCTTTATGCGCTGGCGCTGCTCTGGCTGGTGCCGCCGCGTCGGCCGCTGCACCGCACGGTCATTCAGGTTCGTACAACTGACATAAAAGCGTGATAATTCGGCTAAAGGGGACCGGCCGGCGGGACGGCCGGGGCCGCGATAGTTGGGGGCGGGGATGACGAGCCGCGGGCAAAGCCGGCGCAGCTTTCTGAAATCGGCCGCGGCGGCCGGCGGTGCGGCGTTTCTCGCGTCGCGCTTGCCGGCGCTGGCTGCCGCGCCCGCCGCGCCGGACCTGCAAGGGCTGCGCGGCAAGGTCGACCACATCATCGTGATCTATCAGGAGAACCGCAGCTTCGACCATTATTTCGGCGCCTATCAGCCGCCGGGCGGGGCCGCGGTCGCGAACCTGCTGGACGCCGAGGGCCGAATCGACGCGCGCTTTACCGGGTTGCAAAAGAACCCGGCGGGCGTGCCCTACGGCTATCTGCCGGTGCCCTACCAGGTGCCGGGCTTTGCCGACGCGCTCCTCGAAAACCGGCCGTTTCGCCTGACCCCCTACATCCGGCCGGACGACAACGTGCCGTGGGACCCCTCGCACCACTTTTTCCGCATGTCGGCGCAGATCGACCACGGCAAGATGGACCGCTTCGTGGCGTTGGCGCTCGCCGGCAAGCACGAATTCTTCGACAAGGGGCCAGGAAAAGACCCGGTGGCGATGATGCTTGCCCAGTCGACGCCGTCGGGTGCCGTCCTCGGCTACTACACGCGCCAGGACCTGCCGCAATACCATCGCCTCGCCGACGAATACGTGCTGTTCGACCATTTCTTCCAGGCGATGACCGGCGGGTCGACCGGCAACGCTCTCTACCTCGTGGCCGCGCGCTCGGCGCAATGGTCAAAGCCGCCGGCGGCCAAGACCGGCAGCCTCGAGCCGCCGGTCTTCGACAAGCCCTATGACAAGGCCGGGATCCTGATCAACGACGTGGCGCCGGTGAACGGCCCGAGCGAGACCTTTATGGGGTCGATTGACTTGGCGCCGCCGCCCGCCGAGCAGACCTATCCGACGATCGCCGACCGGCTCGACGCCGCCGGTCTCGGCTGGGCCTGGTACAACGAGGGGTGGAACGCGGTCAAGCCGTGGGCGCTCAAGACCGCGTTCGGGGCCGGCGACGGCTCGGTCGTGGTCGACACGCCGGCGCTCTACCTGCCGCACCACAACCCGTTCCAGTATTTGCCCAGCTGGTTCCAGAACGTAAAGGCCGGCCATATCCGCGACAGCGACGATTTCTTCGACGACCTGGAGACCGGCCGGTTGCCGCCCGTTTCGTTTCTGAAGGCGACCGGCGCGCGCGACGAGCATCCGGCGGATTCGGCGCCGCGCTGGGGCGAGGACTGGGTCATGGGTTTGCTGAAGGCGCTCGGCCACAGCCGGCTGTGGGAGAAGAGCGCCGTCGTCGTCACCTATGACGAGGGTGGCGGGTTCTGGGACCATTTGGCGCCGCCCACCCCCGACGCCTACGGTTGCGGCACCCGTATCCCGGCATTGCTGGTCAGCCCGTGGGCGCGGCGCGGCTATGTCGACCACCGCGTCGCCGACACGACCTCGGTCTTGGCATTGATCGAGGCGCGGTTCGGCCTGAAGCCGCTGCAGCAGCGCGACGCGCGGGCCTACAACCTTGCCGACGGCTTCGATTTCGCGCAGCCGCCGCGCGCGCCGGCGTTCGGGTGATCCTCCCAATACCCAAAGCCGAGTTTCAGGCCGCTGTGGTCACGCCGGCGGCTGACGCCCTCCCCAGCGCTGCCGCCAATTCGCGACGCCGTTGAGCGGTTCGGCCGCGGTCAGCGCGCGCATGACCGCGCGAGCGAGGCAGTCGGCGGCGGCGGCGCCGAGCCGCAGCAGCGCCGCGGCCTCCACCGGCGGGCCGGCGCCGGTCGCCAGCGCAAAGACGCTGTCGCCGTCGAACGGCGTGTGGATCGGCCGGATTGCCCGGGCGAGCCCGTCCTGCGCCATGACCGCGAGCCGGCGGCAGCCGGGCTTGCCGAGCGCCGCGTCGGTGGCGACAACCGCGACCGTGGTTGCGCCGCCGGGAACCGCGGTGCGGGTCTCGGCGAAGTCCTCGGGGTCGAGCGGCGTGCGCGGGGTCGGCGGCTGCGGGTCGATCTCGCCCGGCAGGGCCAGCTCGGCCGCCCACAGCCGCCCGCAATCCGGCCGCACCGCCGAACCCCAGCTGTTGACCGCGACGACGGCGCCGACGGTCGCCCCGTCGGCGAGCACCAGCGAGGCGCTGCCGATCCCGCCCTTTAGGCTGCCGGCCCGGGCGCCGAGCCCGGCCCCGGTATTGCCGAGGGCGAAGTCCTTGGCGGCGGCGCCGACCGCGCGCCGGCCGAGCTCGCGGTAAGGCGGTTCGCCGGCCCAAATTAGCCGTCCCGGAAACGGCAGGTCGAACAGGATCGCGGCGGGGACGATCGGCACCCGGATCTCCAGTGAGCGGCTCGTTCCCCCGACCCGAAAGCCGCGGCCGGCGGCGGCGAGCCATTCCGTCACCCCGCCCGCCGCGTCGAGCCCAAAGGCAGAGCCACCCGACAGCACCACCGCGTCGACCCGGTCGACGAGCGCGTCCGCCGCGAGCAGCTCGGTCTCGCGCGTGCCGGGCGCGCCGCCGCGGACGTCGACCGAGGCCACTGCCGGCTCTTCCGCCAGCACGACGGTCGTGCCGGTTGTCCCGGCGCGGTCCTCGGCCTGGCCGACCAGGATGCCCGGGACGTCGGTGATCAGGTTGCGCGGTCCGGCCGTGGCCACCCGGCTGTCCTCTCGTCAGTCAACGGTTTGCGTAGCCTGTCGAATATGTACCCCGGATCAGGCTGCTTCGCGGCGCATAAAGACGACGCGGGCGGCGCCGTAGACGCGCTCGTCAAGCACGGCGAAACCGTCCGGCGGGGTCAGCGCCTCGCGCGCCCCGACTTCCACCACTGCGAGCGCGTCAAGGGTCAGCCAGCCGGCCGCGGCAAGTGCGGTCAGCGCCGGCGCGGCAAGCCCGCTGCCATAGGGCGGGTCGAGAAAGGCGACCGCGCAGGCAACCGAGGCGAGCGGCGGCCGGCTGGCGTCGCCGGCGATGATGCGGGCGCGGGCATTCTCGCCGAGCTCGGCGATGTTGCGGCGCAACGCGGCGAGCGCGTCGCGGTCGTTTTCGATGAACACTGCCTCGGCCGCACCGCGCGACAATGCTTCGAGCCCGAGCGCCCCGGTCCCGGCAAAAGCGTCGAGCACCGCGGCCTCGGCGAACGGGAGCCCCGCGGCAGCGAAATCGCCGTGCGAGAGGATGTTGAACAAGGCCTCGCGGGCGCGGTCGCTGGTCGGGCGCACCGCCGCACCCGATGGGGCAGCGAGGCGGCGGCCGCGATGGCTACCGCCGACGATCCGCATGCGCCGCCCATTTGGGCGCTTCGTCGCCCAGCTGCTCGGCGAGCGCCTTGCGCGGGACCTCGGCGAGCATGCCGCGCTCGAGGCTGCCCAGCTGGAACGGGCCGTAGGACAGGCGGATCAGCCGGGTCACCTGCAACCCGAGATGCTCCAACACCCGGCGCACCTCGCGGTTCTTGCCTTCGGTCAGCGCCATCGCGACCCAGGCGTTGCTGCCCTGGGTGCGTTCTAGCGCGGCGCGGATCGGGCCATAGGAAACCCCGTCGATCGTGACCCCGCCGGCGAGGCGGCCGAGGCGGGTAGGGTCGACCTCGCCGTGCACCCGCACCTTGTAGCGCCGCACCCAGCCGGTCGCCGGCAACTCGAGGCGGCGGGCGAGCGCCCCGTCGTTGGTCAAAAGCAGGAGCCCCTCGGAATTGAGGTCGAGCCGGCCGATCGAAATCAGCCGCGGCAAATCCCTGGGGAGCGCCGCGAACACCGTCGGCCGGCCCTTTTCGTCGCGGTGCGTGGTGACGAGCCCCGCGGCCTTGTGATAGCGCCACAGCCGCGCCCGGTCGGGCTGCGGGAGCGGCTTGCCGTCGACGCGGATCTCGTTGCCGGCGGCGACCGTGACCGCCGGGCTGGTCAACACGGCGCCGTCAACCGAGACCCGCCCGTCGGCGATCCAGCGCTCGGCGTCGCGGCGCGAGCACAGCCCGGCGCGGGCCAGCACCTTGGCGACGCGCTCGGGGGCGACGCGCTCGGGGTGCGCGGCGGGTTCCGGGTCGGGCTTGCGGTTGTCCATGACGCCCGCCCAAAATGGGCGGCCCGTCGGCCGCGCGCAAGCAGCACCGCCGCGACGGCGGCAGGCTGCGCATCGGCGCTCGTCTGGGTGCTGGGGCCGCCGGCATGCGGTCAGCTTGCCCGGCGGGTCAGGTGGATGCAGCCCAGGGTGTCGATCGCCGCGATGAAAAGGCGGGTGACGACGGTCGAGGTCTCGTCCTCGACGATGACCGCCGGGCCGGGGATCTGCGCGCCGGGGGATAAGTCGCGGCGCTCGTGGATCGCGACCGTGACGAACTCGCCCGCTTCGGCGTCGAACACCGGGCGCCGGCGGGCCGGCTGCGGCGTATAGGGCGCGGGGTTCGGCGTCGTCGGCGCGGGCTCTGCCGGCGCCGGGGCCGAGAGCAGCAAGACCCAGCTCAACACCTCGACCTCGACACCGGGGATGACCCGGTGGTAGAGGCGGCGGTAGGCATCCTCGAAGAGCGCCTGCAACGTTTGGGCGTCGTCGGCGCGGAAATCGCGCACCGGCAGCGCGACGGCGATCTCGTGGCCCTGGCCGCGGTAGCGCATAAAGGCCGAGCGGGCCTCGCTCAGCGGCGCGTCGGGGGCGCCGCGCCGGACGATCGGCTCCGCTTCGGCGCGCATCTCGGCCAACAGCGCGTTGGCGCGCGCCGCCTCGAAGCGGTCGAGCCGCTGCAGGCCCGAGCGGACAATCTCGTATGCGATCGGCGCGCGCAAAAACCCGACCGCCGAGCCGACCCCGGCCTGCGCCGGCACCACGACCCGGTCGAGGCCGAGCTTTTCGGCGAGCCGTGCGGCATGCAGCGGAGCCGCCCCGCCAAACGCCACCAACGTGCGGCCGCGGGCGTCCTTGCCGCTCTCGATCGCGTGGACGCGGGCGGCGTTCGCCATGTTCTCGTCGACGATCTCGCTGACCCCGAGCGCCGCCAGCTCCAGCCCGAGCGCCAAGGGCTCGGCCACGTCATGGCGCAACGACGTTTCTGCCGCAGCCCGGTCGAGCGTCATATGACCGCCGGAAAAGCCCTCGGGGTCGATGCGGCCGAGCACGAGGTCGGCATCGGTCACGGTCGGCGCCGCTCCGCCGCGGCCGTAGCAGGCGGGGCCGGGGTCGGCGCCGGCGCTGTCCGGCCCGACCGTTATCCGCTTCAGCCGGTCGACGCGCGCGACGGAGCCGCCGCCGGCGCCGATCTCGACCATCTCGATGACCGGGATGCGCAACGGCAGGCCGCTCCCCTTTTTGAAGCGGTAGACGCGCGCCACCTCAAAGGCGCGGCTCGACTGCGGCTGCAAGTCGTCGATCAGGCAGATTTTGGCGGTGGTGCCGCCCATGTCGTAGGACAGCACCTTGTCGAGCGCGCACTGGCGGGCGATCTCGGCGGCAAAGATGGCGCCGCCCGCCGGCCCCGACTCGACGAGCCGCACCGGAAACCGGATCGCGGTCTCGACCGCGGTCAACCCGCCGCCCGACAGCATCAAAAACAGCGGGCAGGCAAACCCCTCTCGCCGCAGCAGGGCTTCGAGATTGCCGAGATAGCGGCCGATCAGCGGCTGGACGTAGGCGTTGGCGCAGGCGGTCGAGAAGCGCTCGTATTCGCGCATCTCCGGCGACACGTCGCTCGACAGGGTGACCGGCACCTCGGGCAGATGCCGCGCCAGGATCGCGCCGGCGCGGCGCTCGTGCGCTGGATTCGTAAAACTGTGCAGAAAGCCGATCGCGACCGCCTCGACCTCCTGCTCGGCGAGCCGGCCGGCGAGGGCGGCGACACCCTTCTCGTCGAGCGGCACGAGCACCCGGCCCTGCGCGTCGATCCGCTCGCGCACCGGGAAGCGCAGCCGGCGCGGCACCAGCGGCGGCGGCAGGTCGATGTTGACGTCGTATTGCTCGAAGCGGTTCTCGTGGCGGATTTCGATCGTGTCGCGAAAGCCCTCGGTCGTCAAAAGCGCGGTTTTCGCCCCCTTGCGCTCGATGATCGCGTTGGTCGCCAAGGTCGTGCCGTGGATGATGATCGACAAATCGCCGGGGCCGAGCTCGGCCTCGCCCAGCACCCGGCGGATCACCTCGATGACCGCGCGCTCGGGTGCGGCGGGCGTGGTCAGGATCTTGGCGCTCCACCGCCGCTCGCCCAATTCGAGCGCCACATCGGTAAAGGTGCCGCCGATGTCGACGCCCAGTCTTGCGCCTTCTTGCACGATCACGCCCCTAAAACCCGGCAGGCGCGTCAAGTCTTCGGTGCCGCGAACCGCGCTGTCAACTGGTCAGGGCGCGCGACCGAAACACGTCCGGCCTCCGAGCCTACCGTCTTTCCGGGGCGCGGGCCTTCCCCGCGAGCCCGGAATCCATGAACACCAGCATTGAAAATATTTCGATCGCGGTGTTCATGGTTCCCGGCCTGCGAGCATGTGAAGAAATCACACAACTTGCGAGCTTGTCATGCCGGGATGCCGCTTGGCAGGCCCGGAACCGATGGAAACATTGCCCTGCCGGTATTTCCCAACGCCCTTTGCCTGGGTTCCGGGTTCGCGGGCAATGCCCACGCCCCGGAATGACGGTCCGTTGGATTTCTTCACACGCTCCTGCGCCGGATGACGCGAACGGGAAGCTGTCGCCACAAATGTCGACTGTGTATTGCCGCCGACAGCTCATCGGAGCTCGGCGGGAAAACCGCCCGGCGAACCCGGCGGCTCCCGGCTAGCCGATGGCGGATCAGGCGCGGTGATGCCAGCCGTGGCGCCAGCCGGCGTGTTGCGTCATCAGCGCGTTCGCGACCTGCTGCTGCTCGGGCGACAGGCTCGCATAGAGCGGCTTGAACGCGGTCAGGAGGCGCGCCTGGTTTTCCGCGCGCACCTTGGCGAACTCGCCGCGCATCTCCATGCGCTGGACCGCGTTGACCGCGGTCCCGCGGTGCTGGCGGGCGGTGGCGATCGCCTGGTCGAGCGACTGCGCGTTCTGGCGCATGGCCGCGGCATATTGCTGCCACTCGCCTTCCTGCGCCGGCGTGATCTTGAGCTCGGTCTTCAAAAAGGCGAGCCGGCCGTCTACCAGCTGCCCCGGTGTCATCCAGGCATGGCCGTGGCGCTGCGCCATGCTTTGCGCGGCTGGGGAATTGGCCGGGGAATTCGCCGGCGCCGCCGCGGTTTCCGCCAAAGCGGGCGTCAGTCCCATTGCCGCCACACCGGTCAGCAACGCAGCCGATAACAGGGATGTGCGAAACCTCGTCATTGTCGTCCTCATCGAGAAGCGGGGTCGTTGCCCCTCGTCTAGAGCTATGCGCCGCTGTGCCGCGGCGTACCCGTAAAGCTCGGGATTACAGCGATTTAATCGTGCCGTCATATTGCCGGGGCGGCGCGGGCAGAGGCCGAACGGGGTGCGGTTGCTATGAGCGAGCCGAGCGCGACGCCGCGGCTCGGCCGCAAGCGCTTTTTGCTGGCCTAACGAGGCAATCAGGTCGTCGCCGTGGCGCCCGCGCTCGCGCTCGCCGGGCTGGCCGACGCGGTTGTCGACAATTTCCTCACACGCTTGTCAGCCCGAGTGCGGATCCGGCCTCGCCCCTGTCTGGGGTCTGTCGTTGCGAGCGCAGCGAAGCAATCGCGCGCTGCAGGGGTCGTCTGGTCGGGATTGCTTTGCCGGGGAGCCTGTCCTCGGACCGGCGAAGCCGGACCCGTGGGCTCCTCGCGATGACACCCTGGCTACGACGTTCCGGCAACTTGGCCTGCAACCGCTTTAGCCGGGGCTCGATGCAGGCTTTTCGTTGACGCAGCGCAACAGCTTCCAATAACCGAACAAATTGCTCCGGCGAACCTCGCGGATCGCCAACCGGCTCGCCTGCTGGAACGTCTCGAACGGGAAATCGGCGTGAAACCCGATGTGGCGGGCGAGATGCGCCAAGCGCTTTTCCATAAAGCGCGCCGCCGGGTTTTCGCTGGTAAAGTGGTTGACGACGACGATCGTCCCGCCGGGGATGCACACGCGGCGCATTTCCGCGGCAAACCGCGCCGGGTCGGGCACCACCGAGGCGACGTAAAGCGCCAGCACCGCGTCAAACGAGTTGTCGGCGAATTCGAGGTTTTCGGCGTCCATCAGATGCAGGCCCTCGACATGGGCGAGCCGCATGCGCTCGGTGCGGCTCTTGGCCTTCTCCAGCATCTCGGCCGACACGTCGATCCCGGTCACCCGCGAATCGGGCCGGAAATGCGGCAACGAGAGCCCGGTGCCGACCCCGACCTCGAGAATGCGCTGCCCCGGACGGTCATTCGCGATCCGCACCGCCTCCTTGCGCCCCGGGTGGAACACCGGGCCAAAAAAGATGTCGTAGGAGCCTGAGAACAGCCGGTAGGTCCGGATCGTGTCGTGCAAGTCCATCGTCTCGCTCTCGTCACATCGACAGGACAAGCGCTGTACGCCGCGGCGGTTCCTGCGACGAGCCGCCGGTTTTGAACGCGTTTGTTGGCACAGGCGTAGCATGCCGCAGTTTTTGCGTCATCTTTGTCCTCCCTAATGCGCCGGCGCGGCTCGCGCGTCAGATCGTTGCGCGCCCAACGTCGGCATTGGCCGGCCCGCCTTTAACGCCGTTGCGCCCTCCTTTCAGGCCGGCTGTTCAGATCCCGGCCGTTCATATCGCGGCCGTTGAGATGCCGGCTGCTCAGAGCAGCGTGACGCGCTCGGCCTCCTGGCCCTTTTTGCCGTCGACGACCTCGACGCGCACCCGCTGGCCCGGATCGAGCGCGGTGACGCCGCTGCGGCGCAGCGCAGTGATGTGGATGAACACATCCTTGCCGCCGCCGTCGGGCGAGATGAAGCCGTAGCCTTTCTCCGGCTCGAACCATTTCACAGCACCTTCGAGCGTCGTCGCCGGCCCGGGGACGCGGCGGTCGAACCCACCGTCCGCGGCCGCCCGCCCAGTCGCGGTGCTGTTGTCGACGTTCAACACATTGGTCACCAGCGGGCCCTTGGCCCCGGCGCCGACCTCGCACGAGATCGAGGCGCCTTCGCGTACATCCTCGTAACCGGCGCGACGCAGCACCGCCATCGGCAGAAACGCGTCTTGCGTGCCGTCGGACAAGGTGACGAAGCCAAACCCTTTGCTGGGGTTGAACCATTTGACTTTGGCTTCGACGCGACGGCCTGGGGCGGTGTCTTCGCGAAAGAAGCCGGGGCGGCGCTCGTACATGGGGCCTCTGAGCGTGGGATTAGATTCCGGCGAGCCTGTCGACCGCCAAACCTTATCCTAAACGCGCTGCCCCGCGCTAGCCGTCACCTCGCCGTATTGCCGCCCCATTTGCGGTCGCGCCACCGCACCGCCCGGCTAACCCTCGAAGGCCACAAGCCGCTGGTTCTGCTCGCCCAATCCTTCGACCGACAGCCGCACGCGATCGCCGGGCTTCAGAAACTTGGGCGGCTTGAAGCCCATGCCGACCCCCGAGGGCGTCCCGGTCGGGATCACGTCGCCGGGCAGCAAGGTCATGAAATGGCTGACATAGCTGACGATGTGGTCGACCCCGAAGATCAGGTCGGCGGTGTTGCTGTTCTGGCGCCGCTCACCGTTGACCTCGGTCCACAGTGCGAGCTTGCCGGGGTCGGCGACCTCGTCCGCCGTCACGAGCCACGGCCCGATCGGGCAGAAGGTGTCGGCACTCTTGCCCTTGGTCCACTGGCCCAGCCGCTCGATCTGGAATTCGCGCTCGGACACGTCGTTGACGACGCAAAACCCGGCGACGTGCTTGGGCGCGTCGTGCACCGCGACATAGCTCGTGCGGCTGCCGATCACGATGCCGAGCTCGACCTCGTAATCGGTCTTTTGCGAGCCCTTGGGGATCATCACGTCGTCGTTCGGCCCGCAGATCGACGACGGCGCCTTCATGAAAAAGATCGGCTCGGACGGGATCGCCGCGCCCGCCTCCTGCGCGTGCAGGCGGTAGTTGAGGCCGATCGCGACGATCTTGGAGACGGCGCCGACGCACGGCCCGAGCCGCGGCGTCCCGGAGACGAGCGGCAGGCTCGCCGGGTCGAGCGCGCGCAGCCGGGCGAGCTCGGTGGGCATCAAGGCCGCGCCGTCGATGTCGCGAACGACGCCCGACAGGTCGCGGATTTTGCCGTCGCGGTCGACGAGGCCGGGCTTTTCCTGGCCCGCCAGCCCGTAGCGAAGGAGCTTCATCGGCATTCCCTCCAGTTGCGAGTTAAACCGTCAAACCCGGTCACAGCGTAAAGCCGCCGTCGATCACATGGATCGCCCCGGTCGTGAACGAGGATTCGTCGGACGCGAGGTAGACCGCCAGCGCCGCCACCTCCTCGGGCGTGCCGAGCCGGCCCAACGGCTGGCGCTCGACAAAGGCGCGCCGCGCCGCCTCGCTGCCGCCGACGACGCGCACCCCTTGCGCCGCGACGCGGTCGTCGAGCGACGGCGTCTCGATTGTCCCCGGGCAGATCGCGTTGCAGCGGATCCCTTGGGTGATGAAGTCGGCCGCCACCGATTTGGTCAGCCCGATCACCGCCGCCTTGGTGGCGCCGTAGACGCAGCGGTTGGGGGCGCCTTTGACCGAGGACACGGTCGAGGCCATGTTGACGATCGAGGCGCCCGCGCCGCGCTCCAGCATCTTGGGCAAAAAGGCGCGGATCGTCATGAACATCGAGCGCACGTTGAGCGCGAACGACGCGTCCCACTCGATCGGGTCGGCGTCGAGGATCGTGCCGTGATGGACAAACCCGGCGCAGTTGAACAGCACGTCGACCGGCCCGAGCTCGCCCGCGAGCGCGGCAACCGCGTCGTCGTCGGTCACGTCGAGCCGCCGTGTGGCGATCAGCGCGTCGGCGAGCGGCGCCAGCTTGTCGTCGGCGATGTCGGTCGCGAGCACGCTCGCGCCTTCGGCGGCAAAGGCAAGCGCCGCCGCCCGGCCGATGCCCTGCGCGGCCGCCGTCACCACCGCGCGCTTGCCCGCGAGCCGTCCCGCCATCGCCGCCGCCCTTGTCCCGCCCGACCCGGCGAAATTGCCATGCCCGATACGGGCGTGTAAATCCGCATGCCGCTTCGCGGCGGCCTCGGCACCCGCCGCTAAATCTCGCAGGCCGGGGATGGCGATGAACGCCGCGGCGCCGCTGGCGTTGACGGCTGAGGCGCGGCGCGTGGATGGGGGAGGGCGGCGGTGTGACCCAGCTCGAAAAGACCGGCTTGACGGCGTTCCCCGCGACCGAGCGGTGGCTGCGCGACACCTGCGCCGGCGCCGAGCTCGACGTACCGGCGTTTCACCGCCCGCTCGCCAGATGCGACCTCGCCCACTGCCGCGGCATGTGCTGCTACGACGGCGTCTATGTCCACAACGCCACGGCGGAAGTCCTGCAGCACCTCGCCGCAACCCGCGCCGCGGAGTTTCGCGAGGCGGGCACAGCCCTGCCGGCGACCGTGATTGTCGACGGGCTGTGGCGCGACGGCAGCAGCGGGCCTAAGACGGCGACTAAGCCCAACGATTTTCGCAGCGTGGTCGAAGGCTTCCCCGGCCATTTCGACGACACCGCCTGCGTCTTCCACGCCGACGATGGCAGATGCACCTTGCAGACCTTGGGGGGAAAGGACGGCAAGCATCCGTGGTTCTACAAGCCGCTCGTATGCTGGCTGTTCCCGATCAGCGTCTCGCCAGAGCGCATCACGCTCTTTGACGAGGCGAGCGACCCCTACCGCTACCCCGATTACGACGGCTTTTTGAGCCGCACCTTCTGCGGCCGCACGGCACGCGCCGGGCGCCCGGCTTACGAGATCCTGCGCGCCGAGCTCGAGCTGCTCGGCCGGATCCTCGGCCGCGACCTGACGCACCCCTTTCCGAAAACGGTGCCCGAACCCGCCTGACCCCCCTGCCGCGTGTTCGGCGCCCCGACCGGCAGCACCCATCCCTGAGCTCTTCGTCCTTCCCGCGAAAGCGGAACCCAGAGCCTGCCTCTGGCACGAACAGGGGGGGCGGGCACCGAGCGCGTGCCCCCTGTTCTAGCCACGCGCAGGCTCTGGACCCCCGCCTGCGCGGGGGCGACGGATAGGAGGCTAGCGGAGTCGTTTGTACGGATAGGAGGCTAGCGGAGTCGTTTGTTAGGTCAGCTCCACTAGCGCATCGTCGGCATCACGTATTCGGCGCCGGCGCGCACGCCCGCAGGCCAGCGCGCGGTCATCGTCTTCAGATGCGTGTAAAAGCGCACGCCCTCGGGGCCGTACACCGCCATGTCGCCGAACAATGAGCGCTTCCAACCGCCAAAGCTGTGGAACGCCATCGGCACCGGGATCGGCACGTTGATCCCGACCATGCCGATCTGGACGCGGTTCGAGAACTCGCGCGCGGCGTCGCCGTCGCGGGTGAAGATCGCGACCCCGTTGCCGTATTCGTGGTCGTTGACGAGCTTGGTCGCGTGCTCGAAATCGGGCGCGCGCACGACCGACAGCACCGGCCCGAAAATCTCCTCCTTGTAGATGCGCATCTCGGGCTTGACCTCGTCGAACAGGCAGCCGCCGAGGAAAAACCCGTTCTCGTAGCCCTGGAGCTTTAATCCGCGGCCGTCGACGGCGAGCTTGGCGCCCTCGGCCAGCCCAAGATCGACATAGGAGCGCACCTTGTCCAAATGCTGGCGGGTCACAAGCGGCCCCATCTCCGCCTCGGGGTCGGTGCCGGGGCCGATCTTCAACGCCCGCACCCGCGGCACGAGCTTGTCCATCAGCTTGTCGCCGATGCCGCCGACCGCGACCGCCACCGACACCGCCATGCAGCGCTCGCCCGCCGCGCCATAGGCCGAGCCCATCAGCGCGTCGGTCGCCTGGTCGAGGTCGGCGTCGGGCATCACCACCATGTGGTTTTTCGCACCGCCCAACGCCTGCACCCGCTTTCCGGCGGCGGCCGCGGTCGTGTAGATGTACTCGGCGATCGCGGTCGAGCCGACAAAGCTGACCGCCGCGACCCCCGGATGGTGCAGGATCGCGTCGACCGCCGCCTTGTCCCCGTGAACGACGTTGAACACGCCCGCCGGCAACCCGGCCTCGGTCAACAGCTCGGCGATGCGCACACCGGCCGACGGGTCGCGCTCCGACGGCTTCAGCACAAACGTGTTGCCGCAGGCGAGCGCCATCGGGAACATCCACATCGGCACCATCGCCGGAAAGTTGAACGGCGTGATGCCGGCGCAGACGCCTAGCGGCTGACGCACCGACCAGCTGTCGATGCCGCGCCCGACCTGCTCGGCGAACTCGCCTTTCATCAAATGCGGGATGCCGCAGGCGAACTCGACGACCTCGACCCCGCGGGTGATCTCGCCCTGGGCGTCGGAGAAGACCTTGCCGTGCTCCTCGGAAATCAGCCGCGCCAGCGCGTCATGGTCGCGCGCCAACAGCTCGAGGAACTTGAACATGACCCGCGCGCGGGTGAGGGGCGGGGTCGCGGCCCATTGCGGAAACGCCGCGGCGGCGGCCTTGACCGCGGCGTCGACCTCGCCCGGCTCGGCAAAGGCGACGCGCCTGATCTTCTCGCCGGTCGCCGGGTTGAATACGTCGCCCCAGCGCCCGCCTTTGCCCTCGACCCGTTTGCCGCCGATGTAGTGCTGAATGTCGCTCATCACCCGACCCGAATGCTGACCTCGCCGATTACCGCATCATAAGCCCGCTGTCGGGGCGGCGCAGCGGATTTTGCGCGGGCGCAGCCACCTCGGTGCACGCGCGCGGCTCCCCGCAGGGAACCATCGACCGAATGCGGGGTTCTGAGCGCGGCGGATCATGTTCGCGCGACCTGTCGAAGCGGCGGTGCCGCGCCCGGCGGTCGCTACCGCATCCCGCCTTTAGCCCGGAAAGCCCGTCTTCTGGCGGGAAAGGAGGCCCGCATGGATGCCCGGATCACATTGCGCGTCGACGGGGCGGAGCGCCAGCTGACCCTCGACACCCGCACCACCCTGCTCGACGCGTTGCGCGACCGGCTCGGCGTGATCTCGCCCAAGAAGGGCTGCGACCATGGCCAATGCGGCTCCTGCACGGTTCTGCTCGACGGCCGCCGCGCGACGACCTGCCTCGCCCTCGCGGTCGCCCATGACGGTGCTGCGATCACGACCGCGCAAGGTCTCGCGGACGGCGGCTTGCTCCACCCGATGCAGCGCGCGTTTATCGAGCATGACGGCTTTCAGTGCGGCTACTGCACGCCGGGCCAGATCTGCTCGGCGGTCGGCATGCTCGATGAGGTGAGGGCGGGCCACCCAAGCCACGTCACCCGCGACCTCTGCGGCCCGATCGCGCTCAGCGACGACGAGATCCGCGAGCGGATGAGCGGCAACCTCTGTCGTTGCGGCGCCTACGTCAACATCGTGGCGGCGATCCGTGCGGCGGCCGCGTCATGAGCCCGTTCGAATATGAGCGCGCCGCCGACGCCGCGAGTGCCGTGGCGCGGGTCGCGGGCCGCCCGGGTGCGGCGTTTCTCGGCGCCGGCACCAACCTCGTCGACCACATGAAGCTCGGCGTCGCGAGCCCCGACCTGCTTGTCGACGTGACCCGGCTGCCGTTCGACAAGATCGAGCCGCTGCCGCAAGGCGGCGTGCGGATCGGGGCGGGGGTGCGCAACAGCGACCTTGCCGCCGACCCGACGGTCCGCCGGGACTACCCGGTGCTGGCCCAGGCCTTGCTCGCCGGGGCGTCGGGGCAGCTGCGCAACCTCGCGACGACCGCCGGCAACCTGTTGCAGCGCACCCGCTGCGTCTATTTCCAGGACGTGACGACCCCGTGCAACAAGCGCGCATCGGGAAGCGGGTGCTCGGCGATCGGCGGCTACACCCGCGACCACGCGATCCTCGGCGCCTCCGAGCACTGCGTCGCGACGCACCCCTCCGACATGGCGGTGGCGCTGGCGGCGTTGGACGCGACCGTGATCGTGCTCGGGGTCACGGGCGCCCGCCGCGTGGCGCTCGTCGACTTTTACCGGCTGCCCGGCGACGCGCCGCAGCGCGACACCGCCCTCGCGCATGGCGACCTGATCACCGCCGTCGAGCTGCCGGCGTTGCCGCTCGCCGGCAATTCGGCCTACCGCAAGGTGCGCGACCGCGCCTCCTACGCGTTCGCGCTGGTCTCGGTCGCGGCAGCACTTTCGGTCGAGAGCGGGGTCGTGCGCGAGGCGCGCATGGCACTCGGCGGCGTCGCCCACAAGCCGTGGCGCGCCCACCGCGCCGAGGCGGCGCTGCGCGGGGCGCCGGCCAGCGAGGAAAGCTTTCGGCGCGCCGCCGAGGCCGAGCTCGCCGACGCGCGGCCGTTGCGCGACAACGCGTTCAAGGTGTCGATGGCCCGCAACACCATGGTCGCGGTGTTGCGCGACCTCGCCCGGGAGGAGCGCCGATGACCGAGCTCTTGCAGCCGCGCGCGATCGGCACGTCGCCGGCGCGCCTCGACGGGCCCGCCAAGGTCGCCGGCACCGCCCCTTACGCGTTCGACCACCCGGTTGCGAGCCCGCTCTACGTGTATCCGGTGCAGGCCGCCGTCGCCCGCGCCCATGTCACCGGCATCGACACCGCCGCCGCCGAAGCGCTCGCCGGCGTTGTCAAGGTCATCACGCACCAGAACGCCCCGCGCCTCGCTTCCGACGAAAACAAAGAGCTGTGGATTCTGCAATCGGACGAAATCCATTTTCGCGGTCAGATCATCGCGGCTTCGGTCGCGGACACGCCGGAGATCGCGCGCCAGGCGGCTGATCTGGTCCGCGTCCGCTATGCCGAGCAGGCGCACGACGTAGAGTTGCGCGCCGACCGCGAGGATCTCTTCGCCCCCGAGCACGTCAACCCGACCTACCCCGCCGCCACCGACGACGGCGATGTCGATGCCGCACTCGCGGCAGCCGAGGTGACGGTCGACGAGACCTACACCACCCCGACCGAGCACAACAACCCGATGGAGCCGCACGCCACCATCGCCATATGGGAGAATGGCGAGCTGACCCTTTATGATTCGACGCAGGGCGTGCACACGGTGCGCGACTCGTTGGCGCCGCTGTTCGGCGTCGACGCGGCGCATGTCCATGTCGTCGCCCCCTATGTCGGAGGCGGGTTCGGGTCCAAGGGGACGACGCACGCGCACAACGCGCTCGCCGTGCTGGCGGCGCAGGCGGTTCCCGGTCGGCCGGTCAAGCTGGCGCTGACGCGGCAGCAGATGTTCTCGCTTGTCGGCTATCGCACGCCGACGATCCAGCGCGTGCGGCTCGCCGCGGATCGCCAGGGGCGCTTGACGGCGATCGTCCACGAGGTCGTCGAGCAGACTTCGAGGATCAAGGAATTCGCCGAGCAGACCGCGGTCGCCACCCGGATCATGTACGCGGCACCCAACCGGCGCACCGCGCACCGGCTGGCGGCGCTCGACGTGCCGGTGCCGTCATGGATGCGGGCGCCGGGGGAAGCGCCGGGCATGTACGCGCTCGAGGCGGCGATGGACGAGCTCGCGGCCGGCTGCGGGATCGACCCGATCGAGCTGCGGGTCCGCAACGAGCCCGACATCGACCCCGAATCCGGCAGGCCGTGGTCCGGCCGCAACCTCGTGGGCTGTCTTCGCGAAGGTGCCCGCCGGTTCGGCTGGGAGCGGCGCGACCCGAGACCCGGCACCCGCCGGCGCGACGGCTGGCTGGTCGGCGTCGGCGTCGCAAGCTCGACCTATCCGGCGTTTTCGATCCCCGGCTCGCGGGCAAGCGTGCGCTACGGGCAGGACCAGCGCTATGTCGTGCGCATCGGCGCCGCCGACATCGGGACCGGCACCTGGACGGCGTTGAGCCAGATCGCCGCCGACGCGCTCGGCTGCCCGCTTGAGGCGATCCATCTCGAAATCGGCGACACCGCGCTGCCGACGGCCAGCGTCGAAGGCGGCTCCAGCGGCATCAATTGCTGGGGCTCGGCGATCGTCGCCGCGGCGCGCGCCTTTCGCGCCCGGCACGGCGCCGACCCCGCCGACGGCGCCGAGATCGAGGCCGGGATGCCGGAGAACCCGGATGCCGAGCAGTTCGCGATCCATTCATTTGGCGCGCAGTTCGCCGAGGTCCACGTCCACGCCGACACCGGCGAGATCCGGGTGCCGCGCATGCTCGGGGTCTTTTCGGCGGGCCGCATCGTCAACCCGCGTCTCGCGCGCTCGCAGTTCATTGGCGGCATGACGATGGGCCTGTCGATGGCGTTGCACGAGCACAGCGTCGTCGACCCGCGCTTTGGCCATGTCGTGAACCACGATCTCGCCGGCTACCACATCGCCGCCAATGCCGATGTCGGCGACCTCGACGCGGTCTGGCTCGACGAAAGCGACCCGCACGGCAACCCGATGGGCACCCGCGGCATCGGCGAGATCGGCATCGTCGGCGCCGCCGCGGCGATCGCCAACGCCGCCTACAACGCCACCGGCATCCGGGTTCGCGACCTGCCGCTGACCCCTGACAAGTTCCTTGCCTGACCGGGGCGTTCGAGCCGGCCGTCGTCGGCTTACAGCACGCTCAGCATTTCGGCGACGAGCGGGTGGCGGACGATGTCGGCCTCGCCGAGCCGCACCACGGCGACCTCGGCGATCGCCTCGAGCCGGCGGGCGATGTCGGCGAGCCCCGACAGCCCGTCGAGCAGGTCGCTCTGGTCGGGGTCGCCGGTCACGACCATACGTGCATTGGCGCCGAGCCGGGTCAACAGCATCTTGATCTGGCCGTAGGTGCAGTTCTGCGCCTCGTCGATGACGATAAAGGCGTTGTTCAGGGTGCGCCCGCGCATGTAGGCGATCGGCGCGATCTCGATCGCGCGCTCCCCGATCAGCTGTTTCAGCCGTTTGCCGCCGAGCCGCTCGTTAAGCGCGTCGTCCAGCGGGCGCAGGTAAGGTGCGAGCTTGGCGTTCATGTCGCCCGGCAGATAGCCGAGGCTTTCGCCGGCCTCGACCGCGGGCCGCGTCAAGACGATGCGCGCCGCCGCACCCGAGGTCAGCGCGTCGACCGCGGCGCTGACCGCGAGATAGGTCTTGCCGGTCCCGGCGGGGCCGAGGGCGACCGTAAGGTGGTGCTCGGCGATCGCCGCCATCAGCCGGCGCTGGCCATCGCTCTGCGGGCGGACCTTGCGGCGCCAGCCCTGCTCGCCCTCGGCGACCGGCGCCACCGCATAGGCGGCCTCGGCAAGATGGACGACCGATCCCGCATTCGCCCAGCGCTTTCCCATCCGGCTCCTCCTGCGGTGATGGCTTACACCTCGATCATCATACCACTAATTGAAGGAAATTACAGTATCGCTACAAGATTGTGGCACCAACCAGCCTACTTGCCTGGGGCTGGTCATGGCCGGCAAAGCGCAGCAATCTCAGGGCGGCTGCGTATCGTCGGGCGGCCGGGGCAGCGGTCCCGTCGCTCGGCGGCAATGACGCGAAACATCAGCTGGAGCGGGGGCAAGCATGGCGGGAGAAGTCGTTCATGTTGCCGGGGCGGAAGCTGGCGGATTTTCCGCCTATCTCGCGGTTGCGGAGGCGGGGAGCGGTCCCGGGGTGGTGCTGCTGCACGGGGCGGGCGCTGGCGCGCGGCCGCTCGCCGACCTCTACGCCGCGGAAGGCTACGTCGTGCTGTGCCCGGAGGCGCCGGGCACTGAACCAGATGTCGCGGCCGCCGCGGCGGCGGCGTTGTGCGCGCGACCGGAGTGCACCGGAAAGCTCGCGGCGCTCGCCTTCGGCGACGGCGGGCTGCCGGCGTTGCGCCTTGCCGCCGAGAATCGCGTCGCGGCAGTGGTCTGCTACGAGCCGGCCGGCATCGCGGCCGCGCTCGAGCTCGCGCCGCGGATCGCCTGCCCGGTGGTGCTGCACTTCGCCGAGAACGGCCCGGACACCCCGGCCGACGCGGTCGCGCGGGTCAGGCAGGCCTTCGCCGGCCCGCCGGAGGCCGCGGTCTATGTCTACCCCGGCGCCCGCCGCGGTTTTGCCGACACGGGCAGCGCGCACCATGACCGGGCCGCGGCCGGCCTCGCGCACTCGCGCTCGATCGCATCGCTGCGCCGCGCGATCGGGCCCTGCTACGACCTCGAGACCTTGTGGGAGGCGCACACCCGCTACGAATTTGTGACCCGCGACGTCGATGCGACGATGGCGACAATGGTCGCCGAACCCTACGTCAACCACGTGCCGGTCATGACCGGCGGCGTCGGCGGGCGCGACCTCGCCCGCTTCTATGCCGAGCACTTCATCCCGAAATGCCCGGCCGACATCGCGATGGTGCCGGTTTCGCGCACGGTCGGCGCCGACCGCGTCGTCGACGAAATGGTCGTGTCGTTCACCCACGACAGGGAAATCGACTGGATGCTGCCCGGCGTGGCCCCGACCGGGCGCCGCGTCGAGGTGCCGCTCGTCGCGATCGTCGGCTTTCGCGGCGACAAGCTCTATCACGAGCACATCTATTGGGACCAGGCGAGCGTGCTCGTGCAGATCGGGCTGCTCGACCCGGCGGGGCTGCCGGTTGCCGGTGTCGAGACCGCCAAAAAGCTGCTCGACCACACGCTGCCCTCGAACGCGCTGATGACCCCGCGACGCCTCTAACTTCATCAAAGACGCGGGAAATTCACCAAAATCGCGGGCGCTACTCGCGGCGGAACGTCACCACCAGCACGTCGCGATAGGCCGGTCCGGCCGGGTTGATCGGCTCGACCGGGGTGACGCCGTGGTAGACGCGGCTGTCGTCGACCAGCGCCGCGTCGAGCGGCCGGGTCAGCGTAAAGCTGCCGAGCGGCCGCCGCGTCAGGTCGTAGATCGTCGTCTCGCCGCTCCGGACGTTCTCGCGCCGGACCATCAGCACCAGCACCCAGTCGACCCCGTCGCGGTGCATGCCCTCGGGGGTCGGCTGACCGGCCTCGCCGGGACGCGCCTCGATGCGGAACTGGTGCAGCTCGACATGCCAGGCCTCGGGGCGCAGCGCCGCCGGGGTCATCCGGTCGAACAGCGCGTGGCTCGTCCCGAGGATGGCGCCCAGCGCCGGGTGGCGGCCGATCGCCTCGGCGACCGGCTCGAACCAGCGCTCGATGCCGCCGTTCAGCGGGTTGTAGTCGCTGCTCTGGTAATGCGGCTGGTGCGGCTTGCGCAAAATGCCGGCCGGGTTCGCGCGGTAGGCAGCAAAGCGGCGCCGGCGGTAGCGCCCGCCGTCGGCCATGTAGGTGTCGACGCCGAGGTCGTTCCAGCTCGCGGCAAAGCCGTCCCAGTCGCCGAGCGCGGCCGCGTCGAGGAGCGCGCGCATCTCGGGCGCCTCGACAAAGGCGAACCCGTCGCGTTCGATCGCCCCGGCCAGGGGCGCGAGGGAAGCGGTCATGGCACCTCTCTGACCACGGTTTGCCGGCTTGCGCGCGCCACCGGCATAACGGTCCGACAAAGAGCGAGATTGGGTCGGATCGCGGCTGTGCAAGAATAGCGCAACGAGCGCGCTCGCGGCGCGCGCGCGGACGGAGGCTCAGATGGCGTTCACGTTGAGCGAGGAGCAGCGCGAGATCCGGGCGGCCGTGCTGCGGTTGTGCACGCGGTTTGGCGACGACTATTGGCTCGGCAAGGACGAGGCGGGCGGCTTCCCGCATGAATTTCACCGGGCGATGGCCGAGGCCGGGTGGCTCGGCATCGCGATGCCGCCCGAATATGGCGGCAGCGGGCTCGGCATCGCCGAGGCGGCGGTGCTGATGCAGGCGGTCGCCGAATCGGGTGCGGGGTTCAGCGGCGCCTCGGCGATCCACATGAACATCTTCGGGCTGCACCCGGTCGTCGTCTTTGGCACCGACGAGCAGAAACGGCGGTTTCTGCCGCCGTTGATCGCCGGCCGTGAAAAGACCTGTTTCGCGGTCACCGAACCCGACGCCGGGCTCGACACGACCCGGCTCAAGACGCGTGCCGAGCGCCATGGCGACCATTACGTGCTGTCGGGCCGCAAGATCTGGATTTCGACCGCTCAAGTTGCCGAAAAGATGCTGATCCTGGCGCGCACGACCCCGGTCGAGGAGGTGGCGCGGCCGTCGCACGGCATGACCCTGTTCTATACCGATCTCGACCGCGGCAAGGTCGAGGTGCGCGAAATCCCGAAAATGGGGAGGAAGGCGGTCGACTCGAACCTGTTGTTCATCGACGGGCTCGAAGTGCCGGTCAAAGACCGCATCGGCGAGGAGGGCAGGGGGTTCCACTACATCCTGCACGGCATGAACCCGGAGCGCATCCTGATCGCCGCCGAGGCGGTCGGGCTCGGCCGCGCCGCGTTGGCGCGCGCCGCCCGCTATGCCGGCGAGCGGGTCGTGTTCGGCCGGCCGATCGGCCAGAACCAGGCGATCCAGCATCCGCTCGCCGAGCGCTGGATCGAATTGGAGGCGGCCGAATTGATGGTGCTGCGCGCCGCCGCCGCCTATGACCGGGGCGAGGCGGCGGGCGAGGTCGGCGCCTATGCCAACGCCGCCAAATACTGCGCCGCCGAGGCCGGGTTTCGCGCCTGCGAAACCGCGGTCATGACCCATGGCGGGATGGGCTATGCCCGCGAATACCATGTCGAGCGCTATTTCCGCGAAATCCAGATCGCCCGCATTGCCCCGATCAGCCCGCAGCTGATCCTCTCCCACATCGCCGAGCGGGTGCTCGGCCTGCCGAAGTCGTATTGAGCCGATCTCACGCCATGCGGTTCGCGGTCTTTGCGATAACGGCGCTGACGCGCTTCCCCTCGCGCGCCGCTGTCGCCATGACGCGGCGGCGCAGCTCGGGCGACACCGAGGCGCGAAATTGCTGGTGGGGGAGGGCGGCTACCGCACCTGCTCGACCGCGAGCGAGCCCTGCGGCAACGGGCGAAGCAGCTCTGCTTCCGGCCGCGTCAGATCGAGCCACGCGAGCCAGGCCGCGCGGTCGAGCACGACCATTTGCCGATCATGGATCGGTGCCACGTCGGGGCCGGGCTCGGTGGTCAACAGCGTGAAGGCGTCGCCGGCATCGGTCGGTCGCCACAGCCCGGCAAAGCAGAACCAAGCCGCGCCCGCCCTCGAAAAGCGCCACTTCGACTTTGGCGAGCGGGCGCCGGTGAACTCGAAGAAGTGCGTCGCCGGGACGAGGCAGCGGCCCTTCGGGAACCGGCGGCCTTCCGATCGGAAGTTGATGACCGGCGCCCCCTTGGGCCGGGCCGGCGGGAAGCCCCACCGCAGCTGCACGAGCTCGACCCCGTCGCCGCGGCGACGGATGACGGGCGCCGGCTCGGTCGGCCAGATGTCGTCGCGCGGCTCGAGGTTGGGCGCGGCCTCCGGCCAGCGCAAAGGCAGGCGCATTTCGCTGAACGCCTGCAGGTAGTCGTCATAAGGGACACGGTTGCCGAAATCGTTGCACATGCGGGTCAAGATAGGCCCGCCGCGCGCGCCGGCAAACCCGTCCTGGGCCGGCCCGTCGAGCTCGACCGGCAGGACGATAGGCGTCGGCGGCGTGCGCCGAGATTTCGAGTTCCAAAGCTGGCTGCGTCAGCGCGGCGTGCGTTACCTGACCGGCGGCTCCGATGTCGGCTACATCCTCAGCGCCGGCCGCGCCGACGTGAAACAGCTGCGCGAGCTGAAGTTGTAGGGGCCGGCCACCCGCCGCCCCTGTCCGAAAGCCGGCGGGCGTCAGTTCCCGGCGACGCAGGGCCGCACCATCTTCGCCGGGTCGACGAGGCGGTCGAACAGCTCCTCGGTCACGAACCCGAGCTTCAGCGCCGCTTCCTTCAAGGTCAGGTCGTTGTCCATCGCATAGTGGGCGATCCTCGACGCCTTGTCGTAGCCGATGACCGGCGACAACGCCGTCACCAGCATCAGCGAGCGCGCCACATCCTCGTTGATCTTTTTCAGGTTCGGCCTGGTTCCCTCGACCAGGAACTTGCGGAAATTGGCGCAGCCGTCGCTCAGGATTGTTATCGAATGCGCGATGTTGAAGATCATCAGCGGCTTGTACACGTTCATCTCGAGATAGCCGCCGGCCCCGCCAAACCCGACCGCCACGTCGTTGGCCATGACCTGCGCCGCGATCATCGTCAGCGCCTCGGCCTGGGTCGGGTTCACCTTGCCCGGCATGATCGAGGAGCCGGGCTCGTTCTCCGGGATCTCCAGCTCGGCAAACCCGGCGCGCGGCCCGCACGACATCAGGCGGATGTCGTTGGCGATCTTGTAGAGCGAGACCGCCAAGGTGCGCAACGTCCCGGACAGCTGCACCAGCGCGTCGTGGGCGCCCTGCGCCGCGAACTTGTTCGGCGCGCTGACAAACGACAGCCCGGTGAGCTTGGCGATTTCCGCCGCCGCCGCTTCGGCAAAGCCGGGCGCGGCATTGATGCCGGTGCCGACCGCGGTGCCGCCGAGCGCCAGCCGGTACACGCCCTTCAGCGCATCCTCGATGCGCTCGATGTCGTCGCCGAGCATCGCGGCGTAGCCCGACCATTCCTGGCCCAACGTGATCGGCGTCGCGTCCTGCATGTGGGTGCGGCCGATCTTGACGATGTCCTTCCAGTCTTCGGCCTTTGCCGCGATCGCGTCGCGCAGGGCGGCGACCGCCGGCACCAGCCGCCCGGTCACGTTGACGGCGGCGGCCATGTGCATCGCCGACGGGAACGTGTCGTTCGACGATTGCGACATGTTGACATGGTCGTTCGGGTGAACCGGCGTCTTGCTGCCGAGCGGGGTGCCGGCGAGCTCGCAGCAGCGGTTGGAGATCACCTCGTTGACGTTCATGTTGAATTGCGTGCCGCTGCCGCTCATCCACACATGCAGCGGAAACATGTCGTGGTGCCGCCCGGCCAGGATCTCGTCGCAGGCCTGCACGATCAGCCGGTGCACGGCGCCGTCCAGCCGGCCGCCGGCATGGTTGGCGTTGGCGGCCGCCTTTTTCAGCATCGCGTAAGCGGCGATCATCTCGCGCGGCATCAGGTCATGGCCGATGCTGAAATGCTCGAGCGAACGCTGGGTTTGGGCCCCCCAAAGCTTGTCGGCCGGCACCTCCACCACGCCCATGCTGTCGGTTTCGCGGCGAACGTCAGTCATGGCATGCGCCCTCCGCAATCCTCAGTCGGCCGAAGCGCCGACTAGTCGCGTAATCGGCAAACCCGGATCGCCGTTGCAGGCGTATCGGCCCGCGCACCGCACTCGCAACTTGTCTTGCTTTTCTGCGCGGCGGTCATATCCCGGCGGCGGCGCCCCGAAGCTCGACCGTGAATGCCGGGTCGTCGAACACGCTCGCCGGCCAGCCCAGACCGTAATGCTCGCGCAGCATGGCGCCCGTGTATTCGGTGCGAAACAGCCCGCGGCGTTGCAGGATCGGGATCACCTCGGCGCTGAAGATGTCGAGCTGCGCCGGCAATAGCGGCGGCATGATGTTGAACCCGTCGGCCGCACCGTCGGCGAACCAGTCTTCGATCAGTCGGGCGATCTGCTCGGGCGTCCCGGCGGTCACGAAATGCCCGCGCGCGCCGGCGAGGTAGCCGAGCAATTGGCGCAAGGTCGGCCGGTCGCGGCTGACCAGGTTGAGGATCACCTCGGCACGGCTGCGCGCCGCCTCGACCGCGCCCGGGTCGGGGAAATCCGCGGGCGAGAGCGGCCGGTCGAGCGGCAGATGCGAAAAGTCGTGCCCGCCAAAGCGGCCCGACAGCCGCTTGCGGCCGACCTCGGGGTCGGAGAGGTCGTTGAGCTCGCGCACCAGGCGCTGCGCCTCGGTCTCGGTTGCGGCGATCATCGGGCTGAGGCCGGGCAGGATCAGCACCTGCTCCGGCGGTCGTCCCTCGGCTGCCGCCAATGCCTTGAGGTCGGCGTAAAACTCCTGCGCCGTCTCTTTCGCCATGTGGGCGGTGAACACCGCGTCGGCATGCCGCGCCGCAAACCGGCGGCCGGTGTCGGACGAGCCGGCCTGCACCAGCACCGGCCGGCCCTGCGGGCAGCGCGGCATGTTGAGCGGCCCCGCGACCTGATAAAAATCGCCCCGGTGGCCGACCGGTCTGATCCGCTCGCCGCGGGCATAGATCCCGCTCGCCCGGTCGTCGAGGACGGCATCCGGGGCCCAGCTGTCCCACAGCTCCTTGACGACCGCCATGAACTCCTCGCCGCGGGCGTAGCGGTCGGCGTGGGTCACCTGCCCGGCGCCGCCGTAATTCTCCGCCGCAGTCGCGAGCCACGAGGTGACGATGTTCCACGCGGCGCGGCCGTTGCTGATGTGGTCGATCGAGGCAAACTGCCGCGCGAGGTTGAACGGCTCGGTGTAGGTGGTCGACGCGGTGGCGATCAGCCCGACCCGGCTCGTCGCCGTCGCCAATGCCGCCAGGACCGTGATCGGCTCCAGCCAGGTGCGCGGGGCCTGCGCCACGTCGCCGCCAAGCGCCAGCTGGTCGGCGAGAAAGATCGAATCGAACAGCGCCGCCTCGGCGCGCTGCGCCAGATCCTGGTAATAGCGGATGTCGGTCAACGCGAGCGGCGACGCCGCCGGATGGCGCCACGCCGCCTCGTGATGACCGCGGCTGTGGATAAACAGGTTGAGGTGCAGCCGCCGTTTCATCGAGCCAGTCGTCCCTTGTTGTGCGCGCCCGCCTGGGCGTTCGTATGGGCCCGTGGCCGCTTTGGAAAAGCTACGCGCCGCCGCTCCGCTCCGGCAAGCCGTTTACACCCTCCACCGCACCATATCACACCCGCATGATGCCCGATCTTGCCGATGACGATGCGCGTGCGCTTGCCCAGCACCTGCGGCATGCGGTCGATGAGGAGCCGTTTCCGCATGCCCCACGCGTCGAAAGCGATCCTGGCCAGGCTGGAGGCGCGGACGCCGGAGCCTCCGGCGCCGCGGACAGCCGGCATGGCGCGACGCCGCGGAACCGGCTGGGGCGGGAGGCGAGGGTGGAGAGGCTGAGACTGCTCGCGGTTTGCCTCGCGCTGTTTCTCGCCGAATGCGCGCGGGGCAATACCTTGGCCGGCCCCGATCCGGGCGGCGGCCTCGAATGTCCTGACAACGCCTTTGAAGATTGCTCAAACCCACTGCCCCGCTGAAAGCGATCCCCGACCTGCCGCAGCCCGCGCCCTTGCCGCCGGGAAACCTAAAGACGAACTTAGGAAAGATGGAAAGGACCGCAACATGCGTCTTATCCCCATGGTGTTGACTTGTTTATTCATTTTCGCGGCAATCGCCACGATCGCGGGGTGCGCGCCCGCGACAACTCAGGCGCAGGCCTGCGCGCCGGGAACGCCCTGGGTTCCCGCCGACTACGCCAACGGCAAATGGGTCCCGGGCCACTGTCTCGGCCAACCCGCGCAATAGGCGGCGCGGTTGCCTAGGTGTTATATGTTACGATCTCTCTCACCTATTGAAATCATTCGTGTGGATGGGTGGCCGAGCGGTTTAAGGCACCGGTCTTGAAAACCGGCAAATAGCCGCTATCGCGGCAGGAATACTCGGGCGGGGTGGTGTTTTCGGAGAGTTTTCGGGGCGCGTTGGGTCCAAGCTTGGGTCCAGCGGGGCGGCACACGCATTAGGCCGAACGGCAGAGCCGGGCCGGTGACACGGGGCGCCTCGCTCAGCTAATGTTGACACCTCAGTGATACTGAGGCGGGTGGTTGGGGAGGATGAAGGCCACCGGCTCCTGCGATGAAGCTGCCTGACACGCTGGCTGGTCGCCACACGTTTGTGCGAAGTCCGCGCGCGACAAACCCGTCGGCACGACGCCTGCCCCTGCCGCTCACCCTCCGCGGCGCGGAACCTCCCACCAGCCAAATTGGTGTACCCCTCCTGCCACCCCCAGCTCGGCTGCGCCTCGCTGACCCCTCAAGGGTAGTAAGTTGCTCTCCTCCTACCACCAGGCCGGTTTCTAACCGGCTGTTTTATTTTCTGAGCCAGTGCCTCCATAATCACAGTAATGTCCTGTTAAATCCCCCTGGGGTCGGTTCTATATTTTTGGTGCCATGACTCGCCCTGGGTCCCCGCTGAGACTGTCCAGTACCTCCACGGGGTTGGGGGACAAGACACCCCGCCATGGTCGGAGGACCCGCGAGTTTCGCGACGCCGGCGCTGATCGCGCGCAAGCAGCAACACGACAGCGCTATCATGATCCGGTGATCCGGCGCCGTGCCATCAGGTTCCTCACGGTCGCCGGGTGCCAAGGCCACCGCGCGGCGTCCCGCTCGTTAAACGGGGCAGGCGGAAAGACCCGTGAGGCCGTTCCAAAACCCTCGCCGCCATCGACCTGGTCAGCGCCGCAGAAAGCTTTGCGCTCGCCGGCTCCCCCGAGGGGTTCCAAAAGCAGTTGTTTTCAGAACAGCGAGCCCCTATCTGAGCGCCATGGTCGGAAGGAGAAGCACGATGAGGACAAGCGCAGACCGCACCGCGATCAGCCGAGCCGTGGCCAAGGCGATCGCCTATCACGACTGTGGCAAGCCGGAGACAGCGGCAGCGTGGGCCGCCGAGCTGGTGAGGTTGCTGGGCGCGCAGGGCATTCTCGCGCCTGACTGGCAGCATCGCCGCCCGGAGTGAGTGCGATGAGAGAAGTAGCGTTATATCTGCGCGTCAGCACTGCCGATCAGACCGTGGACAACCAGCGCCGGGAACTTGAAGCCGTCGCCGAGCGTCACGGCTGGCACGTAGTCGCGACGTTCGCGGACGAAGGCGTCAGCGGCACGAAGGGGCGCGATAAGCGGCCGGGGCTGGACCGGCTCTGCCGCAGCATGGCCCGGCGCGAGTTCGATCTGGTCGCGGCTTGGTCGGTTGACCGGCTCGGCCGAAGCTTGCAGGACCTCGTGGCGTTCCTCGGTGACCTGCATGCCAAGGGCGTTGACCTGTATCTGCACCAGCAGGGGTTGGACACGACGACGCCGAGCGGCAGAGCGATGTTCCAGATGCTCGGCGTGTTCGCCGAGTTTGAGCGGGCCATGATTGTTGAGCGCGTTCGCAGCGGCTTGGCGCGGGCTCGCGAACGGGGCACCAAGAGCGGAAAGGCGATCGGCCGCCCGAAGGTAGCCGCGGCGAAGGAGGCGGCTGTGCGAGCAGCCCTGGCGGCCGGTGACCGCGGAATTGGCAAGATCGCCCGTGATCTGCGTGTTGGGGCCGGTTTTGTCCACCGGATCGCGACGGGAATGCGACGGTGACCGTAGAAGCGCCCATGGCTGGCGCGAGAGGCAGCCTTATTCGCCTGCGTGCTTCGGGATGCCCCGCGGGCCGCCGGCAAGGTGAGGAACGTCAGGCGCGAGCGTGCCTAGCAAACGCAAATGGGCCGGCGGCAGAAGCGGGGCGACAACCGCGGCCGGCTGGACGTTTTGGGCGCCGGCCCCATGCGGACCTTCCCGCCGGCCTGCCAGGTGGCGGAACGCGGAGCTTGTGTGGCTGCCAGCCGAAGGCGGTTCTTATCCCATTTGACACCTTCGGCGCGCACACTACCATCGTCGGCGTGTCCCTAGTCGCCTGCCGAACGTGACTATACCAAACCAGCCGCTGCTGTCCGCGCCAGAGGCCAAGCAGCAACTTCAAGATATCGTAGAGAAATTTTTCTTCTGGACCCTGCAAGGCGAAGACGGCCAGGTTGCTACTCGTCTGCTCGTCAGAAGCCCTCCCGGCCTCGGCAAGACCAAAGAGGCGCTGGATTGGGCTACGCAATACCAAACCGATGGAGAGCGCAGGCCCCGCAGGTTCGGATTGCGCATAATGGAGGCGCTCCTGAAACGGAACGTGACCGTGTTTGTTCCTCGTCACGCGCTGGCCGCTGAGGTTAAAGAAGTCATTGAAGAGAACCTCAGGAAACTCGGTCGGTCGGTCGAGGTCCCCATACTTCGAGGCCGGGACCACGACGCAGCAAACGGGAATGCGCCGTGCCAACGATGGCTCGAGGTCCGCACCCTCGGCGAAAAGGGGCTGCCCGTCTACAGCAACTTGTGCCAGCGCCGTCGGGCCGCGGAGACCTTAGAGTGCCCGCATTTCCATGACTGCGAATATATCCGCTCGTGGCGGGGCGCCTCCGATGCGCCGTTTGTGATCCTTGTCCACGCCTATCTTGGCTTCGGGCGAGACCCCGAGAGCTACGCGCAACTGACGGCAAGTTTTGATTTGGACACCGAGGAAGACGATGGCCGGCTGTTCAGCCCGACTGAGGTGGCGACGATCGTTTGTGACGAAGACCCGACGCAAAGCCTTGTGGAGGAAACGCGCTTTGGTAGGGCTGCTCTAGGCTCGATTACAGTACACGGGTTGGCGGAGTTGATCCCCGCTGGGCTCGATAATCCGGTCGGCTTGCTTAGTTATCTGCGCGCGCATGGGGTCACGTCGGAACTGCTACGCGCTGCCGCGGAGAGCCAAAGTCATGACGAGCGGAGCAGAGGACGTGTGGCCGACCCCGACAAGCCTGACGGAAGATTGGCCGCTGCCCGCCCGCTGGTTCGCCTCTCGCGTGTGCTAGAGCGCCTTGCCGATGAGTTGGAGACGGAACGGGAGGGGCAGGCGTATTCGCTGATTGCCGCAGGAGGTGATCGCCTGATTGCCCAAGGTCGGCGGCGCTGGCCTCTCCAGGGGCGGTTGCTCATCCTCGATGGCACTGCGTCACCCGAAATCTTGCGAGCATTCATCCCCCGTTTAGCAGTGTCGGACGAAATCCGGGTCGAGAGGAATGCGTTTGTCGTGCAGGTGACCGACCGGACCTTCTACCGGGGCAGTTTGCTGAAGTCTGCCGAAGCTGGCGAGGAAGCAAGCCAGTACGCCCCCGACCGGTGGAAAGAAGTCTGCGGCTTCATAGAAAGGACCGCGCAGGGCTCGAGAACCCTGGTGGTGACGAACAAGCGCGTTCGGTGCCAACTAACCGGCGAGGACGCTACTACTGCGCTCCCCATCAGTGCAAGATTTGGGGATGCTGATGTTGCCCACTTCGGCAACCTGAGGGGCTCGAATGAGTTCGAGGACCACGATGCGGTGATCATTCTTGGCCGAGACGAGCCAAGCGTCCGCGCGGCAGAAGAGCGTGCAATGGCGATCTGGTACGACACCAGGGAGCCGATCGGGCGCATCTCGCCTGACGACAATGGACATATCAACTATCCGAAAAAGCTTCGGCCCTATACCACGCGTGACAACAACAAGATTGTGAAGCAGGTGTCTGTCCATCGCGATCCTCGCGTTCAAGCAGTCGTCGAGCAAGCCCGCGAGGCGGAGATGTTGCAGGCCATTGACCGGCTGAGGCTGATCCACGCCGAGCGGCGAAAGACGGTCTATATCCTCTGCAACATCCCTCTGGACGTCCCAGTAGACGAGCTGCTGACGTGGAAGCAGCTGATCGGAAACGACAGGCTGAGGACAGCAATCGGGCAGTGTGACGTGCGCGGATGGGATGCGTTGCCACTGGCTGCGAAGGAATTGAATGCCGGATTTCCCGGGTTATGGGAAAGCCGAAAGGCAGCGCAGCGGTGGCTGGATAAAAACCCCCTAGGCCGTAGTAAAAGTATGATTAGGCTTTGGGGTCTTTTTGAGTACCTGCCGACCGGCCAAAAGCGGTGGTCAAAGGCTTTAATTCGCGACGGGGTGACAGACGGGGCCGCGGCGCTTGGGAAGGTGCTGGGGATTTCACCCGAATGTCTGCGTGTTCGTTCCAAGAAGGGCGGCGCTCCGTGACGCCGCGCCGGTGCCTCCGGCCGCCGACGATCCGATCTGACTACGCCCCTGGAGTATCCGCCGCCGAAAGCCCGCACTGGCGCGCCGGTCGCGATACTGAGCAGGCCGATTGCGCAACCTCTCGATCGCAGCCCGCCACCTTATCTCGCGCGCGAGGGCGAACCGGGGCGAGATAGGGGTGCTGAGGGTACTCCTTTCCCGATACCGCAGCATCGGTTCTGGGTTTAAGCCTTTGAGTTCACTTGTAGAAAGCTGGGACCCCGGTTGTGACGCTTGCGCCCTCCGGGCGGCGCGCCCCCCTTTCCCGGTCAGATTTCATGCGGTTTTTCAGCAATTTTCCAGCCCATTGTGTCGCTGAGCCGACGGCGGCTGATGCAGCGCTTTGGCCCACATTATCAGTGGCTTGGCCGATTGGGTTGGGGCGCCTCCGCGCCTGCGTGGCTCGGAGTTTTTGGCGAGTTTTTGGATAGCCGGGTCACAGGCGCAATCGTAGCCGCGCGGGCGGATGGAGCGGGATCATAGCCGTGGCAAGCCGGGGAAAGCCAGAGAGGGCCAGGGCATGAGTGCCGGCCCGGAACTCGATGTTCGTGCGATCGTCGCCAGGGCGCCCCAGGGCAGTACGCGAGGCGGCTGCCCCACCGCCAACCGGGTGGGGTCCAAGCCAGAAGAACCCGCGGGAGGTCGGCGACAGTGTCCGCAGCGCCATCGATACAAGCAGGTGCTCAAAAACCGCGACCCCGCTGGTCTCTGCACTCGGGATAGCACCCGCCCGCTTGCGCATCCTGCTGGCGAGCCCCAGTCGCGAGGGCGCCGCGGCAAGACTGACCGCTCCCCCCGTCGTGGGCTGACTACTGGCCATGCCAATGCCGCCGGGGCGGCGGTGCAGCGTGCGCTGCGACCTTTGCGAACTGACACTGCCAACTAGTACAATAGTCATAGCGACAAACGGAATGACCGTCACAGACCAATACGGAGTGCAATCCAATGAGTGAACTCTTCAATACACGACCTTCGATCGAGCGCCTGGCCGCAGAGGCCGGAACAAGCGTAAGTTCGGTAATCCGCGACATCAAGAAAGGCTTACTGAGCAAGCTGCGTAACGAGACCGGGCGGGTGAGCTTCGACCCCGCCCAAGCCGCAGACTACGTGGCAAAGCGGCGTGCAATGAGGGTGGCGTCCGAAGCACTGCGGAGGGACGCGTGAGCGCCACAGCGATCATCCGTTCGCTGGCGAGCCTGTGCTTGTTGACCGCGCCGAGGCCCGCGCAATCCTCCGCGTTAGCGAGGAGACGTTCGCGCGGCTCTGTCGGGAAGCCAGGTTCGAGAACATGATCTGTGAGGGCTCGCTGGATGGTAACCCGCGCGCTAGTGGATGGCTTCTAACGCTTGTCTCCCACGATCGACGGCGGCGAGGATGGCGTCGGCAGATTTGGTCCACACGAACGGCTTGGGTTTGGCGTTGGCGTCGGCGATGAAACGGTTGATCGCGG
>Ga0210390_10000761_pt1 | contig 33126 bp, 38 predicted proteins | sample IncBWH11OmetaG_FD_161050 | JGI IMG/M metagenome (GOLD analysis project Ga0210390, IMG submission 161050) | Forest soil microbial communities from Barre Woods Harvard Forest LTER site, Petersham, Massachusetts, United States - Inc-BW-H-11-O ...
TGCACCTCGGATTCGATTTATCCAGTCGACGACCTGCCCGTTGAATCAAAGCGATTCATCGAGACCAACGCGGCATACTTTGCGCGCTAGGTAGCAATCTGCGCAAGCGAAAATCACCTCGTTCCATCCTGGCCGGACCGCCATTTTCCGGTCGGATGCCCATGGTTCAGGGGTTCGTGCATTGACATTTGGCTGGCCCGGCCCTATCGTTGCCAACCGGGACGGCAATGAATATTGTCAAGGCAACCCACCGCTTTGAAGAGTGGCTTGGGCGCCACACTACGCTGGTAAAACCAGATCTTCGCCTGAAACACCAGCGCATGGCGGAGGCGGTGTTCCCGTTTCTTCGTGCAACCTTCTATCGCTGGATGCAAGTCTGGCCCGAGGTCTGCCCTGACCTTGCCAAAGCTCCCCGCGTTCTTGCCGTGGGCGATCTCCACGTCGAAAATTTTGGCACTTGGCGTGACATCGAGGGCCGCCTGGTTTGGGGCATCAATGATTTCGATGAAGCTGCGGTCTTGCCCTACACCATCGACTTGGTGCGCCTGGCCACCAGCGCGATCTTCGCCATCGCAGCCGGACACCTGGCATTGAAGCCGAAGGACGCTTGTGCGACCATCCTGCAAGGCTATAAGGAATCTCTTGCCAGTCAGGGTCGTCCTTACGTACTCGAAGAGGAAAACACTTGGTTGCGCCAAGTCGCAACCGGGGTATTACGCGACCCTGTACATTTCTGGCAGAAGATGGACAGTTTGCCCAGAATCGGCGGCCAAATCCCGCCCAGCGCACAGGAGGCTCTAGAGCATCTCATGCCGGAGCGTGGTCTCACTTACCGGACCGTCCGCCGCGTCGCTGGTTTGGGAAGTCTGGGGCATGTGCGCCTGGTCGCGATCGCGCTGTGCCATGGCGCAAAAATCGCTCGCGAAGCCAAGGCGCTCGTACCTTCCTCGGTTTATTGGGCTAGGGGAGACCAGGGGCCATCGGAAATCCTGTACCACGCTATCCTCAGCCGCGCCGTGCGCTGCCCCGATCCTTTTGTGCAATTGCGCGGGCGCTGGATTGTCCGCCGCTTGTCGCCACATTGTTGCCGAGTCGAACTAAGCGTACTTCCCACCGACCGCGACGAACTCCGGCTGCTGGCTGCCATGGGATGGGAAACCGCCAACATTCACCTCGGTACCGTGGATGCGCGTAAATACATCCTCCGCCATCTCAACCGCCTCAAGCCGAACTGGCTGCTCGCAGCCGCAAAAGATATGGAGAAGGCGGTCAACAGCGACTGGCGCGCCTGGAAAAAGTCGGAGAGCCCTTGATCATCTGTTCTTTCGCTTGCAATCTTTTGGGAGCGCGGGTTGTCTGCTTGCGAAAAGATAGCTCCAGTTAGATTTCTCGCGGGAAGCCATACGATATCGCATCCGCAGATTCCAGCCGTGCGGGGACGCCCGTAGTCTCTCGCTCTAACGCGTGAACCAGTTCGTCTAAAATAACCCGTAGCGAATCCGGATCGTCTCTAAGGGCCCGGCGCACACTCTCCCGATCGACCGCCAACTCGCCAATCTGTCGTGCGCCCCTGGTGTCGGGCTCCTCCACTGAGGGCAGAATCGAACCCAGCCGCCGCCTACGCTTCTCCGGCTTTTGTCCAACCGTCGCAAAGGGATAATCGAGGCTCCCCGTCGTCATCCAGTGGATAACCAGTTCCTCCACGTGCCCAGCGCTGCACGCTGCATAAATGCCCCGCCGTCTGGCCAACTCGTCCTGCCACTGCAAAACCTTTAGCTTGTCCTCCCAGTGGCTTTCTGCGACCAGAAACCAAACCTGCTGCGCTGATTTTTCCTCGCCGCAAATCGTGCACTCCTGCATCCTTGGCCCTTCCATGACTGCTACCTTCCTTCCTGTGGCGACTGGTCTCGCTGGATACTTCTACCTCTGGGCATTTCTCCCGCGCGCACCGCGGCCGCTGGCTTTTTCCTGGCGAAATCGGGCCGCGGAACCGCAACCACCCCTTGGCCCTTTTCGTACGACAGAGTCAGCACGAATGCACACTCGTCGCACAGCCAGTAGTACTCGATACGGTGATTGGACAGACCCCTCCAACGCGCTCGCCTCGCCCCGGATAATTGCATTGGATCCGTTTCCACCAGGAAGAGTTTCCCATGGCTCAGTTTCCGGAAGGGGTTGTGGCAGGCGGGATTGGCGCATTTATGCAGCACGTGCTATCTCCTGATGTTACGGTTCTGAACCAGAGCGTGCATTGCAATGCACGTCGATGACCGAAAGGCTTTAACCCAATCGTTAAGCCGAACTGGTTTGAATGCATCACGGTACAGCCGCGAGCCTTCCGCGCCGCGAAAGCCGGATGCCCAACCGTAGTCGGCAGTGACGAAATGTCGGCTGCACCGTCCCACGCTGAAGCCTCGCTTTAAACATTTTCCGCACTTCCACTCGACGAATTCCCGAGCAATCCCTATCATGTATTCATCGCGAGGTGTAATAAATGGCTGAACCAACTTATGAAGAACTGAAAGCCCGCTTGGCGGAACTGGAAAAGCAGGGCCCACGCCGTACCGCCAGCATGGAATTCCGGGTCAGCGAAAAAGGCGGAGTCAGCGTCTACGGCCTCGGCCGCTTCCCGGTCACACTCTATTACGAACAATGGACGCGCCTGCTCGAGGCCGCCGACAAGCTGCGCGAATTCCTTGAAGAAAACAAATCCAAACTCAAGCTCAAAGGACAGTAGCTTCAGCCGCGAGCAGTATCTTTATCTCACCACTCGCGGACGCAAGACCGGTCTGCCCCGTGAAATCGAGATCTGGTTCACTTATCGCGACGGAACTTTCTTCCTGATCGCCGAATACCCGAACTCGAACTGGGTGCAGAATCTGCGGGCAGATCCAAAAGCGCAAGTGCGGGTCGGGAAACAAAGTTTCACCGCCCACGCCCGCTTCATCACCGAGCCCGAACTGCATCGCGCCATTGCCGATCTCTCCACTCAGAAATACGGCTGGGGCGAAGGCACAATCGTAGAGTTGGTTCCAAGTCAACCGAGAACTGAGAACAGATAACCGAGAACTGAGTTTTATCTCCCATGTCCTCCGACGAAATTCTCACACTCCCGCCACCGCCCGCAGATGCCCGTCTCTCCTACGGCACCGACCCTAATCAGTTCGGAGACCTTCGCGTTCCCACCACCAAACCCCAATTCCCGCTGGCGATGAACATCCACGGAGGCTACTGGCGAGCGAAATATGACCTCGCCCACGCAGGGCACCTCTGCGCCGCGCTCACCGCCAAGGGCATCGCCACCTGGAACATCGAGTACCGCCGTGTCGGCAATCCCGGCGGAGGCTGGCCCGGCACCTTCGAAGACATTCGCAGCGCCTACCGTTACCTCCCGCAAATCGCCAAGCGCTACAACTTCGACCCAACAAAAATCCTCGTGATGGGTCACTCTGCCGGCGGACAACTCGCCCTCTGCCTGGCCGCCCACGAATCCTCTCTTAAGCGCGTGATCTCGCTCGCGGGCGTATTAGATTTGCAGCAGGCGTGGGAACAACATCTCAGCGACGACGCAGTCGTGGAGTTCCTCGGAGGTAAACCAAAAGACGTGCCCGAACACTATCGCGAAGCCGATCCCATGCAACTCGCCGTAGACCACGCCACCACCCAATGGCTGATGCATGGAGCCGGAGATGACACCGTCCCCTCGTATTTCAGCCGACATTACGCCGAGCAAAAGAAAAACAAGGGAGAGGACGTTCACTACACCGAAATCTCTACCGCGGGCCATTTCGATCTCATCGACCCCCGCTCGAAAGCATGGCCCACAGTCGAAAACACGATTCGCCGCCTGTTAGGGCAGTAAAGAATTTCCACTGACAACCTTTTGACAAATAATTGACCATACGCTGACAAAGTCTGCATCTGTTGGTTGTATTTGTTAACCCGCATTTATCGCTGCCAGGGAGAGTCATTGTGAAAACGAAATTCTCAGGCGGGGTCGTGGTCTTGATCGCCATGTGGATACTGGCCTTGAGCGCCATTCAACCGGCGCAAGCACAAACCTTCACCGTCCTCCATACATTCACCGGCCCGGACGGAGCGAATCCGGTCGGAGGCCTGGTGCAGGACGACGCCGGCAACCTATACGGCACCACATACTTTGGCGGTAGCTTCACCAACGGCGTCGCTTTCAAGATCGACAAATCCGGCGATGAGAGCGTGCTGTTCAACTTCAACGGTGGCTCAAACGGATGCTGCTTCGACTCCGCCCTCATTCTGGACAGCAAAGGAAATCTTTACGGTCCCGCTCAGGAAGGCACGAACGGCGGCGGTGTGCTTTTTAGACTCAGCCCGAAGGACCAGGAAAAGGTAATGTTCAACTTCGGGGGTTGCGCCGACTGCACCAGACCCAAAGTGCCTGAAGGGGCATTGCTCATGGACGCATCAGGCAATCTCTACGGCGCAACGACGTCAGGAGGCGTGAGGGGAAAGGGCTATCAATGTGAAGAGGGCTGCGGCACCATATTCAAGTTCGACACCAGCGGCAAGTTCCACGTGCTCTACTCGTTCACGGGAGGAGCGGACGGCGCCTGGCCTTACGGACCGCTGCTGGAGGACGCCGCAGGAAACCTTTATGGCGTCGCGCTGTACGGAGGAGATCTGTCTTGTCCACAAAAGCCGACACGAGGTTGCGGAACCATATTCAAGCTGGATAAGAGCGAAAAGCTCACGGTCTTATACACTTTTACCGGCAAAGCGGATGGAGCGGGTCCGCAGCCGGGACTAGTAACGGACAAAGCCGGCAACTTCTATGGCGCGGCCGAACTCGGCGGCAATAGCAACTGCGATTTGGGCTGTGGGACTTTATACAAGCTTAGCAAGAACGGCAAGTTCACGGTCCTGTACTCGTTCACGGGCGCGGTGGACGGAAACTACCCAAACGGCGGTCTAGTCCGCGATTCGAAGGGAAATCTTTTTGGAACAACCGGAATCGGCACCACGAATTCAATCTGGGGAACTGTGTACGAACTGAACCAGGCCGGGGTAATGAAGGTGCTGCATCAGTTAAATGGGTCTACGGACGGCGCAACCCCCACAGGAAACTTGATCCGCGACGCGGCGGGCAACCTTTATGGCGTTGCCTATAACGGCTTCGGTCGAAGCGACCGCCTGGGCACCGTATTCAAGGTCACGCCATAGGCGGTCGTTTTTATCGGTTGAGTAGTTACCATCCAAGAGCGCAGTACCGCTAGTGAAACCGGTACTACGTTTTGCTCCGTCTCCACTCAAAACCCAGATAGATCATCTGCCCAACATGATGATCCAAATGCGCCGCGCACTTCAGAACCATGTGGAAACGGCTCCCCACCTCCCCCGCGCGCTCTGCCGAGTAAGGCAGTGACCAATCTTTCTCCGATTGTGCCTGAACCGTCCGCAGCACCATCGCAACCGTCTCTTCAAAGCGCTGAAGGACTTCTTCTTTTCGCAGGCGCCGCGTCTCCGTAAATTCGCGGTCGCGATCGCGGACGTATCCCGTCCCCGCAATCTGCGCGCCGACGTAGTAATTCAAATTACCCGTCAGATGCAGAACCAGGTGGCCAAAACTATTTCCAAACGGAAAGGGCTTCAACCAAAACTGATCTTCACCAAGCGGAGCAGCCAGTTCGCGCACCCGCGAAGCCAATGCCGAATAACGCTCCGTCAACCCAGACGCAATCGTGGCTCCCAAATCCTGCACCGGTGATTTCCTTTGTGTCCTTAGTGGTTAAAGCCTTTGACGGTATCGAGGCAATGCGCAAGTCTCGCATCCTGCCGGACAACGCGACAAATTAGGTTTGGGGTGCCCCGCTCTTTCGTGTTCTGTACGAAAGGGCGGGCGTAGGCAGCACGACATCGCTAAAGGAACACCCAATTGATAGTCAAGCGCAATTCCGCAACACCAAAGCCGAATTCTTCGACCCAAACGCAATGCAATTGCACACCACATGTTCAACCGACTTCTTTCGCCCCACCTCCGGTACATAATCCAGATCGCATTCCGGGTCAGGCGTTTCCAGATTGATCGTCGGCGGAATCTGCCCGCTCTGCATGGCCACAATCGCAGCCGCAACGCCCGCCGCTCCGCAAGCCCCCTGCGGATGCCCGATCTGCGACTTCAGCGCCGACATCGGAACCGACCGCGCATGTTCGCCCAGCGCCAGCTTCAATGCCCGCGTCTCGATGCGATCATTCAACTGCGTCGAAGTTCCATGGAGATTGACGTAGTCCACATCCGAGGCCGCGATGCCAGCCTCTTTCATCGCCAGTCCGATTGCCCGCGCTGGCTCCTCGCCGCACTCCTGCAGCCGTACCCGATGAAACGCCTCGCACGTAGATCCATACCCGCAGATTTCCGCCAGCATCTTCGCTCCCCGCGCTCGCGCATGTTCGTATTCCTCCAGCACGAACATCCACGCCCCCTCAGCCAGCACGAAGCCATCGCGGTCCACCGAGAACGGCCGCGATCCCCGCTCCGGCGCATGGTTCCACGAGTCCGTCAGAATTTTCATCAGGATGAATCCCTTGATGATCCCTAACGCGATGGGCGCATCCGCTCCTCCGCTCAACACCATGTCAAGCCGTCCTGATTGAATCTGCCTCATCGAATATCCAAACGCGTCGGTCGACGAAGTGCAACCGGTGGTGATCACGTGGCTAGCTCCACGCAACCCAAAGCGCACGTTCAATTCACTGGAAAGCGCGCCCATCACTCCGGTGGGCACGCAGAACAAACTCATCTGTTTATACTGTTGATGAAAAAACAGACGATATTGTTCTTCGGTAAATTCCTGCGATCCGCCGCCCGAGCCAATGATCACGCCAAAGCGCTGTTTCTCTTCGAGAGGCATGGAAGCGGGATCGAACCCGGAAGTCCCCAAAGCTTCCGTAGCCGCTGCCAAAGCCAGCGGCAACACCCGCGATACATGCTTTCGCTCGCGTTTCTCCACCCAAGCCAATTCGTCGAAATCCGGAACCTCCCCGGCAATCTGCACCGGAATTTCCTCCGAATCAAACCGCGAGATTCGCCGCACCCCGCTCCGGCCCGCCAGAACGCCCTCCGAAAACGCTGCATTCCCCACGCCATTTGGACTGACCACACCCATGCCAGTAACTACAACTCGTCGTTTCAAATTCTCACCCCGGGTTTCGGTATCAAGCATATATGAAAAACCGGCGAAAACCACATCAACCAACGTTCGGCCCGATTTCCTTTGTGTACCTTCGTGCCCGGAGCCTGCCTTGAGCGAAGTCGAAGGGTGGTTGAAGGTTCTTCTGCTCCTGCATTGCTTTATAATCACGTTTCTCCACCGGAGGGCTTTTTGGCCTACGAAGACCTACGCCAATGGATAGCCGCGCTGGACCGCGCCGGCGAACTGAAAAAAATCCGTACCGAAGTAGACCCCATCCTCGAGATCGCCGAAATCACCGACCGCGTCTCCAAAATGCCTTCCAGGAATAACGGAGGCCGAGTGTCCTCGCCCGGAGGCCCAGCTCTGCTCTTCCAAAACATCAAAGGCCACCCCGGCGCCCAGGTCCTGATCAACCAATTCGGCTCCGCCCGCCGCATGAACCTCGCGCTCGAAGTAGAAAAGCTGGACGAAGTCGCTGACCGCATCCGCCAATTCATCGACGTAAAGTCCCCGCAAGGCTTCCTCGACAAAGTAAAGATGCTCCCCATGCTGGCGGAAATGGGAAAGTTCTTTCCAAAAACAGTTTCCACCGGACCGTGCAAGGAAGTGATCCGCCGCGACAATTTTTCCCTGGACTGGTTTCCGATCCTGCAATGCTGGCCAAAGGACGCCGGCCGTTTCATCACGCTCCCATGCGTAGTAACCCGCGATCCCAAAACCGCCAAACGCAACGTAGGCATGTATCGCATGCAAGTCTACGACCAGCACACAACGGGGATGCACTGGCAAAGACAAAAGGTAGGAGCCGAGCACTATCGCGAACAACTAAGAGCGGCCGCAGCGCAAGAAAATGCAGGCGCGCGCGTCCTCGCGCGTGCTGCGGTGGATATAATGGCGCGTTCCTCCGGAGGGTCCACACTCGCCGAAGGCGATCGCCCCACCGGCAAAATGGAAGTTGCCGTAGCCATCGGCACCGATCCCGCAATCACCTTCTCCGCAATCGTTCCCGCCCCGCCCGACGTCGAAGAATATCTAATCGCCGGCTTCCTCCGCCAGAAGCCAGTAGAACTGGTGAAGTGCGAGACTGTAGACCTCGAAGTCCCAGCCACCGCGGAAATTATCCTCGAAGGCCACGTAAACCTCGAAGAGCTAAAACCCGAAGGCCCCTTCGGAGATCATACCGGCTACTACTCGCTTGAAGATCTCTATCCGGTTTTTCATCTTAGTTGCATTACCCATCGCAAAGATCCGATTTACTCGACCACGATCGTCGGCAAGCCGCCGATGGAGGATGGTTGGATGGGCAAAGCCGTCGAGCGCATTTTTCTTCCGCTCATGCGGCTTACGATTCCTGAGATCGTCGACATCAACCTTCCCGTCGAGGGGGTGTTTCACAATCTGATGATTGTTTCTATCAAGAAGTCGTATCCCGGGCAGGCGCGCAAAGTGATGAACGCGGTCTGGTCGCTCGGTCAAGCGATGTTCACCAAGTGCATCCTCGTAGTCGACGAAGACGTCAACGTGCAGGACATCGCTGAAGTCACACTCAAAGTGCTCAACCACATCGACCCGGAGCGCGACATTCAGTTCACACTCGGTCCCGTCGATTCGCTCGACCACGCCTCCCGCCTGCCCAACTACGGATCGAAGATGGGCATCGACGCCACCCGCAAATGGTCCAGCGAAGGCTTCACCCGCCCCTGGCCCGACGAGATTTTGATGGACGAAAAGACCAAAGCGCTGGTAGACAAGAAATGGAAAGACCTGGGCCTGGAATGACGCCGGCAACGGTTTCCTTTGTGTACCTTTGTGTCCTTAGCGGTTAATGCATTTGCACTTTATCAACCACAAAGGACACTAAGGTTCACAAAGGAAAACTCGGCCTTGCCGAGTGGAAAAGCAATCATCCGGGTTGAAATATTAGGAATGCGCCGCACAAAAGCACTTACCGGCCTGATAGCCTGCCTGATCATCTATTCCGCCAGCTCCCCAGCCCAGCAGAAAACTTCCGACGTCGAGCACCAACTGTTCAACTCGGTGAACCAGGAGCGCAAGGCCCACGGATTACCAACGTTCAAGCCCGACGAAGCCCTGGCCACCGCCGCTCGCGCCCATGCTCAACTCATGGCGGAGAAGGGAACTGTCTCCCACCAGTTTCCCGGCGAGCCCAATCTGCTCACCCGCGCGAAAGCCGCCGGAGCCCGCTTCTCCTGGATCTCCGAAAACGTGGACCAGGGACCCAACCCCACCGCCATCCACCAGAGCTTCATGAAGTCTCCCCAACACCGCGCCAACATCCTCGACACCGACATGGATTCCGCCGGCATCGGCGTAGCCGAGCACAACGGCCAACTATTCGCGGTGGAAGATTTCTCCAAAGCGAAATAACGCATTACCTGCCGCCAGCCATCACCACAGCCACCAAGGAATCCGCACACCCGTAGTAAAGGAACCACTGTCCGTGAAAGTACACCAGCCCTTCGGCAAATGTAGTCCCCGCCGCATACTGGCCAGTCTTCTCGTATGGCATCACTGGCTTCAGGACAGGCTCTTGCGTCTGCTGCACCAGACGCGCAGGATCGCTCCTGTCGAAAAGCGCCTCGCCAGCCGCATACGCATTCGCGCCTAACTCCGGATCCCCATCCTTGACCGCGTTCTTCCCGTTATAAAGGACCACAATTCCCGACGATGTCAGAACCGGCGGCGGCCCAACCTCCGGAAACGTGCTGTCAAAATGCCCGGCCCGCGGACGCAACACTTCCACCGGCACGCCCTTCGCATCTTCCACCGGACTCCAATGGATCAAATCACCCGAGGTCGCCAGATGGACGGCGCCTTCTCCCCAATACATCCAATATTGTCCATTAATCTTCGCCGCGATCAGCCGCCCACCGTCGAGCCGCGTGACGATCCCCGCCGACTTGTATTTCAGTTCCGCATACTTGCCGCCCGCGGCGTTGGCAAAAGCCGTCCCATACTTCGTCCAGTGCATCAGATCGCGCGACGTCGCCATGCCCACCGAGTAGGTCTTGCGATTCCACTGCGTATAGGTGAGAACATAAGTGCCGTCTTCCGCCTCGACAATGCGCGGATCTTCGACCCCTCCCGGCCATTCCCGCGACTGTTGCGCATCGTCCGCCGGATAAAACACGGGATCACCGCGTCGCGTAAACGAAATCCCGTCCGCACTCTCCGCCAAGCCCAGCCGCGACGTGTGTCCCCCAATCTCCATCGCCCCGGAGTCGTCCTCAGCCCGATAAAGCACATACACCTTTCCATCCCGCACGATCGCCGCAGGATTGAAAGTGTGCAGCGCCTCCCAGTGCACCGGCTTCTTTAGGATTGGATCAGCGAAGCTAGACTCCGCCCGCGGAGCGATTACCGGATTGCCGCTAGCAGGCCGCGCAAAAGGCCCAATCTCCCACTTCCCCGCATCCTGCCCCTGCAAGGCGGCAGCACAGAACAGCACCGCCGCCAGCCAAAGCTTTCTGAGTATCGTCATCCGCCCAGTATATTCGCGATGGCGTTGCCGTTTTGTGTGCGAGCCGCCAACGAGGCCCGGCATCGTCCAATGCCACAACCCTTCTCAACCCTGTCCTCCCCAGCGCTGTCCTCCCTAACGCTGTCCTCCTAACGCTGTCCTCCATAACGCTGTCATCCATAACGCTGTCATCCATAACGCTGTCATCCTGAGGACCACGTTCTTTGTGGGCCGAAGGATCTATGCAACTGACCCCCGCGACGCCGCCGCCGGAGTCCACCGATCCGTCCCACTCCTCACTCTGTCATCGTGAGCGGAGTCGAAAGTCCTGGTGTTTGCCTTTGCGATGGACTTGCCACTGCGCCATCCTGAGCAGAGCGAGCCACCCCCCCGGCCACCACCCCCCCGTTTGTCATTCCGAGTGCAACGAGGAATCTGCTTCCTGCCGGATGCCCAAGCCTCGCGCCTTTCAAGCCCTGAGAGCCGTCGAACTCCGCCAACGCCCGTGACCCCGAAAACGTGGACAAGGGACCCAACCCCACCGCCATCCACCAAAGCTTCATGAAGTTTCCCCAACCCCGCGCCAACATCCTCGACCCCGACATGGACTCCGCCGGCATCGCCATAGCCGAACGCAACGGCCAGCTGTTCGCGGTAGAAGACTCCTCGAATGCGAAATAGATGTAGCTTCCCCCGCAAGGATGGGCTCCTCGGTTACGCCCTGGGTTATACTGATCGATTGTTAATGGGCCCCGACCACGCAAACAAGTGAGGCGTCGGCTTGCTGATAAACATTCCCGAGGCGCTAGCCAATAAGCTAAAGGCTAACTCCGCATTCTATGGAGCGATCCTTCAGTCCCTTTCAGAGTTCGAGCCTTGGTTCGCCAATAGCGGAACGCCATTCTTCCCTGAATACACAGATCACGGACCACGGCACATCGCGGAGGCTATAAGTACCGGGTCATCTCTCATTCGAGATGAGGCGTGGCCTGTCCTTACCCCTACCGACGCAGGGACGCTTATTCTCGCGATCCTACTGCACGATTCCGCGATGCACCTGAGCGAGGACGGTTTTTTGTCCCTCATCGGACCGAATCCAGTACACCGGGAGTTGGAGGGTTGGGTAGAGACTCCTTGGCCCGACCTCTGGCTAGAGTTTCTCTCAGAAGCGTCGAGGTTTGATTCCCGGAAGTTGACCGCTCTTTTCGGGGACACGGAACCCGTCACAGATCCTAAGCCCGATCCGAGGGACTGGACCCTGCGCGACAGGCTCCTCATTGGTGAGTTCGTCCGGCGCCACCACGCACGCTTGGCTCATGAGACCGCCTTGTACGGCGTCCCAGGACCCGGAAATCCCATCTTACGACTAAACGGAGTCGAACCAGACCTCGCTGATCTTGCCGGTTTAGTTGCGCGAAGCCACGGTATGCCGATACGAGCCGCTCTCCCGCATCTTGAGAAATATGACGTCAGGGAATACAAGGGCATCCATGCGCCTTTCTTAATGTCAGTCCTAAGGATCGCGGACTACCTCCAGGTGCACTCTGAGCGTGCCCCACGCCAGATCTTGAGTATCAAGCAACTGCGAAGCCCGATCTCTCAACGAGAGTGGAAGTCCCACGCGGCCATTAGGGACATTCGAACGACGCATGAGGATCCGGAGGCAATCTTCATTGACGCCGCACCGACCGAGGCAAGAACATTTCTGCGTTTGAAGGGGCTCCTAGGTTCGATACAAGAGGAACTCGACGCCTCATGGGCCGTGTTGGGCGAGGTCTATGGTCGCTACGCGGGGCTTAACCAGCTTGGGCTCAACCTTCGCCGCGTGAGATCCAACATCGACGATGTAGCAGAATTTGCAAAGAGTGTTCCCTATCTGCCGTACGAGGCCGCATTCGATTCCGCGGGGCCCGAGCTCCTAAAGTTGCTCATTGAGCCTCTGTACGGGGAGCATCCAGAAATCGGCATTAGGGAACTGCTCCAAAACGCGGTCGACGCCTGCCGGGAGCTAAAAGACTTCCTCGATCAGCGGCCAGGTTTCCCCAAGCCGGACCTTGCGCGACAAGAAGCGGAGGTTGTGCTGTTACTTGAAGAGAAGGGTAAAGACAGCCGCTGGCTTGAAGTCTCGGATCGCGGTATCGGGATGACTGCTGATGTTGTGAGGGGATATTTCCTCAAGGCTGGAGCGTCCTTCCGTCGCAGCGACGCGTGGCGCAGACTTCACGAAGACGAGTCTGCCAAGTCTCGCGTGCTGCGATCGGGAAGGTTCGGAATCGGCGTGCTCGCTGCGTTTCTGCTAGGAGAAGAAGTAGAGGTACTTACGCGGCATGTCTCTTCGCCTGCGGACCGGGGCTTAAGGTTCACTGCCACGATCGACGCTCAAGAAATTGAAATCCGCTACTGCACTCTCCCTGTTGGTACGACCATTCGCGTGAGAATAAACGATGAAGGAGTTTGGAACGGTCTTTATGATCGCAGCGTGGGCGTGAAGCCTCAGGCATCTGGATGGGATTGGTATTGCCTAGACGATCCCAAGGTAGCACGCGCCCAGGCATCGCAAGGGCGAAGGAGCGTGCTGGAGCAGCAGTTCCGATTGCCCGGAGCGAATGCAAGTCTGTCTCCCGAATGGCGTAGAATCACGCATCCCGACTACAAGGACATTCAATGGTCTTATTGGCAGATGCCGTCCCTTTCCTGTAACGGCATCAAGGTACGGGGGTACGCCCGCAGCCGAGGGGAGGAGCGACTTGGAACCAGCGGCCACGTCGGATTGAAGCGCCCAAACGTCTCTGTTTTTGATCCCGATGGGTACCTTCCTCTTGTTTTGCAGCGCAATGCATTGGCCACAGAAAAGTATCCATTTCAAGACCGACTGTTTGAGGACGTTTTGCGAGACTGGCTAGCGTTTATCCTGGCAGCCGCGCCTGATTCGCCGTTCTTACGTGGTCAGCTCGTCGAGTACGTCAGTTGGTACGCCGGTATCATCGAGCATTGGCGCGCTCGCCACTGGCCCGGTGGTCTTACGCCGTTTTGTTCGGCTGCGAAGGGGGTGTTACTGGCAGATCCGTGGCACCTCCAACAGTGCAAGTTTCACAGGCTTCTGTTTCTGAGCGAGGCCGGTCGTGCCAGCCCATCAGTGTATTCTTGTTCGGATCTTCCTGACCTTGTCGTCGTGCCGGTTGGGGACATTGGAAGCGGGCTGAGGTACAGACAATGGATTAGAGTCGTTTTATGTGGACAAGAGGATCCGGAGTTTTCTCATCTAGGCAACCTTCGAGTAACGTGCAGACGAATGTCTCTCCCCGGGGACGAGTACCTGGCTATCAAACAGGGAGGCGTCATCGCCGAACACCTCTGGTCAAAGGTGCGGGTGGAATCGTCGAATCCCAGATGCGTTGTCGTGCACACGGGAGACTGCAACTGCAAGGGTGGATTGGATCTCGTTAAGGCCTCCGAGTACCTGCCGGGTGGCGGCGCGGTTCTGGCTGAGTGGCACGTTGCCGCGGAGCAGCCCGAACCGTCTGACCTTACCCCAATGGCTAAGCTGTGGCGCGACTTGCTGGGTGATCCGATAATCCCATACGCTCCTGCCGAGCGTAGAAAGAAGTTCCCCGACGCGTTCCGCATGCTGAAGGACTACATCGCTGCCCACGAGCAACTCATCGCAAAGAGGCTACAGGCCGGCAATGCAAAGAAAAGCACATAGCCAACTCTGTTTGGCTCCGGACTTCCGCAGTCCCGCGGTTCGGCGGCGGACAGGAGTGTCCGCCCTACACCATTCGATTTTTGGCGCGGGTGTGCCGGTGCCCACATCTGGAGAATTGGCTGGTGGCCCGGACCTCGGGCGGGTGGCCCGGGCCTTGGCGACTAACAATTCAGGTTTTTGGGTGCTGGCGTCACGCAAAGTCTCGGTTTCATTTGCATGATTGCGCGTGGTTGACCCGCGTTCGTCCCGCGGCTACCCAGCGCAAATTGCATAGATCCTTCGATGATCATGATGGCCTCGGTGGGTTGGCGTCCTCGGCTGATCTTAGGGGTGAGAAGACGCCGCAGCCGGGGCACATTCCGCCGTACTTGTTGGTTTGTCCGTCCCAGGCTAGGAGCATTGGCTCGCCGCATCCCCGGCAGGCGCAGCAGTGGAGTTCGGCCAGTGGGGTCTGTCGGCATGGTGGCTTCTTCGTTATCTCGGTTGGTTCCGTCATAGTTTTAGTCCTCGTCGTCGGTTGATTTTGTGTGGCGGGCGGGTGGCCCCGAACTTCGTAAGTAGGAATCAGGTTTTGGGTGCCCCGCTCCTTGCGGCTTTATCGCAAGGGGCGGGTGCTTGCGTCACGTGGAGTCTCAGTTTCATTTGCATGATTGCGCGTTGTTGATGGGTCGCTGGACGGGCGAAACTGCGCGACTAGCGCGGGCTCTTGGCGCGGCCCATCCTATGCTTCGCCTTCATCAGCCACCACGCCTCCCGGTACTGCTCGTACTGATACATTTCCCTCCGTCTCCCATTGGGATGGAAATAGAGGCAATAGCGCTTGCCGAGAGCCCGGATCGGGATCACGTACCAGGCGTCCTCGGGCACCAGATAGACCACAATCACATCGACTTCATCTGCGGTGTACATTTCCTCGCCGCGATTTCTGTTGCCGCAAGCCCGTATGCCGTAGCCGCGGTAGCTGGCCTTATACGCGGACTTCACCTGCACTCGCCACAACCGGCGTCCTGAACTCACGATGAAGTCGAAGCGCTCGCTGTCTCCATAAGGCTTGGCGACTCCGAAGCCCATGCTCACCGCCTTGTACACAAATGCCAACTCGGAGAGTTCACCTTTACGTTTAGTGTGACCGCGATAAGCCAAAAGCCTCTCGCCCTTGCGCGATGCCGTGCCTCGCTCGAAACCAACTGCAGATTTTTTCATGGCACAAATAAGAAAAGGATGGGTGGCCCATTCTAGTCGCGCTCTTTGCGACTAGAGTGGGGCCCTCCTGATCTTTTCTCCTTAAGATTTAGATTGGCTTCAGGTTTCCGGGTGCGAGTTGCGGGTCCCAAACCCGCGAACCCCTGTGCGCACATTTACGACAAACAAAAAGGCGCGGGGGCGAAGCCCGCGCCTTTCTTACTATCTATTTCCAGAATAGCAGATTGAATAGGGCAACTATGACATGATTTCCAACTTTATTTTCGTCTTGGAATGAGTCGGTTACGGCAAAAAAGCGTGTCCGGGGGGCTTGACAAGATTTCGCTTAAACGACGGTTTTGGCGTTTTACGACGGTTTTGTAAAGGTTCCACGCACCAGCATACTGGGCGCGGACGTCGATTCGGGCATCGGCTCGGGCGAGCTCAGTGGACTGTTGCTTGTGCTGCTGGATTCATCGAGCGCGAAATTCATACGCTCGCGGACTTCCTGGATGCGAGAGGTAATAATCGGAGTGCGGTACTCCGGATGGCAGAACTCGAGGTGCATGCCGCGGCCGATGTAGCGCAGCTTCAGCATCGAGCCTCCCCAGGTAGAGCCGGCAATCGCTACCAACACAGGTTCTGGGCAGTATTCGGGATGTCCTGAAATCAGCGCCTGACTTTCGCCGAGGAACACCGCAGTGTAGCGATGATGTTGCGTTTGGATCTCGAGCACCGTGGAAGGCGGCAAATCTCCCAGCGAAACTCCGCCCTCGATTTCCGAGCGGACAATATTGCCGTTCACTTCGTCGCTGAGATTCGGATGCGGTGTAAACATGGTAGCCAAGCTCTCTGGCCAGAAATGCCGTTGCAAGATCATATCAGACCAAGGGCCGCCATCGGCAAGGTTACTTCAGTGCGCAAAAAAGCAGCCAGACCCCGGAGGCCTGGCCCTGCGCGAGAATCAAGTTGCGGGTTCGCAGCAGCTAGTTCCCAATCGAACTGGCTACGGAGGAAAATACGTTGTTGGAATTTCCTCCGATTAATCGAATAGTGCCAACCACCAGCACCAGTATCACCGCGAGCATGACGGCGTACTCGGCTATGTCCTGGGCTTTGTCTTCGTGCCACAACTTGCGGAAGGTTTTTATGTTCATCCCCTCTCCCTTCTGATTCGGTGAGCACAGTCTGCTCCGGGTTGGGGAAAAATACAAGTGGCAAGTGATCTATCAGGGACTGTCCAAGTTCTAGACATCGAGACGCGGGTACCGCTGGACTATTGTGGCGGGCCGGAACTTTCGACCGAGTCGGGATCGTTTGGGATCGCTGTCGGAATTTTTGCCAGCTGCCTTTTTTTTGAGGTCTTGTACGCCGGCTTCGGCAGGCTGAAAGTTCCAGCGCTGTAGTGGCCTTTATTCTCGACATCGTAATTCTTGGGCAAAGGTGGAATCCGTATGCCTTCTCCGCCGAGTTGCCTTGATTGTTGGAGCACAATCTCGGCGCGTCCGTCGTACTCTTTCACTGGACCATGGATCTCGATCACTCTGTTTTGCAACTGGCTGACGTCTCCGACGTGTTTCAAGTCGTGAGCGAAAACCACCACGGTGAACGGACAGACCATGGAATCCTGACAGAAATCGAAAAGCGTGAGACCTTTGCCGGCGTGTTTCACGCGGAACACCTTGCCGGTGACGCATTGGTCTTCGCCGATATGTTGCCGAGCCTCAGCGATGGGAATGCAGTCTGCGGCCGACAGGGCGGGGAATAGTAGCGTCAGCAGGAACGGCACGAGTCCACGGAGGAAGGGCGTACGGAGTCCGGCGCGAAGTTGGGTTGGGGAAATGAGCACAGAAACCAAGGCCAACGCAACTGCCCTGTAACGTTGATTGTATGGGGAATAGCGCGAGTAACGAGGGACTGAAGCAGAATAAAGACTGAGTTTTCCCGAAACAGAATAAGGACGGACGAAAGGCCGGTCGCAGTTGGCCCGGCCCTCGTCGCCCAAGGAAAAGGGAATGTCGTTAGTTGAATGCCTTTACCGCTCCGGCTTCGTCGTCTCTGACGTCGAAGACGGTGTAGAGCTTGGTGATCTGCAGCAGGTCGTGAACTTTCTTAGTAAGGTTCAGCAATTTAAGTTCGCCGCCCTGATTGCGTACGGTGGTAAAGGCGCTGACCAGCTCACCAATGCCCGAGCTATCTATATATGTCACTTCGCCAAGGTTTAGAAGAAGCTTTTTCTGGCCCTTGGACAGCAGTTCGCGCACGGTATCGCGCAGGATCACGCTGCCTTCGCCGAGGGTGATACGGCCGCTGCAATCCACAATGGTGACGCCATCAACCTGACGAGTACTGGTCTTCATGCTCACTGAGAAGCCTCCTTAACGTCCGCGGATGGACCGTGGACGTGCTTTACGAGTTTAATTTCGGTGCCCGTTTGGGACGGGAGGATTTGTACTTCGTCCATGAACGAGCGAATCAGAAAAATTCCCCGGCCTGAAGTCTTCAAAAGATTCTCCGGAGCCAGGGGGTCGGGAATCTTTTCCAAATCTAAACCTTTGCCCTGATCGCGAATGGTGATGATCAAGTCGTTGGCGCTTCGTTCGAAATCCAGTTTAACCTTTTTGCCCGGATCGTAAGCATTGCCGTGCAGCACGGCGTTCACTGCCGCCTCGCGAACAGCCATGGAAATCTGCATGACTTCATCTTCGTCGAACCCGGCTTCAGCGGCGATTCGACTGGCTGCTTGCTCGGCGTTGTCGACAGTCTCGAGCGTCGAATCGAGCGTATAAGAAACCCGAAGTTCGGTCATGGCAAATTTTTTGAACCAGTCCGCAGATCCGAAACACCCGCCAATCCGGTTGGCCAGCGCCGCGCCTTCGGTTCACGCGTGCGCAAGAAGCTCCCAATCAGCAGATTGGGTAGTTTGCCCTTCCCCTGTGGAAATGTCAACGCGGGATTACTGGTCTCGCCGAGGTGTTGTCTCTCCGACAAACACTAGGCACTCGTTGGGGTCTGCGATATGGAACTCGGTCATCCGTACTCCCGGTCAAATAAGTCTCTGATGTGGTAGCGGTCCTTGAACGTTTTCACATGCTCCCACAGAGAATGGATGCCATTAACCTCGATATATATCTCGGTATGCCCGCGAACACAGTTCAGGACCTCTTCCGAATCAGCCTTCATGAAGTGGATGGTCTGGCCGTCTCGTTCCACTATTGAATACCCTGGCGATTTCATAGTTGGGGTGAATCCAAGCACGTTCTGGTAAAACGCGAGGGTTTCCTCCATGCTGGCGACGGCGAGCATAGGGCTTATCTTCTTCACCGTGGAAGGCGTCATTTGTTGGCGGCCTCTATAACTGCCCATCACTATGATGCGGCGCGGACTTCTGGGTGCGCCGCACCCCACATTAGACATCAGGAGCCGAAAAACAGGCAAAACCGTTCTGGCTTCCTTGTGCCGCAGTTGGGTATCGCTCTCAGAGCGATATCCTCGGCCGGTGGCCCGGACCTTGGCAGATAGGAATTAGGTTTTGGGTGGCGCGTAGGTCATCAAGGCGCTGGTTTTCTTACGCTCATTGTCATCACGTCACAGTCGTTGACTCGAACTAACCCCGCCTCCCCGGGTTGCGATGCATGTACCGCAACTTTTCGACTCGTTTGTGCTCCGTGTATACATTGAAATCGTAGAAGCGGGGCTGCCAGACCGGCAGCGCTCCTTCTTCCCACAGTGATCCCTGCGCCGGACTACGTCGCCGTCGTATCACCCTCTGCGCATAGCGCTGCTTCACGCTTTGCATCACCGTCGAAGGATTTCCCTCCTGCGGTTCGCTCATCAGCAGACGAAAATGCTCCGGCATGACTACGTAACCCAGAACCACGAACCGATGTTGTTTCCGTACCTCTTCGATAATCTTCAAAGACAGATCGCGCCGCCGCTGTGTGCCGAGCCAGCGCTTTCTTTTATAACAACGGCAAGTGATATAGTGCAGGTCGCCACCCCCGTAGAATCGCTTGAGACCTTTTGGCATCCTGCAATGCTAGGAGAAATTGCATGCCGAGGATGTGATCGTTGACCAATCCCGCCCCTTGCAAAAAACGCAAGGAGCGGGGCACCCAAAACCTAATTCCTATCTGCTAAGGTCCGGGGCCACCCGCCAGTCAAAACCCCTCAATGAGCGTAATCGGGATTTATCGCCAAGCCCACTGGCCTTGGACTCCCGTCGTCAACTAGCCTACGATGTCCGAAGATGAAGCGAATACTGCGCCGTGTCCTCCTCGTCGTTTTTTTATTAGCCGAAGTTTGGCTCATGACGGGCTTCCTGCCCCAACGCTGGCAGGAAAAAATGTACACCCGAATGCACGACGTCTGGCCTTCACAATCGTACGACTACTCGCGGGTTTCTCACCCGAACTTGGACTATGAACTCCAACCGTTCAAGCCACTTGGGATGGCTCTACTTCTAGTGTTGGTGCTCGTGAATGGCGGGGCCATTTTCGTACTGTGGCCTCGGCATGACCCATAACTGACGCTATCAGGCGTGGCTGTTGAAAAACCCCCTCTTTTGAAAAAACGGTCCCGGCGCGGGGATAGAAAATATCACCAAAATCGAGAACGTCGTTTATAGGGCATCCAAGCGCGATGAAATTTCTGCGGATTTCTCGCGAGTGAGTTTTTCAACAGCCACAGCGGTCACACTCAAGTTCCCCGCCCAAGGGAAGATGAGCGTGATCGGGATTTTTCGTCAATTGACAAACAAGCCGAAGGGGAACAAGATTGGCGGCAGGTTTCAAGTACGCTGTCTCTGGCGGCAACCCAGTCGCGGCTTGAACGGGGAGAGAATATGTTCGACCCTCGGAAATGCCCTAACCCAATCACCTTTTTTGTCTTTCTGTTCTTCGTGTGTTTGCTGCTCCGTGGTATAGCCAGCGCCGCGCCTTCTATCAGCCTCTCGAAGAACTCTGGACCGCCGACAAGCCGGATTCTCGTCACGGGCAGTGGGTTTGAGGCGAACGTGGGAGTGGACATCTTTTTCGACACGAAGGACAAGGCGCTGGTCGTTACTAACCGAAAGGGAGAGTTCCACGATGCGCGAATCTACGCGCCCCGCAGTGCGCATCCCGGTCAGCATTGGGTTACCGCCCTAGAGCGGAATAACGACAAAGGGGCTCAAGAGCCGTTTCTGGTGCAAACCAATTGGAGCCAGTTTCGATTCAGCCCCGAGCATGACGCAGTAAACCCGTTCGAGAATGTGCTCGATCCGCACACGGTTGGTGGCCTGGGGGTCAAGTGGACCTATAACACTCAGCACTACTGGGCTTGGGGCTCGCCCATGGTGGTTGCTGGAACGGCCTATGTCGCGACTTGGGACGACCTATTCAGGTTCGATGCAAACACGGGAGCCTTGCGCTGGAAGTTCAGCCTTTTCCCTGAACTTCTAAGTTCGGACCCAGCAGTGGTGAATGGAATACTCTACGTTGGCACCTTCGATGAAGGACTGTACGCCCTGGACGCTGAGACCGGCGTTAAGCTGTGGAGTAACGCGTGCGACCGTGGTTATTGTCGTGTGTTCTCTTCGCCGGCAGTGGCGAACGGAATGGTCTACTTCGATGACGCAGAAGACGATAGCGGTGACGGTACTTACGCCTTAGAGGCCAAGACTGGTAAGCTATTGTGGTTTTCCCCGACTAACTCTTCCTTCTCCTCGCCTGCAGTTGCAAACGGCGTGGTTTACGTCGGATCGGATGATAGCAATCTATACGCGCTGGACGCTTTTACCGGCGTCAAGCTATGGAGCTACACCTCCGGTTGGGTTGTGCGCACCTCACCCGCAGTGGCGAACGGGATCGTTTATTTCGGCTCGTACGACAAGAACGTGTATGCGCTAAACGCCAGCACCGGAGCCAAGCTGTGGAGCTATGCCACCAACGGCTATGTTGAAGGTTCGCCCGCAGTGGCAAACGGAGTGGCGTATTTCGGCTCCGACGATGGGAATCTTTACGCGCTGAACGCCTACACGGGCGATCTCCTGTGGAGCTACACCGCTGGAGCTTATGTGGGCGATCCCACCGTTGCAAATGGCGTAGTCTACGTCGGTTCTTGGTCGCCAAACGCGATCTACGCGCTGGATGCAACTACGGGAAAACTGCTCTGGAGCTACGCCACCGGCGGGCGTGTTCTATCCGATTCAGCAATCGTCAATGGCATGGTCTATTTTTCTTCTTACGACGACGGCATTATCTACGCATTTGACCGGACCACAAAAGACAACGGTAAGGTGCAGCAACTGTTGGCAGATTCCGAACCGCCCGATCTGGCGACCCTCCGCCCCGACTTCAAGCTCAAGGTATCGCAGTAGGGTGCAACAGTGTCGGGCGCGGAACTCTGAGTTTACGGAGATAACTGTCGAAAACAGCCGATTACGCGTTTTGACTGCCCCTCAATGAGTTTTTTCGACATTCAGACAAGCGCAAGCGCTGCGCTTGTTCAGTCTTGGGGTCATCCTTGAAGGCAACCCGGAAGAACACGCAAATGCCTTCTGGCTTCCTGCGCCGCAGTTGGGTATGCTCTCAGAGCGATGTCCTCGCTGGCGCTTACGGAATTGCTGGGTCTGCCGGTGTTTGATCCCGCGGGAGGCCAATGCGGGCGTGTGCGCGAGGTGGCGGTTGCGCCGCAGGAGGATCGAGCGCGGATCGCGGTGCTCATCGTGCGCACCAAGTCCGGCGATCGGGTGATGCCATTCAGTGCGGTGAACTCGATGAATGGGGGGGTGCGCATCGACAGCGCAGCTTCGACATGGCCGATTGCCGACGGGTCCGAAGGTTTGTTTTTGCTGGCGCGCGATCTGCTCGACCAGCAAATCATCGATGTCCACGGACGCAAGGTGGTCCGCGTCAATGATGTCGAACTGTACCAGGATCTCACTACCCGGCATCCCGTGCTCCGGGTCGGTTCGGTGGATGTAGGTGCGCGCGGCGCGGTCCGCCGTCTGCTCAAGGGCGTAGTTCCGATTGCGGCGCTGAGGGCTCTACTGCGTCAGATTCCCGAGCGTCCAATTCCCTGGGATTTTGTGGATCTCATCGAAACCGATCCCGCCCGCCGGGTGAAGCTCAAGATTTCCCACGAACGCCTGGCTCGCCTGCATCCAGCCGACATCGCCGACATTGTAGAAGATCTCGCTCCCGACGAGCGCGAAGCCGTGTTTGAGACGCTGGATGACGACGTTGCAGCCGAGGCGCTGGAAGAAGTCGATCCCAAGGTGCAGAAGGCGATTGTGGAGTCGCTGGACTCCGACCGAGCCGCGGACATCGTCGAAGAGATGGATCCGGACGCCGCCGCCGACCTGCTGGACAATCTGCCCGAAGAGACTTCCGCCGACATCTTGCAGGAAATGGCTCCTGCAGAGCGCCAGGAGATGGTCGAACTTCTCGAGCACAAAGAGAATACCGCCGCCGGCCGCATGAATACCGATTACATGGCGTTAGCCGTGGGCGCGACTGCTCACGACGCGATCGAAACCTTGCGCCAGTTTGAAGGCGGCGTCGAAACCGTGAGCACGATCTACCTCGTCGACTCTCACGGCACGCTTGCTGGCGCCGTGCCCCTGGCGAAACTGGTGCTGGCCTCGCCTGAAACGCCGTTGCTCTCGCTCACGAAAGAGCCGTTGATTTCCTGCCACAAGGAAACGAAAGAGCATGAGTTCGCGGAACTGTTCGACAAATACAATCTGCTCACGCTGCCCGTGATCGATGAGCACAGCAAGTTGACCGGCGTGATTACTTCAGACGACGTGATTAGTTTGTTGCGCGCCAAGCTGTAGCTATCCGACCTTGCAGTCCACGCCTTTACAGAGAACGTGAAGGCCGAGAACGTGCCATAGCGCTCAAAATCCCGGAGGATGAGTGCTACCGGGATTTTTCGTCAACGCAGCCGCAAGGTAGGTTGACCGGAGGGCTTGACCGGCATTTGTGGGGAGCGAATGATCTGGCTAATATCAGATGCATGCCGCAGACAGCAGAACAACAGCTAAAGTCCTTTATCGCTAAGTTTGATCGCAATCTGGGCAAGCAGATTCGTGAGTGCAGGTCAGCGATGCGCAAGCGCTTCCCGACCGCGAACGAACTTGTGTATGACAACTACAACTTCTTCGTGATTGGCTACTGCACGACAGAGCGCCCCTCCGATTGCGTCGTATCGCTGGCGGTAAACGCCAAGGGAATCGGTCTCAGCTTCTATCATGGGGCGACCATTCCTGATCCCCGCCGGATATTGCAAGGCAGTGGGAAACAGAACCGATTTGTGAGGCTCGATGGCGTGGCCATGTTACGGAGGCGGGAGGTTGAGGAATTGCTTGATGCCGCCGAGGCGCAAGCTGAACCGCCGTTCGTCAAATCAGGTCGAGGCAAGTTGATCATTCGTTCGATCTCCGAAAAGCAGCGGCCCCGAAAGTAACAGCGTTGCTCTCCGGACGACTGGCGAAACCAAGCCGTTACACTCAAGTTCCCCTTCCAGGGGAAGATGAGCGTAATTCGGATGTTACGTCAACTGACTCTGTGCCGGGTGCGCAAGCTCCCTTCTCTGAGCGATTTGCCCTAACTTCCGGTGGTGGGCTAGTCACCGTGTTGCTGCGCCGCCAAACACGGTCAGGCACCCACCACCTAACTCGCTCACCCGCAGCGCATGATTGCCAGCCAACCGATTTGTAAGCCCGCCCGTGGTAAAACCTTGCCCGACGTGTCGTCTTTTGCCCGCGATTTCCGATTTCTTTGATAGGAGACGGAAAGTCTCCTTTGGGAGGGTGCCAAAATGAGGACGAACAGAGTTCTTCTTCTTGTAATCGCGCTTGCGGCGGTTTCTCTGCTCGCGCTTAAGTTCAGCGGTGCGGCAACAATGGCGACAACGGCTCCGGCGCGCCATTATTATCTAACAAAGGCAACCGTCAATGGGGACCAGGCGCTGACCGCGTGTGCCTCGGGGTATCACTTTGCTTCATTCGCCGAGCTTGGGAACCCCACGGTGCTCAGCTATAACAAGACGCTTGGACGATCAGCAGCAGACGATGGGTATGGGCCACCCACGGCTGCTGGCTGGGTCCGTTCAGGTTGGAGTTCGAATTCGGTGTCGGGTAACGACACTCCAACCAATTGTAATTTGTGGACAAGCGGAGCGGGGAGCGATGATGGCGAAATAGCGGTCTTCAATCCTTCTATTAGTGGAGACGCGAACGGGGTCGGGTTCAGTGACATCGGTGCCTGTGACAATAGTCAGGGTGTTAACATTGGCGTCTGGTGCGTGCAGAATTGAGCCACTAGCCAGAAGAAATACAGACAACCCAACCCTCCTATGGCGGGCGGCTGAGAGCGCCCCAACCTCAGCCGTTCCTTACCCGCTGAACGGCGTAACTTCTGCCATCAGGCGATAGCGCTCAAAACCTCTCGATGAGCGTTATCGGGAATTTATCGCCAGTGAAGCGTTAGCGTCCTGCTTTCAGCGCTGTGTTTGTCCAGACTGCCACCCTGACTGCCACATAAACTGGAACGCCATACACCGCGAAGAAGAACGGAAACCCTATTAGAACTGAGATGTGATCATGATCGGGATGCAGCAGAGCCGCTGGCATGTAGCCAGCCCAAACTCCTAGTGGGAAGTATGGAGCGATGGGCACTGGCAGAGATAACGCAATCCATGTAGCCACAGCAACGAGCATCCAGTCACGGCGGACCGGCGATGATGCGCTGCGAAATATCAGCACAGCCAAGATCATCAGGGTAGTGGTGCAAACTAGCTCTTGATACCGCAAGTTCCGATCAAGTAAGACATGGAAGTACGAAGCTGGCGCGGTGATGCATCCGACGAAATAACAAGGCACGGCAACCGGAGCGGGCGGCCTGAGCACAAAGTGAAGGCCCAGTTCCTTCCGGTAGTCGAGTTCACGTTCCGCGGCTTGCTGCCAATTTGGAAACAGAACAGCGATGCCGATCCACAGAACCCACACACCAAGCACTGCACGTTGAAGGCGGTTCACAATTCACATTTTCCGACAGGATGGATCACAATTCAAAACAACGAAGGTAACTGTCGCAATCGGGCCATAGAACTTAAAACCCCTCAACGGGTCCCTCGACCAGCCTCAGGATGACAGCGACTGCGAATCATCGTTCGCGAACGAGCTTGGATGGGGAACCCTCGGAAACGTGAAGCTCACCATACGACGTCCGTGCCACGACGCCTCCAGCGACAGATCCCGTTCGTGCTCATTTCCTGATTGTGCTTTCCTACAATCGTGCACCACCCCAAGCTCCATTGCCTGGTCTCGGAATCGAAATAGGCCCAGCGTTCGACGTGACGTTGAGTTTGCGGATCAATCGGAAAGTCACCGGACTGCAGTTGGTAATTGCGGTAGCCGGCCACGCATTCCTGCTTAAAGTCGTCGATTTCCTTTTGATACGCTTTTGTCTCTTTCAATATCCATCCATGCAGTTGTTTCTCGCGTGCCGCGCATGCGTCGGATTTAAATGCCCAGCCGCCATTCCGAGCAGAATAAAGATAACCATGCTGTCCGTGAACTGACGATGAGTGCGCTCCGGTCAAGCTATCCAAAGTTGTGGGGTAAAGACCGTTATCGGCGTGGTATTTCTCCAGCGCTTCCAGCAGGGGCTGTGCCGCTTCTTTGGCTGCAGCGAGATCAGGCGCCGAGGTGGGGTCTTCGTTTACTTTGAGGCTTGTGAAGTGATAGTTCGACCACAAGCCAACGATCACAGCAAAACCGATAAACACAATCATGCGCAGACGTTGGCTCGACGTCACATTTCTTCCGGACGGAGCGGTGACGGTTCGCATGATTGCTTTCTAGCACAAGGAGGGCGCGTCACTAGCGTAACCGACGTAACCAAAGCCGCGTGTTCCAGCACTGGGCAGATTGGGGATATCTGCGGGTTTGGCGAACTTTTTGAGCCAGGGTCTCGTATATCCACTTATGACAACCGCTCTTCGTCGCAAACAGGCTGTCCTGTACTGCATCGTGGCCAGTTGGCTTTTGCTTGCCGGGCGTGCGCTCGCGGAAAGCCGGTCCATGAGTTGCGATAGCAAACTGCCTGCAACCCATGCGCAGCTCGCCGAAGGCGATCAGAACACAGCGAATCATCTGGAATTGAGCCGCAAGATTGCCTCCGGAGCTTCGGTCGATCTGGACGTTTGCGCTGCTGATCTTACGATCACGGCGAGCGGCAGCGACATCCTTCGGGTGACCGTGGACATTGGCAATCCCGCGCAGAAGCTGACCGCCGCCGACTACTTGCAAGCCTTCGATGTCAGCCCGCAAGGGCTAACACTGCAGCTGCACTTGCCTAAGGATGTGCGGGCGAAAGTGGTGGTCGCTCTTCCGGCAGCGATTGCGAAACTGGACATCGATCTGGTCAGTGGCAACCTATCGTTTCAGACGGACAGGATCGGTGGTAAGCGTGAGATCAATGTGGTCCGCGGTCACGTCGAGCTCGTGGGAAATGCAGATTCCTACGCCAGTCTCCATGTCGACGTTGTGATGGGCAGCTTCCATGACCATCGCAAAGGCGGAGAGGATCACCATTTTATGGTGTCGCAATCGCTCTCCGGAACTGGGAAGGGATCGATCGAGATCAATGTAGTCGCGGGTAGGGTGGACATCAAAGCTTGGGACTGACCATCTTCGCGAACCGTGGCGCTCGGCAGAGACGATGCCGCGAAGCTTGGCCTCATGGCCCCACCAACCTCGGACGCTTCATTTCTCTCCAGCTGCCTGGTCGAAGAATTCTCACCGTATGACTTTTCACCTGTTCAGATTTCGCTTCTCCATTTATTCTGTCTGATCGTTTGACAATGCCTCGTCGTATGTCTGCGAATTGGACGCATGAGATTCCTGAAACGCTGGAAGACCCGGTTGCTGCTGTTTTTCGCCGTAGTCGGACCGGGCTTTATCACCGCGAATGTCGACAACGATGCCAATGGCATCTACACCTACTCGGCTGCCGGGGCGCAGTTTGGACATCTGCTGCTGTGGACGTTGATTCCAATTACGCTGGCGCTGATCGTGGTGCAGGAGATTTCCGCACGCATGGGGGCGGTCACCGGAAAGGGGCTCAGCGATCTGATCCGGGAGGAATTCGGCTTTCGCATTACGTTCTTCATGATGATCGGAATCCTGATCATCAACTTCGGCAACGTGGTCGGTGAATTCGCCGGAATCGCCGGCAGCCTCGAACTTTTCGGCCTGTCGAAATACATCACGGTTCCTGTCTGCGCCGTGATCGTCTGGCTGATTGTTGTCAAAGGCCAGTACAAGAGCGTGGAAAAAATTTTCCTGGTAGCGTCGTTTTTTTACGTGACCTACATCCTCGCAGGTTTTTTCGCCAAGCCGGCGTGGATCGAGGCCTTGGTAGCCACGGTGAAACCCCCGCCGAAGGCCGCGTTCATGCTCCCGGGATATCTATACATGACGATTGGCGTAGTCGGAACAACCATCGCCCCGTGGATGCAGTTCTACCTGCAGTCCTCGATCGTAGAGAAGGGAGTAACCAAGCGGCAATATAAAGCCTCGCAGATCGACGTCATTGCCGGCTGCATTTTCACCGACATTGTAGCGTGGTTCATCATCGTGGCCTGTGCCGCAACTCTCTACGTCCACGGCTATCACAACATTTCCGACGCCAAGGACGCCGCCCAGGCCCTTCGTCCTCTAGCGGGTCAGTACGCATATATCCTGTTTGCCATGGGGTTGTTTAATGCTTCGCTGTTTGCGGCCTCGATTCTGCCGCTTTCTACTGCTTATACGGTTTGCGAGGGCTTGGGGTTCGAATCTGGAGTAGGGAAGGAGTTCTCGGAGGCTCCGGTCTTCTATTGGCTTTACACCGTCCTGATTGTAGCTGGCGCTGGGGTGATTCTTGTGCCCAACCTGCCCCTGGTGAAGATTTCGATTCTTTCCCAGGTAGTGAACGGAGTGGCGGTGCCTCCGGTGCTGGTTTTCATGCTTTTGCTGGTGAACAGGAAAGAGTTGATGGGCGAATACGTGAACTCGCGCATCTACAATGCGACGGCGTGGGCTACCACCATAATAATGACCGTGCTTAGCATCGCGTGGTTCTGGACACTGCGAGGCGGACAGTAAGACAGGAAAGTCGGCCAGATACCCCGAAACAATCAACTAACCCGCCGGGACTGGTAGTTTTTTCAGCTACTTTTTTGTTTAGAACTGTGCAAGAATTCCATGTTGGTGTGGGATCATGCATCGTCCACTCGTCCCGATTGCCGTGGGTTTCCTGCTTTTCTCAGGGGCGTTGGCGGTTGCTCAGGAACAATCCTCTCCGGACTCCACTGCTTCGGCTGTTGTGACCCCGGCAGTCGCGGTCACACCCCTTCCCAAGGCGGCCAAGACTTACCACGATGGAAGCCTGCGCGACATCGACGCGATCGGCAACCGCAAGGTGGGTTGCGATCGCGGCCTGGGCAACTGGTACAGCCTGGAAAAACAGATCGAAATGGGCCGCCAGTATGCCCAACAGGTTGAGGGCAGCACCAAACTGATTAGCGACCCGGTGATCACCGAGTACGTCAACCGCATCGGTCAGAATCTGGTGCGGAATTCCGACGCCCAGGTGCCTTTTACGATTAAGGTCGTGGACACCGACGATATCAACGCGTTTGCGCTGCCGGGTGGTTTTTTCTATGTAGATTCCGGGCTGATCCTGGCGGCTGACAATGAAGCGGAGTTGGCGGGCGTGATGTCGCACGAGATCGCGCACGTCGCAGCCTGCCATCTGGCTCGCGAAAACACGCGCGGGCAACTGATGCAACTGGCTTCCATCCCGCTGATCTTTGTCGGAGGTGGAATTGGCTACGCTGCGCAGAGCCTGGCCAGCATCGCTATCCCCATGGGTTTTCTGAGGTTCACCCGCAACTTCGAGTCGGAAGCAGATTTCCTCGGTGTCGAATACCTGTACAAGGCGGGATACGATCCGCAAGCGCTGACCTCGTTTTTCGAAAAAGTTAAGGCGCTGGAAAAACACCAGCCGGGCACGCTAGCTAGGACCTTCGAGACTCATCCTCAGACCCCGGATCGCATTGCCAAAACTCAGCAGGAAATCAACACGCTGTTGCCGCCGGAACCGGAATACAAGGTCGATACCTCCGAGTTTGAGGAGGTGAAGGAGAGGCTGGCACAACTGCAGAATCGCCATAAGATCGACTTGACCCACGGAGGAGATGGTCCCACGTTGCGCCGCGCCGCACACACCGACCCGAATGATACCGGCACCGGCAATGATGCTGACCCTGATGAACACCCCACGCTCAAGCGCAGGGATAGCGCGTCCGACTCGCAGTGAGCGCTGACGGTGCGTTGATGACGAACGACCGCATTTAGCTGTCATTATTTCGCTGTCATTCCGTGAGAAAAAAGAGGAACGGCGAACTGCGGAGCTGGTTTCGACCTTCGCTAGACGATCTTTCCATCCGCGATATCCCGAACCAGGGGTAGATCGGCTTCCAGGAAATCGTACTGAGAAAGTTCTGATCGCGGGGACCAGCGGACATCGCGAAAAATTTTGTTTTCGATTCTTCCCAGGTACTCGTGGACCACGAAGAATCGCAGTTCGACTGCGCCGCCGCCCGGATACTCATGGCGAAGGCGCGACACCTCCTGGCCAATCTTGGCGTCGATTCCGAGTTCCTCTTCCAACTCGCGGCGTAGTGCGTCGCGCGGTTGTTCGCCTTCCTCAATCTTCCCGCCGGGGAACTCCCATTTCAGAGGCATGGTTTGATGGCGGGTGCGCTGGCACACCAGAATTTTTCCATCCTTGAAAATAACCGCCGCCACGACTCGCTTCACAGGCGGGCCAACGTTCTGGCGGGTGAGGCAATGTAGGCGATGTAATTCGATTTCACTGAGATATCAATTTCCCGGAGAGAGCGGTCTTGCTAATGCATCTTAGACCCTCAGGTTGTGGAAAATCTTCGGGATGAATCGCCGCAGCCAGCGCCCGGAGACCGTGAACAAGGGTGGGCGCGGGCGTGTTCAGAAATTCATCGCGAATGCAGTAGACGCGGGCTGCCTTGGCGGCGCGCATTTCTTCCCAGCGGCGATCGCGAGTGATTTTTTCGAGCGGAACCCGGTCTCCCGCGCCGCACCACGAGGCGACTACCACATCAGGATTCTCAGACAGAACGGCTTCAGCGGATGTTTGTTTTCCCGGCGTACCCACGAATTCTCCGCCCGCCGCCGCGACCAACTCAGCCACCCAGGGCTGGGACGCAATCAAGGGCTTGCCCCATTCCTCGCAGAATACGCGTGGACGCCTCGCGCCATCGGTTTGCTGGCGGACGGATTCGATGGCTTGCTGCATCTCGCGGATCACTTGTTCTCCACGATCGAGCGCGCCCATGATTCCGGCGATAGCTGCAATGTCGGTGTAGATGTCGGCCAGCGTCTTCGGGGCCAGTCCGAGAAAGCGCGCGCCTGATTTCAGGATTTCCGTCACCGCCTTTTCCTGGTAAGGGACGGAGGCGATGACCAAGTCCGGGTGGGCTGCCACGATCTCCGCGGTGCTGGCGGTCCAGGAGTCGGCGACGATGGTGGTTCCGCGGTGGGTGATCTCCGGACAAACATCGGCGCAATATTTCGTGCACGCGACGAGGCGATTGAGTTGGCCAATGGCCGCGAGGATTACCGTCGCGCTGGGCTGCAAGGAGACAACCCGTTGCGGAGTGTGATCGGAAGCCACGATAGACCAATCTTACAAGGGAATGAAAGCGGTGTGCGCGGCGAAGAAACATTGCAAGCAACGTTTCTATGATCTGTTTCTGCTAAGCCCAGGTACCCCAGGAACCGGGTCACGGCAAGCAGGTAGGATATCGAAAAAACCAGTTGTCAGTTGTTAGTTCTCGGTTCTCAGTCGTTTGTTCGGAAGTTACAATTCTTGGAATGTATTCTCCGCAGCTTCTCGACCACTTTCAGAATCCGCGCAACCCGGGTGAAGTCGCCGATCCGGACGCAATCGTACAACTCGAGAATCCGGCCTGCGGGGATATTTTGAAATTGACCATGAGGGTTACGAACGGAGAGATTGCAGAAATTTGTTTTCTGGCCAAAGGATGCGTTCCTGCGATCGCTTGCGGTTCGGCGTTGACCCAGTTGGTGAAGGGAAGAACAGTGGATGCAGCCAGGAAATTGCGTCGTGAAGAACTGGTGCAGGTTGTCGGCGGCCTGCCGGAAACGTCTGCCCACGCCAGCCACCTGGCGATGGATACACTCGCGGCCGCGTTGAAGCAGCTTGAAGTCTAGCCACAGATTTCGCGGAACGACGATCTTGCCTCAGAAGCGGGAAAAGGACTACTTGAAAGTCGCTTTGAAGCTCGACACGGCGCCATTGACCGTGTCTTGGTACTGGCCCACAAAGGTGTTTCTGTCATTGATCCCGTTAGGGTAGGTTTCAGCGGCCTTAGGATAGTCAAACTCATAAAACGCGCCGCCGTGGCGCAGTGCTCCGTGTATTAGGCCACTGGAGTCAAACCACCAAAAAGTGATGTCGCCCTCATTGTTTATGAACGAGGCTTCAGAGCCACCGTGTCCGGCGCCGGGGACATTGATGGTCTTGTATTTCTTGCTCTTGTAATTGTAAAGAGCCCCTTCATAAGTGCCTCTCGAATTAAGCCAAGTTAAGGTTGTGTCACCTGCGTTGTTGATGCCGTATGCCTGGGAACCAATGGCGGTAGGCACGTCCAAGGTCGTGTATTTCTTGCCCTGTAGGAGAAAGCCATGGTAGATGCCGTTTGAGTCCTGGTACGAGCCGACGATCCATCCCCGATCGTTCATACCTCCAGAGTAGGAGGAAATGGAACCCTCTGGGCTGGGGATATCCGTAAATGTTTTGGTCTTAGGCGCATACCGAAATCCCACTGAGTTACCGCTGGAGCTCACATAGGAGCCGACAACCGCAATCGCGCCATTGAAATTGATACCTGTGACGGCTGTGCTCGTGCCGTTCGGGTCATCCAGCGTGGTCAAGTTCTTGCCGTTGAGAATGTAACCGTGAAGGCCACCCTTTTTATCTTGGTATTGCCCGACCATTACACCTTGGTTGTTGATCTCCGTAACGAAGGTGTCGGATGCCCCAGGCACGTTTGCTTTGGTGAACCTGAATGTCAGTTTTGGCGTATCGGCTGCACTTGCCGCAGCGACTGTGAACAGCAGGATAATCCCCAATTGACGCAGCATCAATTTGTTGGTTTTCATCGAATCCTCTCTGTCGTTACAACACGAAAACGGCTTCAGAAATCAGCGCCTAGGAAGCACAGCAGAGATTGGCTAGGAAGAGGTTCCCCAAAGCCCGGCGGGAACAGTACACCAAGAATCGAGCCCAGGTCAAGCGTGCAAATCTGCTTTCTTCGTGGGCGAACTAAGACTTGGTAGGGGGTTTTGTCACCAGTTCTGAGGTATCAGCGCGGTTCTCCGAAGCCGGCCAGTAGACGATCCAACCACATTCCCGCGCCATTTTTTCCAGATCCAGATTTGGGTTTACTGCGAACCCGTGCCGCGCTATGGCAAGCATGTCGGCATCCCA
>Ga0210390_10000763_pt1 | contig 33108 bp, 24 predicted proteins | sample IncBWH11OmetaG_FD_161050 | JGI IMG/M metagenome (GOLD analysis project Ga0210390, IMG submission 161050) | Forest soil microbial communities from Barre Woods Harvard Forest LTER site, Petersham, Massachusetts, United States - Inc-BW-H-11-O ...
CCCGCCGGTCATCTGCAGCATCGCGCGCCTTGTCGTCCGCCTGGCGAAAGAGAATCCGCTATGGGGCTACCGGCGGATCCACGGCGAGCTGACCAAGCTCGGCGTGACGATCGCGCCGTCCACCGTCCATGAGATCCTGCGCGCTGCGGGCATCGGCCCGGTGCCGCGCCGCGCTGGCCCGACCTGGCGGCAGTTCCTGCACTCGCAGGCCACCGGGATCCTCGCAGTCGACTTCCTGCACGTCGGCACCGTGCTGCTGAAACGACTGTACGTCCTGGTGTTCATCGAGCACGGCACCCGCCGGATGCACCTGGGCGGCGTCACCGCGAACCCGACTGGCGAATGGACCGTTCAGCAGGCCCGCAACCCTCTTGAGCCGCCATGTCGATGGTCTCCGCGATATACCAGCATCCGCTGGCACCCAGGGCGCCGCCCATAACCCGCATATCTGTGCAGAACGCAAATGCACGCTCTCCGCCGATGCGCCCGCGCGCCGTGGACACACCGCTGTCATCCAACGGGTGGAGGAATGTCAACGGCACTGGGTCAAACAAACGGATCAGCCGGCTAATCGGATCGCGCTGGCCAGGATTCGGCGCGAGGGTATTCTGATCCATATGCATCAGGCTTGCCACATTTGACGACCATCCGATGTCATTTAATCTAGGATATCGCAGCTTAGTATGACAATAGTACCAATAAAACCCCTATAAAGCCCTATCCGGCCGGGGCCGCTTAGGACCGGGCGGCAGGCCGGACTGGGAGGTGGCGCAGGACGCGCAGCGCCACGCCAGCCGCCCAGGTCGGCTCGCCCGCGAGTTCGAGTCGGCCCAGCACGGGAGCGAGGCTGCGGAGGGCGATCTGGATCTCCAGGCGTGCCAGCGGCGCGCCGAGGCAGAAGTGGATACCCTGGCTGAATGTTAGGTGGCGGCCTGGCTCGCGGCCGACGTCGAAGCGCTCGGGATCGTCGCAGAACCCCGGATCACGATTGGCGGCGGCGATGAGCAGGAGCACGGTCGAGCCGACCGGGATCGCGACGTCGGCGACGCGCGCATCGCGGAGCGCGACCCGCGAGGTCATCTGAACAGGCGGTTCGCAGCGGAGGATCTCTTCGGTGGCCCGCTCGGTCAGCGCCGGGTCCGCGCGGAGCCTGGCCAGCTCGGTGGGATGCCTGAGCAGAGCCAGGGCTCCCGCGCCGATGATACTCCTAGTGGTCTCGTGCCCCGCGACCAGGATGAGGATGCAGATGCCGACCAGCTCATCCTCGGTCAGCGCCCCGTCCCTGTCGTGCAGGTGCACCAGGGCGGACAGCAGGTCCGAGCCCGGTTTCCGGCGCCGTTGCGCGACAAGCCCGCGCAGGTACGAGGCGAATTCGGCCCGCGCCCGCTGCCGGACCTTCCGCTCGGCCTCCGGCATCACGAAACCGAGGTTGACGCCGAGCGTCAGCACGTCGGACCACGCGAGGAGCTGATCGTAGTCAGCGGCCGGGATGCCGAGCAACTGACTTATCACCATCACGGGCAGCGGCGAGGCCAGCTCCGAGACCAGGTCGGACGGCTCCGCTTTGCCGGCGATCGCACCGATCAGGCGGCTGGCTATCTCCTCGATACGGGGGGCGAGGTCGCAAACCCGGGACGGCGTGAACGCGCGTGATACGAGCCCCCGCAGCCTGGTGTGATCCGGCGGGTTGAGGTAGAGGAAGGACAGGGCGCGGCTGCGCGAGGATTCGGCGTGCCCGAAGCGCGTGTCGGTGAGCACCGCGAGGCAGTCGTCGTATCGGCTCATAACGAACAGGCGTTCATCGAGCTGGGAAACCGGTTGGCTCATCCGCCAGGCGGCGTAGCCGGGATAGGGGTCGGCCACGTCACGCTGCTCCAGGAGCGCTGCTAGCGCAGAACTGGCGCGACGGAGCGGGCGATCAGCCATTTCCGTCCGGTGGTTTTCGGCCACGTTGTCGATTTTATCGAATTCACGCCGGCAATCACAATCCCGGCAGCGGATAATCATTTGTTCATAACTGGGAGTTGCTAGCGATTTTCAATTGTGTGGGTTACAGAAGGGGTTGAAGTCAAGCCTGGTGCCAGCGACGAAGCCCTCGAGGAGACCGGGGCACGCCGGGAGCCGGAACACCGTCAGCCAGTCCCGGCACGCGATCAGCTCGGTCATCGCGCGGCTGACGTGGGTGGTTGGGTCGGACCGGGGCGCCCTGCCAGGATTGCTCCTGGCGGGTTTCTAATAAATAACCCCAGAGTTCCCTGACGGCTCCATAGTTTCTGTAGCCCCTGGACCTGGGCTTCTTCCCCGAGTCCGCCGCTGTGCTTGTTTGTGATGGTTTCTCGGGTTTCCTGAAGGTCTATCGTGTCTATCGCTGGTCTTCCTGGATCAGTGAAGGCAAGGGAGGCCCGGGCTTGAGCCTGGCCGTCGTACGAGACCTGCGTGAGGCACGCGTTCCGGCCGGACCGGATGAGCTGGCAGCGTTCGAGACCGATGTGCTGGCCGGGTTCGTCCTGGCCCGGGCGGCGGCCGGCCTGTCTGATAGCACGATCCGCTCGGACGTGGCGCACCTGGAGCAGCTGCGGGCGTGGTTCGGCGGCCCGCTGTGGGACATGGAGCCCGCTGATGCCGACGCGTACTTCGGCCGGGTGCTGCGGGATGCCGCGAAGGGCACCCGGCTGGCCCGCTCGCAGGCGCTGAAGACGTATTTCCTGTTCCTCCGGTATTAAGGTCCAGATCCACCAGATGACCGGCCGGGTGGCCGAGTGCCCGGTCGATGACATGAACCGGCCCCGGGGAGCAGGCCGGGCGGCGCTGCGTATCCCGCCGTCTGCCGTGCAGGTGGGCGTGCTGTTCGGCGGGTGGCGGGCGGAGCTGGCGACCTGCCGGAAGTTCGCCCCGGCCGCCCGCAGTTACGCGGCTGCCCGGCTGATGGCCGATGTGGGGCTGCGCGTCAACGAGGTCAGCCACCTCGATCTCGCCGACGTCAAATGGGACCCGGGCAGGTTCGGCAAGCTGCACGTCCGCATCGGCAAGGGCGCCCGCGGGTCCGGGCCGCGGGAGCGGATGGTGCCGCTGATCAACGGCGCCGGGACAACCTTGCGCTGGTTCATCCAGGACGTCTGGTCCTGCTTCGATGATGACCATGCCCGGCCCGGTGCCCCGCTGTTCTGCTCCGAGCGGCGCAACGCCGACGGGAGCGCGGCGCGGGCCGGCAACGAGACGCTGCGGTCAGACCTGGCCGCCGCGGCGGCCCAGCACCTGCCGGACTGGCCGGAGCGGATCACGCCGCATGTGCTGCGGCATTTCTGCGCCTCCCAGCTTTACCTGGGCGGGATGGACCTGGTCGCGATCCAGGAAACCTTAGGTCATGCCTGGGTCGTCACGACCATGAATTACATTCACGTCCACGCCACCCATGTCGAAGACGCCTGGATCGCCGGCCAGCAGCGGGCGGCTGATCGCCTGAAGGGACTGCTGCCGTGAAGTGGAACCTGCGCCTGGCCTGCGCCAACCGGGGCATCTGGAAGGCCAGCGAGCTGCAGCGGATGCTCGCCGAAGCTGGCCTGAAAATCAGCGCCGGGAAGATGTCCGGGCTGTGGTCGGGCCGCCCGGCCAGCATCAAGCTCGACGACCTGGACGTCATCTGCGCCGTGATGGGCTGCGGAGTGGAGGAACTGCTGATCCCCGAGCCCGGAAAGATCGGCCGGGCGGCCGGGGAAGCGCACGATCAGCAGGCGGCAGCCTCCCCGCAGGCCGGGCCCGCTGTCACCCCCAGGCGCCGTGACGGGCGCTCGCTCCCGCCCGCCTGATGGCCGCGCGGATCCGGGCCGCCACCCCGGTCGGCAGCTGCCCGGACTGCCTGTCCTGGGGAGCCTGCCCGGCGAATCGCTGCACTTCGACAAGCGCCACTGGGCCGCCTCGGCGATCACCAGCCCGGCCCTGCAGCAGGCCAGGCACATCGCCGCGAACCTGGCCGGCGCCCGCGGCTGGAACGACAGGATCATCACCGAGACCAGCCGCGCGCTGGCCGTCGTCCTCGCCGGGTGCCAGCCCGGAGACATGATCGCCTGGGTGTCAGCACCAGCGGGACAACCCCGGACGCGCTATGCGCCCAGCTTGAAACCTGCGAACTAATTTATGACTCAGGACACTAGCTGACCAGACCTCGTAACCCCCGCTATTGAAGATCGTTAGGCAATCTCTGTTGGATCGGAATATCTTTCATCGCACGCAGGGAGAAGAGAAGAAGAGAGAGAAGAAGGAATGTTCGGATGTCAATCGCACTGATCGAAGCGGCATGGACTGACGCAATTCTTCGCAGCGAGCTCTCGAGAGTGAGAAGGCCGAGATACCACTGCATCCAGCGGGCATCGTCACCAGTTCTGGAGCGGATTCAGTCACCGACAGTGAGCGTGCTATCTGCATGGACAGTGGACAAGAATATCTCACATGCGCTACCTTGTATGTATGGACTGCATACGCCCTCGCGGGCCGAAGGGGCAAGATCCCGTCTTCCACAATATGATGAAGTCTTCAATCGTGCACTATGGCATGCTCCTGTCTTTCACATTCCCCATGGGGAGCATGCTGTGGATTTTACCATTCTGGGTGCTCGATCGGGTCAGCACGTGACATTGGATGCGTGGAGAGAAGTCGGGATGATCAATATGCGCCAGAGGCGTATTGAAGTTCGAGAACCGCGTAATTTCCTGCGTACCCTACGTCTCGGATGCTCGTCAAGCACGCGGGGGAGTGCGTCAGCCTAGGGTGGGCTCCGCAGTGCCGAAGGAGGCACGTCATGAAGAAGGTTCTTTTCGTCGAGTTTTCGATATGGGAACGACTAACCCCGCTTGTGTCGGGCTATCTGCAGGCCTATGCGGAGACGGACCCCGAGCTGTGCCGTGAATACTCCTATGAGCAATATACGACCACCGTTAAGACGTCGGCGGGGACGATTATCCAGGATCTGATCGGCGCAGCGGCCGATATCTACGCGTTCAGCTGCTATGTGTGGAATATGCGCCTGGTCAGATCGGTTCACGCAGCGTTGAGACACGCATTGCCGCGGGCCGAGATCATTTTGGGGGGTCCGCAGGTGATGCGGCAGGCGGGCAGCTATCTAGACCTTACCGATGAGCGTACCGTGATCTGTAACGGGGAAGGCGAGGTAACGTTTGCACGGTATCTCGGCGCCCTCAGCGCGGGGACGCGGAATCTGGAGCTGGTGGACGGTCTCAGCTTCTACCGGGACGGGGAATTGATAACTACGCCCGCGCAGTCGAGGCTTGGCAGCCTCGATGACATACCATCACCGTTCCTGACGGGAGTGTTCGATGCGCGCTGCAGCATGAGCGTGATCGAGACGAATCGAGGCTGCCCGTACCACTGCGGATTCTGTTTCTGGGGGGCGGCGACAAATGACAGAGTGTATCGCTTTGATCAGCAGAGAGTCTGCGACGAGATCGAATGGATGGCCAAGAACGACATCAGGTTCCTCTTTATCGCGGACGCAAACTGGGGTATGCTCAGCCGCGATGTTGAGATTTCGCAACATATTGCAGATTGTTCGCGAACTTACGGCCTGCCGAGAGAACTCTACTTCTGCTCGGCTAAGAATAAGCCGCATGCAGTTGCCAAAATCACAGGCATCTTCCATGAAGCCGGCTTGCTGGCGAGCCATCCGGTCTCAATGCAGACTCTCGAACCTCAGAGTCTTGAGCTCATTTCCAGGTCCAACATTAAGCTGAGCGCTTATTCCGCGATCCAGAAGGACCTGAGGGGAAAGCAGATCAACTCGTATGTTGAACTTATCTGGCCACTGCCGGGAGAGTCGCTCACCTCATACCGGCGCGGAATAGGCACTCTCTGCGAGAACGATGCGCAGGCAATTATTGTCTATTCGCACCTGCTCCTAAACAATACTCCGATATATCATAATTCGGAAAAGCATGGCATAGTCACGCGTCCGGCCGGGGGGGATGTCGGCGAGGCTAGGATAGTTATCGCCACGAAAGAGGTACCCGAGGCGGACTTCGCGCAAGGGATGCGTTTCTTCTACGCCGTGCACGCTCTGCACAACACCCGCAGCCTGCGGACGGTGGCCCGCCACCTAGTGAAGAACTCGGGAATGCGATACGAGGATGTATTCGCCGCCTTCGCTGAATTCGTGCGCGGCCTACCTGCCGACGACCCGATCACTGCGTACGTGGAGAGATCGATTGGCGAGGCGGACTACTATGACCTCTATAATTACGGATTGTTTCTTCATGGTATTCTGCACGAACATCGACGTCTGTTCAGTCGGCACATCGGCCGGTTCGCTGAAAGCCGCGACTGGTACGGAAATACCGTCCGTGCGCTGCTAGAAGTCGACATGATTAACTGGCCATACGTCTATAGCAACACTCCGCTGGATCTACATGCGGATGACTTCCAGACGGTACAGTTGCTGGCCTGCGATGAGCGGAGCTATGTGGTGAAGATCCCGGCCGCGTATATACCGCAACTTACCGACGCCGTCCACGTACAGGAAATACCCCCCAATGGGGTCTTCCGGGTTGATCATAAGCGTAGGCAGCGTCCGTTCATGGAGGCTCAGAGTCCCGATCATAATAGCGCGTACTGTCACGGGATGATCGAGAAAATCGAGAACATCATGCCCGTATGGCGGCCCGCGTGAGCGGGACCGTGGGCAGCCGCGCTCGAGGTGGCGTGCTGCCAGTTTCTTCTCGATCGCGTCCTGCCGGGACACCAGTCAGTCCATCGCCCGCATATACCTCATCGGTGCCCGCATCGGCGATGCCCAGGTCCGGCCCTGGCGTGGTGTCGGCCCACCAGTGCGTGGTGGCCAGCTTGGGGGCCGGCGCGACCGCCCGGGCGATTATCAGCCCGGAGACCAGGTCCCGTTCAGCGCAATCCGGGCCCAGCGGCTTTTTCAGCTAGCCGTGATGCCACCACTTGCGCCGCAGCGAACCGCGTCAGTAACTCCATTCTCCCAGTTCGGAGGCACCTTTCACATTGACGCGCCCGGAAGTCACCCTGGGTAACCGGTGGATTGGCTCACTACCTACCGCCGAAACCCAATCCATGCTACTCTCAAGACGGAATGGCAGTGGCATCAGACAACGTAGGGAATTCCGGGTTGATGCAATACTCGGCATGGCGACCTAAATTCTTATGAATAACGTTTTTTGCGGCCTCAAGCTTACTCACGATGGCTGCGTAGCCGTCATAGAAGAGGATAAGCTACGGTTCTCGGTTGAGGCCGAGAAGATGGAGAACCGGCCACGCTATTCTCCGCTGAACAGGTGGAGTGATCTGATCGCCATTCTCGGCGGGCAAGGACTGAGCCCGGACGAATTGACCGCGGTCTCCGTGGACGGCTGGGGGCGCAGGAACGGTGTCAGCCAGGTCTTCGTAATCGACGACGCGGGGGATCAGCGGCTGGTCGAGGTGGCCGACTACCTGGACGAGCCCGGCTCGGCCGAAGACCCGCTCGACCGTCCAGCCGACACCGCCAAACTCTTCAGCGACCAGCCGGTGAAGTACCGAAGCTTCAGCCATGCCACCGACCACGCATTGTCCAGCTACTGCACCAGTCCGTTCGCCGCCCGGGGCGCGTCGTCGCTCGTCGTCGTCTGGGACGGAGGCATGCCGCCCTGCTTGTACCACTACAACCCCGGTACCCGGTCGCTGCGGCCGCTTGAGCAGCTGTTCGACGTTGTCGGGGGTCTCTACCCCGTTTTCGCCTCGCATCTGCGGCCATTCCGTACCGGCCCCGACGCTCTCGACACGGATATCCGGACGTTCTCAAACCTGCTCCTGCCGGTATCCGGCAAGGCGATGGCTTATGCGGCGCTCGGAGAACCTGACGACCATGCCATGTCGGTCATGTCCTCCGCCGGTCAGCGGAATCAGCCGACCGATGTGGTGCGGATGTACCAGTGGAGCCGGAGCGTCCTTCGGGAGCTGGCTCCCAGAAATCTCTCCGACGCAACACTAATGGCGTCTTTCCAGGAATACCTGGGAGACCTGTTCGTCGGGTCACTGCTGCGATTCTTGGCCGATCACGAAGAGTTCAGGGATACGCCACTGTGTTTGTCCGGCGGTTGCGCCCTGAACATCAAGTGGAATGCGAAGGTCCGAGCCAGCGGTCTGTTCTCCGGTGTATGGGTGCCTCCGTTCCCGAATGATGCGGGATCCGCAGTGGGTGCCGCGTGCGCCGAGATGATCCGACAGACCGGAAGAAGCGCGTTGCAGTGGTCGGTGTTCGCCGGGCCGGAAATTATCCCGGCGCAAACGCTGCCGCCAGGCTGGCGCGCACGCCCATGTTCGCTGGACGGCGTCGCCGAAATACTCGCTGTCGAGAACGAGCCAGTGGTCGTGGTCACCGGGAGAGCCGAAATCGGTCCCCGCGCGCTCGGGCACCGAAGCATCATCGCGCCGGCGACGAGAGCGGATATGCAGGACAAGCTGAACGAAATGAAAGGCCGCGAGTCCTACCGGCCGGTCGCACCGATCTGCCCGGAGGAGTCGGCGCCTTCGGTGTTCTCCCCGGGTAGCCCGGACCCCTACATGCTGTTCGAGCATCAGGTGCGACCGGAGTGGCGAACACGGGTTCCGGCGATCGTGCACGTCGACGGCAGTGCCCGGCTGCAAACAGTCAGCCAGGCCAACCCCGTGATGTACGAACTGCTGACGGCGTACCGAAAGCGAACGGGTGTGCCGGTCCTGTGCAATACAAGCGCGAACTTTAGCGGATCCGGCTTCTTCCCCGACGTCGATTCCGTCTTCCGCTGGGGCCGGATCCGGTATGTCTGGTCGGCGGGAACACTGTTCCGCGCGGACGTTGCCAAGGCCGGCCAGCATGACGGGTAACGCGGCGCCGGAGCTGCACCGGTTGCCGGACGCCCTACGCAGCCGACAGCCCTATCCCGTCCTGGCGCGTCTGCGGGAAGCGTCCCCGTTCCTGGCCTCGGACGGTGTCGTCATACTGGCCAAGCACCGCCACTGCACCGACCTGCTTCGCGATGGCCGGGTGAGCAGCGACAGGAACAGCGCGCGGATCTATCACGGCAGCGATACGGTAAAGACCCGGAACCTCCTCAACCTCGATCCCCCGGACCATACGAGGATCCGCCGCCTGATCAGCAGGGCGTTCACACCTCGGGTGATGGCACGGCTGGTCCCGGTGATCCAGCGGAAGACCGACGAGCTGATCGACGCGGCGGCGGATAGCGGGACCATCGACATCGTCGCTGGCTTGGCCTCTCCGCTCCCGCTGGCGATGATCTGCATGCTGCTCGGGATACCCGCCGCCGACCACCAGGCCCTAGGCGAGTGGTCCTCGGCGCTCTCCGCAACGTTGGACCCGCCTTGGCTGGCACGTCATGAGCCCCGGTCCGTCGCGGCCGCCGCGCGCGCGCAGGCCAAGATGATCGCCTACTTCCGCGCCTTTATCGCGAGCCAGCGGACGGCTGCGCGGGACAACCTGACCGCTGACCTTGTCCGCGCCGAAGGGGACGGCGGCCAGCTGAGCGAAAGCGAGCTGCTGGCAGCCTGCGTCATGCTGGTCAACGCGGCGCACGAGACGACGGTCAACCTCATCGCCAACGGGGTGCATGCACTTGTGAGCCACCCCGGACAGCTGAGCCGCCTGAAAAAAGATCCGGCCCTGGCGACCGCCGTGGTGGAGGAAGTGCTGCGCTACGACGCGCCGGTCCAACTCACCGGCCGCGTGGCCACGCAGGACATCTCGATCGACGGATACGGCATCGAGCGAGGTGACCTGCTGATGTTCCTCATCGGAGCGGCCAACCGCGATCCCCACGCCTTTCGCGCGCCGGACGAGTTCGACATCGACCGGCCGCCGCCCATAGCCCATCTGGCATTCGCCGCCGGACCGCACTTCTGTCTCGGCGCCAGCCTTGGCCGGCTCGAGGGAGCCATCGCTCTCAAAACTTTCGCCAGCCGGTTCGTCGATCCGCGGCTTTGCGCCGAGCAATTGGAATACAAGGCCAACCTGAGCCTGCGCGGACCGGAGCGTGTCGAGATAACCTTCACTGATTTGCGTCCGTCTGCCTGCGTCCCCCGACTCCCCTGATCGGCGATCATGATGACTACGCACAGCCTGGCCCGGGCCTTCCGCGAGAAGGTGCGGGAATACGGCGACAAAGATGCGGTGGTATTCGTACGCGATCCAGACGACCAGAAGACAATCGAGTCCTGGACGTACCGGCGTCTCGACGAGGAAGCGCGGTCCGTCGCGGCGCACCTTACGCACCGGGGCCTGCGCGGTGCCCGGGTTCTCCTGCTCTACCCCTCCGGGCTGCGCTTCATCGCGGCGTACCTCGGCTGCTTGTACGCGGGTGCCATCGCCGTCCCCGCGCCACTGCCCGTACGATCAAAGCAGCAGAAGTGGCGCATCACCGCGATTGTCAAGGATGCCGACGTCGCGGCGGTGCTGGCGCAGTCTGACGACAGAGCCGTCATCGACGACTGGCTGTCGTCCGACGGCCTGCCTGAGATCATGTGCGTGTACACAGACGCACCTGGGCCCACATCGACGCAAGAGCCTGGGGCGGTTGAGACCGACGCCAGCGAGATCGCTTTCCTGCAGTACACCTCGGGTTCAACGGGGGACCCCAAAGGTGTCGTGCTCACGCAGGAGAACGTCGTGCACAACGTGCGGACGTGTTTCAGATTGTCGGGCCTGACGGAGTCAGAACTGCGTGTGGTCTCCTGGCTTCCGCTGTACCACGACATGGGGCTGATCGGCGCGGTCCTTGTCGCCTTGCTCAACGGCGGGACCTGCGTGCTGCTGGATCCCCTCACCTTCATTCGCCGGCCCCACTTCTGGCTGCGCACCATAGACCGATTCCGGGGAACGCTATCGAATGCCCCGAACTTCGCCTACGCGCTCTGCGTCGACAGGATCAAGGACGAGGAACTGGCGCGCCTGGACCTGTCGAGCTGGTGGGTGACGACCAACGGGTCCGACTGGCTGGAACCTTCGGTCATGAGGAGGTTCGTCGACCGGTTCTCCGTCTGCGGTTTCCGCGAGGAGGTCTTCTGCCCCGCCTATGGTCTGGCGGAAGCGACGCTCGTGGTGACCGGCAGGCGATCGCCCGCACTGCGGGTGCTCAGCGCGGACCGGCATGCCCTCGACGGCGGCATGTACAAGGCCGCGGAGCGGGCAGCGGACGCGAAACAGATTGTCAGCTGCGGCCCGCCACTCGACATCGACATCGACATCGTCGACCCGGTCACCTCCGAACCCCTTTCGCCAGATCATGTCGGCGAGATCTGGCTGCGGGGCCGCAGTGTCGCCAAAGGGTACTGGGCCCGCGCCGACCAGACCCGTGAGACTTTTGGCGCGGTCACGGCAGGAAACGACGGGCCGTATCTGCGCACCGGCGACCTCGGATTCATCCACGGCGGAGAGCTGTACGTCACGGGGCGGATCAAGGAAGTCATCGTCGTGCACGGGCAGAAGGTCTACCCGCAGGACATCGAATTCGTGCTACGGGCCGAAATCCCTGAGCTATCCGGCCGGGGGGCGGTCTGCTGCCTGCCAAGGGTCGACAACGAGCCGGACAAGGTCCTCGTCATCCACGAGGTGAAACTGCTACCGACTGAACGCCTGAAAGAACTGGCTGAGGAAGCCGTGCACATCGTCGGCCGGGATTTCGGTGCCCAGGTCGCCTCGATGGTGTTCCTGCCGCCTGGCGGCGTGCAGCAGACCACAAGCGGCAAGACGAAACGGCTCGAAATGCGCGACCGGTACCTAGCCGGAACGTTGGAGCCGATCTATGAGTACACCCGCTGATCCAAGGCTGGGATGAGATGGACGATATTGTTGCGCAGGCCGATGCGGAGAAGATGCGTTCGTGGCTGGCCGCTCGCGCCGCACACTACGCGAAGCTCGATCCCTCGGAGATCGACTACGACACTCCGCTGTCGCAGTACGGCCTCGATTCGGTGAGCGCGGTCTCGATGGCCGTGGACATCGAGGACGAATTCGGTGTCCAGCTCGACTTGGAAACGCTATGGGAATTCCGGACCGTGAACCGGCTTGCCGATGTGCTGACGACCCGCCCTTAGTACGACGCCACCACGCTCTGGCCGATGATCTCTTTCATGATCTCGCTGGTGCCGCCGTAGATCGTCTGTGCCCGCGCGTCCATGAACGCCCTGCCCACCACGGACTCGGCGGTATAGCCGTAACCGCCATGGAGCTGAAGGCACCTGTCCGTCACGTCCTGGCACAGTTCCGTGTTCCACAGCTTGACCATGGCGGCCTCCTCGCCGCTGAGCGCGCCGAGATTGTGGCTCGTGATGCATTGGTCCGTGAAGGCACGTGCCACCCGCAGGCTGGTCGCCATTTCGGCTAGCTGGAACCTTATGTGCTGGTGTTCGGCGAGGACTTTACCGAATGTGGCGCGGACCTGGCTGTACCGCACGGTGTCCGCGAAGGCGCGCTCGGCCAGCGCCAGGGCGCAGACCGCGATAGAAAGACGCTCGCGCGGGAGGTGACGGGAAAGGTACAGGAACCCGCTGCCCTCCTCCCCGATCAGGTGAGAGCGCGGTACATAGACGTTGTCCAGGAAGATCTCGGCGGTGTCCATCGCGCCGAGCCCGATCTTGGCCACGGTCCGGCCGCGTGTCACCCCGGGCATCGTGGATTCGACGAGGAACAGGCTGCCCGACCGGCTGCCCCTGGCGACGCCCGGCGCGGTCGTGTGCGCCGCCACGATCATCCGGTCCGCGATTGACCCGTGGGTGACGAAGGTCTTCTGACCGGTCAGCATGAAGCCGTCGCCCTGCGGGCGCGCGGCGCTGCCGATGCCCGTGACATCGCTCCCGGCGCCCGGCTCGGTGATCGCGATCGTGTAGATCTTCCGGCCCGAGCAGAGGTCAGGCAACCAGCGGAGCTTCTGCTCCTCGGTGGTGAGCGCGGAGGCCAGGTAGCCCGCCACCACCTCGCCCTGCACGTAGAAGGCGGGGCTCAGGGCGCACTCCCGCGCCATCTCCTCGTTGCGGATCACGTGGTAGCGATAATCGGGCACGCCGCCCCCGCCATACCGCTCCTCGACATCCGGCGCGAGCAGGCCCAGGTTCCCGGCCGATAGCCACGCCGAGCTGTCGACGCGACCGGAGCTGCTCCATTCGGGCAGCCTCGGTTCGATCTCATTCGCCACGTAGGCCCGCACCATCTCGCGAAACGCCCGGTGGTCGGCCGTGAAGATGTCCCGGCTCATCTCGTCGCCTCGACTTGATGGTCCCTGACGGGTTCCGGCACGGCGACCCACTCCGGCGCCAGGGTCCGTATCCGCTGAATCATCACGTGGCAGTACCCCGCGTTATGCTCCATCCCCCACATCCTCGGGGCCGGCATCTTTTGCGCAGCAGGATGGGTCAGCCTCAGGTATCGCGTGCTCCGGTCGGCGAGCCCGAGCTCCGCGGCGAGCGACGCCAGCTCCGCCGGCAGGCCGATCAGCAACTGGGTCGCGGTCTCCTGGGTCCAGTTCACCTCCTGCGGCTTCAGTGCGGGGAGCCGGACGGGTTCGTCGTAGATGTACGGCCGGGCAGCGAGATCGATGTCCAAAGCGGCGCGAGCGCCGCGGTCGGACCACCAGGGCTGGGTTCGCGCGTAATCCCTCAGTAGCTGGTCGGCCGCCTCGCGCGCCGAGTGCAAGCAGAGATACGCGGCCTTGCCCATGTTCGCCATGTCAAAGTTGTCGATGCTGGCGATGGATTCCGCCGCAAACGTGCTTATCTCGTCGTCTCGTTCCTCCATGAACTGGGCGAGCGCGGTGAAGAAGTCCTCGTAGGCGAGCAATCCTCGCGTATCGAGATACCTGGTGAGGTAGTAGGCCGCCCTCGCGTTGTGGCAGAAGTGCATCGCGTAGTAGAACCACGTTCCGGCGGTGTACTCCGCGCGGCTGACCCATTTCGTCGCGACGATGACGTCTGCCTCGGCCTTCTCATCAGGTGCCCGCACCACCTCCAGCCCCAGAGCCTCGCGCCGGTCATACAGGTCCGTGTTGTGCAAGAGCAGATGCGGGTAGACCGTCAGCGTCTCCGCGCGCAACCGGCACAGGCGGCCGATGCCAGCGCGGAAGCTCTCCAGGGTCTCGCCGGGCAGCGGCCAGATCAGCTCGATGAACGAGCTGATGTTCTTGGCGTCAAGCGTTTGCCGCAGCTCGGTGAATGCTTCCTCCTTGATGTTCTTCCTGCCGACGAGCTGCAGCGCGTCCGGTGTCACCGTCTGCAAGGAGATCGGCTGGCTGGTGACGAGCCCGCCACGCACCAGCAACTCGGTGATCTCGGCGACGCGGCGCGGCTGGTTCTTCGCGGCGGTGATCACGAGGGAGATGGGGAAGCCGTATTCTTCCCGGCACCTGACGATGTGCTTGCTGAGTTCCACATCCCTCGGCGACAGGCCCCAGTTCGCATCGGCGATGAGCACGCTCGTCACGAAGTTCTCGGCTATCCATCGGATATCGCCGCGGACACGGTCTTCGTCGAACTTGAATACCTTGGAATTTGTCGCCGCTCCCCAGCCGCAGAAGCCGCAGCCATACGGGCAGCCGCGGTTCGTCTCCAGCACCGCGAACGTGTACTCGCCGCCGTCGAATATCCCCGCGGCGAACGGCGATGGCAGGTCGTCCAGAGTGCTCAGCCGTGGGTTGGGCGATGTGGTTACTATCCCGTCGCCCGACCAGTAGCTCACGCCGGAAACCCGGGCCAGGTCCGGCTCCGCCGACGCGACGGCGCTGAGAAATTCGTAAAAGGGCTTTTCCCCTTCGCCATTGCAGACGACCACGCGGTCGCTGCCCGCCGGAATATAGTCGGACGCATGGCCCATTACCTGCGGGCCACCTAGGAAGCACCAAGCCTCGGGGTGGTTTTCTAGTATGCGGTCGAGCAGCATCCGCATGGCGCCCATATTCCATAGATAACAGCTGAAGGCGTAGATATCGCTGCGCCGTTCCAGCAATTCAGCGGCGATCTCCGACAGGTCGGCATTGACACCGTGGGCGCAGATGCCGAAGTCGAAGGTTTCCGCGATCAGCTGATCTTGGGTGGCGTACGCCTGCAGGTAGCCCGCCACGAGAGGCAGGGTGTGGTCATAGACCGACAGCTCGACGGTCGTGACGCGCCGACTCGGTGCCACGCTGTGTCATCACCACTTTCGTCCGCTGCTGTCAGCCGTTCTCGCTGATGGCCTGGGCCAGGTCCGCCAGCACGGGATGCCGGTGAACGTCCTCTGGTTGGAGCGTGATCCCGGATCCGCGGGCCTTGGCGACCAAGCGGATGATCCGGAGCGAGTCCCCGCCCAGCTCGAAGAAGTCCTTGTCGGGGTCGGCCGATTCCAGGCCGAACACCTCGCACCAGACCTTGCTCAGCGCTCGGCTGAGCGCGTCGTCGGCGCCAGGCCGTGCGGGCGCGATGTCGAGCCGTCGGCCGCTGAGGTCCTTCCTGTCAAGCTTTCCGTGCGCGTCGGTGGGCATCGACCCGACCCGGACGATGACGGCGGGAACCAGGTAGCCGGGCAGTTCCTCGGTCAGCTTGAGCCGCAGCGCCGGGCCGTCGTCGGCGTCCGAGACGACGTAGCCGACGAGAACCGCTGGTTCGCCAGGGGCGGGATGGTGCCCGACCACGGCGGCCTGCCGCACGGACTCGCATCGAAGCAGCGCCGCCTCGACCTCCGCGGGCTCGATGCGGATTCCGCCGATCTTCAGCTGGCTGTCCGCACGCCCGAGGAAGAACAACGTCCCGTCGTCCGCGGCGCGGACCATGTCGCCGGTTGCGTACATGCGCTCGCCCGGATCGGCCACGTCGGGCAGGAAACTGGATCCGTCCGGCTCTCCCAGGTACCCGCGGGCGACGCCCGCGCCCGCGAGGTAGAGCATTCCCGGCTCGCCATCCGCGACCGGCCGCAGTTCCTCGTCGAGGACGTGAGCTTTGATGCCGGGGATGGGTTTGCCGATCGGCGGCGCCTCGGCCGCGTTCGGGTTCGCCGTCACCTCGCAGCAGGTCGCGACGACCGTGCATTCCGTCGGGCCGTAATTGTTGAATACCCGGAAAGGTAGCCCGGGCGGCGGGTACCTGTGCAGCCGGTCGCCGCCGACGAGCATGGCCCGCAGGGGGAGCTGTCCGCTTGGTGACCTGAGCCACGCGGCTAGCATCTCCTCGGCCAGCGGCGTCGGCACGAAGCCGACCGTCACGCCGGATTGACGGAACCACGCGACGAGAGCGTCCGGGTCCTCGAGCAAGGCGGAAGGGACGATACGGAGAGTGGCGCCGTTGCCGAGGCAAGGCCAGATCTCGAGCGCCAGCGCGTCGAACGTCGGGCGAGCCAGTTGGGTCATGACATCGCCCGGCTTGACCTGGTAATAGTCGCCGTACCAGGTGACGAGGTTGGCGAGTCCTCCGTGCTCGATAAGCACGCCCTTCGGTGCTCCGCTCGATCCCGAGGTGTAGTTGACATAGGCCAGCATGTCGGCGGCCACAGTCGCGTCATCGCCGGCGATCGCATCCCCGGCCTGGCCGGGATCGTCGAGGTACACGACCTTCGCGGCCGTCTCCAGATCGGCATGCCACGCACGTCTGTCGGTAAGCACGAGCGGGACGTTGGAGTCCTCGGCCATGTACCAGTTGCGCGCGGCTGGCTGGGTGGGGTCGAGGCACAGATAGGCGGCTCCCGACAGCAGCGTGGCGAGAGCGGCTGTCACCAACTCGGCCGACCGGTGCAGGTACAGCGCGACGACAGTCCCAGGGCCGGCGCCGGCCGCGTGCAGACGCCGGCCGAGGGACGTGGCCGTGTCCGCGAGTTGTTCATAGCTGACTACCCGGTCACCGTCGATGATCGCGGGCTGGGACGGCTGCGCGGCCGCCATGCGCAGGACCTGGCCTGACACCACCGGCATTACCTCGGCCATGCCGCCATCCTCTCGTTGAATAGGTTATTGCGTCCATGAACGAAAGGCCCAAACAAGAATAACGATATGTCACGAGTCCCTTACAGCCGGATAACGAACAGCATATCATCCGTTGTAGGCGGGGGTCTAGACCGCGGTTACGCCGCTTCAGCCAACGAGGATCTGCCTTGGCCTGCCTCTTCGGCGCTTAGTTGCCTTGAAATCACCGAAGAGATAATAGCTGGACCCTGCCCCTAGCGGGAGCGCAGGTTATTGCCGTGATGGCCGCGACGAAGGTCGGTATTGGCGAATGCCTCAGCGAGTCTGCGTCGTGTCCGGCGCAGGTCGATGACCTCGTCAACCAGTCCAAGACTGACGGCGCGCGCAACGCCTCCGGCCGTTATCTGATGCTCGCGAACGAGGCGTGCCTTGAGTTCCTCGCGACCTTCCGCAAAAGCCCCTACAAGCGCCTATCTTTGCGGCTGGCACGCCTCAATCCAGCAGCGCGGAGCGTAGCGTCTCCACCCAGGCGTCCGCTCCAAGGCTCTCGAAAAGCTCGGCGGCGACGCTCATCGACGCCCGGGCCTGACTTTCCTGGCCCACGGCATGCCGCGCTCTGCCGAGGTAGCTCAGCGTTACGGCCTGCCCCCGCACGTCACCGGAAGCCACGTGGAGACCATGTGCCTGGATGAGGGTGGCAATTGCCTCGGCTATGCGACCGGTCTCCAGAAAGACGCGGCCAAGATTATGCATCAGGTACCCGTGCACGTAAAATTCCCCGGCCGTCCAGATATCGAATGCCTCCTGGAGGCACTCGCTCGCCTCGCTTAGCCTGCCGAGGTCCAGGCAGATGTTTCCGTGATTGTTCAGGGCCATCCCGAGCAGAGCAGGATTATTCGCCTGGCGGCACTACGTACGGATACGACGCGAACGGCAACAAGGTGGCACTGTTGCGTTGTGCCTTCCCTCGGTACGCCGGAGCATCGCCGCAGTGCTTCGCTGGTTCAGATAGTGACGGCGAGGTCATCGAAGGCGATGCGGAGCCGGTGAGTGCCTGGGGTCTCGGTGGCGATGTCGTAATGGCCGCGACGCAGGTTCTGGACGAAGGCATGTCCCGCGGCGAGGATCCGGGCGGAGCTGTGGCGCTTCAGCCCGCGCATGGGCCCCAGCCGGGCTTTCAGCCGCCCGTGGTCCGCCTCGACCGGGTTGTTCGCATGCCGCTCAACAGTGTGCAAGGCCGAAGGAACCAGCTCATCGAGCACCCGCGGGTAAGCGGGCGCGCGGTCCGTCGTGACCTCGACCGGAACCGTGCCAGAGCGCAGCGCCCGGGTGAAGAAGCGGCGGGCGGCGGCCAGGTCGCGCCGTAGCGACAAAAGGACGTCGATGACCTGGCCATGCTGATCGACTGCACGGTAGAGATAAGTCCATCGCCCGGCAACCTTGACGTAGGTCTCGTCCACGAACCACCTGTCCCCGGGCGCATGGCGGCACGGCCGGGCTGCCTCAATGAACTCCGGGGTGAACCGCTGCACCCACCGGTAGACGGTGACGTGGTCAACGGTGATGCCGCGCTCGGCCAGCAACTCCTCCACGTCCCGGTAGGACAGGCCATACCGCAGGTACCACCGGACCGTGAGCGAGATCACCTCAGGCGGGAACCGGAAGGCCAGCAAAGACCGAAGTCGCGCGATGTGACGTCACCAGTTCAGTCTCCCGCCATCCGCGATCAACCAACGCAACAGTGCCCAGCCGAGCAACCACGGAGCAACCATCGGCCGGCAAAGGTCTAGACCATCATGGCCGAGGGTGGCTGGGCCATGGGCGGGAGAGGCTGTGGCCATCGTCGGCAAGGTACAGGCGTCTCGCGCGATGCAACGTGTTACCTATGATCCTGGTCCGGCGAAAGGTGCCAGCACGCATCGTGATCCCTGCGGGTCATTCAAGGTCAAGTACGGCGCGTAGTGCGACGTTGATCTCCATGAGTTCCCCCGGGTCCAGACGGCCCGCGAAGTCGCCGAGGCGCTGCGGGTCGACAGCGGTGGTCTGCTCGACCAGTACCCGGACATCTTGGCCGAGGAGTTCGATGGAGGGGTGGATCATGGACCCGAAGGACTTGGTTGTCGTCGGGGCCACGAGCCACGTTGAGAGGTGGTGGTAGGCACTGGCCTGGACGACGATGGCGTACCGTTCGCCTTGCTGCTCGTGTCCCTGAGCGGAGCGCGGCTTCTTGAGGCGGTAGACGTCACCACGCACGTAGCTCGTCCAGTTCTTCGCGGACCGCGCGGATCTCTGCCTGGTACTCGGGATTGGCCGCCAGTCGCGCGGCGTCGGCGCGCAGGTCCGCTTGGCGCTTGCGGTGCGCGGCGATTTCCAGTGCATGCCGGATTGCCCGGGTGGGGCTGGTGCCGTCGGCCGTGAGGATCGCCAGGTTTTCCGTATCCTCGGCCGTCGGACGGAATGTAATCGGATCTGCCATACAAGGAGTATACGCCGACTGGGTGACGACTGGACCTGTGGGCGCCGAGAACTTGTGTCACCTGGGGCACATGCTCTGGACAGCGCGCTCCCATGCCCAGTGCCGGGCCGGCCGACCGAGCGTGAAGGGGCAGCATGGCCCGCAGCCAGTCTCGGCTGTGAAGCCCCAGTTCAGAGGCTACGGCGGAGTTATGGAGCCCCACAGGGATGCCGCGCGCTCCGAATACGTACACACCATCAGTAAACCTTGACGACAGCGTTATGGACGGCTACCAATTCGTTGACGGCGTGGACGTCCAGACGCCGAACCTTCTCAACGGCGTCGTGTCGTGCTCGTCCGGCTACTCTTTCGTGCCCGTGGTGCCAGCCAACAACTCGACCAACAACGCAACTAGCAGAGAGCGAGAAACCCCAGTGCCACTGGGCGCGAACGTGACAGATCTCTTTTCTCGCGGAAGTCGAGTGAACACGAAGCACATCGGCATGGCGTTCGTACCTCTGCTCGTCGCCCCCGTTCGTCGTGGCGTTCAGCTCCGGACCGGCGTCAATCAACGTGCACGGCACGGTGGAGGTAGATTACTCCTCGGACGGAGGTGACCCGTACTCGGACGTCACCCAGGTTGTCGTCTATAACTCAGACAATCAGGCTAACAGCAAGCCGTTCAACTCGGCACCTGTCACCTGCGCTCAGGGCTTCCGTCTGGTTCACGGCCGAATCTGTATGACATGCGCCGGTCCGTATTTTCGCATAAGAGATCGTACTTTCCTTCAGCGGGCAGCCGATGTATAGTCGGCGACGCAGCCGGGCAACCAAGGCAACAAATAGCGCCAACCGTGCGTCCCTTCACTGAGCGGTCTCACTGTGAGAGGCGCAGGATCAGCGGGCGGAATGAGTACTCGCTAGACCCGCTGACGTTGTAGTAGTACCATCCGGCCGCGAAGCACTCGCCCAGCGTCGGGCATGACATGCCATAGAAGTAGTCGTCAAAGTCCGCGCCGAGATCGGCGTTCGATGGCAGCGGGAGCTGCGCTGCTGTCCAGGCCGGATCAGCCCCGGTCAGAAGGTGCGCCAGCGTCAGGCCGGTATACGGGGCGACCGCGCCGGTGTCGGCGCAGAATACCGGCGACGCACACGACAGGTCAGCCGACGGGCCCGGATGGGCCTGGCTGGGGGTTCCGGCTGGATCCTGGTATGGCTTCCACTTTCCGCCCGACCAGATTAGGTGCTCGAAGCTGCAAGTTCCCCGGCCTGTTCGACGCCGTGCTCAAGGACGCCGCAATCGAGGTAGTGCTCAGCGGGGTCCAGATGCCGAGAATGAACGCGTTTATGGAGCGGTGGGTGCTGACCTGCCGCCGTGAGCTGCTCGATCGCACCCTGATCTGGAATCAGCGGCACCTGGTGCACGCCTTGCGCGAGTTCGAGGAGTTTTACAATTCTCATCGGCCTCACCAGGGAATCGCCAACGCCCGGCCACTGCGTGCATTGCCCTCACTGATCCCTGCGACGGACATCGCCGCCCGCCTCCGCGTACATAGGCGCGACCGCCTTGGCGGCGTCCTCCATGAGTATTGGGATGCCGCTTAACCTGCATGGATGAGATTTTCGGCAAGCACAGGGCCCGCCGGGCAGTTCCTGGCCGGGCTGAGCGACACCGACCGCGAGCGCGGCGAGATCCGCATGGCCGAGGCGGCGCTGCGGCTCGCCCAAGACGACCCCCGCGCCGTGACCGCCGCGCTCGCCCCGGTCCTGGACGGCTCGGCTCCGCTTTTCTGGCCAAACGGGCGCGCGCTGGCGTACGTGCTGGAGGCGGTTGCCCGGGATGCGCTCGGCGACTCCGGTGCCGCCGACCGTGCTCTGGAGCGCGCGCTGGACCTGGCCGAGCCGGACGGTTTGCTGCTGCCCTTCCTGCTGCACCCGGCGCCAGGCCTGCTCGAGCGCCACGCCCGGCACCGTACCGCCCACGCCGCCCTGGTCGCCGAGATCCGTGGCATGCTCGCCGGGTCAGGGGGGCACGGGGGGGCGGGTGGTCCCCCCGAGAGCAGGGGGGTCTGGGGGGATCGTCCCCCCGGCGCCAGCGCAGCCGCTGCTTGAGCCGCTGAGCGAAAGCGAGGTCCGGGTGCTGCGCTACTTGCCTACCAACCTGACCACGCCGGAGATCGCTCGCGAGCTGTCGGTATCCGCTAACACCGTCAGGACCCACGTCCGGCACTTGTACGCCAAGTTCGGCACGCACCACCGCGCCGAGGCCGTCGAGCACGCCCGCGCCCTGGGGCTGCTGGCCCCCTCCAGAACTGCTCGCGCGGCCCGCTAGACTGCGGGAATCTGCCTTTCGCGAATCAAGGCCGCTTCTGTCAGCCCTCGGTGCTGGCGAGCTTGGCGCGGATTTTGTCGGCGTCGGGATGATGGAAATCGTCATAGACGGCCAGTGCCTGCTGCCATGCCTGCCGGGCCGCGGGCACTTCTCCGGCGGCGTGGCGTGCGTCGCCGAGGTGGCTGAGGATCTCTGCCTCGGTGTAGCGGTCGCCGGAATCCCTGCACAGGACCAGCGCCAACTCGAAATGTTCAGCGGCCCGGGCGACGTCGCCGATGTGAAGCTCGGTGTAACCGAGGGTGTCCCGGACGTAATACTCAAGGTGGCAGTCGTCAAGCTTGCCGATAAGGGCCAGTGACTGCTCGCAGAACGCGCGGGCCTGCTGGTAGTCGCCAAGGAGGATGTGGCACATAGCGGCGCCGTTGAGCAGCAGGGCCTGCCCGGCCTCGTCTCCGATGGCCCGGAAAAGCCGGAGCGCCTGTTCGCTGTGACCGAGGGCGTCGGCGTAGCGGCCTTGAACCCCGGCCAGTACCGAGAGGTTGTACTGGGCCCAGGCCTCACCATGGCGATCACCGAGCCGCCTGTACAACGGCAGGCAGTGCTCCAGATGAGCGCGGGACTGATCATGATCACCTGTCTCTGTGCAGGCGCTTCCCAGGCCGCGCATGGACATGGCCTGCCCGAGCGGGTCGTCAAGGCGTGTCGCGGCCGCCAGGGCAGTGCCCATGACGGTGACCCGCTCTTGCAGGTACCCTCGCCTGTTGAGATATGCCGTCATCGCCCAGGGGAGCTGCCAGGCATGGCTGTGGGTGCCTGTTTCTGCGGCCAGAGCGACAGCGGCGAGCAGGACCTGGTGCTCGGCCACGAACCAGGCCAGGGCCTGCTGGCGATCGCCGGGTTGCCAAGGAGCGGCACCAGGCCTGGGTGCGGCGAGTGCGAGCTGCTCACCGGGCTGCACCAGGAACGCGGCGCGAGCGGCCGTGTGCAGGTAGTGGTCGAGGACCCGTCCGATGGCGGCGTCGCGGTCGGGCTGGCTGTCGCAGTCCCTGGCCTTGCTGGCGGCGTAGACGCGGAGCAGGTCGTGAAAGGCGTACCGGCCCGGCCCGTGCTCGGTGACCAGGTGGTCGCGGGCGAGCTCGCTGAGCAGGCGGCGCGCTTCGGGCTCATCGACGGCGGCCAGGCTTGCCGCAGCGGGAACGCTGATATCGGGGCCGGGGTGCAGGCCGAGCAGCCGGAACATGCGTGCCGCCGCCGGGCTGAGCTGCCGGTAGGAGCACGAGAACACGGCCCGGACGCTGACGGCCGGGTCACCGGCATCGAGGGCATCCAGGCGCTCAGCGGCACCGCGCAGTTCGGCCGCCAGTTCCGTCAACCGCAAGCGCGGCCGGGCGGCGGCCCGGGCGGCGGCGACCGCCAGCGCCAGCGGCAGGCAGGCGCACAGGGCGGCCATCTCGACGGCCGCTTCGGGTTCGGCGGCGGCCCGGCTGGCGCCGATACGGGCGGTGAGCAGCTGAACGGCTTCGCTATGGGGCAGGACCTCCAGGCTCAGCAGCCGGGCGCCGTCAGCGGCGGCCAGCCCGGCGAGCTGGTTGCGGCTGGTGACGATGACGAGGCTGGCCGGGCTGGCAGGCAGCAGCGGCCGGACCTGCTGCTCATCGCGGGCGTTGTCGAGCACTATCAGCATCTTCCGGTCCGCGAGCAGGCTGCGGTACAGGCCCGCCTGCGCCTCCCACCGCGCCGGGATCCGTTCGGGCGGCACGCCGAGCGCGTCAAGGAACCCGCGGACCGCCTCCGGGGGGGTGACAGGCACCCCGGAAGGAGCGAAGCCGCGCAGGTTCACGTACAGCTGCCCGTCGGTGAACCGGTGCGCGACCCGGTGCGCGAAGTGCAGCGCCAGCGCGGTCTTGCCCACCCCGGCCGTCCCGCCGACAGCGCAGGTCACCACCGCCCCCATCACAGGGTCCCCCATGCGGTCCAGCATCTTGGTCAGCGCGCGCAGCTCCCGCGCCCGGCCGGTGAAATGCCAGATCGCGGCCGGCAGCTCTCGCGGCGCCACCGGGACCGGGCTGCTCTGGCCCGCCGCGGCCGTCGTCGGCTGCGGGGCGGCCAGGGCCGGATCGTTGTTGAGGATCTGCTGGTGCACGCGGCGCAGTTCGGGCCCGGGTTCGCAGCCCAGCTCGTCGATCAGCAGCCGACGGGCCTGCTGGTAGACCGCGATGGCCTCACCCTGGCGGCCGCACCGGTACAGCGCGGTCATGAGCAGCGCGTAGGGATGTTCCCGGAACGGCTGATCGGCGGTGAACCGGCGCAGCTCGCTGACCGTCTCGGCGTGGTGTCCGAGGTTCAGCTGCGCTTCCAGCCGCATTTCGGCGGCCTGCCGGTAGGTCTCGGTCAGGTCGGGGATCCGGCGCGCCAGCACATCGGAGTCGACGTCGGCCAGCGGCTGTCCGCGCCACAGCAGCACGGCGTCGGCTGCCATGACGCAGGCATGTTCCCAGGCACCGCCGCCAGCCGCCGCCCGCGCGGATGCCAGCAGCAGCTGCATCCGGGTCACGTCCAGCTCATCTGGCTCTACGCGGATCAGGTACCCGCCGGGCCCCGTGCGGATCCGGTCCCTGCCCGCCGTGCCGAGGCCATCACGAAGGCGCCTTACCTGGTTGTGCAGAGCCGCCCGGGCCGACGCCGGCGCCCCGTCGCCCCATAGCACCTCGGTCAGCTGCCCGACGGTGACCAAGCGTCCGGCGTCGAGCAGCAAGGCCGCGAGCAGCGCGCTCTGCCGGCCTCGGGCCACGGGTATTAAAGTGCCCTCTCGCCGTACCACCAGCGGCCCGAGCAGGCCGAATTCGATGCGGTTCGTCACCGGCGCTCACCTTTCGGACGCCAGCGGCGCTAACGGATTCGCCGCCTGCCGAGACAGGCGAATGTTAGCAGTGTGTTAGCGGCTCGCGCAATGCTGAGGATTGGCTCAAAACAGTTATGAGGAACGGCGGCGAGCGCGTGTTTATCGATCTTGGATGAGCATTCCCGGCGCCCAATGTTAAATTGGGTGGCGGAGCGGCTGAGAGCGTATCGCCTTAACCGAGCCGGGGAGAAAGAGAGCGGGAATGAAACCGTCTAATACTGTTAAGGTTTACCTGGCCATTGTGGCGGTCACCATGGCGGTTATCCCCGCCGGGCTGGTGCCTGCCCTGTCCGCGGGCGCGTCCACGAGCGCGTGCGGGAGTTCGTGCACCAGCCCCTCGGTTGAGTCGGAGGGCACCGGCGAGGTGCTGACGGCGTCCGGCTCCACGTCCGGGTCCAGCGTGGTCATGTCGGCGGCGAGCACCACCAGCACGGCTGAGGACTGGACTCCAGAGCAGGAGGGAGACGTCGCGAACGCGGTCTCGGCCGGGGTGCTGTCAGCCAAGCTGAACATGCTCTACAGCACCGATCAGCTCGTGGAGTTCCAGTCCGCCCCGGGCGGAGTCCCCTCGGACGAGTGCATAGCGAACACCGCCAATTCCGAAACCGTAGTTGAGGGCGTAGTCGAGGCAAATCCCTACTCAGTGCCGACCCTGTCCGTGGCGCTCGAGCCGTGCGGGATCACGGCCCAGAGCCTGTGGATCCTGGATGCCAGCAACGAGGCCAACGGATATGTCGACTTGATCAATGCGGGGTACGCGGCCACGTTCACCTACCTCGCCCCGAGTTTTACCGATGCCGACGATCTCACCAGCCCATTCGCTGAGCCGGCCGTGCTGACGGTCAACAGCAGCGGCAAGGTGGTGCTCGCGCCGTTGAGTGAGATCGGCGGTGTCGTGTCCTCGTCGCAGATGTGGGCGTCCTGGTCGGCGCCAGCTCAGTCCGCGCTCCGCGCGAAGGTCGACAAGACCTGATCGCGCTGCCGGGCGTCTCCCGGCAACCCGCATCTCATGGTGGGCTTGCCCGCCAGCTCTTGGCCCGGCCGTCAGGCTGGCCCGCCAGTGTGTGCGTCCCCGTCCCGGGCCAGGTGCCCCGGCGGGTCGGTAATGCGGTATTCGGCGGAGGTAAGTAATGGTGTTCCGCGTACGGGATTCAGGCGGGCGCCGTCGGCGCGCCTCGGTGACGGCGCTTATTGCGGTGTCCCCCATGGTGGCGGGGTACCTTGTCGTCATCCCCGCGACCGCCCGCGCTGCCGCCCCGGCGGCGCAGCCGGGCAATCCGGTGCCAGTGCACGTGGTGCACGTCCGGCCGGCGCGGGTGCCCGTGATGGCGGCCTGGCACCGTCCGCTGACGTCCTGGCCGGCGGTGGCCACCGCCACGGTGGCGGTACCGGCGCCGGGGGCGGGGCTGGTACCCGGCCGGGCGGCTGCGGGTCCATCGTCCGGGTCGGCGCGGGCGGGCGCCCTGACGGTCTGGGTCGGGCCGCCGGATTCCGCCGGCGCCGCGGCAGCCACGGCGGGAGCGGGCGGCCCGGCAGCGGTGTCGCGTGCGCGGGTGAGCATGGCGTCGCAGGCGACCGTACGGGCGCTGGGGGTGCGGGGCGTGGTGCTGTCGGTGGCGCGGGCCGACGGGTCCGCGGCGGCGGGCCGGGTGCATGTGAGCGTGTCGTATGCGGGTTTCGCGCAGGCCTATGGCGGTGATTACGGGTCGCGGCTGCGGCTGGTGGAGCTGCCTACCTGCGCGCTGACGACGCCCGCGGTCGCGGCGTGCCGCGGCCAGAAGCCAGCGGGCTCGCTGAACGACGCCCGGCGCGACCAGGTCGGCGCAGACGTGACGCTGCCAGCGTCCGCGTCCGCGGTGTCTGGCCAGGCTGCCGGTTCGCCACAGGCGGTGACGCCGGCGGCGGTGACCGATCCGTCGGTAGTGCTGGCCCTGGTGGCGGGGCCGTCGGGATCAGCGGGTAATTTCGCCGCCGAGCCGCTGTCGGAGGCGGACACCAGTTGGGTCACCGGCGCGTCATCGGGGGCCTACACCTACTCTTATCCGGTCACCGTGCCGCCTGTGCCGGGCGGCCTGGCCCCGACGGTGGCGCTGGACTATGACTCCCAGGCCACCAGCGGCCTGACGTCGTCCACCAACAACGACGCCTCCTGGGTGGGGCAGGGCTTCACCTATTCGCCGGGGTTCATCGAAGCGGACTACACCACCTGCTCGGCGGACGCCGGGGAACCGGATACCGGGGATCTGTGCCCGAACGGGGAGCAGGTGACGCTGTCGCTGAACGGGACGACCACGCCGCTGGTCGACGGCAGCGGCAAGTGGGCGGCCGAGTCCGACGGCGGGGAGACCGTCAAGCAGTCGGGTAACACCTGGGAGATTATCGAGCCGGACGGGGATCAGTACTACTTCGGGCTGAATGAGCTGCCCGGGTACGCCGCCGGGGACCCGGGCACAGACAGCGTGTGGGATGTGCCGGTGTGGGAAGGCTGCGGGCAGGCGGCGTTCTGCAGCCTGCCGTGGCGGTGGAACCTGGACTATGTCGTCGACCCGCACGGCGATGCGGTCGCCTACTTCTACGACACCCAGGCCAACTACTACGCCGAATCCGACGGCAACACCGGCACCGGCGCCTACACCCAGGGCGGAACCCTGGAGAGCATCGAGTACGGGCTGCGGGCCGGGCAGGTATACACCTCCACCCCGGCCGCGCAGGTCACCTTCGCCTCCGCCGCGGGCCGGCAGGACGCTCCCACCGATCTGTCCTGCGCCTCCGGCGCGTCGTGCTCAGTCACCTCGCCCACGTTCTGGAACGACGACGCGCTGACCACGATCACGACCCGGGCGCTGGAGGACGGCAGCCTGGCCGACGTGGACTCCTACGCCCTGGCCACCAGCTATCCCGCGACGAACGACCCGACGACGTCGCCGTCGCTGTGGCTGGACTCGATCACCCGCACCGGCCAGGACGGGTCCACCCCGGTCACCCTGCCGCCAGACAGCTTGGCCCCGGTAGAGCTGCCCAACCGGGTGCAGACCGCCGCCGACACCGCGGCCGGGTACTCCGACCTCACCGAGCCCTACCTGGCCGCGGTCACCAACGACACCGGCGGGGTGACATCCATCGCCTACTCGTCGGCCGACCCCGCGCCGTGTGCCGCGGGCAGCTTCCCCGCCCCGGACGCGAACACCGCCGCGTGCTACCCCGGCTACTGGACGCCACCGGGCGGCACGTCGCAGGTGGAGGACTGGTTCAACCTTTACACCGTGGCCAGCACCACCCAGACCGATACCACCGGCGGCGACCCCCCGATAGTCACCAGCTACGCCTACACCGGCCCGGCCTGGCACTACGACAACGGCACCATCAGTCGCTCCGTGACCGTCACCTGGGACCAGTACCGCGGCTACCAGTCCGTGACGACCGAGACCGGCACCGCCCCCGACCCGGTCACCCAGACGACCGCCAGCTACCTGCAGGGCATGAGCCAGGACGGCCCGCCCGGCGACACCGGGCCGGTGGTGACCGTCACCACCAGCCAGGGCCAGCAGGTCACCGACTCGGACCAGTTCGCCGGGCTGCCCCTGGAGCAGATCGTCTACGACGGCGCAGGCACCGGGCAGGAAGTCACCGACACCATCGACCTGCCCTCGACATCGTCGGCGATCGCGGTGAACACGACCCTGGACCAAGCTGCCTACATCACCGGCACCAGCTCCGCCCTGACCTACACGGCGCTGGCCAGCGGCGGGTACCGGGAATCGGCCGACAGCTACACCTACAACTCCGCCGGGCTGCTCACCGCCACCTCCAGCGTCCCGGACACCGGCAACGCCGCCGAGGACACCTGCAGCACCACCACCTACGCGGCCAACACCGGTACCGGGCTGATCGACCTGCCCGCCACCCAGGCGGTCTACACCGGCACCTGCAACGCCTCCGGCGACGGCACCGGCGCGCTGGTCTCCCAGACCGAGGACTTCTACGATGGCGAGGGGCTCGGGATCGCCCCCACCGCGGGGAACCTGACCAAGACTGAGAAGGCCACCGCCGTCGGTTACTTCGACACCACCACCTCCACCTACGACGAGTACGGGCGGGTGCTCACCTCCACCGACCCCGACCGGGATGTCACCACCACCGCCTACACCCCCGCCACCGGCGCCGAGCCCATCTCCATCTCCGTGACCGACCCGATGGGCCTGGTCACCACCACCACCTACGACCCCGCTCGCGACCTGCCGCTGACCGTCGCCGACCCGGCCGGGTACGTGACCACTACCGCCTACGACGCGCTGGGCCGCAAGAGCGCCGAATGGACCCCGGGCAACCCCGCCTCGGGTCCGGCCACCACCTCCTACGCCTATGCCATCACTAACACCGCCCCGCCGGTCACCACCGAGCAGGACCTGGAACCGAACGGGAACTACCTGACTACCGACACGATCGATGACGCGTTCGGCAATGTCGTCGAGGTGCAGCAGGAAACCGCGGACGGCGGCACCGACGTCACCGACACCAGCTATGACTCCGACGGGTGGAAGACCCTGGTCTCCGGCCCCTACTACGTCTCCGGGCCGCCGTCAGGCGCCCTGGTCGAAGCAGCCTCGTCAACCGTTCCTGACCAGACCGGGTACGACTATGACGGCGACAGACGCGTCATCCGGCAGATCTCCTACGACGAGGGGACGCAGACCTGGGAAACCGGCACCGCCTACGGCGGCGACGAGACCACCGTCACCCCGCCGTCCGGCGGCACCTCCGAGACCACCTGGACCGACGGCCGCGGCCTGACCACCGCGATCTGGCAGTACCACGCGGGCGTCCCGGTCAGTACCTCCGACCCCGCCAGCGACTACGACGCCACCACCTACACCTATACCCCCGCGCAAAAGCTCGCCACGATCACCGACGCGGACGGCAACAAGTGGTCTTACACCTATGACATGCTCGGCGACCAGCTCACCCAGGCTGACCCCGACGCGGGCACGACCACCAGCACCTATGACAGCGCCCAGCATCTGATGACGGTTACCAACGCACGCGGCAAGACCATCGCCTTCACCTACGACGCCGACGGCCGCAAGACCGCCGAGTACGACACCACCGGAGAGGCGCCCGAATCCAGCGCCAACGAGCTCGCCTCCTGGACCTATGACACCCTCGCCAAGGGCCAGTTGACGTCATCGACCGCGTACGAGGACGGCGCGGCCTACACAGAAGAGGTCACCGGGTACAACTCCCAGGAGCTGCCGGCTGGGACCGAGACGATCATCCCCGCCGCTCAGGGTGCCTTGGCAGGCACCTACAGCCAGACCTACACCTACGCCCCGAGCGGGCAGCAAACCTCCTATACCGACTCCGCCGCCGGCGGGCTGCCCGCCGAGACGGTTTCCACTGGCTACGACAACGCGGGCGACCCCGCGTCCCTCAGCGGGACCAGTTCCTACGTGGACTCACTCGACTACACCGACCTGGACCAGCCGCTGCAGTACACGATGGGCACAAGCGGCGAGCCCGTCTACGTCACCGACTCCTACGACCCGCAGACCGGCGCCCTCACCCGGCAAGACACCCAGACCGGCACCGCCCAGACCAGCGTCGATGACCTGAACTACACCTACAACGACGTCGGCGACATCACCTCAGAAGCCGACACCCCCAGCGGCGACCCGTCCGCCGCCGACGTGCAGTGCTTCGCCTACGACTACCTCAACCGCCTCGTCCAGGCCTGGGCCCAGCCCAGTTCCGGATGCGCCACCACGCCGTCCGCCTCCGCCGAGGGCGGGGCCGCCCCTTACTGGGAGTCCTACACCTACAACAGCATCGGCAACCTCACCGGCATTACAGCGACCACCCCGTCCGGGGCGGCCACCACCACGACCGACAGCTACCCGGCTCCCGGGGCCGCGCACCCGCACGCCATCACCGGCCAGACCGCCGCCACCGCGACGGGCACCACCAGCACCAGCTACGGCTACAACGCCGACGGCGGCCTCACCACCGTCACCGGCAGCACCCAGAACCAGGCCCTGACCTGGAACGACGCCGGGCAGCTCACTCAGGACGCCGTCACCCCCGCCGGTGCCACCACCGCCAGCGACACCAGCTACATCTACAACGCCGACGGTACCCTGCTGATCACCGCCGACCCCGGCACCACCACGCTCTACCTGCCCGACGAGGAACTGTCCCTGAGCGCCAGCACCGGCACGGTCACCGGCACCCGCTACTACACCCTCGGGAAAACCACCGTCGCCGCCGTCACCGCAGGATCTGGCCTCGCCTACCTGATCGGCGACCAGCAGGGCACCGACTCCCTGGCCATCGATGCCGCCACCCTCGCCCTAACCCGTCGCTACTACGACCCGTACGGCAACCCGCTCGGCACCACTGCGCCCAGCTTCCCCACCGGGGAGAAAGGCTTCGTCGGCGGCGCCGACGACACCGCCACCGGCCTCACCGACCTCGGCGCCCGCGAGTACCAGCCCCAGACCGGCTCGTTCATCTCCCCTGACCCGCTCCTGCAGCCCAACGACCCGCAAGACCTCAACGCCTACACCTATGCCGCCGACAACCCGACCACCGAATCCGACCCCACCGGCGCGTCACCCACAACGGGGGAATCCGTATATTACATACCATCGCAATCGACGCCCTCGTGCGATCTTAACGGCTGCTGGGTACCTTCAGGTGAACTGTCATACAGCGCGCCGTATGACCTGGATGCATCGGCTGATGTACAGGCCTCGGCGGATGTGCACGACTACTCCTACACCTACTCATGGAAAATTGGTCCAGCTACCAATAAACGTACCCCGGCGAATGTTACGAAGGACATCGAGACGCAACCCCAGCTCGTGTTCCCGTTCACCATTTATCAGTGCCACAAGCTCACCCCAGGAGAAACCTGCGTACTCAACGTCGAAGTCTTCAACGGTACAGTACGGGTCTCTATGCCATCGGCCACTTCCTTCCGATTCACGGTGATAGCGCCTGGGTACTTCGACGCGCCGGGCTCCACCATTACTTTCACCATAAGTGATCAAAATGGCTACATCTACCTAACTCAGCACGGTGTAGCGATCGACCCCGACCTGGCATCGCAACTCGCACATTCGACTGGTTTGATAAAGTCAGCCTGGCGAGCACAAGCATGCAACTTGCAGCACCTCCTCGGTCTACCAACCACGTGGGAAGAAAACGCCTATAGCTGCCAGAACGCATGGTACTGACGAGCACGGCAATCCCGGTCCGGAGGCGAGACATGCCGTCGCTCCTCCCGACCGCCACGTCCCCGGCTGGATGGCGCTGATGGCACGCTCGGCGGCGTCGAAGGACGCCGAACTGCTGGTGCTGCGCCACGAGGTCGCCGTGCTGCGGCGGCAGAACCCCAGGCCGAAGCTGAACTGGGCAGATCGGGCGGTACTCGCCGCCCTGGCCACGTTGCTCCCCAGGCCGGTGCGGATGAGCCGGCTGGTGACACCCGGCACACTGCTGGGCTGGCATCGGCGGCTAGTCCGCTGGCGGTGGACCAATCCTCCCAAGGCAGGGCGACCGCCAGTTGACGCCAATCTCGCGGCGCTGATCGAGCAGATGGCACGGGAGAATCCCCGCTGGGGCTACAAGCGGATCCAGGGCGAGCTGATCGGCCTTGGCTACCGGGTTGGGGCATCCACGGTGCGGCGTGTCCTGAAGCGTCTCCGGATCCCGCCCGCGCCGCAGCGCAACAGCACGACCTGGCGGCAGTTCCTGCGCACCCGGCCGTCGACCATGCTGGCATGCGATTTCTTCCACTTCGACTGCGCAGTCACCCTGCGCCGCTTGTACGTGTTCTTCGTAATCGAGCTCGGCACCCGCTACGTACATGTCCTGGGCGTGACCGCCCACCCGGACGGCGCCTGGACCGTGCAGCAGGCCCGGAACCTAATGATGGACCTGGGGGAGCGTGCCACTCGGTTCCGGTGCTGGCCGGGGCGGGGATCGAAGTGGTGAAGATACCCGCCGCGCAGCCCTCGGGCCAAACAGTGGGTTTCACACTGCACCTCTTCGGGTCGATTCGGGTGCTCTGTTGTTGTCTTGGTGGAGACGGTAGCGGTGGAGTCTGACATTCTCGGCGGGTTCATGCGTTGTTGCGGGAGCGGTGCGGGCGGGGCGCCGTTCGCTGAGCTTGCGTCCTTGTGCCCGGGCTGGCGGGTTCTCGCCGGGTGGCGGGTAGAGGCACTGGCCTTTGTCGTTGTAGGGGTGGCCGGTGATGAGTCCGGCGTGGTACCAGGTCTTGACGGTTCCGGTGGACACGCCGAGCTGGCTGGCGAGCTCGGCCAGGGTGAGCATGCCGGCGTCGCGGAGTCGCTGCTCGCGGCTGCGCAGGCCGTAGTCGTCGCGGATGTTGCGGATGATGAGCGGGTGGAAGGGGCGGCCTTCGCCGCTGGTCAGGCCCTGGTCGTTGAGGATGCCGGCGATCTGGGCGTGGGTGTGGTGGTCGAGTAGCTGGTCGACA